>Ga0180432_10004945_pt1 | contig 18018 bp, 35 predicted proteins | sample SS_ome_10_FD_132414 | JGI IMG/M metagenome (GOLD analysis project Ga0180432, IMG submission 132414) | Hypersaline lake sediment archaeal communities from the Salton Sea, California, USA - SS_1_MS_2 metaG | ecosystem: Environmental > Aquatic > Non-marine Saline and Alkaline > Hypersaline >...
CGCGAATGCCCGTGGTTGAAATCGTCAGCACAGGGATACATGGGCGGTCATGATCCGATCACGTATGCCGACGCTGTTGACAATAATGAAGTTCCAGCGTGTCACAGTGTGAAGGATTTCGGACCCGATGACGATCGAACGTCGATGTGTGCCGGGGCACTGACGACGATGTCGAAACAATGCAAATCCGCATCAAACACCGATGGCGGCGAAGATGCCCGACGTGTCATCGCGGTAACGGATATGGCAGATTGTTTTGAGCATGTTCGGTTGTTTTACGAGTATCATACAGGGGAACAGTACATTCCGTTTTTGTTCAGATCGGGGTCGTCGTGATGTCGAAAAGAGTTGTCGATGAATGGCGACCGAATTCAAACGGCACCGAATTTCAATCATTGTGGTTAAACGAACCGCTTTCACCGAATTTAGGACCGGCTGAACCATCACATTTTGAATCGTTTCAGATAGAGGAAATGCGGCGGGTTGCGGCGGCGTTGAAATTGGACGTGAATTACATGGGATTCCCAATAAATCAAACAATCGTTTGTCTAGATGCGGTCATGATCGTTGGTTCGACTACCGAATTGATTCCCGTCACAATGGAAATCGAGGTGCGGAACCGTCCAACAATACGGTCGTACGATTATGATCGTGTCGTGAAATTAGCTAGTATCAAATTCCAAGTCACTGACCCGGTTCCGGTTCGTTTCAGTTTGGGCGACGAATACCGATTTCGATTTTTGTCGTGTCTCGAAAACGGTCGCGCATTTTTGTTCGATGGTGTTTGCATCCCGGAAATCTGTCGGCAATGGCGGGATTATGACGACGAAACGAAACACGGTTATGAATATTCGATTCAATCATCCGGCAAATTCGAATTGACGGTTGGTCATTATTTGCCGATTTGGGACGTGTGGTCGTTGCGACAAAAGTATTTCAAACAGGATGGATTCGATCCCGATTTGACGGATGCATTTGAGGTCGGATTGTTGGGAGATCGTGCAATTGATGATTGTGATCCCCGATCTGAATCAGTCGGAAGATTCATCGACGAATATTTGAAACCGTGACGTATAATCGATCAACTGAAACCTGAAAGGCAATACGATGCAAATCAATGTTGACGTCAATTCTCTGATGGGTGTGGCGGTAAGATCGGGTATCAGCGCGAGTACGCTGCAAATAGAATTTACGGTCGATGATGATGATGAGTTGGTGACAGGGTTCAATTTGAAACAAGATGATGACGTTGTTGTCATCGGGTTTGATGAATTAGATAATATCATTTATCTGTTGCAGGAACTCAAAAACGCGATGATAGACAACAATCGCCGGTTGCAGGAATTGGCAAAACAGGACTTTGAAAAGGATGAACAAGAATCATGAAAATCGCCGTCACAGGGGGTCGTGATTTCAGCGACAAGAATCACGTTTATTTCGTTTTGGATGAACTACACGCCAAATTCGGGATCACAAAATTGATTCAGGGCGGTGCGAATGGTGCCGATGCATTGGCAAAATCGTGGGCAGAATCACGACGGGTGTTTTGCGTCACCGTTCTTGCTGATTGGAAACAGTACGGATTGAAGGCGGGACCGATTCGAAACAAACAGATGTTGACCGATCATGAACCTGATCGCCTCGTCGCTTTTCCCGGTGGAAAAGGCACCATGAATGCCAAAATGCAGGCGAGGAATATCGGCGTTCCGATCATCGAATCAAAGGACATTCAATCGATATGCGTATGATCACATTGACCGTTGGTGCGTTTGACATGGTGTTTCCCTGCGCGACACCGCCGGTGATTTTGTACCTCGACAGTCGGCGTTGACTGTCTTTTTGTTGTTGCATTTTTGGGAAAGGCGAACACGATCATGATTGATCCAAGTCAAGTGCAGGTAGATACCGCAATCGAACGTGAAGCTGTTGCGAGGGCGATCAATTCGGCATTGGTCGCGTTTTCAAATGCACGAAAAGATTTGGGATTACGAAAGTCACGAAAGCCCAAATCGAAAAAAATCGGTACCAGCGGTGTACCGGCAAACCCTACAATCGAAATACTGAATCGCGCGAAACAATTTGTTGAACAATGCGGATCGCCTGAACGTGCGGTCGAGGCGATCGAGGAACTGAAAAAATTGCAGGTGTAATGATGAACACGTCGATCCGAAACCGCATCACACAAAATGAACAGAAATTGCGGGGATCAACGAAATACAAAAAACGGTCGTTGTCGTATCGATTGTTTTTGTCGTTTTTGATGTTGTGCCTGATGCCGATCACTGTCGGCATCGGGTTGTTTTTTTGTTTGACCCTGATCGGTGTCGTTGTCGGCATTCCGCTGATCATCATGGGTGTCGGTGGTCCAGTGATCGCGTTGACGGCGGTGCATTCTGGTGATTGTCCTGCGTGCGGAAAACATCAGGATTGGCAATCGGTGTCGCCGAATGGGTGGACGTGTTGCCGCAAATGCAAACAAATGATTCGATTGAACTCTGAAACGAAACGATGTGAATGGTTATGAGTCGACCGCCGAAAGCAGTGATGCGAGTCCAGACTCAAGATCTTCGCCGATATGATCATCGTCCCCAATGTGGTTGACGGATTTTGAAAAGCGCACCTATCGGATTAGGTGCGCTGTTGAGAAGACACTAGCAATTAATCCCGCCTTCAAATCTGACCATATACCCGCAACTAGATAGACTTGCTGTGCGCCTTTGCTCGTCGGTCAGTCGCCGCATTGCCTCGCGCTGTGCGTCCTCCAGTGTTTCGCCTTCGCCATACCCGCAACGTGCACCAATGGTTTGCACGTTTACTAACTCGACTCGGTATCTTTTCATCAGTAACTCCCTAGGGTTTCGGATTCGTGCGACGTTGCAAACAACAAATCGAGCTTTCAGTTTCATCGTTTCGCCTCGTTGTTGTGTTCCTCGTTATGCCCCAATTATACCTATCATCGACCATGTGTCAAACCCTACTCGACAAAAATCGAAAAGTTTTTGAAAATCACCCACCGTGGATTTTTCGCCACACGTCAATTCGGCGGTTTCCTTATCGATGGGAACAGGGTCGATTTTGTATTTGTAGATGGTGTGCCGGGTCAATTCGACCCGGCGTGATTCGTGGTGTGATCAGTTTGGTTCGTGAATCGTTGCGGGGGCGACTTCATACCCGTGATTCAACATTTGTTTCCAGTATGCACGGGCGTCGGCAAGGGACATGATTTCGGATGATCCTGATCCGACGGAAAATACGTCCACCATGCCTGATCCTTTTCGCCACCAAACAACAAATCGAATCGTTTCATTTCCGTTTGTCAGGTTGTGTGCTTTCAGTTTCATCGTTTTGCCTCGTTGGGTTGTGTTTGACGTTATGCCCCAATTATACCTATCATCGATGGGTCGTCAATCGAAGATTGATAAAATATCGAGGTATTTTCAAAAAAAAATCGACCTGTCGGATTTCGACAGGTCGACCCACAACGATCGGCAACACGCGTATCAGGCAAATTAGTTTTTGAACACGGTCGAGGCGTTCCACCCGTTGCGGTGGTGATCAACGCGAACCCATCCGACATCGACCAGATCGTTGAGCAGGTGCCAGTGTGAACACCAGTGCATTTGGCCTTTTGCATCGAAACGCGCTTTGACGACACCGACGCCGGGCATCAGAATTCGTTTTTCAGTGAACATGTGTTTTGCCTTTCAGATTGCCGGGTCGAATCGACCCGGCGTTGGTGTTTTCGGGATTACCAATGATGGTGACTACATTGATCGCAGTAATCGAAATCAGTTGGTCGTGAATAACCTTTTTTGAAAATCCACCCACCCCAACCGGTTCCGAATCCACCCCAACCGATCAGGTCGGAAACTTTGCGGAACAGTTCGCCGTTGTCGTCGTCACGGGTGTCGAGGGTGACGGAATTGCGAGTACATTCGACGACTTTTGCAAATTCGTCAGCAGACGATACGACGACAGATCATGCATGCCGAAATTGTCAACGACCGCATACGGTTGCCAATAGTAATCGTTCCACATGGTCACGGCGCCGAACATTTTGTGGACAATTTTCTGCCATTCAGATCGAACCGTTTCCGTTTCGTCGCACAGATCGAGGTCATTGACACCGGTCAATCGTTTTTCACCTTTCAGTATTTCAACCGCAATTTCGTGCGTCATGCCGTCGAGACTGGTAATCAGAAACCGCAACGCATTCGACCAATCGAAATCGCGCATGCGCTCGCGCGCGTGGGTCGTGATGAATTCGCCGGATATTGAAAAAAATAGGGTTTCAGTTGTCATCGGTTTTTTGCCTTTCAAATTCTTGAAACAGTTTCGGATCGGAACCGGGTACCGGGGGACACATGTCCCAACCGGTTCGATCCCGCGCCCACAATGACCCGTCGTCACATAACGCGACCATCAGACCGTCGATCACAGAGATTTGAATCACTTTGCGGTGTAGGGTTTCCATCGTTTAACCTAAGCAGTTTTTTCGGGTTCCATGACGCCATCGTTGATCGGGAACACCTCGATCACGCCTGACATGCGTTCAGCAGCACGACGGGCACCGGCAAGGGTTTTGTACGTTTTGGGGATGCGACCACCACCACCGACGAACTGACGGTGCAAAAATTGATTGTCGCGGCACATGATCAAAATTTTGTTCTGACCGTTGATGAATTTCGTTTTCTTTAGTCCGTATATCATATCATCACCTGTTGTGGGGTTGTGGGGTTGTGCCGGGTCGAATCGACCCGGCAGTTTTGATTGACGATTACATTCCCAATGCGGCAATCATGCCGTTTGCGAGGTGTCGCAGGAAGTGGAACACGTCACCATTTTGGAAATCGATTTTGACAAGCGTCGTGCGAATCGATTGGTGATGTTTTGGCATTTGGGCAATGAAGTCGATCAGGTGTTGCCAGTTCAAACCGATGTGACCATCGATTCCGATTTCTGCATCCAGTTCGACGCCTTTTTCAGTGATCAGTGTTTCGAGGTAAGTTTTCATCGTTTCGCCTTTCAGGTTGTTGTGTTTGTTATGTCCCAATTATACCTATCATCGACGGGTCGTCAAGCGACCCGCCAATGTTTTTCGAAATTATTTTGCGACTTTTTCAGCGGTCAGGATCGGTGCCATTGAGTAAGAACCGGTGGGCATCACGCGTTCTGATCCGAAATATTCAGACATTTTTTTGTCGATGCGGTGACGAGTAGTTTCGCCGCGATCGGCACCGTTGACGATCTGTTGCAGGGTGACCATGTATTTGGTGCGTTTGACGACGCGATATGTCCACACGCTGTCATAATTGCAGACTGAACACATTTCGTAGGTTTGGCCGACTTCGAATTTTGTGATTTCGTTTGACATCGTTTTGCCTCGTTGTTGTCATATTTTGTATCACCGTAGATACATCGCAAGTCGACTGTAAGTTCTGAAAAGAAATCGTGGTTTCTTACACGAACCAACCCTTTTGGATTCACGCCGTGTTTTTTGAGAATCGAACGGACTTTTGCGGCAGACTGTTGAATGTTCATCGTTTTGCCTCGTTTGTTTGTGTCCCGTGTTGTATGTCTCAATTATACCTATCATCGACCATGTGTCAAACCCTACTCGACAAAAATCAAAAGTTTTTGAAAAAAAAAACCGACCCGGCGAACACAAACACCGGGTCGGCAACACAACGATCGGCAACGCGCCGATCAGGCAAAACATCAGAAATTGAATCGTGACATTCCAGTCGGTGCATTGTGACCGCGAATCAGTCGGCAAGCGGTAAGACGATTCGGCAAATCATCGTCGATGGTGAACACATCCAGTTCGTCGAGTTCTGAATACAATCGGGCAAGTCGCTGAAACGCCTTGTATCTTCCTCGATTGTCGATGGACGCTGATTCACGCGTTGAATTGTGTCGATATGAATTCCCCTCGAATAATTCCCCGCAAAATCGGCAACGTTCACAATTCAGACTCAATTTGATTTCGTCCATCGTTTGCGTTCGTCCTGTGATCTGTTTACGGGCGAACGCAATCACTCCCCGCAATTCGGTGTACAGGTGATGATAATACGCGATGTCGTCAGCATACGTGAAAACGGTGTCCTGTAATCGCACAACATCCCGTTCGATGATCATGTCACGGAATTCGTTCAGACGCGTTTCTGCTTCATTACAGACGTTGTGCAACCCGTTACAGATCGCATCGATGATTGTTTTGGTGATCGGGTTCGTTGATTCAACAACGATCTTTTGATGGCGATCGGCTTTCAGTTTTTGTTTTTTCTTTTCGGTTTCTTTTCGGCACCAATCGGCATATTTTTCAGCCAAAATAATTCGATCGGCTTTCAGTTTCGGTATCGGCTTATCTTGATCGATTTCGTTTTCGGCGCGGAATGCCTCGATCGATTGTCGCAGGTCTGCCGATGTCCATTGCAGTAATTGCCCGCGTGTTGTCCCGTCATTGATGTTCATCGTTCTGCCTTTAAGGTGTGTTGGGTGTTCTTATGATTATACGTCATCAGAATTGATTTTCGGGGAATGTTTCACCCGTGCCGTTGTCGATGGTCACACCGATCATGGTTTCGATGCGGGTTTTGATCACGATTTTTTCCGTGTGTTTACCTTTGCATGTTGGGCATTTTTTGGAATCGTAGAGTCGCGACGATCGTTTTTTGGCAACGCGTCCCGTGCTTTTGCAATCGACACATCGTTCAGTGATCGTCAATTCAACGACGGCATACATTGCCCGATAATAGATGCCGTTTTTGATTCCGGCACCGACGGCATCGGACAGATTATCGGCACTGCAAAAAATACCGCCTGTCGTTCCATCTGGTCGCGTGTAATCGACTGAAACGCCGTATTCGATAGTTGACATGGTTTTGCCTTTCAGGGTGGTTGTGGCGTCGGCAGGGGATGCCGACGCCGTGTTTGTTGGTCGTCTAGTTTTCGACGACGCTGACGAGTTCCCATCGACCCGAATACAACGCATATGCGTGTGTTCGGAAATCCGCCATTGAATCGAACGTCCGGGTTTGCGTAAACCAACGATCGATGGTAGGGGCATATGTTTTGAAAGTGATGGTGAACATCGTTTTGCCTTTCAGGCTAGGGGTTGAACTCGTTATGCTTTGATTATACCTACCATCGACCATGTGTCAATCGATGGTAGGTAAAAATCCCCAAAAATTATCCGATTTTCTGAACGTCGTCCCGGTATACGGACAAACGTCGTGAATAGTCCAGACGACCACCGGCAGTGATCGGCGCGATTTCGATCAAACCAGTCACACGATTTGAATCGAATTGCTGATAGATGGTCAGAGTATCGTAATGCAATTCGACTGATTCCATCAGTTCGACGTATTCAGCGGTCAGGGTGAAACAAGGACCATCGACAACGACGTTGATGGTTGCAGTGTTGTTGTCGGCGTTGATTTCGATGTTGGTCATGGTTTCGCCTCGTTTGGTGTTGTGTTTGACTCGTTGATTATACCTACCATCGACCATGTGTCAATCGATGGTAGGTAAAAATCCCCAAAAATTATGAAAATGTGAGTGGGAATTGTGAAACCCCGTCGGGGCTGACCGTGGTGATGGTTCGACCATAAACTGATGACAAAATCAGAGGCGCGGGAATTATGGCGAAAACTGGTCGCATCCGGCGAATACGAATAACCAACATCACAACGCCGGGTCGACATCGACCCGGCACCAACGAGGCAAAACGATGAACAACCCCATCGAACAACATCAACAACTGAAAAAGGATCATCCTGAATCGATCATCCTGATTCGTGTCGGTGATTTCTACGAAACATTTTTTGACGATGCGGAATTCATCGCATCGACTGGAATGACAACATTGACGATTCGCGAAAAGAAAAGCGAAAAACCGATTCCAATGACGGGATTTCCATTTTACAACCTGTTAAACGTGATTGATACCCTGAAAGATTGCGAACAATCGTTTTACATCACCTGATCACGAAATGATTGCGCAGCTATACCCGCCGGAAATCCCGACGCCAATCGTCGTCGCTGTTCTCAGCATGTTTTTACGATGTCCGGACGAATTCGCCCACATCCTGACGATTCGTTCCGGGCCATCTGTTCCCATCGCAACATTTTCGGCACCTGAAACGCCGCAATTCTGTAATCTGAGGTAAAACCCATCATGTGACATCCGTCGACGACGTCGCATCGATTCGGCGTGTTTTTGTGCCTGATCCATCAAACATGGGGATTCCTGCAACGCGGGTCGATTGTTTTGTTGCCGGAAAGCATTGATTTCGACCGTCAATGCATGCAACGTCGGTGTCGGTGGTTCCGGTTTCGGTGGTACTGGTGGCGGTTCTGGTGGATCAGGATCGAAATCATCCGGGTCAGTATCGGATTTCGGCCAAAACCACGAAACCAGTACACCGACGCCAACGACCATCAACCAGAAATCAAAATTTTCAGGATTCATTTTGTTTCCCTCGTTTCGAAATGATTTTGAAAAACTTTTCGATTTTTGTCGAGTAGGGTTTGACACATGGTCGATTATAGGTATAATTGGGACATAACGAACAACACAACAACTAGGCAAAACGATGAACATTCAACAAGCAACCAACAAACTGAACGCCGAAACAATCACCGGATGGACAAACAACGGCGGTCGGATGATCACCAACCCTGCCGACAACGGCGGGATCATCGATTTCAACCATGTTTACAAAACATGGTTCATCATTTCAGATCATCCAACCGTGACATTTGATTCACTGGAAAAGGCGGTCGAGTTTTTCATCAATCGAATTTTTCCTGAATTCAAAAAATCGTTATGATTGGTGACATGAGCACTAAAAAGCGATGACAACACATGAGTCGTGATTCCATCGAGAAAAAAGACGCCATCCCGCGAATCGAGGCGCTATTGATTCGCGGCATGACAAACATCCCCGATCTTGCCCGATCGTTTAACGTTTCGCAGAACACAATGCGAAAATGGATAAATGAGATCGAGGAAGATTGGCGCGAGTCTGCGCGCATCAATTCCGACAGTCGTCGCGAATTACGCATCAAACAACTAGAAAACATCGCATTTTTGGCGGTGGATTCATTTCACCGATCCCGAAAGGATTCTGAATCCTATTCGATCAAAACTGAACCGTGTCCCGAATGCGGCGGTATGTCGACAGATGATGAGGGTGGGCATTGCATGGAATGCAACGGAAGCGGGACTAAAAAAACCGAAACACTATCGGTCAAAGGGTCGGCAGGTGATGCGACGTTTTTGAAAACAGCCAAAGATGTAATCGTTGAGATTTCACGAATCGAGGGTTCATATCCGATCAAATCCGCTGCGACATTGCGAGAAATTGAACAGGTCGGGAATCAGGTTGACGGACCTGTCGGAACGCGTATCAGAGAATTGACGTTTGAAGGGGATGACGAAACGATCATCAAAGCGATGTCGGCAATGTCGAGTTTGAAAAACAGTCTGAAATCGGGTGATGTTGTGGTTGTCGACGAAGGCGGGGACGATGGGGAAACATGAACCGCCTGATCCCGTGAAACCGGTCAAAGATATTGACAAGAAAAACGGCAAACCGCGAAAACGGGCAAAACTCGAATTGCTGGAACATGAATCGGAAATCGTCGATTTATACATTCAGGCATCACGACGATCGTTCATGACATTCATTCGGGGATTGACCATCGATGGTCAATTTGGTCCGACGTGTTTCGATGATTCGATGGCGACGTTTCAACGTCGATGTTTTGAGGATTTGGCGCCAAATGTCGAGGCATTGCGATCGGGACGAATGCCACCGACGCACCGTCGGTTTTGGATCGAACGGACGAAAAAAGCGTCGAAAGATGCCGACTTGGCAGCAATCGCGTTATGGCTGTTGCTGTTCCCTGAACGACCGTTTTACATTCAGGTTGGTGCCGGTGATAAGAAACAGGCAGCAATCGTGAAATCGCGTATTGAGGCGTTGATGCACCTGAACCCGTGGATGAATGAATTCGTCGAGGTTGTACGGTATCAGGTCAGATCGAAACAATTGTCGCGATCGGGTGTGCCGTTGGCAGCATTAGATATCGAGGCGACGAACATTTCCGGTGCGCACGGGGGAACGCCGGATTTGCTGATCATCAACGAATTGACCCACATCGAAAAATGGGATTTTGCCAATACGTTGATGGATAATGCCGACGGTGTTGCGCAGGGCATCGCGATCATCGCGACGAATGCCGGTCATCAGGGAACACCTGCGATGGTGTGGCGAGAAAATGCGATCACGTCCGATGCATGGTGTGTCCATATTTGGGATCGTCCAGCACCGTGGCACGATCAAGAAACGATCAAAGACGCTGAACAACGGTTGACGCCTAGTCGATTCAAACGACTCTGGAAGGGGATTTGGCCGAGTGGTAAGGGTGATGCGATCCCGGAAGAATCGATCGAACGGATGTTTGTTTTGGATGGTCCGCGTGATCCGCACAAACAAAAAATTTACGTCAAGGGATTAGATTTGGCGGTGACGGGTGACCATGCCGCGTATGTTGTTCTGGAAATCGACCACATTGACCGAAAAATTCGCACGGCGCGTTGGCGACACTGGAAACCAGAAATCTATTCAGAACAACGAAAACGCCACGAAATCGATTTGGTTTCCGTCTACAACACGATCATTGAATGGAACAAAATCTACAAGGGAACGACTTATTATGACCCGACAGAAGCGGCATTAATGGTCCAAACATTACCGAAAAACATTCCGATGTTGCCGGTGTCATTTGGATCACCAACGAATTTGACGGAAATGGCGAATGCATTGAAAACGGTCGCCGAACAATCGGTATTGGAGTGCTACGACGACGACGAGGGGAATTTGCGTCGGGATTTTGGGAAACTGGAAATCGTCGACAAGGGAAATCGAGGATTGAAGGTCGAGGCGGTTTCAGACACGACGGGACACGCCGACCGCGCTGTTGCGTTGTTGATCCCATTACCGCGCGCGCTTGAAATATTGGGCATGTCCGCGATTTTGGGCGAAGATATTTGGTTAGCACAGGCAGGCGGCGAGATTGATTTGACTGACGAGGAAATCGAAGAAATGCCCGATGCGTTGCGGGGTATTTATCAGATGGATTTCGAATAAAAAAAATCGACCTGTCGAAAATCCGACAGGTCGACCCACAACGATCGGCAACACATCGATCAGGTAATTTCACGGAAGTCGTCAGCGACTTTCGTCCATCGGTGCGATTCTTTCAGCAATCGATCAGCAGCGGCGAAAGAATCGCGTGCATGCGATTTGCAAGCATTTCGCGTTTCGGCGTCGGATGCGTGATCGGCGCGACGATCCCATTCATCCGATTTTGCGAGTGCGTCAAGTGATCGACTGTAACAGTCGTCAGCGAGGTCGTCATAATATACGACCAATTCGGCATCAGATTCGACAGGCAGTTGAACGGTGGTTGACATGGTTGGTGCCTTTCAGGCAAAAGGAAAAAGGGTTGTCGTCGTCTGATGGTTTGATTATACCTAACATCGACAGACCGTCAATCGATCTGTCGATGTTTTTCGAATAAATCACGCAATTCCCGCGATCGTCGATGTTGTGGGGATGTTCAATTGGTATTTGTAATCGCGGACGACATCAAGCAACGCGCGATTATCGTACCAGTGATTCGGGTATGTTTGTTTTGCGCATTTGTGCCAATCGGTAAACACCATCGATACACGCCCACCACAATCAAGGTGGATTGTGATTTTTGCACCTTCCAAAATTTCCCATGCAATGCCTGTTGGAATTTTGTCGAATGCCTCGATCAGTTTGAAAAATGCAAACCGGCGGTTTTCAGCATTGCATCGGAAAATCACATTTTCACCGACGGTGATTGTGAATGGTTTCATGGTACTGCCTTTAGAGGTGTGCCGGGTCGAATCGACCCGGCATCGTGTTGGAATTCGTCAGCGACTTTCGTCCATCTGTGTGATTCGTCGTCTGATGGTTTAAGTGATTTCGTATTCCGTGTTTCCTCGACTGTCGATCGTGCGACGAACGCCGTTTGCGAAAATCTGCAACAGTCGTTCAGCGCCACGACGACCCGTGATTGTTACCTGTTGCACGACGCCGATTTCTTTCACGACGTTGGGGCATTCACCGTGAATTTTGGTGACCGTGTATTCGCGTCCGACAAATGTGATCGTTTCGTTGAGTTTCATCGTTTTTGCCTCGTTGTTGTGTGACTCGTTATGCTTTGAATGAATCGCAAGTCGCGATTCGGTTTCGTTCCAAAATTCAAAATGAAATTCGGTCGTATCTTGACGATGTGGCGTACAATGACACATTGAATGAATTGTGATTCGACCGTTCTTGCGTGTGAAAGGCAAAACGATGAAAGATTTATTTCTGACAAAATATCAGAACTTGTACGAGGGTCGATTCGGCGAAGCGGTTCGCGAACTGTTGAATGAATGGCAATCGCGAGTCGTGCCGGATTTGTCGATCGATGACGTACCGATTTGGATGGTCATGATTGCATCGGTAAAACAAATGTTCATCGCGTTCGCAAAAATTGACAAACTCGATCGATCGCCGGATATCGTGGGATCGTTGCACTATCCCGCGAAATTGTTTTTACAGATTTTCTCAGAACAGCGCGATTTTTCAATTCCCGATCATGTATTGGAATTTCTGCGACGGTGTCGAGATTACGACGGAAATACCTCGCTGCGCCGATTAGGTCAGCGCGAATTTGATTATCAACGAACAAAACACGATTTGCTTGATTGCGTCGCCGCTGTCGCGTTTATCAGTTTTCGTATGAATGAAATGGATCAAACGTACGATCAAGCGATGCATGGTCTGGCATCGGCGGCAGCGATGTCAGCGGTCGGATCGATGTTGGATGTCGATGCCGATGATCAATTGTTTGTTATTTTGTCGGGAAGTGTTGAAGAAACTGACAATGTACGAAAATACGATTGCGCGGTGACTGCGAATCATGCCGATGTGAAATTGCTCGAATTGGCGGTTCGCACGTTCAATGCTGCCGTCGATCAAACTCGACAACAGGAAAACGACGAATTACGATTGAATTGAACAGCGACAATGCCGGGATGTTTTCGACTTTTTTCACCTTCCAGTGATTGCAACAGTTTTTGTGGTGTGATTTCGGGAACGAGAAAGTCAAGATATTGTGAAACCCGGCATTGTCGTTTTGATTTTTTGCCGTTGTCTATTACGATCACCGTTGTCATCATGATGAATCACAACGACAACAACAGGTGAGACAATGGACGTTTTGAAATTACTGCTGATCGCTTTTCTGGGCGGAAAATCCAAATCACCCGCATGGACTGTCGACGGCAACGACATTTGGTCCGCGATCAGAAATGCCGTAATCGTCGCATTGATCGTTGGTGGAATTTCCTCGATTGAGTTTTTCAACGCAAAAGATTGGGGCGTTGTTGACACCCTCGTCGCGGCATTGGCGTCAGGTGCCGTTGAATTCTTGCGAAAATTGCGGAAGGATTACGAGAATCTGGACAACGAAACACCATCCGAACCCGATCACAATACGCGTGTGAACGGATCAACTGGATCAACTGGATTGTGAGATCATGGAACAGTTATTTCAAAACGAATCAGCAGTCACGGTGGTTGTGATTTTGGGGATTGCGTATGTTCTTTTCAAAAAACAGATCACTGATAAATTGCAATCATTTTTGAAAACACCATCGATCCCGACAGCAAAACCGAACCCTGATCCTGATTATGTCACTGACAGTCGGGGCGTGTATCAGGAATTCATCATTCCGATCGACGGCAACGATGTTCGGTGGGATGGTAAAAACATCCGATTGTCGGCAGCGGGCGCCGGTCGATTGCAATCACGACTGTGCGAATTGCTGCATCAGACGAAAACGACTGAAAAACCTGAATCTGAGTGATCAAAAATGGATCGACTTATCGTATTGATGCTCGTCGTTTTCGTCGTTTATTCGGCGAAAAATCAAAATTCTGACATCCCCGATAAACCGGATGACGGCGGTCAGGTCAAGGTTGATGAATCAAAAGTATGGTCAGAATTCGCCGAATGGGTTGAACGCAACCCGGCGGGCAGCGTCAACGACACCGATCACGTTGTTCAGATGGGTCAATCGTTGAAATCGGCAGGATTGTTGTCGGATATTTCCCGACTCGATCAGTACGCACAAAAATTTTCAGAAATTGATTCAAGCAATCGAAAACAGATCGCCGATACCATTCGAGGCAATTGATGGATTTTTCAGGATCGAATAAATGTCACAACCCACAGGATGGATACAGGAGCCAGCGACCGTCGATGCCGTTACGGTAGAGATGGGCGGTAACAATGCGCTGTTCTCGTCGACGCCGTTGAAAGGGTATGCAAATCGGCAGATCGCAAAGGGGCAGACCGGGGTTTTTCCGCATTTGGCCGAAAAGAAACTTTTCGGTCGGTTGTTGGCAGCATTCCACCAACGACGGGGAACATGCGTCGGACAGGGGACAACGCGAGCGATCCAAGATTCTCTATTTTATCAAATCGCGAATCGTGGAATGGTGTCTGATGTTGTGGAATTGGTGGTCGCTTACATTTACGCCGGGTCGCGTGTCCAGATTGGCGGCGGTCGCATTTCGGGTGACGGTTCGATTGGTGCGTGGGCAGCGAAGTTCGCGTCGTTATACGGCATTCTGGCGCGTCGTGAGTATGACCGATACGATTTGTCGAAACCCCGCGAAGATTTGGCGGTCAATTGGGGCGCGCCGGGTCGTGGTGTTCCGTCAGAATTATTGGAAATTGGAAAACAGATTGATGTTCGCGCGTATCGATGCACGACACAAGATGACATCGTTGATGCCGCGTGGGCGGGTTTCGGTTTGGCATTTTGCGGGAACCGAACATACGGATCGAAGAATAAACACGGCATTTCCCGATTGTCTCAATCCGCGAATCATTGCACGGAAGCTGTCGGTGCGTGCATCGGAACATCCGGCGGAATTCTGATCGGCGGTCAGCAATCATGGGGTCAGAATTCCCCATCGGGTACGAACACCCTGACATACAAAGGCGGTCAGGTTGAATTGCGGGCGGGGATGTGTTTTGTCCCCGTCGAAGATTATTGGAATCAGGTTCGAAACAGTGGCGAAATGTGGGCGTTTCAAGTCGATGCGCATACCGCATTTCGTCCCCAATCGGCGTGATGTAACTTTTTCACAGGATGAAAACCATGAAATTTGAAACGAAATTGAAACTGCTGATTCTGACGATTCCGCTGTTGATTGTGGGCTGTGCCTCGATCCAAGCGTCACAAAATCACGATCGATATGTTCCTGTTTTGGCTGTCATCGATGCTGATACTGTCGCGACTCGCGAGGGGGTTGATTTGCCCGACGCGTTTGAATCGACACCCGGTGCCGATGACGTGTTGAAATCACTGCAAGACGCATCAGAATCGATCGAGGTGCCAAACATCGAAGTTGATGTCGAACCCGATCCTGAACCGGTAAAACAATCGTTGATTGACAATACATTCCGGGAAGGTCTGACGGCGCTGGAATACATTGCCGCGTTTTACAAACGACCGTGGACGCATCCGGGACCAATCGAACCGCATTTGATGTCGCATAGCGTACCGATTCACATCATCAATTCCCTTTCAAATCGAGATCGTGAACGACTGCATGCCGCAATTCATGAACGCGAGGAAGGCAATAGCCGATTGATACAGGTCACGAAACGTTGCGATTGTGAGACAACCGGGGCATGTGTATGTGATCAATGTGATTGCAAGAATTGCCCACAACGATCGACCATCAAATTGGCGGCAAATCGCGTTCAAAACTGCCCGAATGGTCAATGCCCGGCACCAAATAACAGTTTCAGAATCATCGACGGATCGACACCGCAACCACCGACAGTCATGGCGTATCAGAATTGCCCAAATGGACAATGCCCGGCACCGACGCGAATGTCATCATCTGTGACAATGCAACGCACGTCCGGTAATTGTGCGAATTACGGCAAATCGTATTCAAGTCGACGTCGATCTGTCAGGCGATCCCGATCAGGACCGATTCGCAGATTTTTCGGTTGTTTGTTCGGACGGTGCCGGTAGACTGTCAATAGTTGCACGATGCAACGTACCTCGTCGTGGGTCACGGATTGGATTCCGTGACCCTTTTTTTTTGGAATTGGTATGAATCGTCGTCAGGAAAAACGGGAAGAACGTAAACGCCGTTTGATTGAATTGTCTCGAAATGTGGCATGGGTCGAAATGTCTCGACGAAATGCAGGGGAATCCGTATCGTCGTCGGTGGATGATGTGCGGGACCAACTGATTTCGGCGATACGTGCCGAATTCGGATCGATTGGCATTATCGCTTGGATTCAGATTTTGTACTACGCATGGAAGATTTGGCGGTTGCTGGATGGATCATCTGATGCATTGGAATCGTTCGCATCGGAACCGGCGCCGCATATCATGCAAGCAATAGAAAACCCGACCTATGTCACCGAAAGCCGGACAACAGAAGACGTTGCCAAACATGGATGACGCCGCATCGAAACAACAGTTGTTCGACCGTGTCGGTACGTTAGAGGCTGACGTACAGCACTTGTCAAATGATGTGTCGGCATTGTCGCACAAATTTGACACGATGATGCAGGCAGTTTTTCAAAAAATTGACGGATTGTCTGCATCACGTCAATTAACTTGGCCTTGGGTGTGGGGCGCTATCGGTGTTTTTGGTTTGATCGTCGCCGGGGGTTGGAAAATTCATGAATCGTCATTGGCACCGATCACCGCATTGATTGAACGGCACGACCAAAAGATCGAAGAAAACGAAAACACGATCGACAATGTTGACGCATTGCGAGTTGAAATGCGTTTGTTGTCGGAATTACACGACGAAAAGCGGTTGCGGTTATCGGATCAGATTGAATTTTTGCGATCCGATTTTGAACGTCATCGCGACGAAGCTGATCACCCGTGGGGCGTTTTGCAAAAAATTCAGGCGGTTGAACTTGAATTGAAGGCGATGCAGGCGAATCAATACACATCCACTGAAGGCGCCGTGATTGAACAACGATTGCAAGGTGTCGAAAAACAGAAACAGATTGATTGATTTGTGCGTCGTCTGTATAGTCACAATCAACCAGCAATAAAGGTGATCCAATGCCTGTCGAACTCATTCCCATCAAAGTCAAAATCGGTATTCGCGCGAAAAATGGACGACGGGAACACGCATTTCCGAATTTTAATCTGTTGCCGTCTGCCGTTCGCGGCGGCATGGATTGGTCGCATTTCGTCGACGAATATGGCGGGTGGAAATATGACAAGGTCGCCGGGCATGATGTCGACGACGTACCGAATGGATCGCCGCGAGGCACATGGTTGGGTATGTTGTTGGTACCTGAAGATTTCGCAAATGCTGCGATCGACATGTTCCCTGAAGTCGAAGAAATGACCGCGAATGAGGCGGAAGTATTTCACGACGGACGATGCACCGCGCACATGCCTGATTTTCAGGAAGATGAGGCGGTTTTGAATTCCATCGAACGTCAGGTCAAAGAGGGATTATTATCCGAAAATGATCCCGCCGTTGTGAATGCCCGGAACCCTGACAATGATGCGCCGGGACGACGACGGAACAAAAACAAAAAATTCGCAGACGTGTTGACTCGGCACGGGTTTACTGTGAAACAACGTCCGAAACGAAAACGACCAAATCAGTGACTGCGTTAGTCATGATAGCCATCGGCATTTCTGGCGTCGATGGCGTTAAAGCTGCAAAAAATCTTGTCAGTGGTGATTGAAACGCGTTCGATTGTTCAGATAATCGAACCATGCAAAAGCAACCTCGAATCTATCTTACATGCCCGAACGGTTCCGGTAAAATTCACAAATTGGTTCATTTCGCCATTTTGCGAATCATGACTGATCGCCGGTATCGTGTTCGTCATTATTGCACGCGACATTCACCG
>Ga0180432_10004948_pt1 | contig 18014 bp, 30 predicted proteins | sample SS_ome_10_FD_132414 | JGI IMG/M metagenome (GOLD analysis project Ga0180432, IMG submission 132414) | Hypersaline lake sediment archaeal communities from the Salton Sea, California, USA - SS_1_MS_2 metaG | ecosystem: Environmental > Aquatic > Non-marine Saline and Alkaline > Hypersaline >...
GAGGTTATATACAATTATGCCTATTGATGTCTCCATCATACTCATTATATGCGGTCTATTATGTAAAAAGGTAGCAAAGGATATAAGGAGTCATAACAATGTTATCTACTATCAAATTAAGCGAGTATCAGTCCATACCTACATCTCTGTCTGATAATCCCAAAGTTGGAGATAGATATATGCATAAAGTTGTCAATGCTGTCCCTGCCATCGGCGAAGTTGTGTTCTTCATTGAAGTCTCTGATACTAAACCTCCCCTTGTGAAGATTGCTAATAGTATCTCTACTAAGCTTGTTGTTGCCACTATTATTGATGGTTAATGAAAGGGTTAATTGATGAATAAAAAGAAGAGTATTATGTGTAGTAATTCAAGATGGGCGTTCTATGTTTATGTCTTTTTCCTAGTTTATCTCCTAGCCGCTTTCATCACCTTCGATTTCAGACACCCTAGAGCCACTAGGTGGGAAAGAGTTACTCACATTGTTGATCAATTAACTTTCCAAGAAGTCAAAGAGTTGCAATTTGATAAATAGCGTATAGGAGCATTCTTATGTATCTTGTCACTGGAGCTGCTGGGTTTATAGGATTTCATGTTTGTTGCCGATTACTGGACGCTGAGCAGGAAGTAGTGGGCATAGATAATCTGAATAGTTACTATAGTAAAGACTACAAAATGGAGCGAGTCAATAAGTTATGTGACTACGAGACTTTTAGATTTAAACTGGTTGATATTAGCGACTCTTTCAGCTTACATGAGTTGTACAAAGAGTACATTCCACATACTACAATCAACTTAGCTGCCCAAGCAGGGGTCAGATACTCACTAGAGAACCCTGATGAATACCTACATACTAACATATTAGGGTTTTTCAACGTATTGAAGTGTTGTGCAAAGTTCAAATCTAAACTCATATACGCATCCTCATCAAGCGTATATGGAGACAATGGGAATGTACAGACAGAAGAGTCTGTATTGAATAATCCAGCAAGTCTATACGGAGTAACTAAGATATGCAACGAATTACTGGCTACAAGCTACTATAATACCCATGATGTGCTGTCCATAGGACTAAGATTTGCGACTGTATATGGACCATGGGGAAGACCAGACATGGCAATGTGGAAATGGATAGATGCAATGCTAACAGGAAAACCTGTTGATTTATACAATTATGGGAATATGACAAGAAGTTTCACATATGTAGATGACATAGTGGAAGGAATAATAGCATCAAGTGAGTATACAGGAATAACTAATGATGTATTCAACCTAGGAGGCAAACCCATAAACATCGAATATGTAGTTGAATTACTAAGTCGCATAACCCAAATAGAACCAATTCTGAATAAGATAGAAGCCCCTATTACAGACCCATTTGAGATCATTGTGGACTCTTCTAAAGCGAAAGACTATTTAGGCGTATCACCAAAAGTCCCTATAGAGGAAGGTTTAGAGAGATTTGTTCATTGGTATAAGGGGTATATAGGAGATAAGTAATGCTTAAAATAATCGCTGAAATAGGAATTAACCATAATGGTAATATACACCAAGCATATGAGTTGATCAGACAAGCACATATAGGTGGTGCTGATTGCGTCAAATTGCAACTCTATTCGTCTAAACTCCTATTTGGTGATGATAGTAGGACCAAATATGAACTCTCATATAAGCAAATAGAGGGGTTAAAGAGTCTATGTGATACGTTACATATAGAGTTATTTGCGTCTATATTTGATGAAGAGAGACTTCAATGGTGTGAGGATATAGGGGTAGATAGATACAAAATAGCATCACGCACATACAAGTATGACTTCGAATTAGTCGAAAAGGTCATAGACATAGGTAAACCCACATACATATCACTTGGCATGGCATATGATAGACCACTTATATTCAAACCTAATGTCATATACTTCAATTGTGTATCCAAATATCCCACCTTATACAATGAACTTGAACCCACAGACTTCATATTTGATGATGATATACTTGGGTGGAGTGATCATACACTTGGCATATCCGCATCATTGCTTGCTATTTCCAGAGGCGCTCAATACATTGAAAAACACTTCACTATGAATAAGTCTATGAGCATACATAATGATCATATATGTAGCATGACTTTAAGTGAACTACAAGTATTGTCCACATATGGACGCGAATTATGGGCACTTCGTAATTTTCTTAAGTTTTAGTTCGTTGCTATAACTCACTTTGACATACTTTGACGAGTAAAACATGCTTCGCCTAGGGGAAATGTGTATAGTGAAATGTGTTCCAGCCACCGTACTGTGGCGTTGCTTGACTTTTTTAGCGACTTTTTGCTGGTATTTTTGGTTGAGAAATCGACTGGTCTAAACTATACGTTTTTGCATAGGGGTTTCATGTCGGAGGATGACGCAGACCATAAAGGGTCGAATTGATCACGCGGTTTTGGTTTTAGTGGTACCTAGATACCGTCTCTGATATGAGAACTAAAATTTGAGTACTTGAAAGTGCTTTTGATTTCCACTGTATTTAGAAACGAACTATAAAATCAACCGAGTAATTTATATAGAACTAAAATTTCAAACAAGAAAAAGGAAAAGGGACATTGGCAACATACGAAACTACACAGAACTACTGGAAGCGATTGCATAGGCGGACAAACTACTCAAAGCGGAACGCGAGGAACGACCGACATGACATGATGACAAAACATATATTAGACACGTATGGCTGGGTAATGGGAGTATGCGAGAGTTTCTGTGAATTAGGGATGGGGAGTGGACGGAACATCAACATATTCCACGAGAGATATCCGAGGGTATACTACTATGGGAATGACATAAGTGAGAAGACACGGAAGGTAGTAAGGGATCTATATCCAGACATGCTATTGTATGCGGACATTCAGATACAGGACACATTAAGTTATGTAAGGGAGCTAAAGAAGAAGGACATAATATTTACATATGGACATTTGATGCACTTGCCAGATGACATCATAGGGGAGGTATGTAGAGAGATAGGGGAGAAGAGTCAGAAATACATATTACTGCATGAGGCGTATGAGACAGAAGTGAAGGACAGGAACTACAAGAAGTACAGATTCAGTCGGGACTACAGTGAGATATTTGGTGATAGGTGGGTATTGACAGACGGACAGATAGTAGAACATCATGCGAACAAAGGGATCAAATATAAGATCTACTTATTTGTAAGAAAGGGACTAACATGATCATAGCAATCATTCCGGCAAAAGGGGACTCGAGTAGACTACCGAATAAGAACATGCGAGAGATACATGGGAAACCGATGATGTATTACACGATAGAGGTGGCGCGGAAGTGTCAACTAATAGATGAGATATATGTATCAACAGATAGTAAGATGATAGAGGCATACGCAAGGAATCAAGGGGTGAAAGTGATCAGGAGGGGGACTGAGTTATGTGGAGACACACCGATACTAGATGTTTACAGGCATGCTTTGAACATGATAATGATGGACAAACAGGGAGAGGCAATAGAATATATAATAGGGATGCAACCGGATCATCCAGACAGGATGATAGATTTAACAGCGGCTGTAAGGTACATGAAGGACAAGGGCTATGATGAGATAATAACAGTGGACCGCAAAGGGTACATGAATGGATCGCTGAAGATGATGCGAGTAGATGCTTTGGTGACTAACAGGCTAGGGACTGTAGGTACATTGATGGATGACTGCACAAACATACATGTAGAGGACGAACTAATTACTGCATCAAAGAACATAAAGCGTAGGATGCAAGTATTGATAACAGCGCCGATAGACTTCATGATTCCTATGAGAAACAGGCTAGAAAACAAATTTGATATAATCTATGGGTATCAAATGACAAAGGAACAATTATTTGAGCAAGTGATTAACCCAGGAAGGATAGACGCAATCATTCCGAATCCAGGGTACACATATATGATAGACAAGGAATTTTTGGAAGTATTTAGTGGGGTGAAAGTAATAGTAACTCCATCGACAGGGACTAACCATATAGACATGAAGTATTGTCAGGACATGGGAATAACTGTGAGGGGATTATTGGATAACCGTGCATATGTACAGACAATAACGGGGAGTGCAGAGTTTACATTTGCACTGGCATTATCAATGATGCGTATGATACCACAGTCATTGGACTATGTGGGTAGAGGACATTGGAGAGACAAAGAGGATGATTTAAGGGGCGTGGAGCTACAAGGGAAGACCTTTGGGATAGTAGGGCATGGGAGGATAGGGAAGAAGGTTGAGAATTACTTGAAGGTATTCGAACCGAAATGTATTCACACATATGACAAACAACATAGTGACAAGGCATTGGAGACTCTACTAGCTGACTCGGACATGATATTCATATGTGTAACATTAGAGGACGACACATATCAGATGGTAGACAAGAGATGGTTTAACAAGATGAAGGACGGAGTATATTTTGTTAATACTTCAAGGGGAGAGATAGTAGTGGAGGACGACTTGATAGATGCTATAGAGTCAGGGAAGATACAGAGGGCAGCAGTGGACGTTGTATGTGACGAGGCAAACTACAAAGAGAACAAATTAATTGAATATGCAAATGCAAGTAATCGATTATTGGTAACTCCACATATAGCAGGAGCTACAGTGGAGGGACAGACAAAGGCAATGGATGCTACATTGGAAACATTGGAGAGGATATACAATGTATGAAATTACCTGAGGTGAGTGTAATAGTTACGTGTTACAACTATGGTTTTTGGTTGCCGAGATGCATCAGGAGCTTACTGAATCAGAAGGGAATGGACATTGATAACTACGAAATCATTATTGTTGATGATGGGAGTGAAGATAATAGTTTACAAATTGCTCAATCATATGAGCAAAAATTTTCAAACATCAGAGTACTCAGCAATCAATTCAACCGAGGACTGCCCTTCTCATGTAATAAAGCCATTGAAGAAAGCATAGGGAGATACATAGTCCGGGTAGATGCGGATGACTATGTTGCCCGGGAGTTTCTATTTATAGGTTCGTGGTTTATGACAAAGAACTGTCAATACAAGGCGGCAGCATGTGACTACTTACTAATAGATGAGGATGAGATTCCGATGAGGAGGGTGAATCCATTCAAGGAAGAGATAGCATGTGGAGTATTCTTTAGGAGAGAATACATATATGAGATAGGATTATATGACATAGGTTTTAAATTAAGAGAGGGACACGACTTGATGCAAAGGTTTAAGGGGAAGTATTTAATAGGACGCATTGAGTTTCCATTATATAAGTATCAACAACATCCAAATAATCGGACTAAGGTATTGAAGGATGAGGCAGAAGAATATTCTAAGGAGTTAAAGAAAGGGGACAAGGAATGAGATATGTAGAGAGGAAAGTGGGTAAGTATAAGATGAGAGTGAAAGCGAATGAAGGGGGAATCCACAAGAGTCTACGAGAGAAACCAGACAAGGAGAGAGAACCAGAATTATTATATGCATTAAGACAGGAAGTGAAAGCTGGAATGACTGTAATGGACTTGGGAGCGAACGTAGGGTATGTATCTCTTTTACTTGCTGACTTAGTAGGACCGACAGGGAAGGTATATGCGATTGAACCAGATCCAGCTAACTTCGACTTATTGGAACAGAACATAAAGTTAAACAGATATTCAAAGAGATTTCAGACATATCAAATGGGAGTATCAAGTTACACGGAGAACATCAACTTCTATGTAGGGAAGAGTTCGAACTTGGGAGGAATGGTACAGACAAAGAACACGAGGACTGAACCAATCATAGTTGAGGTAATGAGTTTGGAAAGGTTCTTAAAGGACAAGGAATATCCTCAATTAATTAAGATGGACATAGAGGGACATGAGGTAGAAGTATTGGAAGGGTTGAGGGGATTGCTTGATGATCCGGACTTTAAGTGTAAGATAATAATGGAGTTACACCCGAATATGTATTCAGAGGATCATAGTTTAGAGCGACAGATGCGAAAGCTACTAAACAAGGGGTTCAGAACAAAGTATGTGATATCCGCCGGTGTGGTTCAGCCGGATAAATTTAAGGAATGGGGATATGAGCCGATCATGGAATTTGCATCCTTGAGGGGATTGTATGATAACTTTACGGATGAACATATGATTGAGGCATGTTGTCATTTGAACAAACAATGGATGCCAGGGAAGAGGAAGTACTCTCCGAAGATAGCAAGGTTTGTGATGATAGAAAGGGACTAATAGTATGAAAGTATTAATGGTAGGATTTCAGCGAAGTGGGACAACTATACTCAAGAGGATGCTTCAGAATGTTCCAGGAGTAAAGCACTTCTTTCACGAACTACGAGTATTGAAGAAGCACAAGACTAAAGAAGAGCTAGCTAAGTGGATGAAAAATAAAAAGGGAACAGATATTGATGGAGTGGATTGGGGAGAGAAGGTTCCCTTCTATGGTAGGAAGAGTAAGGAATCGATTGGCTACTGCAAGAAATGGGACAACTTTTTTCTTCCAGAATCAAGGATCATACATATAGTGAGACATCCAGTCTGCATAGGAATTTCCACTATAGAGTTTCGTCCAGGCAAACTGAAATTGAATCCAACCCTTGATATGTATTGCCAACATATTCCAGAGTTGGTAGAATACTTAGATGGACTTGACCATGCGATTCAGATTAGATATGAGGACTTAATGGCTGAACCATTGAATATGATGAAGATGTTGTGTGAGTTTTGTGAATTATCAACTGACTTTGATCATATGTGTTCAGAGGATGATCAGGGTAGATTCATATTTGGTAATCAGACAATCGTAAAGGGGAGAGCATTTAGGTACACAACATATCCTAGACTACAAGATGTGGAAGTGGATGTCGGACCAACTATTAAGAAGATCAACAAGATAGTTGGAGGAACACCATACACATTTGAGAGGTAGAATTAATGTCGTATCCACAAAATCCGAACACAGTATTATTTAGCAATAGATATTATCCGAAGGGATTCAGAGAGATAGATACATGGAGTTACTATCAATCGGTGAAGAGAGAACTGTTAAAGGAGACTGTACAGCGGGACTTAATGTTTTACTTAATTGTGGATGGGAAAGAGATAATATTAAGGAAGGGAACAGCGACAAAGTATTTGAGATTGAATCCAGGGAACTATGATGAGTTAATAACTGGAAGGACTATCTCGATACATTCAACTATGAAGAGGGAAGATGAGATAGCAATCATAGACATTGATTGTGACAACTGGAGACTAGCAAAGATAGCAACAGTGGATACATTTCAATTTGTTGCTGCGAATCTTTCATTTGTTCCTAAGGTGACTATAAGATATACAGGGAAGACAGGGTTTCATGTTGTATGTCATATGGGAAGGAAGACTAAGACAGATGGGAATAGGTTTCTACTTAGGAAGTTTTTAAGTGAGAGTGATCTTGCGAAGAAGTATACTGTAGAGATGAAGAGAGTCAGAGGGATACCCAACTTAGATTTGGCACCTAATAAATTTCGGGGTGGATTTATCACACTTCATGCATTATCAACAATGGGTTTAAAATGTATGGAAGTTGATAGTAGTGATGTGATGAAGTTTGATCCTTCCCGAGCAAGAGTGAAGACAAGCTGAGAAAGGATATGAGATGAAATCATTCTGGTTGTTTCGAAGTAACTTGCGAATAATGGAATACTACCATGACTTCAGAACTTATGATGAATTCAGAAAAGGATGCCATGACTTCTACTTGAATCAGGGACTATGGTTTTTAGAGAATGACAAATTTGATGAAGTGATCATATGGAGACTTGCTCCGACTAAATGTAATGAAGATAAAATATTCATGGTCAATGGAAAACCTTTCTTCCAGAAGTTTGTATCTGACTTCAATGAATGTTTCCTTCATCCTAAACCACATACAACATTCTTTCGTGGAGGGTTTCCGGAGTATTGCAAGTTAACAAAAAGGAGTCCGGAGTTTTTCAGGAATAGTCTATACTTAGGAGCATCGAACAGGAAGTTTCCGAAGTATGGTGGAACCTACGCGAAGGTCTTACTAGAAGGTGACCAGGACTTTAAGAAGGGAGTATCCTCACATCCATTCTATAAGACTGCATCTCCATATATTTTTTATCCATTAAATGATTCGATGAGTTCACAGAAGGAGTTTGATCTTGTCTGGCCATGCAACTTTACACAGCTCAAACACAAAGGTCAGAAATGGTTCATACAGCAGATAGCTGATAGTGATTACTTAAAGAGTTTGAGGATACTTCACATAGGAAATAAACCAGAAGTTATGAAGAAGATGTGTGCGAAGTATGGAGTAAAGAACATCTCATGGATAGGACACATAGGTCGCCCTGAAATGAATCAACTATTCAACAAGGCGAAGTTTGGAATAGTGACATCCAATGAAATAGATGGTTGTCCTAGAATTTCAACTGAGATTATGTGTGCTGGACTTCCACTGCTTATCAGAAAACAAACAAGACTTCTTCCATACTATAAACGTGATGGAGTATATACATTTGAGGATCATGAGTTAGAGATGAAGATCAAGTTAGCAAATGCACACTATGAGAATTTGAAGATAGGAGCATTGCGAAACGTAGATGAGAGACTTAGTATGGATGCTATATGTGAATTGAATTTATCAATTTGGGATACTTAAGCAAAAAAAAGAGTGGGGTCTCCTTACATCCCCAACTTTTTTAAAGGTTTCCGGTTCCACCACTGAACCACAACTTTGCCGAATACCATATCCCCAGTGATCAGATGGTACCACTCCATCCAGATACAATCACTGAAGACTGATAAATAGCGACCTCTGCCAAGGGGAATTCTGAAAAATGCTTTTTTCATGATTCTCTCCTATGGGAAAGGGTTAAGAAATAAATAACTATCATCAAAAATAAATATATATAGTATGTATTTTTATGAATGATTCAAAAAAATAGACGACCTCCACTGATAAATCCAGTGGAGGTCGCCCAGTCCTAAGGTAGCAGGACTCGATTAGTTAACAATCCAATCCATTGCAGCTTCAGCCAAAGTCGGTTGACCAGGATACTCATCAACAATCAGACCATCGGCATTGATCACACCTTCCAGATTATCACTATGGAAAGAGATCTGTTTCTTGCCAGTGTTGTAAACGCCCATGATGGTAATGTTCTCTTCGGTGATTCGAAGCTTTCCCTTGGAGGCAGCAACGACTGGCTCACTGAAAGGGAAGTTGGTGTCGTTACAGGCAAGTACCATAACACGATTGAGACCGCGTCTTTTCATCTCCTTCATAACCTTGGAAGCTTCCACGAACTCAGTCTTTTTGTAGTTGCCAAGGATAAACTTATTATCCCTCACAACTCCGTGACCGAATACAACACCATCGTACTTGTAGGTGCCATCATCATTAGTTTGATTGGCAACCCACTCTCCCATCTGAGTTTCGAAGGCGACATTGGTAGTGCTTCCATCTTCAGGATGGATAGCAAGGAACTTGTTACCTTTGCCAGGGCGATTGACCTCAGTGATCTTGAGGCACTTGACATGTGTGGTGAACACATCTTCGACCTTGCTCATCTTGCTCTTAAGTGCTTCAGCACTGAACACATCATTGAACTCAAGGTTCCGGTCTGTCATCACCCAGGCAGTGGCCATAACGACTGTTACAATGATGATTCCGTATTTGATAGTCTTCATGCTCACCAGGCCGATTAATTTTTTGATTGTTTCTATCATGATAATATCTCCTATACTACAAGTTGGGAGAATCAGAATTGATTCTCAGATTAATTTTTGATGATATCTACTACTTCTTTTCCGATGTTGATTGTACTTGTTGCGAGTTCAGTTGTTGTATCTAACACCCCCTTTCGTTTGAATACTGATTTGATTCGTTGATCTGAATCCTCTAATTCGATTACTGTTCTAAGACTTTTAATTGATCCCTCCATATTATTCGATGACATGGAATAGTAGGTTTTGCCAGTGTCCCAAAGCCAAAGTATTTTGATTGGTTTTTGCTCAATCCGAAGTTGCCCCATGATGTGCCTAGAGAATGGCACAGGCAGATGCCTTTCCGCTGGATTGGATACAAACCCAAATATATTATTCAACCCCTTTGTCCTGAGTGATTCTACGATGACTCCAAAGTCTGTTTCATTTGAACCATCATAGTTTGACCACAGGACTTCCCCACCCAAACTGTCATAGATTACTCCGAATAGAATAGCATCATACTTCTCTCTTTTTGCCCATCGAGTAGTTGCATCTTCAATCTTCTTCCACTCTGCTGATCTTACTGTTGGAGCGATTACAGTGATACCATGCAACTTCGATACTGAGATCCCTGCCATAGTTGGGTTCTTGATTGTTTTAACACGTTCGGCTAGGGCGCTTCCCAGTTGTTGAGAGTGTCTATTGACTTCTGCTTGAAGTTGACTCATCTCGATGTATTGAGAAGTTGTATGATACACATTACCTCCTGCTCTGAGTATGGGAGGTGCTGCGTAGTAGAGCAGACCAAAGAGTGCTACAATGAAGACTACCCAGTGCAATTTCCGTTGAAAGTATCCTGTATGCCTCCAGGGTGTAAAACAGAATACGGCAAAACTGAAGAATTGTTTCATCACATTCAGGAAAGTCTCCCATCGGCTTTCAGTTACTACTGCACTGATAGCTTTCAGTTGTTCGTCGGACTCCTTTCCAGCAGAAGATTGCCCTTCTAATACTTTTTTCAAATGAGGATTATTGTCTGCCTTACCAGACTTCAGATCTCTATCTGCTTTCTTCCCGACATCAGATGATGCTTGCAATGTCTTTTTGAATTGTTGGAGGTTTGGAATATCACCGAATGTTGCCATTGGCTCATTATCTTCTTTTGGATTCTTCATATCTTTCTTCCTTTCTTCCCAAAGAGATAAAGGTCGAGTTCATTGTGACCTTTCTGATTCACCCAATCCTTTTTTCTCTCCAGATGATAATCTCTGAGAGCTGCCAGATACATTCCACCAGCCAGGGTCATCCAGACTTCCGGGTAGAAAGGGATAAGACTACCTAACCATAAACAGAAGCAGAAACCACCGATGGCTAAGATCCACATACAGATCTTATCCCAGTTATACTTTTTCATTTTACTATCTCCTTTGTACGATCAAAGTTGTTGATGATCACATTTGTTAGAGTCGGAATGATTGTATGGGAAACAATCAGTGACACCGTGATTCCAATGATGAGAGGTAAAGGATGGACTTTGAAAACAATACTAATTTGAATACTTGCTGCTACCAGAAAGTATACAACGAACAGTAATACGAATTGAAGCTTTTCATACATACTCATGGCTTTCTCCTTGTTGCGAGATTATTAAAACCGGGGTTAAACTACCAGAATTTTACAAGGGTGTGTAATGCAGTTTCTGCAGTCTTCAATGCCAGATTATATGCTGCATTGTTATCACCCTTTTTATGCTTCCTGATGATACGGATCAGGATTCCTGCCAGTTGATACTCATTGACTGTTGCGTTGATTGTGACTTGCATAGTGGCTTTCTCCTTTCTGCGAGATTGTTAAAACCAATTGCTATTTCCCTATGAAATAGCAACATGATATAGGATAAAATTTAAAACAAACTCCCAATATCGTTTTTATATATATATAGTATATACGCTTATCCCATATTAAAGCAACCATTTCATATAATGGGAACATAATACAAAAATGAAAGGGGATGTTATGAAGGAAAAAGTGCTTATACTTTATTCAGGTGGAGCTGATAGTAGATTGATGGTACATATGGCACAGCAATCTCAAATGGAGATTCATTGTCTATTGATTGACTATGGTCAACTTCATGTTGATGAGTTGGATTATGCGGAGATGCAATTACGTAGGATTAAGGAAGATCAGTATGATCTAACTTGGAGTCGAGTACGAGTTGGTGGTCTTGAATTAGATAGTGCCCTAACAGGAAGTGGCAGACAAGGAAGATTTGGGAACGAGGAAGATATTTCAATTTGGCATGTTCCTGGTCGAAACACTATGTTTGCAGGGATTGCATTAAGTGTTGCAGAGAACCTTGGGTGTAATGTTGTTTGGATAGGTGCTGACTTCTCAGATCGACTAGGGAATTTTATTGACTGTGCTCAAGACTTTGTGGTAACTATGGATCTATTGTATTCATATGGTGCAAGTTATGAGATCAGGTTTGAGGCACCTCTAATGGGTATGACAAAAGAATTCATTAAGAATTTACTCAAACAATTGGGACTCGACGCAGATATATATAGTGGATATGGACACATCAGGGAACATAGTTGTAAGGGAGAGAATTGTGGGAGTTGTGGAATCTAGGGAGTTAATCTATCGTCTGACTAAAAAGGACTTTGAGATAACTCACTATAAGGGATCAGGTCCTGGTGGTCAGAATAGGAATAAGAACTCCACTGCTGTCAGGATCAAACATCCTGAATCTGGAGCGACTGCATCATGCTCTGAACACAAGAGTCAACTGCAGAATAGAAAGGTAGCATTTAGAAGGTTGATTGAAACTCCTCAATTTAAGATATGGCATGCTCGAAAGGTTCATGAATATTCAACTCAGAAAACAATTGAACAAGAAATTGAGGAATTAATGAAACCACACAATATCAAGACTGAGGTGAAAGATGGACAAGGAAAATGGATTGAAACCAAAGAAAGTGATTGGGATAGTTGGGACGAGAAAGAGAAGTACTCCAAGGAATATGGGAATAGTTAAGAAAGCATTCCTTGAGGTTTATGAAGAAGGAGACTGGATTTGCTCAGGTGGATGTGAACAGGGAGCGGACAATTTTGCTGAGAGGTTTGCAAGGAAGTATGGAATTCCCATTGTAATCTTTCATGCTGATTGGGACAAACATGGTAAGGCGGCTGGTCCAATTCGAAACACTATAATAGCGAAATATTCTGATGTCTTGATAGCATGTGTTGCAAGGACTCGTAAGGGTGGAACAGAAGATACGATCACAAAGTTTGAGAAGAGAAGAGGTAAGAAGGCGATCATAGTATGAGGAAAAAGAAAAATCCTAAGAGAGCCATTGACATTGTATTTAAAGATGGTACACGAAAGACTCTTCAATTAGTCAAAGCTACTTCAGTGAATACATCATCAGAGATGTTACATTTGGATCAACTAGGAAACGGTGGTTGGAGACTAATTTGGAATGAAAATCTCATACCTGATTTTACAAAGGTTGATAGACTTGAGATTATCAGGGAGGAATAATTATGTTCATTCGACATTTTGAAGGTCATAAGGATTTGGATGTATTAGTTGAATTCGAAGACTTATGTTTCCCAAATTATGGTTGGAGTAGATCAGAGTATGAGGATATCATTGGTGATCCTGATTTAGTTTTCTTTATGGTATTTGAAAGCGAAGAGGAAAAACAAATAATTGCATATGGTTTCGGATTCAAAAATCAGGGGGATGAATTTTGGTTTAATGGTAATGCAGTTCATCCTGATTTTCGTAGGAAAGGTCTAGGCAATCTAATGATTGCCTTACGAGAAGTTGCTGCAAGGGTTGCTGGAGATAAAAGAATTTCAGTTGAAATGAGTACTATAAATCATTCATCAATAGCAATGCATAAGAAGGCAGGATTCAAACCAACTGGAGAGATAGTTGAGAAGTATTATCGGAATGGTGAGGATGCATTGAAGATGGAAAAGGAGTTATGATGACAGATACGATTGATAGATTGGAACAGGAAATAAATGATTTGGATCTAGGACCAGAGAAACACAGATTCAAACAGTTAAGAAAATTTGTATATAGATGGACTAAGTTTTTCAACAAAGGAGTTTGCACACCAGATGATTATATATTAGACTTTGGGTGTGCATCAGGGTTTAGTATTTTCACAGGTCGGATGTTTGGGTTCGAAAATGTATATGGACTTGATGTAGATACTAGTGATAATGCTGAATTCTACTATCCACTCATGCGAGCCGTTAGTAAGATAATTGGAGTTGATGAAAAGATCAAACTCTATTGTGGTCATGGTGAACTTCCATTTGAAGATAATACATTTGATGCAATAGTCTCTTATAGTGCAATCACTAAAGACTTTTCAGAAGGACATAGTGGAAGTGGAACATCAGCTAGACTCAGAGTTAGGGTTCAGGAATTGGATAGGATAAGCAAACCTGATGCAACATGGTTTATATATCCAAAGAAGCATTTGGATCTATTTCGAGATATGAGTTTGAGTGTTGGTCTTAAATCCAACATTCGATTTAAGAAACTATCAGTAGATTAATGGAGGGTGTCATGCAGCAATCGTGGGATGCATTTTTTCTAAAGATATGTAATACTATTTCTACAAATTCAAAGTGCTTATCAAGACAGATTGGTGCTATTCTTGTTCGAGATAAGACAGTTATTAGCATGGGTTATAATGGACCACCAAGAGGAATTCCCCCATGTGATAATAGATACATAGATGATAATAATGTGTGGAAACCCTTAATTCAAAAGTTGGGTATAACCGAAGAAGAGTATGTACAATGGCGAGTAGTACATGCTGATCGAGTTGAAAGGAAATGTCCTCGTCAGATTCTTGAATATAAGTCTGGTGACGGACTTCATTTATGTGTTGCATCTCACGGTGAAGAGAATGCTATCGTTAATGCGGCAAGGGAAGGTATCATAACTAAAGGGTCTACGATGTATATGAACTGTGGAATCCCATGTAAAGATTGCTTCAAGAAGATCATCAATGCTGGGATTGCAGAGATTGTATGTACTAATCTGACTACATATGATATCATGACAGACTATCTACTTGAACAAAGTCACGTTAAGGCGAGAGTCTATGACTGCGACATAACTAATCAATCGGAGTATGATAATGGCGGCACCAAAGAACCTGATGAAAAGGAAAGTAGTAAGGAAGAAGAAAAAGGATAATCTTGATGCATTGAAGCAAGGTGTTAAATATGATTATGGGAAACCAAGATACGACTTGATATCCGCACATGGTCTTCATCAACTGATTGAAGTCTATACACAGGGATGTCAGAAGTATGACGATCACAACTGGCGGAAGGGAATGAAGTGGGGAAGAATATTTGGTGCTATGATGCGACATGCATGGGCATTTTGGAGAGGTGAAAGTATTGATGAGGATAGTGGTTTGCATCATTTAGCACATGCGGCTTGGGGGTGTCTGACTCTTATGGAGTATGAGAAGACTCATCCTGAGTTTGATGACAGAGGTGATGTGAATCCAGAAATCAGATTTATGAAAGCGGAGGAATGAAATGGTACCATGGCGAGACACAATCCTATTGGCTAATGCGGATGACAGACTCTCCATTTATCTTGCAGGATGGTCAGGTGAAACTGAGTATCGAACGTATGTGAAGAAGACTTATGGAGACTCAGATGAGGTTGCAGTTTTTGATCCATTTGATTATCATAAACCAAGTGATGGAAAGAAAGCAATCGTTGAAGATGACAAGGCATTGATTTGGCATTGTGATGTGTTAGTTGCTAAAGTCGATCAATTCTCAGCAGGAACAATGATGGAAATTCAGTATGCACATTCACATAATATTCCTGTATTTGTAATTACTCGAAGCACTACTATCAAAATTGATACTTGGATCTCATACCATGCTACTCAAATATTTGTGACGCTTGATGATTGTTTCAATTATCTCCGATCAAATAAAGAGCACCTATTTCGGAGAGCAGGAACATATATTAAAAAGGAGTCTGATGTGACAGAAACGAATGAGCGATATGGAATGGATGATAGCAAGGTAGCAACCAAACTTCTGGATAAGAATTGTAGTCCAATGATTGTTCGGAAATATACGCGCCTGGGATTTCCTCTTTATATTCATTTGATTTGCGACATCAGTCTTTCTGATCTGGATGATGTAGTTCACGACTGCATTGATTATGCCAGGACAGAAGGAATACTCGAGAATGATATTCAATCTCTTAGGAACTTCACAGGGCTGATGTCTGATACAATCAATGCTCATTATGACTCATTGAAAAGGGGATGTGTTGAGAGCATTGGTGTTATCTACTATGTAGACAAGATGATGATCACCAGTCTCCAAGGAGATTGTATGAACCATGATTCTTGTCGACGTGAACTTTATGAATGTATTAATATCATGACGAAGATATGAGGTAAGCATGACACTCCAAGAAAAGATCAAACAAGATTTGGTCAATGCGATTAAAACGAAGAGTGATAGACTTACAGATCTTAGGGTAATACTCGGGGAGATTCAAAGAGCACCAACAAAGAATCTTCCTGATGATGAGGTTATTAAAATACTCAAACGTCTTGAGAAGACTACAATGGAGATGGGTAACGATGAGGAATTTCTTCAAATGTTGCGTTCATATATTCCAGAGATGGTTGGGGCAGAAGAGATACGAGCGTGGATTGAAGAGAATATCGATTTTCTGCAACTCAAGAACAAGCTGCAAGCCGTAGGAATTACTAAAAAGTATTTTGGTGAAACTGCAGTAGGACAACTAATTAAAGATATAGTTATGGAGATGGAATGAAAACAAAAATACCAATGAAAGAACTTGTAAAAGATCCAGAATGGCAGAAGGTTAGAAAATCCCTTTTGGGTCAATGGGTAAAAAGACCGGAATGGTGTTGTAGTCAGTTAAGAAAATATTTAGGATCAATATCTAAAACCGAAGATAAAAAATTAGCTATTGTATTCAATTACTTAACTGGTACTGTATTCAGAACAGGAAAGATAAAACACAACTGTGTTCAGGAATTGAGAACACAAATCTCGATGGAAATGAAAAAACGAAAGTCAAAAGGAGAATGGACACTGTAATATGAGAATGTGGAATGTACCAGTCGAACTTTTATGTAGAAAACATCTACTAGGTGAACATTTAGAAATGCATATGTTCATTGGTTCTATTAAGAAGGGAACCTCATTGAAAGGGTATATTGATAACGGATTAGTTGAATTAAGAAATATATCTAGTAGACACGATGAACTATCAACTGAAATGATTAGACGAGGTTACAATCATAAATCTCCAATTGAGGTACTTGATGGTCTGGAGGATTGTGGAAGTGTTGATGTAGATAAAAATCTTGAAGAATTAAAAGGAAGATGTATAGAGTGTCAACATAGAATGAGTGAATCAAGGAGAGTGATAAATGGTTAAGAATGTAATAACTACCTCGGCTGAACACAAGAATATAATTATTGCTCCACATGCTGATGATGAAGTCATTGGATGTTATGAGATCATAATGAATGAGAGATCGATTGTGATCTATACAAACAATGGTCATAGTCATAGAGGAGAAGAAGCAACTAAGTTAAAGGCAACAACAATGATATCTGAACAACTCTTCAACAAAGATATTCCTACCTTTCTGATGGACCCCAAGTATACATACTACTTTCCTGATCCTATTTATGAAACCCATCCAGATCACAGACGATGGGGATCGTTTGGTGAGCAGATGGTTCGTAATGGGTTTGATGTTGTATTCTATTCTACGAATATGCAAGCACCCTATATTCATGAAGTCCAGGATTATTCGGGCAAACTTAAACTATTAAATAATACTTATATGTCACAGAAATCATTATGGGAATATGACCATAGGTATTATCTCTTTGAAGGGAGAGTGAAATGGTTAATGTAGCATTTAAAGCATTCAAAGATCATCAAGAAATTATGTGGGCATTTTATGATGATAACCATGAACAGATAACTGAGTTTGTGGACTTGATCGTCAGCACACTGAAAAGAGCAGGGAGTGTTTATTGGATCGGGAATGGAGGAAGCGCTGCTGATTGTCAACATCTATCTGCTGAACTCGTGTGGAGATTCAGGAGAAACAGAGATGGCTTCAGATCAATGGCACTCACAACTGATATGTCAGCCGTGACTGCAATAGGGAATGATTGGCACTTCGATAATATCTTCGAAAGACAGATCAGAGCAATAGC
>Ga0180432_10004949_pt1 | contig 18012 bp, 14 predicted proteins | sample SS_ome_10_FD_132414 | JGI IMG/M metagenome (GOLD analysis project Ga0180432, IMG submission 132414) | Hypersaline lake sediment archaeal communities from the Salton Sea, California, USA - SS_1_MS_2 metaG | ecosystem: Environmental > Aquatic > Non-marine Saline and Alkaline > Hypersaline >...
ATGTCGCCGACCTCATCCAGGAACAGCGTTCCCCCGTCGGCCAGCTCGAACCGGCCCCGGCGACGCTCGAGCGCACCGGTGAAGGCCCCCTTCTCGTGGCCGAACAGCTCGCTCTCGATGAGGTCCCGCGGAATGGCGGCGCAGTTGACCTTGATGAAGGGCCCGTCCGACCGGGTGCTGTTTTCATGAACGGCCCGGGCGACCAGCTCCTTGCCCGTCCCGCTCTCCCCGAAAATCAACACGCGCCCCGACGACGGCGCCGCCTTGGCGATCTGCCGGTAGAGTACCCGCATGGGCTCGGAGTCGCCGACCATCACGGCCGCGCTCTTCAGGCGGGCGCGAAGGGCAACGTTCTCCTGCCGAAGAGATCGCGCCTCCAGGGCGTTTTCGACGGAGAGCGACAGCCGCCCGGGCTCCAGCGGCTTCTCCAGGAAATCGTAGGCGCCCAGCTTCGTGGCCTTGACGGCCGTGTCGATGGTGGCGTGCCCCGACATCATGATGACCGGGACCCCGGATTCCCGAGACCGGAGGGTCTTGAGAAGGGCGATCCCGTCCATCCCCGGAAGCAGGACATCCAGAAGAACCAGGTCGGGATTCTCCTCCTCCAAGAGGCCGAGAGCCGCCTCGGCCGTCTCGGCCTCGACCACCCGGTATCCGTCATCGGAAAGAACCCCTCGGAGCGAGGCGCGAATGCCCGCCTCGTCGTCCACCACGAGGATGGTGCGAACTTCTTCTTCTCCGTTGCGGGTCATTTGCAATCTCCGTTCGGCCGTTGCAGGAACGCACGCCGTCAACAGTACGCGGGCGCGCGTCGTCCGTCAAGATTCCTTGCGGGGAAAGAACAGCCGGAAGGTCACCCCGCCTCTCTCCCCACTTCGAACCTCCACGGTGCCGGCGTGGTCCGTCACAATCCGGTGGACGACGGCCAGTCCCAGGCCCGTGCCCCGTTTCTTGGTCGTGACGTAGGGGTCAAACACTCGATCCCGAATGTCGGGCGGCAGGCCCGGACCCGTGTCCGCGACCGAGATCCACACGCCTGGACGGTCCGGCTGCCCGCTCTCCTCCACCCGCAGCGAGAGCGTCCCGCCGTCGGGCATGGCCTCGAGCGCGTTTTTCACGAGGTTGCCCAATGCCTGGCGGAACTGCCCCGGATCAACACCTACCTTCGGAAGACCCGGCGGAACCTCCACACGAAAGTCGACCCCGGGCCCGGACTCCCGGTAGAGGTCCACAATCGATCCAACGAGCTCGCCGGCATCCGAGGGCACCGGCGCCGGCGGCGGCATGCGGGCAAACCGCGAGAACTCGTCGGCCAGCCGTCTCAGGTTCACCACTTCCGCATCGATGAGATCCAGACACTCGGTGAACACCTGTCCGGTTTCGGCGTCACCGTCGGGCACGCGCCGTCGCAGCCGGTGGATGGAGAGTTGGACCGGCGTGAGGGGATTCTTGATCTCATGGGCGATGCGGCGCGCCACGTCACGCCACGCCGCCACCCGCTCGGCCCGCATCAGGCTCTCCTTGGATACGCGAAGGTCCTGGGTCATCTGGTTGAAGGACGTCACGAGGAGCCCGACCTCGTCCTTTGCCTTCACCTCCACCGGGTGATCCAGGTCCCCCGACGAGAGTCGACGGGTCCCCTCAACCAGTTCGAGGATGGGCCTCGAGATACTGCGGGCCAGCATTCGAGCAACGAAGAGGGAAAGGATGATGACGAGGGCCATCACGACTACGGTTCCGATCACGATCGTGGCCGCCTGGATCCGCTCATAGCCCGCCAGGCGCCGGTAGAGATCGGCGTCCGCCGCCAGGCTCCTAATCCTCTCCATCATCTCGACCGGAGGTTGGACGCCGACGAGCAGAAGGCCTCCATCCGGCGAACCGGTCATCGGCAGGAGAGCGCACACCGATGGGCTCTTGAGATCCAGAGGCGGCGCTGCCGACCCGGCGATTGCGTCGCGCGCCACAGCGGCTTCGAGCCGTTCGGGCGGCTCTCCGCCTCCCCCCGTAGCCCAACGGCGCCAGCCGTCCTCGCCCGGGCGGTAGACGGCGAGCAGGTCGGCCTCGACCTCCGCCGCGTTCGCGGCGAGAAAGTCTGACGTCTCCCGGGCGTTAAGGGCCGGATCCAGGAGAACCAGAAGGAATTCTCCGGCGGCCTGGGCCTCGTCCCGGTAGTGTTCGAGGCTCTCCCGAGCCACGGCGAGTGAGTTCTCGAGCGTCCGCTCGATGCCGGGATTCTGCCAGTACTCAATCGTAGCGGTGAGGTACCGCAGGTAGAACAGCGTCAGGAGGCCGATGGGGACGACGGCGAGAAGCACGAACAGGAGTGCCAGTCGGGTTCGAATGCCCATTCGCAGCGTCGCCATGATTCCTCCCTCGGCCCGGCGAATGAGCGCCGGCCGCATCCTTCACAGCACTGTAATGCGAGAAGGGAGCGCGGTCAATACCCTAACCGAGACCACGGATTGCACAGATCAACACAGAGGCGAAAACCGGACCCCTGGCCACAGATTCCACAGATTGGAAAACCGAAAATCCTTCCGCAGATTGCGCAGATTACGCGGATGAAGAAGCTCAAACGTCTTAGCGACAGATTGCACAGACTACACGGAGGGGTTCCGTCGGGTTTCTGTGGCAAGTGCTTGTAGGGTGTTTCTATGCACTTGTCCAATCTCAATTTTCGACGATCGACTCTCTACTATCTCGGGCCGGCGTTAGCCGGCCCGGCTTGTGTCAACCAGACACGCCGACGGCGCGACTCTGCCACAGAAGATCACCCGTTCCGGGCCCTTCGAGCAAGCCGATACCCCCCTAGAAGGCCTCCAGGGGCCCGAAGGGCATTTCCGGCGAGCAACCAAGCGCCTGGCACGCCGGTTGCTGTATGCCGTATATGGAAGGCCGGTAGAATCCACCCCCCCTGACCCGCGTCCACTTCTCCCTTTTCGGGACCCCCTTGGAGGTGTAAGATGTCGAGAATCTTGAGAATCCTTTTCGGTGGCTCGCAGGCCGACCGGGTTCGGCCGCCGTTTCCGCTGCGGTTCGCCGGGCGCGATCACGATTCTCCTCAGTGGAGGCTTTCGATGCGCAGGATCCGCCTTGCCTTTGCCCCGCCGCTCGCGTTCCTGACTTTCATGGCATTGGCGGCCGTGCAGGCCGCGGCAGATGACGGTTCCGCCGCCAAGTTCTGGAAGGGCACGCCTCGGGTCCTGGGCCTCGGTTGCAGCGTGTCCACGGACGACGAGGACCTGGAAAGCCTGAAGAACCGGGCCCTGCGACACGCACCGGGGATAGACTGGGACGCCGCGGTGATCGACGATGACTACGTCGTGGAGGAGGGTCAGATCTTCGAGGGTGATCTCATCGTCGACGGAGATCTCGAGGTCTACGGGACGGTGCGCGGCGACGTGGTGGCCTACGGGGACATCCTGCTGGGGCCGGAGGGGCAGATTCGTGGAGACGTCGTGTCCATCGGGGGTGAGATCACGCGGGAAGAGGGCTCGGAGATCCGCGGCGACGTGACCGAAGTCTGGGAGAGAAGCTACATTGGAAACTCGGTCCGTATCACCGCCAGCGATACCCGCTCGTCGTGCGACAAAGAGAAACTCGAGGACCTCTTCCCTAGGCACGTGGACGGCCGTATCCTGTTCCGCTACCAGGATCCCGTGGCCGACGAGGTCTTTCTCGTGGGAGATTTCAACGACTGGGACGAGGAGGCGGATCCCATGGATCGCGAGGGGATCGTCTGGGAGCTTCTGATCCCGCTGGCCAAGGGCCGGTACGATTACGCGTTCATCGTCGACGGGGAGTGGACCCCCGACCCATCCAACCCCGATGTCGTCAAGGACCGGGAGCGGGGAATCCGCTACTCGGTCATCCACGTGGACAAGCGCGGGCGCGTCCAGAAACCCCGGCGCTGCCGCGCCTCAATCTCCATCAACCGGCACGAGTGGCACGACTTCAACACGGAGGGACACTACAACCGGGTCGACGGGTTCTACCTGGCCGGTTCGGTAGCGTACGGCGACACGCCGAGCTACCGGCCGAAGGCACGCGGAGAAATCGGCTATGCCTTCGCCCGCGAAACCTGGCTCGGCGAGATTCAGGTCTCGCAGCCGCTCATCGGAGCCGACAACGGACTATCCATCGGGTTCAACTATCACGAGAGCACGACTCCGCACGACTTCGACACCCAGATCATCAGCGACACGGAGAACACTCTGGCCGCGCTGTTCCTCAAGGAGGATTTTCGCGACTACTACGAGAGGGTGGGCGGTACGGTGTTCGCCAACGTGAAGGCCGGAAGCCACGTGAACCTCCGGGTCCAATACACGGAGGATGATCTGCGGTCTCTGGCGAAGAACTCCGATTGGGCCGTCTTCGGCAAGGACAAGTGCTTCCGCTGCAACCCGTCCCTCACCGAAGAGATCCCCTACTGCGACCTCCATCGCCGACTGCACTGCTACGCTCACGAGTCTTGCGAGCCGGTGCCCGCTGCGCTCGGTACCATGAAGAGCATTCGGGCCGTCACCACGATGGACTTCCGGAACGACTGGGAATACCCGACCCGCGGGTTCTTTGCGCGTCTGGCGGGGGAAACCGCCGGGGACGGATTGGGCGGGGATTATGCGTTCACCAAATACTGGGTCGACGTACGCAAGTACACGCGGCTGGCGCCCAACTGGTATCTGGATCTGCGGGCGTACGCGGGCGGTGCGGACGACGGCCTCCCGCCGTGGAAGGAATACTACGTGGGCGGTATCGGCACCCTGCCGGCCCGCCGGTTCAAGGAGTTTCGCGGGAACCGTGTCGTCCTGGGAAGCCTGGAGTACCGTGTGGCTCTCTCGGATGATTTCCAGGGGGCTTTCTTCGTGGACTCCGGCGACGCCTGGAACGACGGGGAGCGGGCGTACGATCTCAAAACCGACGTGGGCCTCGCCCTCCAGGATTCGGATCATGATTTCCGGGTCAGCTACACCAAGAAATCGGAGGATCTCTCGGACGACGGCGTGTGGGCGCTGCGCCTCAACCGGACCTTTTAGTGAGTCCCCAACTCGGGGTGCGGCATGGCCCGGCCTCGGGAAGAGTTTCGGAACCCGCGGCGAACGTCAAACGTAGAGAGAGTAGCCCCACTCAGAGGGTGGTGAAGGCGAACACGCGAGGAGCTCATGCGGACGACCGGAACGCTCCGGGTCCTGAAAGGCGCCTCCAGATGATCGGGAAACAGCCGTGAGTTGGTCCCCTGCCGGACAAACACATACCGCCAAACAAGCCCTGGGATGGGTTGTGTTCCTGGCCGGGATGATCCTGGCGCCCACAGCCCGGGCCGCGTCAGACGTAGAGATCCTCGGCGTGGAGATTCGGTCCGATTCCCTCTGGATGACTTTCGAGATTGACCGGGAGTTCTTCGACAAGCTGGCCGACACCCTGGACCGGGGCTTCTCCGCCACCCTCAAGTATACGATCGAAATCTGGCAACCCCGCCGCACATGGTTTGATCGCCTGGCCGAATCCATCGTCGTTCCCTACAAGCTCAGATACGATTCGTGGTCCGGGGAGTACGTCGCGCTTGGACCCGAGGGGGAGCTGGATGCGCAGATATCCCCGAAGAATCTGTCCATCTGCCACACGGGCGCCAACCGCGTACCCGTGATCGACGTGGATCGCCTGAAACCCGACCGCTCGTACTACCTCCATCTGAGAGTGGAGCTGCAGCCCCTGACGGTCGAGGAAGTCCGTGAGCTGGAGGGATGGCTTCGAGGAACATGGAGCGGATCCGACGGCCGGACGTCCCGCACGCGAGGCGTTTCCCGGGGCCTGTTCGGCCTGGTGAAGAACCTCACCGGCTTCGGCGACGAGGTCGTCAGCACCCGCTCGGAGAACTTCAATCTGGATGAATTGCGATAGCAGGAGCGCGCGTCAGGCCCAAGCCCTGGTTTGCCGTCCTCGTCACTTGCCCTGACCGAAACGGGGCGCGATCCCTCGCGCCCCGAAATGGTATCCTGTTCGTGTCCTTCAAGGCCCCGGTTTCTCCAATGCTCCTTTCCAAGAACGAACCACGAATTGCGAAATGCGAATTACGGCCTCACCGCACGGTCTCCACATTCACCGTCGCCAGGCTGGCCGAGATTTCAAACAGGAGTTCTCCCCGGGTCTTGCCGTACTCCTCATTCACGTAGACGTCATCCTCTTCTTCGAAAGGCCCACTCACCGATACCGAGGCCAGCGAGCAGGACGAACAGTCCAGCATCACGCCCACGTCTCTGGGGACCAGGATCGTCATCTGGCCCACCCCCAGATTGATTTCCACCATCGCCCGGTGGCTCAACTCGCCCGAGAAGTCCAGCGTGAAGAGCCCGGCCCCCCCGTTGAACTCCATCCGGTCGAAATCCAGGTTTCCCAGCCCCTCGAATCGCATCTTGGCCGCCCCACCGTCGATGCTGATGATCCTCGTCCGGTGGTCGGCCGCCTCGTCCACGGTAACTTCCAGCTCGCAGGCCCCGGCCTCGATGTCCAGGTCCGAGATCATGAGACCCGTGAGATCGATGTGATTGCCGCTGGCCCCTGTTTCGATGTTCAGGGAAATCGGGATCTCGTCGGTGAGGTCGATGGACCAGTCGTTACGCTCGTTGTCGTTCCACCATCCCCCCCATGCATCGTCATCGATATCGATCCTGACATTGTCCTCGTCGTGTTCCCAGTGTTCGATGTTCTCGGACTTGATCTTCAGCAACCCCGCCCGGCCACGCTTGCGGTAGGAGAACTCGGGCGGGTCGCCGTCTTCCGGGAACTCGAGCGCGGCCCGAATGACGTCGTCGCCCCTCCCCCTCTGGAGATCCAGTTGTCCGGCTCCGAAGGTCAGGTGCACGTCCAGACGCTTCTCGGATGTCAGCGGCACGCTCTTCTTGATCACCTCGCGGTCCATCTTCGCCGTGACCGGCCCGGGCAGGATCCACAGGGCGAGCAGGGCCGCCGGTCCGATGACTCCAAACGCTCTCTTCCACATGGTTGTTACCCCCTCTGGGTGAATGGGCACGTGGGAAAGAAAGCGAGCCCCCTCATCCGCAGATCACGCAGAGTCCTCGCTTCCCGCATGCTCGCTCCCCGTTGTCCTGAAACCCGTTTCTGTTCATGACCCTCAGAACTCAGAACGTAGAACGTCGCACTCAGAACCGTATCACGCCTGCTGGACCTCCGGCCCGGCCGGCGGTTCGGCTTGCGGCCCAGGCGTCGGAGTACCGGCCTTCTGCTCTTTACGGCCATACTCTCGCGTTCCGAATCGAGTCATCACCACGGCGCCCAGCCCCGTGGTCAGCGCGAACCAGGCCACGAGCGATCCCAGAACCCGAATCCCCAGCGCCGGACCCCAGAACACACCGCCGATGATCGAGAGAATTCGGGCGATGGCGGGCACCAGTAGCACGATCACCGCACCGATGAACACGTGCCCGGAGCGGGATCGAGACCCGGCCGAGTCTCCCGAGACGGCCTCTCCCACCCGGAGAGAAATGCCGGCGAACGCCCACAGGCAGGCCAACCCCACGAGCAGCCAGAGCAGGATCACCAGCGGAATTCCGACAATGGTAATGGCCAGGATGAGACTGACGACGAACAGGATGATCTCCGCCAGAAGCCCGTAGAGCCACGACTTGAGGATGTCCCCGCGAATCGCCGTATTCACGCGGCCGATGCTCTCCCGGAAGATCAGCGAGACAAGCAATGCGACGACGACCAGAATTCCCATCATGGCCAGAGAGAACAACGACAACCAGCCCCGCTTCAACATGAAAGGCGGGAGGCATTCATCCTCCCACAGCCTTTCGCAGATGACCTGAGGCCCAACGCTAACCGTCTGGCCCCGGACGTGCGATCCGGGCTTCTCGACCAACTGCCCGAAGACGGAGATGGCTTCACCGTTAACGACCGCCGTGTTCTCCAAGCGCACGTCGCCGAAGACCGCGACCACGTCGCCGGCCACTTTCCCTTCGACGGTCACGCCGCCGCCGACCGCCACGACGTCGCCGTTGATGAGTTCGTACCTGGCGATGTGGATGTCCTTACCTAGCCGCACCTTGTCCGATCGTCTGACGACGCGGTAGTCCGACTTGATATCCTCGATTTCCTCGATCGCCTCTTCGGCCTGCCTCAGAGCTTCCTCGACGCTGACCCGGATGGCGTCCCGGTCGATCGTGATCACGGATCCGTCGTCGAACTCGATCTCCCCGCCTCCGATTCGAATGCGACTGGATCTCCTCCCATATTCCTCTTCGGCCTTCAGCGAATCCGCATCCGGCGGCGGATCGGCAGATCCCAGCGAGGCCCATCCGATGAACAGGGTCATCGCCAGCAGCGGAAGAGAACACCGGCTAGACAACAAGGCTCGCATCTCTGGTCCTCCTTTGCATGCTGTACCTGGATATCCACCAGACAAGGCCGCGACACGCGACTCCGATCGTGCACCAAAGGGCGATGGGCACGACCAGATCGAGAAGGCCGCTGTACACCGATTTCCCCACCAACCCGATCGGGGATGAAACGGTCTTTGCCTGGTCGCTGATGGCTTCGATTTCTTTGGGATCACTCGCCAGTTCCACGAGACGAACCGTGGCCCGGGCCATTGGTTCGGCCAGCCAGGTGGTTACGAAACTCGAGGACACGCGGACCGTCGCCGGTCCGGCGAAGACGGCAAGGACGATCAGGGCCGCCGCAGCTGTGGCCGGCCTCACCCAACGGCCGAACGCCACGCCCATGAGATCCTTCCAGCCCAACCGCTCCCCGGCCCTGCCCCGCTCCAGGCGGACCCGGCGGAGCACCAGGTCGTCGAACCCCTCGGGCGGGCGGACCGGGCGGAGATCCTCGAGCCATTCGATGGTCTGGGTCAGAGACGCCATTTCTCTGCGGCACTTCGAGCACCGTTCGAGATGTCTCTCCAGAAGAACCCGATCCTCCGGATCGAGTACCCCCTCCATCTTCTGGCGAATCTTGTCTTTTGCCCGTCGACAGTTCATGGTCCTTCACCCGGAGGGAAATCCCCTCACTACATGGCCTCGATGTAGATCGAACCGGTAATCGTCGAAACCCGAATCATCTGCCCGCCGCCACGGTAAATCGCGTGGACCGACGTGCGGGACGCCTGAACCTCCATGTCTTCCGGCATCCCGATCTCCACCTCGCCGTTCACGGTCTCGATCACAAACTCGTACGAACCGCTCTCTGCAAGCTGTAGATCCACGTCGCCGCTCGACGTCGTGATGTCACAGTCCTCACCTTCCAGCGACTCGATTTCCGCGTCTACGTAGCCTTCGGACGTTCTCACCAGGACGCCGCCGGTGTGGTCCCCGATCTCGACGTCCCCGGAAGAGGTCAGAACGGTCAGCATCCCGCTGCAGTCCATCGCCATGACGGTGGACGAACTGCCCCCCAGTTCAATGGGTCCCTCCACGTCCTGGCAGTGGATGTCGCCCGAGGTCACCCCGACGACGAGCGCTCCGCGAATGCCGATGGCCGTCACGTCCCCCGTGGTGGCGCTGACTCGGGTATCCCCGCGCACGTCGCCCAAATCGATTTCCCCGGAGGTCGCCGCAACCGCCAGCTGCCCCTTGGTCTCCCTTACGCTCACGTCACCGCTGGTCACCGAGAGAACCAGAGATCCCCCGGTCTCCTCGACCACGATGTCTCCCGATGAAGCGGTCACGACGATCGATGCCTTGGTCGGCACCATGATTTCGTAGTCGATTTCTCCGGTCGGGCTCTTGGAGAGGAGCAGATCGAGAACTCCACCTCCCCCACCCCACTCGGGATACTTGGTCTCGACCGTAATCTGGCGGGTGCCCTCTCCGCGAATCTTCATCTGCAGATCGTCCGCATATTCCTTGGCCTCGTCCATCGACCGCGCTCGCACAACCTTGCGCGCGATGATCCGGATCTCGTTTCGAGCCCAGGAAGTGATCTCGGTGTCCCCCGAGGTGTTGGACAGGACGAGCGTCACGTCCGGATCCACCGGAATCATGCGCGAGACTTCGTCCACGTACTCGACCTTCCGGGCTTCGGCCGGTACGGCCACGGCCACAACCGCCAGAAGCGCGATCATGCAAACAAGGTCTCCTCTCACGTTGACGCTGCGCTTCTCCACTTTCGGTCACCTCCGGTCTCAACGACTCTAGAACTCGTCCATGTAGGGGGTCAGCAGGTCCCGAAGCCTCTGCCGAGCCCTGTGAACTCTCACCTTCACCGTACCTATGGGAAGACCCAGAACCGAGGAGATCTCCTCGTACGACAGGTCCTGGTCGTGCCGGAGGAGAATCACGGCTCGGTACATCGGTTCCAGTCCTGCAATGGCCCTCTTCATGATCTCCTCCCTCTCACTCTGGTGTACGGATTCGGAGGGGTCGGAGTTTCGATCGGGGAGCCGGCTTTTGAGATCTCGGCTCTCTTCCTCGTTTTCTTCCAGGGAGACGGTGTATCCTTTCCGCTTGCGGAGGGCGTCCACGCAGTGGTTCGTGGCGATCCGGTAGAGCCACGAGCTGAACTTGAACCGGTGATCGTACTTCTCGAGTGACGTGAATGCTTTGACAAACGCCTCCTGCGCGGCATCGTTGGCATCCTCCGCGTTTCCCAGCATCCGGTAGGCAAGGTTGTAGATTCCCCTCCGGTACCGGGAGAGCAGGTGCTCGTATCCGGATTCATCTCCGGCGAGACACTGCTCGATCCACTCACGATCCTGATCCACGGCCGCCGTCCAGTTTCCGAGAACATCGGAGAGTCCATCTGCGGGCCACTCCCGGGCGCCGGCCCCCGCCGCCGTTTCAGACAAGGCCCGGCTCCTCTCCCCGCAACTGCCGGCCGCCCGGCCCATAGGGCCGGCACGGCGCATCGTCGGTGGCGGCTGTGAAATCCTCCGACATTCCTTCGAACCTCCAGGCGTGAGATCTCCCACGCCTGACGATACGCAGATCCCGCCGGAAGGGTTTCACCGCCGCCCGGGTAGTATTGTTGATGTCGCGGGGAATGTCCAGAGGGCAATTGGTCCGGCATCCTGAATGGATCCCCGCGGTCGGACCTTTGTGGCTTTTCCCTTGACAGCCGTTTCTACCGAATCCTAGGATCTTCTTGTCCATCATGAACATATCCGTCGCTCCCTAACGCATGACGTCACACCCAGAAGGAGTCATCCCATGTCCATCATCACCGACATCGTGGCCCGCCAGATTCTCGACTCGCGCGGTAACCCGACCCTCGAAGCCGACGTCGTCCTCGCCGAGGGATCCTCGGGATCGGCCGCCGTTCCCTCGGGTGCTTCCACCGGCGAGCACGAGGCGGTCGAACTTCGCGACGACGACAAGCATCGCTATCTGGGAAAGGGCGTGAGCCGGGCCGTCGCCCACGTCAACGACAAGATCGCTCCTGAGATCGTCGGGATGGACGCCACCGATCAGGTGAGGATCGATCAAACCCTCATCGATTTGGACGGCACCGAAAACAAGTCCAAGCTGGGCGCCAACGCCATCCTGGCCGTTTCCCTGGCCGTGGCCCGCGCGGGGGCCGACGCCGTGGGACTTCCCTTCTACCAGTACCTGGGCGGGGTGAACGCCAAGACGCTGCCCGTGCCGATGATGAACTTCATCAACGGCGGATCGCACGCGGACAACAACGTGGACATTCAGGAGTTCATGATCGTGCCGGTCGGGGCACCGACGTTTTCAGAGGCGGTCCGGTGGGGTTCCGAGGTGTTCCACACCCTCAAGACCATTCTCAAGGAGAAGGGCCTCAACACGGCCGTGGGCGACGAGGGTGGCTTCGCCCCCAACCTGGGAGCGAACCACGAGGCCGTCGAGGTGATCATCGAGGCCATTACGAGGGCGGGATACAGCCCCGGCGAGAACATCTCCCTGGCCATCGACGCCGCCGCCAGCGAGTTCTTCAAGGACGGGAAGTACCATCTGGCCTCGGAGAAAAAGATCCTCACGGCCGATGAGATGACGGCGCTCTACGGCGAGTGGCTCGATCGCTACCCGATCCTCTCGATCGAGGACGGGTTGGCGGAGGACGATTGGGAGGGTTGGAGCCGGCACACCTCGGCGCTGGGCGCGCGGGTGCAGCTGGTGGGCGACGATCTCTTCGTCACCAACACTCGACGGCTGGCCACGGGGATTGAGAGGGGCATCGCCAATTCCATCCTCATCAAGCTGAACCAGATCGGCACGCTCACGGAAACGCTGGACTGTATCGAAATGGCGAAGCGGTCCGGCTACACGTCGGTGATTTCCCACCGGTCGGGCGAGACGGAAGATACCACCATCGCGGACGTGGCGGTCGCCACGGGCGCCGGCCAGATCAAGACGGGATCCATGTCTCGGACGGACCGGGTGGCCAAGTACAATCAACTGATTCGAATCGAGGAAGAGCTGGGCCAGGCCGCCCGCTATGCCGGCCCGAGAGCCTTCAATCTGATTCCCGAGGAGCCCCAGGCATCGCCGGCGCACGAGGCCATGGAAGAGGGGCAACTGCCCGCATAGGCGGCGGGCGACACGGCAGGAGAATCCAAGTGGCTTTCCGTCCAAGGGGCGTCTCCCCCTTCGTGTGTTTCATCAACTTCGTGGTGAAGATTCCTGGAGTGAGCGGCCCATGAAGGTCTCCAAACAGAGGGTGCTCCGCCGCCCGATTCGGGAATTCGTTTCCCGGCAGAAGATCGGCCGCATCATTGCCGTTGCGCTCGGCCTGTGGCTGCTGTGGATTCTGCTCGCCGGCGATACGAGCCTGGTGCAGCTCTGGAAGCTCAAGAAGGAGAACACCGAGATTCTGGAAGAGATCGGACGGCTGGAAGGGCGCCTGGAGGATCTGGCCACGGAAGAGGACAATCTCCAGAACCCGGAGCATCTCGAAAAACTGGCCCGGGAAGAATACGGCATGATTCGCGAGGGTGAGACCGCCTATCGCATCGTCGACACCGAAGCGGAGGAATAGCGTCGTCCACTCCATTCTCGGCTATCGATGTTCGCTTCTCTCGGATCTGTAGAGAGATCGGACCCTCGGATCGTCGTGGAGACCGTTGAGACGCGCGTCACCCTGCAACCGCCCGAAATCCTCGAAGCCGTGTTCAACGGCGAGCGCCAACCACTCGACGGCCTCATCCCTCCTGTTCTCCAGATTGGCAAGGCAGGCGAGGTTGTAGTAGGCCTCGCCCAGCTCGGGATCGAGTTCGAGGGCTCGCTTGTACCACCGCATGGCCTCCTCGGTGGCGTTGAGGCGTGACCAGGCATGGGCCAGGAAGAGGCGAGGCGTGGGGTCCAGGGGCCGGAGATTCGAGAGCCTCTCCAGAGCGCGCACCGCCCTGCGATCGTTTCCTGTCAACCGCAGAGCCTCCGCGTAGATGCCCAGAGCGGTGGTATTGTCGGGGGCAGCCGCCAGCATCTCCTCCAACAGCGGGATCATCTCCTGCGGCCTGTTTCTCTGGAACTCGAGACGGGAGAGGCGCACGAGCACCTCCTCGTCGGAAGGGTCCAGTTCCAAGGATCTGCGGAAGGCCCGAATCGCCGCGTCGGTGTCTCCTCGCTGCATGTACAGCACGGCCAGGCCGACATGCGCGTCGGCGTGGTCCGGATGAATCTCCAGGACCCGCTGCAGGGTTTCGTGCGCCTTCGGAAATCCCTTACGCTCAGGTAGGCGCCGGCCAGAATCGTATACCAGAGGGGATTCTCGGGATCGGTTTCGAGGGCGCTCTCGTAGGCTTCGATTCCCTTCGTGAGATCTCCGGCGGTGAGAAGGTTCTTTCCCAGTCTGGCCTGGAACTTCGCCACCTGCCGGCGGTTGAAGGCCTCCATCTCGTACTTCGGGTCGGGAAGAGGACCGTCCCTCTCCGGTGCCGCATCGCTCATCCCGGCCATGTACCCCAGGGACTCGAGCCGCTCTCTTGTGATGTCGTCCCGCGGAATCTCGGCCGGGAGAAACCGGTCGTCCACCGGGAGCGATCGGAGGAAGTCTTCAAGGGCCTCGGCCAGCTCCTTCTCCTTTCCATGCCCGCTGCCGGCCAGGTTTACAACTTCTCCGCCGTCCTGTGCCAGGTCGTAGAGCTCCGGCTCCGGAGCGCGGATGTACTTCCAGTTCTCGGTTCGAATCCCCAGGAGCTCGCTCCAGCCATAACTGAGTCGCGGGCGGTAGGTTTCGCAGTAGAGGGGCCTTGCAGGGACGTTCCCATCGCAGAAGCAGGCCGAGAGGTCGACCCCCTGGAACGGCTCCGGGCACTCGACCCCCAGCAGCTGCAGCACCGTGGGCGCAATATCGACGAGACTTACGGCGCCGGACACGCGCACCCCCGGCGGGCACACGTCCGGGCAGAAGAAAACGAGCGGAACTCTGAGCGTCGAGTCATAGATGAGGAGCCCGTGCTGGGCCTCGTTGTGTTCTCCGAGTCCTTCACCGTGATCGGCGGTGAGGATGACGAGCGTCCGCCCCGGGATGTTGAAGGACCGGATTCGGTCAAAAAACACACCGATCTGATGATCGGTGAAAGCCACTTCTCCATCGTACAGGCAATCCGCGTAGAGAGAATCGAAGGGCGGAGGCGGATCGTAATAGGAGTGCGGGTCAAAGTAGTGAAGGAGAATGAAGAACGGATGATCCTTGTTGGCTCCGATCCATCGTGCCGCGTTCCGGGTGACGATGTCCGCGCGCCGGCGGCTCCGGCGGAGCTCCTCGGCAAGGGGAACGTAGACCGGATCGTTGGGGCGGTAGGACCCCTCGAAGTCGTCGTCGTAGGTGTCGAATCCCTGATCCAGGCCTGAGGAGGGATCCATCACGGCGGAACCCAGGATGGCGGCGGTCCGAAGTCCCCTGTCTCGGAGCACCTCTGCGAGGGTAAGCATCTCATCGTTGAGAGCGTACAGGCCGTTGTCGCGGACCCCGTGGGTCGGAGGAAAGCTGGAGGTCAGCAAGGAAGTGAACGCCGGCACGGTCACCGGGACCGGCGTGATCCCCTGTTCGAAGAGGGTCCCGTTTCGAGCCAAATCGTCCATGACGGGGGTCCGAATCTCGGAGTATCCATAGCAGCCGAGGTGGTCGGAACGGAGGGTGTCGATCACGATCAGAATCACGTTCGTGACCTGCGCCTTGGGACCTGAACGGCCGCAGCCCGAGAAATGGAGGGCCGCCGTGACCAGACCCGCCAGAATGGCAACCCACGCTGTACGCCGCACCATTACAGTCTCCCGGTCCTCGGAACCGAAGATCTTGAGGTCATCCGCTCGCGGGAGTATACATTCGTATCTCACTCCCTTCAAGTCCGCAACGGGAGAAGCCGGACCGGGATGACGGCGCCTGTCGGGGTCCCGTCAACCAGGGCGCGGGCGCCGGCCCTGGCTCACCCGCCGCCGGGGACGTCGATGGCGATCCGGTGGCATCAGGCTCTTTGACGGTGAGGAACGCTCCGCACGGCCACGGGTTTCGGGACCGACGCCGTCCCGGAAGGTTGCTGAAGCAATTCTTGTGGACCGTCGGAAGGAATCGTCTTCCCCGAATTGAGAAATCTGATATTTTTGACTCCAGAACATCCTGATTCGAGTCGAAGAAGAAGGGGTGACACTTTCCGTGCATCCGGGGGCCATCTCATGGGCGGTGTGATTCTCATTGTCATTGTGTTTGCCGCTCTCGTCCTGGGGGGAGCCGTCTTCCTCGGAGGCAAAAGCACACCTCCGGCGCCCCACAAACCCAGCCGTCCCGGGAAGCCGCGGGCGGCTCGGCCGGCGAAGCCCGCGCCCGGGCCGGACGCACCGCAACGTCCGGCCCCACCGCCGAGCCCGCAGACCCGGCCCTATCCGAATCCGCTGGATTTCTCCCACCTCGAGCCGGTCCCCGAGGGCGTAACCGTGCCCGGTGATGAGGAGATCGCCGCCGACCTCGTCGAGAGAGTTGTCGGCGAAGCCAGGAGCGTTTCCGACCGGCTCTGTTCTCGACGCAAAATCTTCGACGGGATCTCGAGCGCAGCCGTTGAACCGTCGGAACTGACCGAGCTGGTCCTCAGCGATCCGGCGCTGGCGGGCCAGGTCCTGCGGACGGTGAACTCGTCGTTCTACGGGTTGAGGCAGCCCGTGGCGTCGGTCTTCCGGGCCGTGCTTCTGCTGGGCCACGGTGCGGTGAGGAACATCGTCTGGCGCGCGTCGGTCATCGAGTCCCTCGGGTCCAGTCGGGGGTCGGCCGGCCCGCTCACGGAGGAGCTCTGGCGTCACTCGTTTTCGACCTCGCGCGTCGCTTATGCGATTGCGAAGTCCCTGGGTCTTGCCGGACCCGATGAAATCTCGACGGCGGCGCTCCTCCACGACATCGGTAAGCTGATCTGTCTCCACGTCTGGCCCGATCTTGCCGGAGACCTGTACGAGCCGGTGCGGTTCGGCGACTTGGATCTTCTCGTGAGAGAGCAGGAGGATCTGAAGATCGACCACGCGCGCCTCGGCGGGGAAATCGCCAGAGCCTGGGGACTGCCGGAGGAAACCTGCGCCACGATCACCCACCATCACGCTCCGAGCTACGTCGAGACCGGCGGCGTCGACGGGAATCCCCGCTGCATCTCGGCCGTCCACGTCGCCGACATCATCTGTCACTGCATGAACCGGCAGAGAGGCTTGGAGGACGGGGGAACGATATACCTACCGGCAAGCAGCTGGGTGAGGGCGCTCACGGGAAGGGACGACCTCGAATCGGTATGCTCGGAGAGCGTCATTCGATCCCTCAGGCGGCCGGGTATCTCGGACGGCGGGGCACCGTCCTCGGCGAAACGGACAGACGGGATCCCTGCTCCAGCCGCCCCCGACTAGCGCCCCACTCTCCGGTCCCGAACCCTGGCAAGTTGTCACCTCTCACTGGATCCCGAGCCATCCGTGCGACCATGATTTCTTCGACATCCCCGCAGATCTCTATTGAGGGCAACTCCGCACTCGCCGGGGAGTTCCATGCTTCGGATTCATCCACGAGCCCTTGATCTGTCTCGGGATTCCAGGTAGGCTTGAGCGCGGACGGAAATACACGCGGCCAACCGGCCGGAGAAAACACCGGGGAAGTCTTTTCGGCCGCAGCAGTGGGGACGGAGACGAACGCAAGACGGGCTTTCTCAGGACCACCCGTGATCCCCACGGCGGGCCTTTTTGAGAAACGGCGTCTCGGCGCGGAGGGTTCCTTCAACAGTCCTTCTGTCCCACATGACGTCTCCCGAATCGCGCCGAATTGCGAGGTTGTGAAAGTGAAATGCTCGACATCAGAGTTACTCTGTTGTCCTCATTGTCAAGGCGCGCTTTCCCGGTGCGATGAGCCCAGTAACAGCGTGGCGGATGAAGGGGATCTGTCTTGCTCGCACTGTGAGCGAAGCTTTCCCATCAGGAACGGCATCGCCCATTTCACTTCTCCTGAGGAACTGGAGGGCCTGAATCGACACTTCGCCAGATTCTACGAGCGGTTCTCACGCTTCGAGCCGGTCTTCGACAAGTTGTCGTTTCTGTCTATGGGCGGAGAGCGCAGGGCACGCTCAGAGATTCTGCGTCGGTTGGAGCTTGCAGGGGGCCGGATTCTCGAGGTTTCAATCGGGGCGGGTGGCAATCTTCCCTACCTGTTTGAGTCTCCCAAGGTGAGCGAGGTGTACGGCCTGGACATCTCCTTGGCGCAGCTGATCCGGTGTCGCAAGTCCGTCAGGAAACGGGGATGGCCGGTACACCTCTTCTTCGGAATGGCAGAGGCGTTGCCCTTCAGAGCAGGATCATTTGACGCCGTCTTTCACATTGGCGGGATCAACTTCTTCTCGGGAAAGAAGAGAGCCATTGACGAGATGATCCGTGTGGCGCGGCCGGGAACCAAGATCGTCATCGCCGATGAATCGGAACGGATTGCACGGTTCATCGCTCGCCTCTTCCGTCTATCGCGCTCACAACAGGGCAGGAAAGTGGACACGTCCGTGCCGGTTCACCTGGTTCCGGAAACGATGGAAGAGATACGGGCAGAGGGTATTTGGAAACGGCATGGTCAGTATCACGGGTA
>Ga0180432_10004950_pt1 | contig 18008 bp, 15 predicted proteins | sample SS_ome_10_FD_132414 | JGI IMG/M metagenome (GOLD analysis project Ga0180432, IMG submission 132414) | Hypersaline lake sediment archaeal communities from the Salton Sea, California, USA - SS_1_MS_2 metaG | ecosystem: Environmental > Aquatic > Non-marine Saline and Alkaline > Hypersaline >...
CCTGTTTGAGAAACCAGGTCCCCAGCGGAATGCCGATTCCAATCCCGGCGGAGACCAGCAGCACCCCCCGCCAGCGGATCAGCTTGCGGGAAGCGAAGACTATCACCAGTTCCACCGGCAGGCTCACCAGCAGGAGCAGGACCACCACGTCCCGGGCCTGATGTAGAACAAAGGCCAGCAGCCCCACGGCGATCAGCCCGGCTCCGAAACCAAAGGTCACGTAGACCACCTCGGCCGCCAGCATAACCACGCAGGCCGCCGCCAACTCGGGCCACGAACCAAACACGGTGTAGTTCTCAAGCATCTACTTCAAGAACTCCGCCAGATCCAGCTCGATGGTCGGATGCTTGACGGGTTTGCCGAGCATCCGGCGGAGACTTTCCTTCTGCCTCCCGGTCATCCGGTCGGCGCCCTCCCCGCCGCCGCCCTTGCGTATGAACGAGTCCTGCCGGATCCCCCGATCCAGGAGCACCTTGGTTGCATGATCGAACTTGTCCTGGTGCCTCTTCATGAACTCGAAGTCGCATCTTCGCAGAACCCTGTCCAGCGTTGCTCCGCCGACTTCCAGGCCGCAGAATCCGGCCACTTCGCCGATGACGCTCTTTAGCGAAGCAAGCATGTCTTCGTAACGGACGAACAGTACGCCGGGCTCGCCTCTTCGGGTCTTCCAGCCGGCCACATGCTTGAACCACGACTTGTACTGCACCCTGCCGCTGGTGAAGCGTTTCAAGAAATCGGAGAAGGAACCTTCGAACCCCAGATGGGACCGGTAGAGATGGTAGTAGGAAACCGCGACGTCCGCGACATCGCGGGTGATGTAGATGTACCGGCATCCCCCCGGCAACCACATATGGGGAAGGTGGCTCTTGAAAATGCGCGGGGAGGGCAGGGATTCGAAGTCTTGCGCTTCCGCGGTGCCCAGCGCCAGCGAGCGCTCGAACCAGGGGGAAACCTCCGAGATGTGGGTGAAGTCCATCCGGCCGTCGGTGGTCAGCTGGTAGAGAACCATCTGCATCCAGGTGGTTCCCGACCGGGGATAGGTGACAATGAAGATGTCGTCCTCTCTGGGCCGGAACTCCACCAGCCCCCGGAGGAAATTGAGCATCCGGGGCGCGTGTTCCAGCGCATCCAGGACGGTGCGCATCGACCGGCTGCATACCCCCAAAACCCTGGCAACGCTTTTGCGCATGGACTGCGGCTATTTCCAGCCCTCGGCCGCGAGCCGATCGGCGTCCCCGCCCGCCCGGTACCGGGAATCCAGCGTTCCCGCGTTTTGCAGACTCTCGAGGTGATCGAGGAACACCCGGTTGTCTTGCTCGCTGCCCAGGGTGACCCGGACGTACCGATCGCCGGCCTCGGACGCGGGGATTCCGGAGGTGAAGATGCCCCCCCTCTCCAGATAATCGGTGAGCTTCCCGGCGGACAGATTCTCGTGGCGGATCATCAAAATGCTGCAATCGGTGCCCACGTGCGAGAAGTTCCGGAGTTCCCCGAGCCGCTTCAAGAACGTGCTCCCCCGCTCCCGGGTGAGCCGGCGGGTCTCTTCCAGGTATTCCATATGGTCCAGGGCGCAAGCGGCCAGTTCCAGGGAAAACTGGGTGATGGGATAGTTGTAACTGTGCAGCTTCAGCGCCCTGAGAATCTCCCGGTTGCTCGAAATCGCATAACCGATCCTCAGGCCGGCGAGCCCGTATGCCTTGGAGAAGGTCCTAAGAACCACCAGGTTGTCATGGGCGTGCAGCAGCCGCGAGGCGGAGCTCACCCGCCGCGCCGAATCGGTATACTCGCCGTATGCCTCGTCGAACACCACCACGGCGCCGTGCCGGGAAGCCTCCCCGATGATGTACTCGACGAAGGACTCCGGAATACTGAGGCCGGTGGGGTTGTTCGGATTGGCGATCCAGACCAGCTTGAGCCCGCGCTCGTGCAGCATCCGGCGGTAGGCGTCGACGGTTTCCATCGTCCAGCTGTAACCGTTGCATTCCCGCAGCAACAGGCGCTCGACATCCGCACCCGCCCTCTGAGAGAAGCTCTCGAAGACGAAGAAGGAAGGGTCGTTAACTCCGACACGGTCACCGGGTTCTATGAATGCGCCGGCGATCACCCCGATCATCTGCTCGATTCCTGCGGAAACCAGCATCCATTCGGGAGGCACGCCGTGGAGATCGGCCAGCTTTTCAAGCAAGGTGCGGCATGAAAACGCCGGGTACTCCTTCAAATAGTGACCGGCATCGCTAGAGCGGAGCAATTCGCCCAACCGGGCGGCGACCTCGGGCGCACAGCCGTCGTTGTTCTGCCCCAGGTCGAATCGGTAGACCTTCTCCAGGGAATACCGCTTTTTCACCGATTCGACGCGATCGTGGGGATTGCAGTCCCTGCTCAGATAGCCGGGCGTGCAAGACAAAAGCGCCTTGCGGGTGGCGCGGTTGAGGGTAGATCCATATAGTGGCATCTGTAACATTATGAAAAATAGTCATTCTGCTGTCAAGTTATGGTACAAATAGTTTGCACTGAAAGCATATTCAGACCGGCCCGGTTTCCCGGTCAGTCGCGGTCCGCGAAGGAGATCAGATGCTTGCGGCGGCTGGGGTGTCTCAGACGGCGCAGGGCCTTGGCCTCGATCTGGCGGATGCGCTCGCGGGTGATGTCGAATTCGCTGCCGATCTCCTCCAGGGTGTGGTCGGACTTCTCCCCGATGCCGAAGCGCAGTCGCAGCACCTTCTCCTCGCGCGGGGAGAGCGTGGCCAGGACCCGACGGGCCTGCTCCGACAGGTTCTGCTGAACCATCTGGCTGGAGGGTAATGGAATCTTCTCGTCCTCAATCAGATCTCCCAGTAGTCTGTCTTCCTCCTCGCCGATGGGCGTTTCCAACGAAACGGGTTCGCGGACGGTCTTCATGATCCTCTCGACCTTCTCCAGCGGCAATTCCATTTTTTCGGCCAGATCCTGGGGAGTGGGTTCACGGCCCAGTTCCTGAACCAGCCAGCGCGATGTCCGGACCAGCCGGTTGATCGACTCGATCATGTGCACCGGCACCCGGATGGTCTTGGATTGATCGGAGACCGCCCGGGTGATGGCCTGGCGAATCCACCAGGTCGAGTACGTTGAGAACTTGTAGCCGCGGCGGTAGTCGAATTTGTCGGCGGCCTTCATCAGGCCGATATTCCCCTCCTGGATCAGATCCGAGAGCTGTAGCCCCCGATTCATATACCTCTTGGCGATTGAGACCACCAGGCGCAGGTTGGCCTGCACCAGGTCCCGCTTGGCTCGCTGCAGTTTTCTTTCGCCGGCATCGATGGCCCGGAAGACGGAGCGCAGCCGATCGACCGTCATCAAGGCGTCCTCCTCCACAAGCTTCAACTTGCGGCCCGAGTCTTGCAGGAGGTTCTCCATGGCGAAAAAATCTTCCTTCCGGATCCCCGATCTACTGCATATTCGCGAGGCCTTACTTCCGGATGAGCGCAGTACGCGAATGGTCCTGCGCAGTTCCTTGATCGGCAGTCCGGTTCGCCGGGTGCATTCAGCAATGGCCCCCTCGGCGCTATCGGCGCGGCGTATCAGCCCCTTGTAGAGTGCGTAGAGGTTGCCGATCTGCCTATCGGCCAGGCCAATTTCGCCGGCGGTTTCGAGCAAGTCCTTTCGACTGGCTCGCAGTGCCTGCCAGATTTTGCCGCGCCGGGCGCTTGACGGGCGGCGTTTTGCGCCAAGGGCGGTCTCGAGCCTGTCGATCTTCCGGATCAGCCGCGCGAGCCTTACCAGCAGACCCGCAATACGTGCGGCGGCTTGCTGTTCGTTCTGCTCGTTCAGCCAATACTCCGGATCTTCCACCGCCAGCCTCAATCCAGCGGTTCCATCGCGCAATTCCCGGGCCAGATTGACAATCTCGGCTGCGGCCAGTGGAGAAGACAGAACCGCCAGCATCAACTCCCGCTTGCCCTCGTCTATCTGCCTGGCGATGGCAACTTCCTCATCGTGGCTGAGCAAAGGAACCGAACTCATGGCCCGCAGGTACGTTCTGACGGGATCACCGGGTCCGAGTCGCGTCTTTCCGGGCCCGGTAGTCTTTCCGCGCCCTGAAGAGCGAACCGCGTTCTTTTGTTTTGTTCCACCGGGCACCGCGGACGACATCTTCATTCCGGCGTTTTTCTGCTTGCCGGTCTTCTTACCGGCGATCCGCAAAAAGGGTTTTGAGTAACACTTTCTTTTTGACAGATTGATTTCAGTGGTCAGCCGGTCCTGGGTCACCTGCACGGAGACAATCTTCGGCCTGACCTCTTTTCCTCTGCTTCCCATCGGAATAATTGAATCGATCACGCCTGAGGAACTATTGGATATCGGAGACTACCGCGGAGAAGTCCCGGGACAAATTGCTCCAGGCCTCCTCGAGTTCCCCTTCGGACTTATCCTTCAAGTCGTCCCCGGACAGCTTGATTTCAAGGATTTGTTCTTCGATGGACTTCAACTTCAGATGCAGATTGGCCACCTGCAGGTTGTACTCGGCCCGCTCCCCGTCCCCGGCCCGGCCCGCGGCGGTTCTCAGCTTGTCCATCTTCTTGCGCCACTCCTCGAGCCTGGATTCCTGATTCTGTAAAAAGGCTTGTTTATCAGACATATATACCCCTGCAGAATCGCTTTGTGCTCAAACTATATCTACCATAAAGATGTGCGCGGAAAAAGTCAAGGGGCCGTTCGGCGCCCGGTTACCAGGTGTTTTCCTCGGGGAAGTTCAGGTTGGAGGTGAAGTACTTGTTGAAGTCGGTGCGGGTGGACAGTTCGACGTGCTCGATGGTGCGCGACAGCTGATTGGCTTTGTTCCAATAGGCCTTCGACAGCAGGACCATGGACGCTCCGGTGCTGGCGGCGTTACCCAATAGGACGATCACTTCCGGATCCAGAAGGGGAAGCAGGCCGATGCGCATGGCGCTGAACGCGTTTATGTAGTTGCCCAGCGCCCCGGCCAGGTAGACCCGGTGGATTTCCGACAGCCCAACACCGGCCTCGTCCATCAGGGCTTGGATTCCCGCGGCGATGGCTCCCTTGGCCAGTTGCACCTCGCGGATGTCCTTCTGGGTCAGGTAGATCGGACGGGACTCCTGGCATTCCTCCGGTGGAGCCACCAGGTAGGCGGGCACCCCCGACCGCTCCACGACCCGTGCGTTCATATAATCTGGCGCCGCCTCGCTCGGGCGGATCAGACCCTGGCTATCGATGAGCCCATGGTGCAGCAGGATGGCCACCAGGTCCACCAGTCCGCTGCCGCAAATACCCTTGGGCTTCACGTTCCCAACGATGCGGTACTCCAGTCCGTGCTCCCCGGTCGTCACCGCCTCGATGGCCCCAGCCCTGGCGATCATCCCGTGGGTTATCTGGGCCCCCTCCAACGCGGGACCGGCGGCGGCCGAGCAGGTCAGCATTCTCTTGCGGTTGCCCAAAAAGATCTCTCCGTTGGTGCCCAGATCCAGTCCCATGACAACCTCATCCTGCTCAGCGGCAGCAGAGGCGAGAATGACGCCGATCAGATCTCCGCCTATGTACCCGGAACGTACCGGCATGACGTACAGCCGCGCTTCGGGATTCAGCTTGAGACCCAGCTCGGCCGCCTTGAGAACCAACCCCTCGGTCAGGACGGGGGAAAAAGGCGCCTCGGCGATCCCTAGAGGGTTCACGCACATCAACATGTGCTGCATGGTGGTGTTTCCGGCGGCAACCCCGACGAAAACCTCCCGCGGATCAACGCCGGCCACGTCCACCAGCCTCTGGATGATGCGGTTGATATCACGGATCAGCAACTCATGCAGCCGGCCCAGGGCCCCGGGATTCTGCTTCAAGTGCCCCAGGCGGCTGATCACGTTCGACCCGTACTTGTACTGCCCGTTGAGGCGGGACACCGCGGCGATCTCCGACCCGTCGGTCAGGTCGATCAACTTGCCCACCAGGGTGCTGGTGCCCAGGTCGAAGACCAGCCCGTAGGCGCGGCTGGCCGCATCCCAGCCCTGCCAACCCAGCAGCTGGTCCCGCAGGATCACCGCGACTCCGTGGAAATCCCCCCGCCGGACCAGATCGGGAAGGGCGCGCAAGCCGTGCAGGCTGGCGGCGACTTCCTGGTAGCCGGGGCCCATGGCCAGCTTGACCCGATCCAGGTCGGACAAGGCCCGCTCTTCCCGCGCATCCCGGGGCAGGCCGACGATCTTGCGCTCGACCAACGGGTCTATCCGCACTAGCGGGCGCTCGCCGACCTGGAGAATCTGGACGTACTCCAGTTCGGAATCGGCTTCCCCCACGGAGATCTGCAGATCCTTGTTGATCCTCCTTCGGCAAGCCAGCCGGACTCCCAGCCGGTACTCCTCCTCGCTTATGAACTTCCACTCGTCCTTGTAGGGACGGCCGATGGAGGACAGCACACGCACCTTGCACTTGCCGCACTTGCCCAACCCTCCGCAGTCGCTCTCCAGATCCACTCCTTGCTCTTGCAGAGCCTCGAAGATCGTCGTGCCGCGCCGGACTCTGATCCACAGGTCCTCCGGCAGCACATTCAGGTTCAGCCAGTTGCGCCTGGTCCTCTTGGTCTTGTTCTGCGGTGGCCCGGCCGACCGTTTTCTTTTCTTCTTTCCTCCCGCCCGGCGCTTTTTCTTCATTCGCTTCGCTCCCGATTCACCAGCTCTTCCAACCGGGTTCTTATGTGTGCATAGTCTGCATTCCGAGTCTCGCAGGGCAGTCCTAGCAATTCGGAGATCTTGTGCAGCATAACGGTCAACTCCGAATCCGCAGGCTGCCGGACGTAGAGCAATCTCCGGTAGTGTCCGAACTGTGCGGTGCGCATCTCCTCGTCGCGAAGCTCCAGAGGTTCTACGCAGTACTTGTCGAAGTTTAGAATCAGGTCCTGCTCCAGAAAGTAGGTGCCCGCTTCCTCCTCGACGATCTGCCGATAGTCCTCGTCTCCCAGCAACATCTCGTAGCAGTGGAGTCCGTGGACCCGGGGCACCCCGCGGCGGGAGCAGAACTCGTCGATCTCCGGGAAGCATTCCCCATAGAGGCACAGCACTTGCTCTCCTCTCTCGCGAGCGGCGGCGATCCCGGCCGCCAGTTCTTTCTTCAGGCGCCCCGGATCCAGATGCAAACTCGAGGGCAGGAAGCTCACCGAAAGATCCGGACGGAGTTTGTCGATCCCCAGATGTTCAATCGCGGGCCGGAACACCCCGCAGGCGATGATGTGCGTCGTTGAACCAGCCGGCTTCACCATCCGTAACTCCTGCATCAGATGTCCTGGATTCCGGGAAACTTTCTCCGGATAGCGGAGATCTGCCCGGGATCCAGAAACTCATTGGGGCCGCCGCCGAGGATCTCCCGGGCTTTCTCGCGCGCCCGCTCGGCAACTCCGGGGCCGCCCTCCTGCTCCCATATGTCGAAGTTGGAACGCACCGCCAGGCCGGGAAAGAAGAACTCGTCCATCATATGATCGACGGTGTGATCCTCTGCTACGAAGTTACCCCCGGGACCCGCCTTGCGGATGACCTCCAGGCCCAGTTTCTCGCCATCGACCGCGATCCCCTTCAGCACCCGGTGCACCATTCCGGCGCACTCGTCGTCGATCACATACTGCTCGTATGACATGGTGTTGCCCGAGTCGAGCATTCCGGCCGCCAGGTGGATGTAGTCGGCTCCGGAAAGGGCTACCAGCAACATGGAAAGGGTCTTCTCATATCCGGCCTGAACATCAGGCGTCTTGGCGTCGCTGACGCCAGCCGAGGCGTAGATGGGCAGGCGGTAGCGCCGGGCAAGCTGCACGGCTGCGGCGTTGAGCATTGCGCTTTCCACCGAACCCATGGCGAACTCCATCTTCCTCAGATCCATGGTCGCCGGGACCGCTCCGTAAAGCACCCGGCAACCGGGCGCAAACACCTGGGCCAGCGCAACGCCAGCCAGGGCCTCGGCGTGCATCTGGGCCAGCGTCCCCGCCAGAGTCCCCGGAGCGGTGGCCCCGGAGATGGGCGCCGGCGCGCAGGTGACCGGAATCCCGCGCCGGCAACAGAAGCGCAGGGTCTCCGCAACGAGTGGATCCAGCGTCAGCGGGCTGATCAGATTGGTGATCACCGAAAACAGCGGCCGATCCCGCAACCGGTTCCGCCCCCCGGCGATTGCCGCGGCTAGTTCCCAGATCTGATGGACGTCTTCCGGACCATCGCAACCGCCCATGACGTGCCTGCCGGTATGACAGAAGGCGCGGTAAAAGGTGTTGAGATGGTAGTCGCCGGGCTGCAGATCGTGGGCCTGGCAGGGCACGATGAAGAAGCGGATGTTTTCCAGTCGATCAACCAGAGCCGCGGCGCAGGCCACATCTCTCAGACTGGTGGGCCGGTGCTCGCCGGTGTCCAGATCGCGAACGCGAAACACCCGCCCCCCGTTTCCGAAATGCACCCGGCCCTCCCCCAAGTGCACGTCGCTCTTGCCGTCTCGGGAGCTGAGGATGAACCGCGAGGGCGCGCTCTGCAGGATCTCATCCAGCCACTTGCCGGGGAGATACGCCCGCTGGCTCCCGGCATCCACCCGGGCGCCGGCCGCTCGCAGTTGCTCCAGCATGGATTCATCGGGGATTCGCACCCCCACCTGCCTGAGGATCTTCCGGCCGGCGCGGTCGATCTCACGTATTCCGGCCCCGGAAAGCATGCTGAAACCAGCGGTGTACGCGGTCATGACAACCCTTCAAGAACCACCCAGCAACTCGCGGGCCCGCTGAACCGCCGAGCCCGCATCGGGCGCGTAGGAATCGGCGCCGATCTTCTTGGCGAACGCCTCGGTAACCGGCGCGCCGCCGATCATCACCTTGACCCGGCCGCGCACGCCGGCCTCTTCGAGGGCTCGGATGGTTTCAGGCATGGACGGCATAGTGGTCGACAGCAAAGCGGATAATGCAACGATGTCCGCCTGGATCTCCTGGGACTTCAGCACGAACCGGTCAGGGGGGACGTCCACACCCAAATCCGCGACGAGGAAGCCCGCCCCTTCCATCATCATTGCAACCAGGTTCTTGCCGATGTCATGCAGATCGCCCTTGACGGTCCCAATCACCACCTTGCCCCGGGAAGACGTCTCGTCACCCTTCAATAGCGGCTGGATCAAACCCATGCATGCCTGCATGGCCTTGGCCGAACGCAGCATCTGGGGGACGAAAAACAGGCCCCGGGAGTAACGTTCGCCCACCTCGTCCATGGCGGCAATCAGACCCCGGTTCACTATCTTGGCCAGGTCGCCGCCGGCATCCAGCATGTTTCGGGCAACGGATACGGCCGCATCCGCATCTCCCTGCAGCACCGCCGCCCTCAGTTCCTCCAGATCTGTCATGCTCACTCCTCGGTTCCGAATCGACCGCTCAGGTGCGCATCTATGAAGCTCTGACAGTTCTCGTCCCGGCCCATGAGCGTTTCCGTAGAGAGCAATATGTCCATCAGCCGTTCGTCGGTCGGATCCAAGATTGCAGCATCCAGGCCCCGGGACAGGCACAGCGCCAGAAAGCTCCGGTTGAGCAGCCGTCTTCGGGGCAGGCCGAAGGAAACGTTGGACAGACCGCAGATGGTTCTGACCCCGGGCAGGCGCCTGCGGATCTCCTCCAGCGACTCCAGGATCTTGACGCCGGCCTGGGCGTCGACGGACACCGGTTGCACCAGGGGATCCAGGTAAATCTTTTCGGGCGCGACCCCCGCATCCATCAGCCGGCCTGCTAGCTCGGCCCCGGCCTCCACTCGGTCTCCGGCCGAGGCCGGCAGGCCGGAAGTGGGCATGCACAGCGCCACCACCCCGCAGGGCTGCGAGGTGATCAGGGGCAACAGCCCCTGCAGGCGCTCCGCATCCAGCGAGATCGAGTTGATCATCGCCTCGCCACGGTGGCACTCGGCCGCCCGCGCCAGCACCAGGGGGTCGGGGCTGTCCAGGCACAGGGGCCGGTCCACTTCCGCCTGGACCGTCCTCACCAGCCAACATAGGCTCTGGGCCTCCTCTTCCATGAAGGTGCCGGCGTTGACGTCGATGTAGTCGGCTCCAGCCTCGGCCTGTTTCCGGGCCACAGCAGTGATGAAGTCGCCGTCGCGCTCCACCACCGCCCGGGCGATCCTGCGGTTGCTGGTGTTCAACTTCTCGCCGATGACAATCATTGCATCCCAGCCCTACGGTGATCGCAGTCGAGGCGTTTGCAGAAATTGCAGGCGTTCCCGGTTCGCGCCACTTGATCACGGGGACCCACGCCGATGATGCCCGACAGGCTCTTTCTAGGCTTCATCAGGCAGTAACCGGTTAGAGATACGCCGATACGGCCCCCGTCAACCACCGAAAAAACCATTCTCTGCCCGTCGACCGGCCAATCGCAGTACCCCGGGCTGTAACGTAGCGTGGCCCCCTCCCCCGGTTCCAACGCGCCGGTCAGCTCCCGCTCAACCCGGTCCGCCACTTTTTCGGCCATATGGGAGGCGATGGCGTCCAGTACGAAGGCCTCGGAAACCCGGGCCTCCTCGACCCCGGCGATCAATTCGTCCACTTTGGGCCCCAGGGTGGAGACGAACACCAGGGCGTGGGTGCAGGGCCTGAACACCTTTTTCAACATCTTGCTTTCCAGCGGCAGCCGCCCGTCCACCAGAATGCAGCCCCCACTCAACTCAACCGGAACCCGACGATAAACCGCCTCAGGCCGGGCGCGCGCACGCACATCCTCCAGCCCCTCGAGCACCCAGTTGCGCACCCTCCCCGGCCCTAGATTTTCGGGGTAGCCCAGGATCTCGAGAATCTCGCCCGGCACTGCTTGGGGCCACGGTATTTCTTTAAGAACCTTCACGGACTCCTTTCCGCCCACTGTTGTTTCAACACTACGACAGGCCGGTTGTCAAACCCGCAGGGTAGAAATTCTCCATGTCCTTTCACCAGTGGGAGTTCTTTGCTATGCTTTCCAACTGAGATGCCAACCGGATACTCTAATTTCCGCCGGCTTTTCGCCCTGGGGCTGTGGATCTGCCTGTCGATAACCGGGTCCTACGCCCTGGCCCAGGCGGGCAAGGCCAAGCAGCGCATGCCCAACGGGGGGTTCGAGAAGGGGCTGGCCGGCTGGAAGGTGGGCAAGAACCACCAGTTGGTCGAGGACCCCGCCCAGGCGCACGGGGGGGTGAACTGCCTGCTGGGGGAGGTCGGCCGGCGCAACCGGGGGCAGGTGCTGCGGCGCAGCTTGAAACTGAAGCAGGACAAGCTCTACCGGCTGTCGCTGTGGGCGCGGGCGGACCGGGGGAGCCGGTTGATGGTGTGGATCCGTTCAAGCGGAAAGAAAGAAGTCATCGGCAACTGGCACCGGGTGGGGCGCAAGTGGCGGCGGTACCGGGCCAACTTCACCGTCGAGAAGGACGGGCCGGTTACCTTCGGGATCGTGGCACCCTCCTCTTCGGCGGCGCCGGTCGGGCGAATGTGGATCGACGATATCTACCTGGTCGAGCGGCCGCTGTGGCCCCAGGTGAAGATCTCAGGCAGCAAGGGGTTCAACGACTTTCCCGACATGGTTAAGAGCGGGCCGGACTCCGCCTGGACGGCCTGGATGTCCTTCCGCCGCGGACACGACACCCTGCAGGTCGCCCGACTGGTGCGCGAGAAAAAAACCATGGAGGTCGAGAAGCAGTGGGAGATCGAAAATAACGCGCAGATCCTCCACCCGGGGCTCACCCCGGCGGGAGCGGACGCCTGGCTCACCTACGCCAAGGAGAACGGGGTCAATTGGGATCTTTACGCGGTCGAGCTCAAGGAGGACGGACCGCTGAAACCCCTGCGGATCACCAGGCATCCGGGGGCGGACGTCAAGCCGGCGGCGGCGTTTCTAAACGACACGCTGTGGATCGCCTGGGAGACCAACCGGGACGGCCGGCGGCAGATCTACCTGACCGCGGTCCGCGCCGGGCAGGTGGGCACCCCGCGGCTGCTGTCCAGGACCGGCACCAACAACTACTCGCCCGCCCTGGCCGCCGCCGAGGACGGGAGGATCTGGGCGGTTTGGCACAGCTTCCGCGATAACAACTTCGATCTTTATGGCCGACTGGTCGAAGGCGGCGGCCTGGGCCCGGAGGAGCGTCTGACCCGCGCACCGGGGATCGACCGCGGCGCCCAGCTGACCGCTTTTAAAAAACAGATCTGGCTGGTTTGGGAGCATGCTTCCTACTCCGGCTACCAGGTGGGGCGGGCCACCACCAAGCGGGTGCGCATCGCCCGGCTGAAGAACGGCCGGCTGCGTTCACCCAAGGGGATGAACAAGACCCAGCTGTTCAAGGGTGCCGAGGCACCCCGGGTGGCGCTGGACGACCGGGGGCATTTGTGGGTTGCCGTCCGGGTTCCCCGCGACCGCAACTCGGGCTGGGACGTCATGTTGTGGCGCTACGCCAAAGATCGCTGGTCCAAACCCTGGCTGGTTTCCATGCGCAAGGGCAGAAGCCGCCGGCCGGGCCTGGCGGTGTTCGGAAAAAGGGCGCTGGTCTGCTACCAGAGCGACGACACGCCCGGGCGCTGGATGAGCGTGCAGGACAGCGACCGGAGCCACAGCGATGTCTTTCTGGCCACGGTGCGGCCCACCGGATCGTCGCCCAACGGCCGGCTGCAGCTCATCGCCCACGAAGAGCCCAAGGATCGCTTCGAGGCCGCTTTCATCCGGAGAAAGTGGGGGGAGGAGCGGGAGGGCTGGAGCGTAGACCACAAAGGCGAGAAGCTGCACTTGTACTTCGGAGACCTGCACGAGCACTCGGACATCTCGGTTTGCGACCGGGCCAACGATGAGACCCCCGACCAGAGCTACCAGATGATGCGCGACATCACCCGCTGCGACTTCGGGGCGCTGACCGATCACGGCAAGTGCATCAACGCCTACTACTGGAACCACCTGGGCAAGGTCAACCGGTCCAACTCCGACCCCGATCGCTTTTTGACCCTGCGGGCCCAGGAATGGTCTTCCAGCTTCGAGCGACGCGACCGCGGCTACCGCTGGGGCTACTACGGCCACCGCAACCTTTTCTTCGCCGACCCCTTCTTTCCCCGCTGGTTCAACCCGGCCGACGGGCTGACCCCCGCCCAGCTGTGGGAAACCCTGGAGGCGCTCAAGGCCGACTTCGTCTCCATCCCCCACCAGCTGGCCGACAAGGGCAACGTCCCGGTGGACTGGGGCTTCCACCACGAGACTTACCAGCCGGTGGCCGAGATCTTCCAGTATCGTGGCTCCTACGAGTGCCGCGGCTGCCCCCGCCGGGCGGAGCGCACCACCCCCGGCGGCCACTTTCTCCAGGACGCCTGGGCCAAAGGGCTGGTCATCGGCGTGGTGGCCTCGCCGGATCACCGCGGCGGCGCCGGCAAGGCGGCGGTCTACGCTCCGGAGCTTTCTCCCGGGGCCGTCCTGCAGGCCCTGCGTCAACGCCGCGCCTACGGCACCACCGGCCCGAAGATTCTCCTGGACGTACGGGTCAACGGGCACTTCATGGGCGAGGCGGGCGACCCGCCCGGCGGGAAGCCGGTGGAGATCAGCGTCTGCGCCGACTGCCCCGCCCCAATCCGGGCGGTGGAGATCAACCGCAACAACGTCTATATCTTCCGCGCAGAGGTCAAGGGCAACCGGTGCCGGCTGACCTTTACCGACGACGACCCCCCGGGGGGTCCGGTCAACTACTACGTCCGCGTCACCCAGCGCGACGGGGAGATGGCCTGGTCCTCCCCGGTGTTTCTGGGACGAACCGACAGGAGGGGAAAATGAAAGGGCTCAAGATCACCCGCCGCCAGCTGATCAAGAACGCCGCCGCAACCGGGATTCTTTTGGCCACCGATTTTTCGTCCGCCAAGAAGAAGCCGTCGGGGATCTCGCTTCCGCGGCTGCCCTACCCCAAGGGGGCGCTGGTGCCCTTCATCTCCAAACGGACGGTCTCCTTCCACTACGGCAAGCACCACCGCGGGTACGTGGACAAGCTGAACAGGGCTCTGCCCGGCACCGAGTTCGAAAAGATGCCGCTCGAGAAGATCATAAAGGCCTCCGCCACAAAGCCCCAGCACCAGAAGATCTTCAACAACGCCGCCCAGGTCTACAACCACACGCTGTATTTCAAGAGCATGAAGCCCCGGGGCGGGGGCTCGCCCAAGGGCAAGCTGGCCGAGCGGCTCAACGGAGACCTGGGGGGCGTCACCGGATTCCGCCAGGCGTTTCTGGACGCGGCCCTGGGGCAGTTCGGCAGCGGCTGGGCCTGGCTGGTCGAAGACCAGGGCAAGCTCAAGGTGACCAGAACCGCCAACGCCGACACCCCGCTGGCCCACGGCCAGACGCCGCTTCTGGTCATCGACGTCTGGGAGCACGCCTACTACCTGGACTACCAGAACCGCCGCAAGGACTACGTCCTGGCCTTTTTAGACCACCTGCTCAACTGGGATTTCGTAGCCGAAGGCCTCTTTGACTGATTCAGTAGACTTCCTCGGGCTCGAAGAGCAAGAACGTATTGGTGATCGAAAGCTGCTGGGCGGCAATCCAGTCGGCCGAGCGGGCCGACCGGGCTATGCGCACCTCGTCGATGTCGCCGTCGAAGAACTCCCCGCTACCGTCGTCCTGGGCGCCGATGGCGGCGTTGGTCGCGGTAGTGTCCGAGGTGGCACCCTGACTGAAACCGGCCGCGGTCGATCCGATGAACCGGCCGTTGACAAAGATGGCCAGTTGATCGCCGGCGTAGTCGATCACCCCCGCCAGGTAATACCAGTTGCCGGCGAGGATCATATCTCCGGTGGTTTCGCCGTAGCGGTAGTCTTCGCCGTCATCCGCCCGGCCCCCGACAATCACGTCGTTGCCATCCACCAGCCCCAGCGCGGCGCGCGACTCGCTGGTCGATTCGCCGTAGTTCACCGATATGGATACTATGTAGTCCTCGCCGTCGATTGACTCCGGCTTGACCACCGCCGAAAGTGTGCAGCCGGCCGCGCTCATCAGCAGGGAACGATTTCCTCCCAGGTCGATGTAGTCGTTCCGGGAGTGATCGAAGTCCTGGCAGTCGGCCAGCAGGCAGACTTTGTCATCGGAACCCTGGTTGTTGCCGTGGATGGTAGGAACGCTGGAGTCGTTGAAGTCGTCGTGGAGGTGGTAGACCGCCTCGTAGTCCGCGGTCCACACCCAGGAGGGATCGTACTCGTCCGGCGCGGAGGGGTTTCCGTAGTACATCCACATGAAGTCCATGTTGGAATGCCCGAAAATCTCCGGCACCTTCACCCAGACTATGCTGGTCCCGGACGGATCCCACTTCTCGATCTCGTGTGCGAGCACCGTGTGTCCGTCGGCGTCGACGAAACGCAGATCCTGTCCCCGGTCCATGGTCTGGGAGTAGTCGATGCGCCCGGGGCCCAGCCCCACCAGGACGGGAAACTCCGCCAAGGTGTCCTGATCCAGATTGTCGAAATAGATCTTGCGCCTTCTCTGGTACTCCGGGTTCCACCACTCCCGGTCACAGGTGCTGTCGTCGTAGTCGGTCAGGCCGTCGCAGTCGTTGTCCTTCGAGTCCGAGCAGGTGGGGTCGGGGTAGACCCCCTCAACCCCGCCGGGATTCACCGCCGGATCGGAGTCGTCGCAATCCAACCCTCCGCAGGCCATGTCCTGATAGCCGTCATTATCCGAATCGGGACACACAAAGGCATCATCGCCAGTTCCCGCGTCAGCGTCCGCATCCGCGTCCGGAGAAACATCATCGCCGACGACGGCATCATCGCCCATGCCAGCGTCCGCGTCTTGCGGGGCATCGCCCCCCACCCCCCCGTCCTCCTCCTGGGTGACACTCACGCAGAAGGCCTGCTCACCGTCTCCCTGGCAATTATAGCCCCAGGGGCACTCGCGCCGGGGCCCGCAGCGCACCCCCTCGTAGACCGGATCGTAGACGCAGGCGGATAGCACGAAAACGGCCAGGATTGCGAAACGGGCCCTCACGAGTGGGAATTTTCCCATACAACCCGGTCCCTTTACAACCCACCTGTTTTCGGTAGAATGTACCCTGCACAAGGTCAGTCTAACCTTACGAAACGCGGAGGACGCTAATGAGGCTGATGCTGGTAGCTTTAGCCGCGCTGTTGCTGGCGGTGGCCCCGGCCCAGGCGGGTGACCAGGACACCATCGAGGTAACCGCCAAGCTGGTGGAGATACCCGGCAAGTTCCCGCCCGACGATCTGTATGACTACGCCTACGTGATGAAGTACAAGGTCCAGGGCGGGAAGCTGGACAAAAAGACCATCCTGGTGGCCCACTACAAGCCCCGGCGGGCGCGCAAGAAGATCAAGGACCAGATGAAAAAACACGTCGGCGGGAAGCTGAAGAAGTTCAAGCAGGGCGACGTCCACGTCATGACCCTGGATCCGAATCTGCAGAAGATCTGGCAGGGCGCGGTCATCGACGACTTCTTCGCCAGCGACCGCAAGAGCACCCGGTACTGGTGCCTGAAGGTGGATCCCAAGAAGTAGCGCCCGCGCGCCCCCCTGATGGTATTCACCTCGCACATCTTCGTATTCTATTTCCTTCCCACCGTTCTGCTGGTTTACTACGCCCTCCCCTACCGCTGGCGGAACCTGTTTCTCACCTTCGCCAGCTATTTCTTCTACGGCTGGTGGAAACCCTGGTTCGTGACCCTGATGATGACATCAACGGTGGTGGACTACGTCGCCGTGCGGGTGATGTCCGCCGACGGGGCCACCCCCCGCAGGCGCAAGCTGGCGCTGATCGCCTCGATGGTCACCAACCTGGGCCTGCTGGGCGTGTTCAAGTACGCCATGTTCGCCCAGGAGAACATCAACTGGCTGATCCAGGTCTTCGGCGGCGAGGGTTTCCGCATGCTGCAGATCACCTTGCCGATCGGGATCTCCTTCTACACCTTCCAGACCATGAGCTACACCATCGATGTCTTCCGCGGCACTGCCCAGCCGGTGAAGCGCTTCGCCGACTTCTCCTGCTTCGTGGCCCTGTTTCCCCAGCTGATCGCCGGCCCGATCGTGCGCTACAACACCGTGGCGGTCCAGCTGTACGAACGCAACCACACCATGCAGAGGTTCGCCTCGGGCGTATCCATATTCATCATCGGCTTCGCCAAGAAGATCCTGCTGGCCAATCCGGTGGGCAACATAGCCGACGCGGCCTTCGGAGCCGAGTCCCCCACCGCGCTGGTGGCTTGGGTGGGAGTGGCCGCTTACGCCTTCCAGATCTACTTCGACTTCTCCGGTTACTCGGACATGGCCGTGGGCCTGGGGCGCATGTTCGGGTTCGAGTTCATCAAGAACTTCAACGATCCCTACCACGCCGACAGCATCACCGACTTCTGGCGGCGCTGGCATATCTCGCTCTCCACCTTCCTGCGGGATTACCTGTACATCCCCCTGGGCGGCAACCGCCTGGGGCTGCGGCGCACTTACATCAACCTTTCGGTGGTGATGCTCCTGGGAGGCTTCTGGCACGGGGCCCACTGGCAGTTCATCGTCTGGGGGGCCTTCCACGGCCTGATGATGGGGATGGAGCGCATGCTGGGCAAGACCACCTTCTACGGGGCCATGCCCCACCCCATCCGGGTGGGGCTGACCTTCGTGCTGATCCTGATTTCCTGGGTTCCCTTCCGGGCCGACAACCTTTCCATCGCGCTCAACTACCTGGGAGCCATGTTCGGCCTCTCCACCCCCAGCGCGGGCGCTCCGCTGCTGGGTGGAGAAGTGCTTTCGATAGACAGCCTGGTGATGGTGGCAATCTGCGGACTGATCGTGGCCTTCCGCACCCAGGCATGGGAGTTCGTGCAGAACATCACCTGGAGCAAGGTTTTGTTGGCGCTGGGCCTGTTCATCCTCGCGTGTGCTGCGATGTTCGCCCAGGCGTTCAACCCCTTCTTGTACTTCCAGTTCTGAGGCAATCATGCAGTGGGCCCGACATTTTGTTCTGATTTTCTTCTTTTTGGCCATCATCTTCGGTGTGCCCATCACCCAGGCCATCCTGGAGATCTCCGACGACGAGTCGCCCC
>Ga0180432_10004952_pt1 | contig 18006 bp, 18 predicted proteins | sample SS_ome_10_FD_132414 | JGI IMG/M metagenome (GOLD analysis project Ga0180432, IMG submission 132414) | Hypersaline lake sediment archaeal communities from the Salton Sea, California, USA - SS_1_MS_2 metaG | ecosystem: Environmental > Aquatic > Non-marine Saline and Alkaline > Hypersaline >...
CCCGACGTGTATATCACCGTCGCCAGCGCGTCTTCATCGACATTACATGCGTCTTGTCTGTAGTTCGGGTATTCCTCCTCCGCGGCGACGCCAAGTTGACAGAGTTCTTGGAGTGTTATGACGCCGCCGTCCTCTATCGGTCCATCGAAGCAGATTATGTGACGCAGATTGGGTAGTTCGTGGCGGTGATCGGCTACCTTCCGGTATTGGGAATGGTCCGCTACGAATAGCGCCACCGCCTGTGAGTCGTTCAGAATATATGAGACCTGGTTCCCAGGGATTGTCGGATAGATTGGCACGTCGGCACATCTGGCGGTGAGGCAAGCGTAATCGGCAATCGCCCATTCAGGTCGGTTTCCAGAGAGGATGCCGACCCTTGCTCCAGGGGGCACACCGAGTTCCCACAACCCAACGGCGGCGTGGTGCACCTTGCGGGCGAGTTCCTGGTGAGTGACGTCGTGCCATTTGCCGCCCTTTTTGTACCGGAGTGCAGCGCTCTTGGAAGAGAACCGATCCACAGCATCGAAAAATAGTTGCGTCAAGGTGTTTGGGGCGGTCACTGAGATCCTCCGGTTTCAAAGTTGATGCAAACTACGGCACTTGCTCGAACACAACTATGAACATCACGGGTGATCCCCTCACTATGTCACCGCTGGCGGTGGCAGCGTTAGCAGTTACAAATGCGCTGTCCGGCAGCGAGGAACCTGCGACTCGACGCAGAACGACGTACGCTTGACTCGCACTATCCGTGGTCGTGACCATGGAATGTGGTTCCGATCCAGGGATGGTCTCGCTCACTGTCAAGAAGAAACCTTGCGCTTCAGTTGCGCCGGGGCTCGGCTCGACCAAGTCGTAAGTCACAATCTTGCCCACGAGAGGCTGCATTGCTGCCGAATCTGTCGTTAGATCTATCAGGACTGAAGTGAGGCGTGGTGAGACGTCGACATCCGCCGCAAAGGTGATCACAGTATCACCTGCCGCAGCTATGGAGTCGGGTGCCCCGCTGATACGTATGGAGACCGTGTCGGATCGCAGTTCCTCTATACGGGCGCGAACCCTCCCGCGGCCGGGAAACCTACCCTGAATCACGCCTGTGGTGCTTTCGAGGTCAAAGCCCGGGTCCGTGTCCAACAGCTCCCACAAAATGACGGCATCGGGCACGGAGTCGCCCGCTGCATCAATTGCCGCTGCTGAGAGGGTGATGGTTTCACCTTCTTCAAGGTATTTGGTCAGCTCACCATCGATTTCGATCGCAACGGTTCTGCCGAGATCACCAGTGATGACAGTGCACGCGGCGAGCATTCCCAGGAGCAAGATCGGTGTTCTCAGGGCTCCTCCCCGACCTCCAAGTCCGCTAGGGCTGCTTCGGCGTGCTCTATCCACTTGGCGGCGTCGGGTCCGCGCGGCGGGCGCGCAAGGAAGGTTCGAAGATGCTCTGCCGCTTGTTCGGTTTCGCCGCGTCGCATCAGTAGAAATGCCAGGCCATAGTGAGCACCAGCGAGATTCTCGTCTATCTCCAATGCGCGGCGGTAATAGCGAATGGCGTCGTCAGGACGGTGAGTCTTGGTGAATGCGATCGCCATGTTCTGCAAAATCCGGAGATCGTCAGGATGATCCCTGAGGGCAAGCCTATAGGATGTGAGAGCGGCGTCGAAATCGCCCTGGCGCTCCAACGCAAGTGCCTCGTTGAGATAGTCAAGGCGCTGCGGTTTGATTGTCGCGCCACTGCGTCGCTTGAAGAATTTCCAGAATGCCATTGCCAAGCCCAAGATAAGGGACCTGGAGGAGGGAGGCAACGAGCGCCTCAGGAATGTGAGGCTCGTTGTCCTCAGAGATAGTCAGCTATTCAGCACCGACTCGTAGCTGTCCCCATTCGCGAGCGCATTGAAGACTGCCTCGAGCGTCTCAGGTGCTCCGGCGATGAACCGACAGTGCTTGTCTGCCCTGGTGCGACATTCCACTTCCATGACAGCCACAGGGACAGATGAAAGGCGTCCGAGGAAATCGGTCAGAATTCCTGAGGACACATAGCACGATGGCTGTAACGACCCGCCATCGACATCAGCTTCCGCCCAGTTTGGAGCCGTGATAACCAGCGCTCCCTTGCCCGCTTGCTCAACCGTGAGCGTGCCCCAGCCCAGTGCCTCAAAGAACGCCGAGAGTACTTCTCCTAGTGTTCCTGCATCAAGGTCAGTGGGATCTTCGACTCCCGTGAGTTCGGGGAGCCAGCCGAGGAATGCATCGTAGACTTGGCCCCCGGCTGCGAAACCAGCCTCCTGCAAGTACACTGCTGCACGATCGCCGAGGTCGCGAGCCAGCGATTGTCTTAGGCTGTGCAGGATGCCTTTGCCTACACCGATCATATTGTCGTCGAGCGTCACTTTGGTTGACATGGGATTAGGTCGTTTTGGCGACGTGGCAACATAGGTCCAAACTTCCAAGCAGCGCAAGCCTCATCGGGACTTTGCCTCTTCTTCCACGACGGTCATGGCAACCTCGACCAAGCGGTCGAGCTCTTCCGCCGACGTTCTCGACAACAATCCTTCGCCCCATGCTCCTTCACGATTTGCGTGCGCATCGAGAAGCCGTCTGAGGAAACCAACGAGTGCCGTCCGCTCCAGGTCCATGCGCCGTGTCTCCTCGGATGTGTCCGATTGCTGTTGCATTAGTTGTTCGAAACGGTATGCATTGCGCAGCATCTTCGCTGCGAGTCCGGCTACCATCTGCGTGAACCTGACATCCGCTTCTGAGAACGCTGCCCCGTCACGGAAGGTACGCAGGAAGATGGCTCCGATCGACGTGCCGCGCCATGTGATGGGAACCACAGTGATTGTCTGAACCCGGCGGTGTTCCAGCAGCCCCTTTACATGCTTGAGCGTCGGATCGCTTTGGGCATCGGGGATGTACACGGTCTCACATGACTCGAGCGCACGCTTGAGCTCTGGATACCGCTCGAGGTCTACTATGTAATTCCGGATCCCCGGATTCTCATAAGATGCAACCAAGCGAGCCTTTTTCGTGCCGCGCTCACTCAGGAATATGGAGCATCGATCGAGGCCAAAAGTCTCTCCTAGCTTGCTGGTGATCTTCTGAAGGATGTCGACGAAATGAAGCGTCCCCGATATCTCCTGAAGGATGTCGATCACAGCGAGGAGGAGCTTTCGCTCGCGTTCGAGTTCTTCGATTTGCGAATGTAGCTGTTCGAGGTCGACAGTTTCGTCAATCACCGAAGGATCCGTCATGATGACTCTCGTGTAGTAGACATTGGTTACCTGAAGTCTGACGGGCTCGACTGAGTTACGTCAAGGTACTAGTATCCGGGAAGCGCTGCCAGGAACAATGGAGGTACTCACTTGCGTTACGCATTCATGTTGCTCCTTGTGTTTGCTCCAATTGAGGCGCAAACGCCGCCGCCACCGCCGCAGTACGAGGTGGTGCCGGAACTCCCCGGCGCCGGGCGCCCCATTGCGATTGAGACACACCGGGCACGGCGAGCTTCTTTGTGCGAGCACATCGGCGACGGCGTCATTGTCATTGGATCCGGCGCTCAGTTCGATCTCGAACAGCTGGTACTACAGGACAGAGATTTCAGGCCCGATGACTATTTCTTCTACTTCACCGGCCTCGAATCTCCTAACACCTGGCTTGTGCTGGTCGCCTCCTCAACGAGTCCGGACCAGGAGATTCTCTTTCTCCCTCCGAGAGATCCCAGAGCGGAACAATGGACGGGAAAGAAACTCGGACCCGGCCCAGATGCAGTCAGGTTGACCGGGATACGAAAAGTGAGAGCGATGCTACCAGACAGTGTAGGGGCAGCAGTTGAGAATCTCGTGAAGCAGAGTCGAGGTCCGTTGTTCACGACTCAGCGTCATGAAACTCAAGTCCACCCGTTGGTCGCGAGGTGGTCGAGGAACGGCATTGACGCTGTCAGCATAATCCCGACAATCGACAGTATGCGCGTTGTCAAAGATGAGACAGAACTAGCTGCCCTGCGGAGGGCAATCCACATCACTACAGAGGCTCATAAGGCCGCAATGCGCATCGTCCGTCCCGGCATGCACGAGTACCAGGTGGAGGCGACGATAGAGTACACGTTCCGGAACCTGGGGGCCGACCGTGTGGGATTCCCGTCGATTGTGGGCAGTGGACCCAACACCACTGTGCTGCACTACGACGTGAACCGGCGACAGATTGAGGATGGCGATCTGGTGCTGGCTGACATCGGTGCCGAATGGGGTCAATATACTGCTGATGTGACCAGGACTTTCCCAGCGAACGGAAGGTTCACAGACCGCCAGAAGGAAATCTACAATCTCGTTCTGGGCGCTCAACTCGCTGTGATCGACGCCATCAAACCGGGCGTGACCATACGCGATCTAGACGTGGTGGCGAGGAGGTTCATGAGTTCGCATAGTGGCGATCTGTGTGGGCAACAGAATTGTGTGAGTTACTTCATTCATGGCCTCGGTCATTGGCTCGGTATGCGGGTGCATGACGTTGGTGACTATTCAATGCCTTTGGAACCAGGGATGGTTTTCACGCTAGAGCCCGGGATCTACATTCCGGGTGAAGACCTGGGAATCCGAATTGAAGACGACGTTCTTGTCACGGAGAATGGCTGCGAGGTGCTTTCGGTTGGCGCGCCCAAGACCGTGGAGGAAGTCGAGAGCCTTATGAACTCGATCAGTTCAAGGTTTACAAGGAGCAATTCATGAAACGCGATGAAGAACTAGAACTCGTCGAAGATGACGAAGATCTCGGAGACGAAGAGCTTGAGGACGAGGATTTCGACGACCTTGACGACTACACTGCCTCGTTGGGTATACGGGGTTTTTTGGCTGGAGTGCTGGTTGGGGCGCTAGTCGGCGCAGGTGTTGCTCTGCTGGTCGCGCCGGATCGCGGCGAGGTAGTCCGTAGGCGCATCGGCCGTAGTTGGCGCGACTTCCAAGACGACGCACGAGATCAGCTCGAGGACTGGCAAGGGGAAGCGCGGCGGGAGGTCAAGCGACAGAGGCGCCGGCTAAGTAGGAAACTGAAACGGGGTCGGAAAAGCTAGTTCTTGTCCTGAATCTCCTCCAACAGATTGGCTGCAATTCGTTTGTGCATCGGGTCGGAGACGTCGCTAACCGGCAAATCCAACACGACTTGGAGTTCTCGCCGGGCTTCGTCATAACGCTCCAGATCAATCAATACTTCGGCGAGTTCGAGGTGGTGAAACACGTACTCTGGTTTGATCTCTGTTGCTCGAGTCAGGTGAACTACTGCTGAGTCTCGACTCGCCTTGTCCATGAAGCCACCGCCCATGAACGTTTTGGCCAGAAACCTAGTAATCCCAGACAATCGTTCTACCTCGGCGTGCCATGCACCGATCACATGGTGTGCCCCATCGTGGTCCGGGTCCAACTCGAGGGCCTTGGCCGCTTCCTCGTAGATCTCCTTGCCGTAACGCACTCTCTCGCGGCCGCTTTTTGTGCGCGATAGGCGGCCTACAGCAGCCGCGAGAATCGCGTGACCTTCAGCATCCAGTGAATCCAAGTATGTAGCTCCCTCAGCCATGGCGACCGCTACTCCGTAGAGACTGTCACGACGCCCCTCCTCGGCCTCATCGATCAGCATCTTCGCCACGTCAACCTGTGATCGAGCGAATTTCCAAATTGCTTCGTAGTCCTGAGGGTTCACCAGGTGCGAGGCCCGATAGAACTCGAGTGCAGCGGCCGGATCCATGGCATCAAAAGCACTGTCTCCGCGCTGGAGGTATTCAGCGGCCGATTGACCCAGCGCGGAAGTGGCGAACAATCCGCAGCAGAGCAGCACGGCAGTACTCGTGCGAGCAATCATCGTTGTTTCCTTCGTGGGGCGCCCGGCCCCCAGTCTGGGAGGTGTTGTTCCGCATCCTCGGGTCCTGTCATAACATCCAGGTCACGGACTTCTTCCTCTGCATCCGCAAGTTCATCGGCAGCGTCGTCCCGATCTAACTCCGTCAGCAGCTGGTTGACTCGCTCGCGTTTTCCAAGGGGGAGTGCCACTAGCAAGATCAACAAAGCTGCAAGGATCAGTACGACGAGCACGGACATTTCAGGCGGCTAAGCGGCCCTTTCCTTCCAAAGGGCTTCGATTCGCTTCTTGATCTCGTCGCGGGTGTCGCGGAATGCGTCCATTTGGAAGCGGATCTGATCGTCGGCCAAGGCCGGATCGGGCATGGCCCAGTCCAGGTGCTCAGCACCTTGTGGAACGACCGGGCAAACCTCCTCGTCACACAAAGTGACTACCAGGTCCGCCTCATCCATGGGTACATCATCTAATCCCTTGGACTTGTGGTCGGTTATGTCGATGTCGAGCTCGCTTAGGGCTTCAATGGCCAGTGGATTGACAATGCCTGGGTTAGAACCGGCACTGTACACTGTCCAACCAGCTGGTGCTGACGCTCGTGCCAGCCCCTCTGCCATCTGGCTGCGGGCCGAGTTCGCCACGCACAGGAAGATAATGGTCGAAGGCTTCTCGGATTCGGAGTTCACTGTATTCACCCGAGATCAAAGGTGGTCGAGAGGGTCGTCGGAACGTACCAGCACCAAGATCGCGGCCTGTGGAACTACGAGGTAGCGTTTGTCGTCAAAGCTGATCTCGACGGCTGCCTTGCGGAAAAAAAGCGCGAAATCGCCGATTTGCGCTTGCATCGGCATGAATCGCCGCGTGGAGTCGGAACTCGTGATCTTCCAAGGCTCATCGTCGAGCTGGTTGGGCTCTGGCAGCGGTGTACCAGGGCCGGTTGCGATTATCCTGCCGCTTTGGACAGCCTGGCGGTCCACCGCTGTTGGCGGCAGGTACAATCCAACGTTTGTGCGCTCTTCGCCCTCCTCCGGCGACACGAGCACCCGGTCTCCAACGACCACGAGTTTTTTATGCGACTCTGACATACTTAGCAATCTACTCCGCCGGCACGACACTCTGGAAGGTGGAGAGCCGCACTCGCAGTCATTCAGCCCTCCACGTGTCTCATTTGTCTCACATGTTGCTGCTCACAGGTCGACCTTCGCTGTCTCGTGCATGTCGCTGGAACCAGCTCCGGAGGTACAGCAACGATCGCATCGCGTTCGACGGTTTGCTGCTGGTGCCGTGCCATTCGTTGTTGAAACGGATCATCGCTGTCGGGATCTTTCTGAACTTGAGAGCCTGGTAGAACTCCTCGGTCTGAGAGATCGGGGTCCGCAAGTCGTCTTCACCGGTCATGAGCATCGTCGGTGTCGTGACATTACCGACATACATCAAAGGAGACCGCTGAAGGTGCTCCGATGGATCGTCCCACGGTAAGTGATCGAAATTCCGATACCAACTCGCGCCATCTGTGGTGCCGACGAATGAGATCCAATCGATTACCGGGTAGTTTGACGACGCGGCAGCGAATCTGTTGGTGTGGCCTACAATCCATGCAGTCAACACACCTCCACCGCTGCCGCCGTACACAAACATGTTTTGTTCGTCGATGTATCCACGGTTGACTACTGTATCCACACCTGCCATCAGATCGTCGAAATCCTTGCCCGGATACGCTCGCTTGATTGCGTTACCGAACGCACTGCCATATCCCGAGCTACCCCTCGGGTTTGTGTACAGAACCACGTATCCGTTTGCCGCATGATTCTGCCATCCGAAATTGAAACCCACACCATACATGCCATGCGGCCCGCCGTGGATTGCGAGGATCAATGGGTACTGTTGTGATGGATCAAAGTCGGGTGGCTTCATTATCCAGCCCTGAATCTGGTAATCATCTACTGATGTGTACCAAACCTCTTCGATCTCACCGAGGTGAATGCCCTCCAGCACATCGTCGTTGACGTGTGTGAGCTCGAGCGGGTCCGGTTGCCTGAGGTCAAGCGAGACAACATCGCCCGGTTCGTGATATGAGGTACGAACGCCGACTGCGAAGCGGCCGTTCGCGATTGTGGAGACAGTCAGACGGTGGTTTCCTCCTGTCACCTGCCTCGTGTCCCCACTGGTGGGCGAAAAAAAGAGGTTGGTGGTGCCGCGATCGTTTACGGTGAAATAGACGCCGCTGTTGTCTGGTGCCCAGATCAAGCGCTGCGGCGATCGGTCGAGTCCACCGGAGAGAACGCGCGAATTCGATCCGTCAATTTCCATTACGTAGAGTCTGCTGTCGATGTACGTGTCGTCAGACCAATCGTAACCGGTATATGCGACCATCTGCCCATTGGGAGAGACAGATGGGTTTCCATCCGGTCCATGTCGTGATGTGAGAGTACGAAGAGCCTTGGACACGGCGTCAACAGCGTATATCTCTGACTCGCGCCACTCGTACTCCGCGCCGGGAACGCGCAAACTCGAGAAAAGGATCTCCCTACCATCGGGAGTCCATGCTGGCGCACCGTGATTCCAATCTCCGTCTGTCAGCTGCCGGGGCGTACCGCCCGAGGCTGGCACAACAAATATCTGACGGTAACCGTCGTCGGTATAGCCCTGCCTGTCACGGCGGTATTGAAGCCTCGTGACAATCCTGGGAGCAGCGGTCCACTCAGCGCCCTCGGGTCGGTCGGGCAGGTCGATCGGCCAAGACTCGCGTTTCGGCACGAGCATTGTGAACGCCACGTATTGCCCGTCGGGCGACCAAACAACGTTTCCAGGGGAATGGTCCACGCGAGTGATCTGGCTGGTGGCCCCTTCAGCATCCATCCAGCGTACGAAAATCTGCCTGCCCTCAGGTGCCCCTTCCTTGAGGAACAAGATACGGGTACCGTCTGGCGACCACCTGGCGGATGAGCCCTCGGTCAAGAATCTATTCCGTGATCCGTCTGCGTCCATGATCCACAACCCCGATTGCCATCGGTCGTGCATCTTGTCCACCCATTGGCGCGTGTAGATTATCTGCGTGCCGTCGGGTGAAATGCGTGGGTCGCTTACGCGTTCCCACTCCATGTAAAGATCCGTCGTGAGTCGGCCTTCTCGATCCTGACCCACGGCATGTGCCTGCGGAATCAGGAAGAATAGAGAGGAAATCATGGTGATCAGAATAGGGCGTGACACGTTACCTCCAGGCTGAGATTACGCGGATCGGGGATTATGCTACCGGGTGTCGGCGGCCGCAAGGTGAACTCAAGAGATGACGTTGTGACTGCCCGTGATCCTGCGCTGTACCTGACTACGTACGCGGTGTCAAGCCTACTCGTCGAACGATATCTTGAAACCAGGATTCGGCGCGGATCACATCCCATACTGGATCGATGTTGATGAATGGAAGCCAAGCGGCTCTGTCTTCGAGGGCGCGATTGAGCCATGCTTGTGCGCTGCTTCTCTCGCCTATCCAAGCTGACAAAAGGCCGATATCGTGGCAGGAGACGTATGTGTCCGGGGATGTCTGTCTACTGACAAGCTCATCCCGTACTGCCTTGGCATCTGATATGCGGCCAGCAGCTGCGTAGGCGCACCCTAGGGATGCGATTACCCTAGAGAAACGCTGGTTGGTGCGTGCGGCGAGTTCGAGGTGTTCGATCGCCTCGCCGGTTTTCCCCGCCTGAAGTAGGCACCACGCCAATCCCACTCGCGCGGGTGGAAAGATCTCGTTCAATTCCAAAGTGCGTTGAAAGTACTCCAGAGCAACGTCGGCTTTGCGCGCCCAGTAGTGCTGGCGGCCAATATTCGTCAGCGCTATCAACGATACCGGGTCCAGATCTTGAGCTTCGCGAACCACGGCAAGCGCTTCTTCAAACCGGCCCGCACTGGCTAGGAAGTGGCCGTGCTTGATCCCCGGTTCGGGGGATGTCGGTCCAGCTTGCCTCGATTTCTCGAAGGTAGCCTCGGCTGAATCCCAATCCCACTCATACATGAAGTGAACGGAGCCAAGTGTCGCATGTGCGTCTGCAATTGAATCGTCGATCTCCAAAGCGCGCTCGGCGGCGGCCTTGGCCCTTGGAAAGGCATCTGCAGGACGTACGGGCTCTGCACCAGTACCCAACCCCAAGACAAAGTGTGTGTTGGCGAGCCAAGAATGTGCTAGTGCGAAATTCGGGTCGCGTCGTGTGGCTTGCTCGAACATATGCAACGCTGTCCTGGTAGTGGCCGGGCGGAACTTGTTCCAATGGTAGATGCCCTGCAAGAATAGCTTGTACGCTTCGAAATCCTCGGTCGGCCGGCGGTTCATATATGCGGCGACCGAGGTTGATAGTGTCGAGTGGAGGGCGCTGCCTATCTTGCTGGCGACGTTACTCTGGATTTCAAAGATGTCTGTGATGTCCCGGTCGTATGTTTCCGACCACAGGTGTCGATCTGTCCGCGCATCGATCAACTGTGCGACTATTCGTACCCGATTTCCCGAGCGACGTACCGTTCCCTCGAGTATCGATGCTACGTCCAATTCCGCTCCGATTTCGCGCAGGCTCTTGGTCGTGCCCTTGTACTGCATGGCCGACGTGCGTGAGGTGACACGTACATCCGGTATTTTGGTGAGTTGAGCGATGATATCCTCTGTGATACCGTCGCTGAAGTACTCATTCTCCGCATCTGAGGTCAGATTGACGAAAGGCAAGACGGCGACTGACTTGCTCTCGTACGCAGGTTTCGAAACGCTCAGCTTGGGTGACGCATGAGGAACGAACGCCGGGTACGCAGATATCAGTGCCTCGGAGAAGTCGGCAATGGTGTCGAACCGGGCAGCGGGATCCCACTCGAGGGCGCGGTCGAGAACGCGCTCGACCACAGATGGGACGGCTCCACCAAAGGATTCATCGCGACTTTCATTTGCGCCCTGGGTAGAGTTGCTACGCCGCTGCCCGATGCCAAGCATCGGGCGCTCGCCGTAAAGCATCTCATGCAGCACGGCTGCGAGACTGTACACGTCAGTGCGAGCGTCGATATCATCAGCCGCGTAAGCTTGTTCTGGACTCATATAGCCAGGAGTTCCAATGGATTGTCCGGCCAATGTCAGGTGTTTGTCAGGCGGAATCGTATCTCTCGCCGCCTTGGCGATTCCAAAGTCGGCAACAAGGGCGTGCCCCTCCTGTAACATTATGTTTTCGGGTTTGATGTCGCGGTGGATAACGCCTGTTGCGTGAGAGTATTTCAAAGCGTCGGCAACGTCGAGAGTGATGTGGACAGCGTCTTTCATGGGTAGACGTTTCTCTCGCTCGAGACGCGTACGTAGAGACAAACCAGACACGTAAGGCATGACGTAGTACAGACACCCAGCTGCCTCGCCGGCCGCAAAAATCGGGATAACGTGGGGATGTGTTAGTCCCGAAATGATATCGATTTCCCGAGCGAACCGCTGCTCACCTATTTGGTTACCAAACTCCGGGTTTAGGACCTTGATGGCTACAAGTCGGGGCGGGCGGTTCTCGCGGGCAAGAAAAACGGTCGCCATTCCCCCCCTACCGATCGTGCGTTCGATGACGTATCGGTTGGCTAATGCTTCGGCAATGGCTCCGTGCAGATCTTCCACTACATTTCGCTCCGGTAAACAGTAGAACTCGGTTGTCGTATCGTACATCACTTTAGGAGGTCTTTTGAACCGTCCAGGGAAAATCGTCTGTGTAGGCCGCAATTACGTAAAGCACGCGGCCGAATTGGGCAATAAAGTACCACAATACCCATTATTGTTTCTAAAACCACCCTCTTCTGTTATTACGCACAATGACGAAATAGTGTTGCCAGAGGTTTCAAGCCAGATCGAACACGAGGGCGAGATCGGTGTCGTCGTTGGGAAACGGTTGAGGCGTGCAAGCGAAACAGACGCGGTTGACGCGATTCAGGGTGTCGTATGCGTGAATGATGTGACAGCGCGCGACCTGCAGAAGACAGACGGGCAATGGACCCGGGCAAAAGGGTTTGACACCTTCTGTGCGGTCGGGCCGCGAGTGGCTTCTTTGCAGGAGCTTGGTGGACTAGGCGATCTGGAGGTGGTGTGCAGAGTGAACGATGTGGAGCGCCAGCGCGGGCACGTGTCGGAGATGGCGTTTAGTGTGCCTTACATCCTGTCGTACATCTCGCAGATCATGACACTTGAACCAGATGATCTGGTAGCCACCGGCACGCCTGCAGGCGTCGGAGCGTTGGCCCCTGGTGACGTGGTGGAGGTTGAGATCCCAGGTGTCGGTGTGCTGCGCAACCCGGTGGTGGCGGAACGTCCTTTGGATTGAGTTAGGCGGGTCTCCAGTCGGGCTAGCTGGCGTCAGCTAGGAGTTCTCGCAACTCGTCGTCCGTGCGTAACCCGAGCCCACCACTCAGACCATAGGTTCCCTCGCGGACATCTCGCGCATCCGAAATGAACTTCACGAGTTCACGGTCGGGGCCTTTGGGTTCGGAATGAACCACGATCCGGGCTTCCCAGCGAAAGCCCGCCTCGTCAGCAAACCAACGTATGGCGGGGTCGGCTGCAAAGAGTCCAACATCTTCGAGTGTTTTTGCTTCTTGCCCCGGAGCAAGGCGTATTTGCATGCAGGCCTCTGGCGAATCTACCGCTGTCAGAGACAGTAGCTGCGTTTGCGGACCACCGCGTCGCTCTTCACTGACGTTCCATTCATGCCCACCGATCTTCACTGTGCCAGTCAACATGTTGGCCATTCCTTTCACATTTGCGCTCGAAGGATACGGGGGAGAATGCACCTTTCACAAGCCGGCTCCGGCTGTGCTCGCTAGCAGATGTCCTCCGGGATATCTTATCGGCGAGAGCCGCGTCTATCGTGGATATGGTAAGTTGGCAACGACCAAAGGAGCGTAATCGGTGAAGAGAGTGCTCATTTGTTTGCTGGTGTTTGGAGCGCTGGCAACCCCGACCAATGGACAACAACAATCCCCACTCCTCGATCCCCAGCTACGTGATCTATTGCACGAAGCGCTGAGCGGCGAAATCGCCAAAGATCATGTGATACAAATCAGTCGATACCATCGGATTCAAGGGTCGAGGGGCTACCGCTATTCCGCTGAATACGTTCTCGAACAACTCCACCGGTACGGATTTTCGGAAACAGACGCGTATGTCGAGTCGTTTCCATCCGACGGTAGGATCGTCTATCAGACCTGGCAGTCTCCGTCCGGTTGGGACATCGAGTCGGCGGAACTCAGAATGGTGGAACCCTACGACGAGAGGATAGTCGGCTATCCGGAAATTGCCATGAGTCTGATCACCTACTCAAACCCGGGTGACGTCACGGCCGAAGTAGTCTGGGTCGGTGCAGGTACCAATGACGCCGACTATGAAGGGAAGGACGTAAGGGGAAAGTTCGTGCTTGCTACCGGCTACGGTGGTGAAGTCCACCGTCACGCCGTCCTAAAGCATGGTGCTGCAGCGGTCGTAGTCTATCTCGACGACGACCGGGCAAGAGAATACCCGGACATGCTGGCCTACACGGGCATGTGGCCGCTGACAGAGGAACTCGACAGGGTCACATTCGGATTCAACATCACGAATCGCCAGGGTGAACGGCTTCGGGACATGCTGCTAGCTGGCCAGCGGGTTGTGTTGAGTGGCAAGGCAACAGGCATTGGGTTGGAGCCTTTCTACATGGATGCTGTGGTCGCACGCATTCCTGGAACCGACCCATCTGGGGAAGAACTCGTCATATGTGGCCATCTCGATCATCCAAAAGAGTCGGCGAATGACAACGGCAGCGGCTCCGGAGCGATGTTGGACATTGCCCGCGCGCTCAAAGAGTTGATAGACTCGGGCAGAATGCCGCAGCCCAAGCGCTCCATTCGACTGCTTTGGATCGCCGAGTTCTACGGTATCATGGCGTACGTGGATGCTCATCCCGAGTTCACCGGTCCGGGACTGGACGGTCGCTTCCTAGCCGGGATGAATCTAGACATGGTAGGTGAGAACCTCGAACTGCTTCACTCGAGAATGCATCTCACGCGGGTACCCTCGTCGATTCCCACTGTGCTCAACGATGTCGTAGCAAATATGGCCGAGATGGTGGATGGGATGGAAATCCGCACCCCGAGAGGGAGTATGTCGGCGTTTAACTACCGAGTTACCCCATACAGCGGTGGAAGCGATCACGTAGTTCTCATCGATCGGAAGATCCCCTCGGTCATGCTGGGCCATTCCGACTATACCCATCACACGTCCGAGGATACGCCAGACAAGGTTGACCCTGTCGAGCTGGAGAGGAGCGAGATCATTACGGCTGCGACAATGTTGTTTCTGTCTGACATGACGGTGGATCAGGCTGTCGATCTTGTCTACCTCGTGGGAGCCAACGGTGCCCGTCGCATGGGAGCCGCGGCGCGACGGTCCCGAGAGCTTCTGGCGTCGGCAGCAGCGGAGGTGGCTTCGGGTGGCGGAGGTTCTACGTGGTTTGAGGTCGAAAACACGATGGCTCATGCCTCGGAGTGGGAACGGGAAGCGATCAGCTCAGTTCTCCAATTCCGTTCACACGATCGCGTGCGGGAGGCCGTGGAGGCGAATCATCACCAGCTGGAGGACCAGGCCGAAGCGCTGTTGGGGGCGCTACGGTCCGAGGCTGCCGCGGCACGCATCTCGACCCGTTCAGAACCCGCTTCTTCGAACGACAACAGAGTGCCCCGGCGATTGACGCGCGGCCCGCTCGGCTCCGGTTTACCCGTGAGTCAACTTTCTCCGGAAAATGCTGCTTGGTACGCTGCGCCCGACTATCCGCTCCGTGGTAATATTCCCTTCGAGCTGCTGAATTTCGTTGATGGTGAACGTACGGTAACCGACATTCGAAACGCGCTGAGCGCCGAATTCCGGCCTGTGCCGACAGAGGCCGTCGCCCGTTACCTGAGCGACCTGGTTCAGGTAGGAGTCGTCGAGTGGCAGTAGGTGTGCGAGAACGTGTACCGGGTAGACGCCGCTTGACGTCACGATACTTAGAGTGGACCGCTCTGCTCTGACGCTGGCGGCGGCACCCGGTACACTACACCCTGACATTGGCAACCGGCATGCCGCAATCCGACTCACCCACAAGTCCACGGAAATCAACTGGTTGCGGGTTACGGTGGATATGCGATCACTTCAGCCTGTGTCCGCTCCTGGGAAACTCCGTCCCACGTTCGAACAGTGAGCTACCGGGCTTGGAGCGAAGTCCTTCAAGTGTTAACATCGAACTAGTCGAAGCACTCGTCAGGCAACCAGGAGGGCGTAGATGCCGGTGAAACGAGAAGCAGCAATCCAACAGGGTGACGACACATCACCCGATGTCGCCGAGAAAACATCCGTCCGGACGAAGAAGGCTGTCAAGCGAGTTGCCAACACGGCGAAAAAGGCTGTGAAGGGTGCCACCAAGAAGGCTGCTAAGACTGCAAAGGAGACTGCGGCTCGGGCGAAAAAAGCGGCGAAACGGGTTTCCAAGAAAGCAGCTAAGGGAGCCAAGAAGACTGCAAAGCGAACCGCGAAAACGGCCAAGAAGGTCGCAAAGAGCGCAAGAAAAGGCGCGAACAAAACAGCGAAACGAGTCGGGAAGGCGGTTAAGACGGCTGTGAAAAAGGCTGGCAAAGTGAAACAGCGACGGGTCAAGAAGACCGCTAAGAAAGCTGTTAGGAAGAAGGCGCCAGCCAGACAGTCAACGAAGGCAACCGCCAAGAGGAAGTCGGCACCGACAGTTAAGAAAGCAACTGCGAAGACGAAAACCGCTAAAAAGAAAGCGACAAGGGCACCCGCAAAACGAGCCCCATCGCGAAAAACAAAGAAGGCCAAGGCAGCAAAGAAAACAGCCTGACGGCGACAACGTTCTCAGGATTGGGAGAGGGCAATGGCGACCAAACGAAAGAGCACAAAGACAACGAAGGCCGTGAAACGCGTGAAGAAGGCGGTCAAGAGCGCCAAAACAACGATTGAAAAGAAGGCGGCGGAGCGCGCAAAGGCAAAGGAAAAGGAACGCAAGAAGAAGGCGGCTCAGAAGAAAGCGGCTGATGCTAAGAAAGAAAAGGAACGCAAGAAGAAAGCCGCACAGAAGAAGGCGGCTCAGGCAAAGAAGGAGAAAGAACGCGCAAAACAGCGTAAGCTAACCGAGAAGGCAGCAGCCAAGAAGAAGGCTGCCAAAAAGAAGGCTGCCAAAAAGAAGGCTACAAAGAAGGCAGGTCGAGCCAAGAAGAAATGAAGTGGTGACTCATTCGGATCGTGGCTTTCATCGGCGCGCGAAAGTCACGGTCCTCCATCCTCCCGTTCGTCGCTGCCGAGTTCCAGGTCGAGCAGCGTCAGCGGATTCACTGTCACCAGTCCGAACTTGGCATGCCAGTGGAGGTGCGGTCCGGTCACACGACCAGTTGCTCCTACTCGTCCGATGACATCGCCGCGAGCCACCGTATCACCAACTGCAACACTCGTCTCACTCAGGTGCATGTATGCGGTCGTCAGGCCATCACCATGGTCGATGTGGATCGCGTTTCCTGCATAATAGAAGTTGTGAACGATCACTACGACACCGCGATTTGATGCGAGTACGGGTGTCCCCGTCGCCCCAGCTAAATCCACACCCATGTGCAGGCTGCGAAACTCTCCGTTGAACTCTCGTCGCTGTCCGAAATTGGCTGTGATTCGTGTGGAACGCGGGCGCAGGAATGAGTCGGTCCAGAGCTGCGGCGTGTGATGAGACTGGCGGGAAACTCGACCGACGAGTTCCCGCTCGGTCTGGATTCGCGGGAGTTCCGAATCTGGAGGTGAGATGAAACGTGGGTCGACGCTGAGCTGAAGTACGCCAGTGCGAATGCGGCCAACGGGGATACGCGCCGACAGCTGCTCTAGGTCGGCCCCAGCTCCCTCGATCCTCAGTCCAACCACGAGGGTGTCGGGTGTACCAACGGGAACAGGTGCCAACGTGCGGTAGCACCCGTCCGGTTCGGCCCGGAAATGGAGAGGCTGGTCTGCGATTGTGCCTCTGATCACAATCCCATCGGTGAGAAGAGAAGATGCGGTTGCTGGCACAACCGTCAACTGAATCACTGATCCCTCTAGAGGCGTAGCTGGTGCCCACGTGACTCTAGTGGTGTCTTCGGTGCACACGGAAACAGGCGCCGTCGCTTGGGCGAGGATAAGCAAAGCAAGACTGATGTTGTTGATCATGAGATTGAAAATAGCTGGTTTCTTCGTAAGCACCCGCTTGTGTATCTTCCGCCAGTTCGTTCCCTGGTTGCAGCGCTTCTGTGCTGCAGGTGGCTCGTTCGTTTTCTCCCGGGCGACCATGCAGTTCAAATGATACACACGGAGATACAGATGCGTCGATTCTTCCTCGTAGTTGTATTGGCAACACTGACGACTCCAACTCCAGCGGTTGGCCAAGCCAAACGCCCGCTCGACCACGATGCGTACGATATTTGGCTGGGGATCGAAGATCAAACGATCTCACGCGATGGTCGCTGGATACTCTATGCACTCACTCCACAGGACGGGGATGCGGATCTGCGTGTTCACAGCTTGATCTCAAACGTCGTCTATTCGATACCGCGGGGGCGCTCGCCGCGCTTCACTGCAGACGGCAAATATGTGGTGACTATCGTGAAGCCCCAACTCGAACTCAGCCGACAGGCAGAGAGAGAAGGCAAGGGCACGGCCGAACAACCCAAGGATTCCCTAGCAGTCTTGGCTCTCGCCAACGGCGACATATTCCGAGCGGAAAGAGTCAAGTCTTATGAACTGCCGGAGGAAGGAAGTGGCTGGCTAGCCTATCTCCTCGACGAGACAGCAATACGCGGCGATACGGCTGGCATGCAGGAAGAAGCTGAAGCAGAAGAGGTAGCAGACGCCGAGGAAGAGGATCCGAAAAAAGACAAGGAACCTGGAACCACGCTAGTGCTCCGCGATCTCGCATCGGGCGAGGAGACGCTGTTCAGTCACGTCACGGAATATGAGTTCGCGGATGATGGTGCGCGGCTCGTATATACTGTCTCTACCAAGGACGGTTCGGAAGACGGCGCATACGTGTTCAGTACAGCTGGCGGTGATGTTGTGACCATCGCTTCGGGAGCAGGCGAATACAAATCGCCGACCTTCGACAAATCAGGTGATCAAGTCGTTTTCCTCAGCAACCGTGATGACTACGC
>Ga0180432_10004954_pt1 | contig 17999 bp, 35 predicted proteins | sample SS_ome_10_FD_132414 | JGI IMG/M metagenome (GOLD analysis project Ga0180432, IMG submission 132414) | Hypersaline lake sediment archaeal communities from the Salton Sea, California, USA - SS_1_MS_2 metaG | ecosystem: Environmental > Aquatic > Non-marine Saline and Alkaline > Hypersaline >...
AGCAAAGATTTCCGCACCCGTGTCTGGAAGGCTTACTTCAATCGCAAACACCACGATCAGAAAGAGCTAAAAATTAAGACTAAGTTGTGTGAGTATCTTGAATCGCTTACTTCTGTGTATAGTTGTAAGTGGTTCACGAACATTTTGCGGAAAACTCTTTTCAGTGAAAACACTCAGATTAATTGGCAGGAAGTATTAGATACGATGAAAGTTGAACTGCCGGATAAGAAAAAAGAGCTAGACGAAATCGGATAAACAATCTTGTAGAAAGGTCAAAATCAATGTGTTTTAGTCGTGTCACAAAAGTATTTCCTGAACCGAAGATGATGGCCTTTTATAAGGTCATGCGTCGGGTTCGACGGCAGGGCCAGAAAAAAGGTAAACATCAACATTCTCACAATGTATAAATAGAAAAGTATTTTTGATCCACAGAAAAACGCTAAGGAGGATCAAATGAACCACAAGGAAGTCATCATCGAACTGGAAGAGGTCTACCAGGCATCTCCTCGCCGCTATCGTGTCACGCGGCTCACCAACACTGTCGAATTTGATATTCGACAGACGATCTCGAAGGAAGCGGCTCAGACGCTGATCTCTCGTGATCACACGAAGATTGTCGTGAAGCCCAATCGTCAGCAGAAGGGGTAAACCATGTGTCTCACCAGAATAGCCAAGAAGCTTGGTGAGCCTAAGGTGATGCAGTTCTATAAAATTATGTATCGGATTCGTCCTGGTAAGAAGAATCTTTATTACTTCTCTATTATGAAGAAGACCAGCCCGCTTGAGAAAGGCAAGATAGTACACGCCGTAGGCACTGTAGTTTCACTGGCAGTCACTTGCCCTGAGTGCTTGAAACACAAACCTTAAATAAAACAACTGCTAAACATTTCAAGCATTTCACAGTATAAATAAAAAAGGCCATTCATTTCTAACTGAGGAGGTCACAAATGAAAACTTACGGGCAGCTCCTGAACAAAGAGATCAAGAAGATCGCCAAGCGCCACCGTTGGCCCATTTGGTTCTGCTACAACGATAAGCGGAAGGGCTGGCGGAGGCTGAGCTATTGCCGGAATGGTTACCGAGCGAGTGCTCGCATCAAGCATGCGATCAGAGAGGAAGTCGTAGTGCTTCTCGTGGAACATGGCATCATGGCAGACGTCTATTGGCAAGAGTGCGAGCGCTACGCTTACGGGCCTTATGACAAGCTTTGCATCAGGATTCCAGGTCAGGCGTAAACAAAAACAAAGGTTGTTTGTATAATAAGAAAAGACTTCAAGATCGAAGGGAGGTTAGTAGTTGCGGTGAAATTCTAACTGCGTCAGCAGGATAGGATTAAGTCCGTCTAATCAGGTAGAGGCCTGAGCTAACCTCTCTTAAATAAAAGATTTGATTTCAAGGTCGAGCTGGGTTTGGCGATCAGCCAACCAGATTACGGCCTCGGCGGAGCGGGGCTATATAAGTGCCCCGGGGAGACGCAATTGCTACTCCCGAGCCTTAGGGCTCCTCCGCCTATTTCCATGTAACAGTAAACAAATATAGTGCTAAACTGTAATAATAAAAAAGGAGAAAGATCAATGACAGACACACATCAGAAGCTTATGAATGAGGCCTACGATCGCTGGCAGAAAGAAGGCGATCTAGGGGGCCTCAATTACAACGAGTTCATATCTCGTTTGGACAAGCCTCATCGCAACGCCGTTCTTCTCGGCAATCTGAATTATCAAGTTCAGAATGGTGGTTTCCGACAGTGGGTAGGCAATGGATATGCCACTGAAGCCCATCAGATTCTTGACCTGCTCAAGAAGATTGGAACAGAGACTGCACTGAAGGTCAGCAATATGATCGAGCAGCTCATGCCTTTCTTGGAAGAAGGTCTGACCAGCCGAGGGTTTTGTGGCTCTTATTGGGTTGAGGAAGAAACAGAAGAAACTTGTTGCGAATGCGACGGCACTGGTGAAATGGAAGAAGAGTACGAAGAGGATGACGAAATATTTGAAAGAACTGAGCGCTGCCCTTATTGCGGAGGCTCAGGATATGTAAGTGGTGAAAGAGAGCCTTCATTTGAAGGAACCAGCCTTGCTGAATCGCTTGATAACCAGTATTATGATCTTGATAAACAATTTATGCAGGAGGTCGAATCTTTTCTAAATGGTGAGATGTTGGTGAAGGCTACCTCAAAACCAGAGGCACCAAAGAAAAAGCCTCGAGTAAAACTTATAGGCAAGGATGGTAATGCCTTTTTCATCTTGGGAACCGTTTCAAGTGCTCTTAAGAAAAATGGTCAGAAGGACCTTGCAAAGGCTTTTCGGGAAGAAGCGACTAGCGGTGACTACAATCACCTTCTTCAGACGGCCATGAAATATGTGGATGTTTACTAGTAGATGAAAGTTCATAATATCAAACAGAGGCTCATACGTAAAGCCTTAAATTCTTGTTGCAAATTTAAGATTGCAGCGATAGGCCTTAGTGCTACTGGAGAACCTCTTTGTTGTGCATTTAATTCTCCTAGATTTAGTTGGAAGGGTGGTGGGGTACACGCAGAAATGAAGGTATTACATAAGTCACCACCAAACCTCAAAACAATAATTCTCTGTCGTATAAATAAGAATGGTGATCTCAGACCAATACATCCTTGTGAGACATGCGCCCGAAAGGCAGCAGAGAAGGGAGTAAAAATAATTCCAATTAGTGTTGATTAAACAATTTCAATAGTCTTCTGTAATATAAAAAAGGAGATAGTAGTGATCAAAATTGAAAAACATAGTAGCTTCACTCAGATAATTGTACAAGATGGTGACTTCAAGATTTCGATTGATGTTTATCATCCTCGAGTGGAATTTGGCCATCCTGCACCAGCTAAAATCAACTGGCCTTGTACTGGAAGCCAGACAGTTGAAATTACAGAATCTTTTATTAAGGGCCTGGAAAAGGCTATCAAGATCGCCAAAGAACTAAACAAATAGGTTTACCTATTATGATATAAAAGATTAAAATATTAGAGAAAAATTCATGCCTTACGGAACAACGAACGGTAACTATATTTGTGATTCATGCAAGCGAGAACTTCCAGAAGGTACACTTGCTTGGGTAAAGTTAAAACTTCCAAGAAGTGAACTTTATTGTATGAAATGTAAACCTGAAGAGTCACTTAGTGAAGATAAACCAAAGATAAAGACTTCCGAAAAACAAATCCGAGTTTTAAAAGTACTACTTAAAATATTAAAGAAGAATAATCAAAATCTTCGCAGGAAACTTAAAAATGCTTAAAGAAGCTAAAGATCTTAAAATTGGTGATCACATTTATAATAGTACAGTTTACTCTAAACGCATGAATAAATTGAAAACAATTGTTTTTGTTGAGCTTACAAATGGTGTCTATCGTTCACTACTCCCGGACCAAAAAATAAAAGTAGAAGTAAATAATTAATCTATAATTTTGTATAATAATAAAACCAACCATTTTTTAAGGAGAATGGAATGTCGGACCTTGAGACCAAGCCTAAGGTGGATTTCAAAGTTACGCTCACAGCAGACAATGTTGCTGACATTGTTGCCGTGAAGCAGGAAGGAGAATGGCTCAGCAAGGAGAAGGCCCTTCAGGAAACACTCCAGACGCTCGATGAGAAGAAGCATCCTCTGCAGGAACAGTTCGAACAGGAAATGAAAGAAACGGCCAAGATCGAAAAGAAGAAGCTTGAAGACTTTTTTAAGAATTCTGACTGGGATCTTGCAGTAGAAGGGTGTGAGGTCCATCAGGATGACAAAAATAGGGTACTTTGTGTCGCTTCAATTTCCGGAGAATCTTCTTGGGGACGTGACTCCTTTCGGCCTGTTAAGAAAGCGACCTTGTCTTCTAAGGCCAAACAGATCAATCAGGAGATCAGCAAGATCAACAAGGAAATCGAGAAGACCAAGAAGGATCTGATTAAGGTTCGCAAAGATCTTGGAAACATCGAGCGTCTGAGAAGACTCGCGAGTGCAAAGATAGGTCTTGAGGCCCTTGAGGGCACAGAAGAAGGAAGGAAAATGCTAAAGCAGTTGGGCATTTCGGATATCCGCAAGCTCCTCCCAGGCTCATGAAAAACCTTAAAAATAAGGGGCTTATTTTTAAGCCCCTTATTTTTTGTAAAGATGAACTAAACATTTGAATTGTTTTTTAGTATAATTAAAAAGGAGTTTATAATGGAAGATATTTTTGAGTCTTGGGAACCTAAACCTTTTTTAATTTTGAAAATGCACTACCCATTCTATAGTCTTATTATGGGGCCCCTTAAAGAAGAGAAATTGTTAGATTTTGATTCTTCAAGAGTTCTTTGGTTAAAACCTCAGAATGCTGAGGATGAAATTCAAAGATTTTTTGGTTTAAATCGAGATGGGCAGAATCATATTGTTAGTAGCAATTATTATGTTTGTGCACAAGGGAATTATTTTGAGGATCCTGAAGAGGCATCTAGTTTTTATGGGAATTATTATGAGTTTTTTGAAGGACATTCTTCCAAATGTAAGGCTTTTATATTAACATCTATCCCGATAGTTCCTGAGGATATTGCTAAGATTATATTGGCGAGTTTTTCAGAAATCTTCTGTGAAGAAAAGGTTCGCTACCTTAAAAGACCTTATTGCCAAGAAGAAATGTTAGGTCTCTATAGGATCTTTAAAGATACCAAGAAATATGATTTGAAAAAGAAGATGTCAAAACAAAAATCAGAAATGCGTATTTCCTCGAAATTTCTTGAGAGATCCAAAATACTAGAACTCACAGAAGTATTCAAGAATTATTTAGAGCTTTTTATAGGGCCAAAATATCCAGTTATTCAAGTTATCAAAAAAGTTCCTGGAAAGTCTCAGACTGAAATCCTTAAGAATATGTATTCTTTATTTAAACTTTTTAGAAAGAGAATAAAAGATAAACATAGTGTTGGGGAAATGCAGGAGATCCTTACTAAGATTTCAGAAATAATAGGAGAACCGAAAACAAAAGGTGAGAAATGTTTAAATAGGCTTTTAAATGTTATGTTTAAGGCTTTTGAGATTAAGTAAACATTCCAATTAGTCATCTGTATAATTAAAAAAGATAGAAAGATATCGTATTATACCAAAGTTTGGCACTTTTGATCCCTTAACGCTACTGATTTTGGTTGATACGCCGTGAAGCACTTTTAATACCTTAACGCTTCCAATCTTTCTTATTTAAGGGACCAACAATGACAACTACAAAGAAATATCAAGAAATTGACCTTGGTTATAAACCAAAAAGACACTCGCCATTTACGATGTACTTTTGTTATCCAAAAGGTAAACCTCCAGTAGTTGTTAAAGGAAACTCAGATAAGGTTCGTTCTTATGTAGAAAAGAATCTGGCCCCTTGCGTAGCTTATTATTCCTTTTGGAAAGATAACCAGTCTCGGGGCAACTGGCGAGTCTTTGGGGCCAGAGTTTATATTAGTAAAATTCGAGTAAATAATAGAGTAAAATATTCTATTACTACCTATGACAGGAATAATGTTCAGAAGGTAAAGACAGTTAGAAGGATCCCAAAGGCTTGGTTGTCTGAGTATGATGTTGCTATTAAGAAGTAAACATTTCAAACATTCATCTGTATAAAATAAAAAGTTCATTCATTTCTAACTGAGGAGGTCACAAATGTCCACCGAAATTATTCGCGCCACCGCAGAGGATGAAGCACTTATCCTCAATTACTTCGATAATGTTCACCGCAGGGAATTTCAGGGTAAGGGAGAAGGGCTTGAGGTTTCTTCGTTCTCGAATGGCATTGTTTTCTTTCCTCCCGGGACTGCCCATCCAGATTTTTGGTCCTATTGGCACTGTGAAGATGGTAATGCCTCATTGACCCGCACACCTCCGAAGTTCAAAGGTTGTGGTGCGAGTCTTGGCCATTGTATCCAGATTGTTTTGGGTCACATTGAGTGCATGGTAGAAATGTCCGCACGCTTGAGAAAATAAAGTAAACAATCAACTCAAAACAATGTAATAAAATAAAACAATTAAAGGAAAAAGATATGAACTCATTCGATGCCAGACAGAGAATGGTTGCCTGCGCCAAGGATGGCGACAGGATCGTACACGTCGTCGAACCCAAGCCAAAGACGATCTGGGGAGGGCTGGGGAATCGTTCGGGCCTTCACAGTTATGCCTATACCCTCATTCGTGAGAAGTGGGAGAAGTCAGGCGCTAGGTTCGAGAAGAAGATCGACAAGATCCTGAAGCCAGGGGAGAAGTTCCAGATCCAGCAGTTCCAGAACATCAATCGCGACCGTGGCAAATGGGTTCCTGTCCGCACGTTCGTAATCGATTAGGAGGTAGTGATGTCAGAGAGCCCGAAGCCCGACCTGATGGATGTTTGTGCCAAGATGGCCAGACGCATTCGAGATTATATCGAAGATTGCGATCGAGAGACCCTTTGTGAACTTTACAAGCTTTGCTTTGGGTCAGATCAGCTCGTCAATGACTTCGACGAATCTCTGGAGTAAACATCTAACTCAAAATAACGTAATACAATAAAACATTAAGGAGAAAGACATGTACGTCGTCGCGTCAATCAACTACAAAAAGAAGGTGACCATCAGGAGTCGGCATGAGACCCGAGAAGAAGCCGAGAAGGCTCGCGATGCTCGAATGGCAAAGCTGTTCGGGGCCGCGGCTGAAACCTATTTCCACATCCTCGGTCCTCGTCAGCTGAAGAAGAAGCTGGAAGAGCAGAAGGCTGCTGCCGAGGCCCGAAAGAAGGCAGGACAAAAGAGAGCCGCCAAGACACGGGAGAAGAACAAGAAGAAAGGTAAGAAGCCTCACTTCATTCTGTGTCCCACTTGCAATGCCAAGTCGAAGAAACTTTATTCCGAGATGGGTGGGATGCAGACGAGGAGATGCCAGAACGGGCATGAGTTCGAGGTCGACACATTCTTCGGATTCGAAACAAGCAAGCGTCGGATTCAATCTTCGGTGCGTTCACCCTTCGATGGCATCGATCCGAGTTACATGCGCCGGCGTTACGGCGATGACCACAAGGAGAAGTCATGAAGCAAGTCTACCATGTTTCAGAGATCCCTCGTAATGAGGGAGAGAAGTTTCAGCTGATGGAAGGTCATAAGGTCGAAGGTACCTACGCCCGAAATGGCTATCCCTCTGGAATCTACGATCTCATCCCTGCAGATCCTTATAAGGTCGTAGCGATGTGGGATAACCAGATGATGGTCGCCGCATGCAGCGAGGACAATTCCTTTTGCAGCACCAAGCATCGCTACGTCATTCGTCTTGATTAGGAAAAGCATGCACGATAGATGCCCTACCTGTTTCAAAGACAACACTGTCTTCAAGTGTAAACACTGCGGGCAGTTGATCTGTCAGGACTGCGAAGAATATCATATCTGCGAACCAGAATAACACTAAACTTCTAATCGGCAACTCTGTAATATAAAAAAAGAAAAGGAGACGACGATGGCCGACGTTATTGGTAGAGCTGCAGTAGATATCTCCTGCGAGATGGCTGAACGGATCGAAGAGTACCTTGGTAATTGCGATTATCCAAGTCTCATCGAGATCTACAAGTTGTGTTATGGTGAAGATGCTCTTGTGGTAGAACTCCAAGAAGTTTTAGAAAAGTAAGTTACAACTACTAAACTTCTAATTAACAACTCTGTAATATAAAAAAAGAAAAAAGGAAATTTAATAAAGGGCTAGGCAATGGCTGAGTTCGAAGGATTCAAATCAGTCGGTGTAAAAAAGATACATCCTTTAAATTGGGACCCAACCAAGGAGGAAAAGATGAAGGAAATGACAACCGCGGAAGCAGCCAAGCAACTGAAGAAGCCAGGGGACAAGGTTCATTTCATCAACGAGAAGGGGCAAAGGAGTTGCATGGTCCTGATCGACCAGGATCGCATGCGAGATCTTCATGAGCAGGATCTGAAGAGAGCTGCTGATCGAATCGCTCCAGAAACTTTCAACGCACTCAAGATGCAGACGGCGATCATCCTCGCCAACGAACCCACCGTCAGCCGGTACGCAGAGGTCGCTCAGGATCTGACGGAGATCCTGCAGGACGCCTACGATCAAGTCGGGGAGCCGAGGAGCCGAGGAGGGGGTCAGGGCAACATCTTTTACACGCATTGCAAGCACATCAATCCGGGATGGGATGGTAAGGCTCAGACCTTCATGAATGAGGTGAAGGGCTTGTACGCGGTGATCGCGCAGATCGAAGCCCTCCGCAGCTAAACAAAATAACCAATAAACATTTCTCAAACCTTCCTGTAATAATAAAAACAAATCATTTATAATAAGGAGCAGCAAATGAAGATTGAAATTGTTTCTGACGAGCCTTGCCCTAAGTGCGGAGCATATTGGGGGCATCCAGAACCTGAACTGGACTATCCAAATCGGCCAAAAGTTCAGGACGAGAATGAGGTCTGGTGGTGGCGTTGCTACAATCCAAAATGTTCAGTTGATTATTACGATCCAGAAACAGATGCCGTCGAAGAGAGCGACGAGAAAGAGTGAAGCTTTGCCTACCAAACCTATTGATCCTGAAAAGTGGAAAGCAGCTGACAAGAAGAAAAGAGAACGGATGCTGAAAGCTGCTTTGGGGCACAACAAGCTTGAATGGAAGAGAGACAGAGGGCATCCTGACGCTATTCTGAGGAAGTGGGAGCAACGCCTCAGAGATGCGAATTTCAAAAGGGTCGAATATACGCCTGGAAATTCTCCGGATGGGGGCGTTATTACGCACTCCAATTTTTATCAGGATCCTTTCGGAAACACAGCGGAAATCGATAAATATTATGGGCCTACCAAAGATTATAACCGCTTTCGTGTCACAGTGAAAGTTTCAGAAGAATAGCACTAAACTTCTAATCAATAACTCTGTAATATAAAAAAGGAAAAGAGATGCCAGTAGACAAAGACTTGCAGGTCCCAAAGAGCTTAAGGGCCTGGGGAAGGATTCATTCCTAGAGACCGCCAAGCCCAACTACCCTCCAGGTGCTTATGACACCTATACGTTAGTTGAGGTTGGACGTAAGGAGCGTGAGGAGCAGGATGCGCGCTGTTGTCCTGATTGCCTCGAGACCAACGATCCGCAGATTCAAGTGGTTCTCGATGGCGCCTTTGTCATGGTGGGTTTCGTACATCCCGAAGGTAGCACCTATGAGCGGTACGTCGGTGGAATGAACCTCGACTTCTCCGCTTTCGAAGATGGGGAGGAAAGAGCCAAGATCGCAGAGGCCTTTCTGAGCTAACCCGTCTAAAACAAAATAACCAATAAACTTTTTCCATTGAACTCTGTAATATAAAAAAAGAAAAGGAGAAAAAATGAGAGATCCTGAAGTCGCTGTCGGCGCCGCATGTCAGCTCGCCTATGAGTATGAAGACGTCGGCTACGAACACATTTCCGACATGTACAATACTTATCGTGAGTGCGGTGAGCGACCTCCCTGCACCGCAGATCAGTTCGAGGATCTGACCTTCGCAGCGTTGAAGTTGCGGCGGGAAGGTAAGGAGTATGAGGAAGCCGAGAAGGAACTTTTGGCGAAGCACTCCAAGAAAAAGAAGTAAGCACTAAACTTCTAATACTCATTTCAGTAATATAAAAAAGGAAAAAATCAATTTACACTTGAAGGAGGTCAAAATGAAGGCACGTGAAATGAATTCAAAGGACTCCAAGATTTACATCGTGGGGTTCGATCGTCGGATGATGGACAGCCACGAACTTCGCAAGGCCAAGCTGGGCCTGAAGAAGTCGCGGATGTTCTTCTTCCCCATGGGGGAGACGATTATCGAGAACCTGGTGTCTCGGCGTTCCAGGCCGCACAACGAGTACAGGAAGGTTACGGGAGACATCCTGGACAAGTTGGGCCTGGACAAGGACATGAAGTTTCACTGGGACCAAAAGGCTGGCTGCACTTGTGGCTGTTCACCGGGGTTTGTCCTGGAAGGGGACCACAACCACAACATCTTTGTGGACTACGCCGATCCCAGCCAGGTGATCGAGCATGATGGCATCATCGAAGTCCGCAAGCCAAAGGTCGAGGTGCCGCCGTTCGATCTGCCCGAGGGGCTTGAACTTGCGGGAGATGCAGATTACGATTACGAGCGGGTCGGAGAGCTGGTGATCGCCAAAGAGAAGATGGGACCGGAGATCGAAGTAGAACCGCCCAGGGGATTTGAAATCACCGCCGCGGCGTAATAGAAGGGCCAGGAGTGTGGGGCTGGGTTCGAAAGAGCCCGGCCCTAAGCATTTGGGTAGAACAATCGTGGAAGACTCAACCGGATATCCTAATGTTGGCCCATCCTTAAGGAATGAGATCAATAGGATTACAAAAGGTTGAGATCAAGTCCAATACTCTACTAAATCTCAATTCCGCTATCTAATTGACATTGCACATAGGTATGGTTTGTTTGATGCAGCCGATTGGATTAGGAAAGGGTTGTTGCTAGAGAAAGAAGATAAAAGGTAGGAAGGTTAGGAAGGCTTTTTCAATTCTTTTTCAAACAAAAGCACTTCATCAATATCACCCAAAAGCATCTTCGCCATCTTAAGAAGCTCTTCGTGAGAACAACTGTCGATATGTGCCATAAGCTTGCGGGCGAGACAAATCTCAAGCTTCTCAATCTTAAAAAGATTGGCCCCTTGTAAGAAGATGTTTTTATTGCGGTCGCCTTCCATTTTAGCACCTCTGTGATATGAAAAGAGAATAAAATCATTTTCTTAAAACTATTACGTATAAGTGAAGAATATGTTTACACTAAATAAAATCATTCCTTACACTAAACTTATAAGCCTTCCTAAGGTAATATAAAAAAGGAAGGAGACAACGATGCAGACAAGACTTTTCAATCTCAAAATGGAAGCGGAAGGCCTCGTCGGTCGCAAGTTCGACTTCGAGCCCGGCCAGTCGCACGACTTCGAGAAAGCCGGCGATAAGATGACGATGGTTCGTGTCGAGTACGTTCGCAATCCGGATGCTAAGGTGAGGGAGCGTCAGAAGGTGGAATGTGCCCACAGGATCGAGCAGGGCAAGAGCCTTCAGTTTTACACGGGCGAACTCATCAAGGTCGGACGTAATAAAAAGGGCTTCTGGTTCATCACGATTCGGTGCCAGCAGAGGCGGTCCTACGAAGAGGACGGGAAGTTCACGTGGGCCTACAGAGCTCTGAGCACTGACAAGGGAACGTTCAATTCTTTCGCGCGACTCTAAGCCAAACGTGCATGCGGCATAAGGGGCTAGGGCGGGGGATGCATGATCCCCCGCCCGCATTTATTTTATGAGTTAAGTTCTAAACAAATATATCTTTTCAAAGTAATATAAGAAAGGAAGTACAATTGAAGGAGAGGACGATGAACATTCAGTTGCGTCATGGAAGGATGCCAGAAGCGGGCCAGGGAGATTTTTGGATCCTTTGTTGTGACCTGCACAAGGAAGGTAATTCGGAAGATCGTCCGTCCGTCAACCTCTGCATCAAGCATCAGTTTGGCGGAGGCGCGTACGAGAAGGTCATCCTGCAGTTCGATCATGGGGACGCCCGCGTCGTCGTGACCGAAGACGAATATGCGGACATGGTCAATGACCTTCTGCAGCATGAGGACTGGCCCAGCGATGCCGCTGCTTCGGACTCTCTTTCCGACAGGTACGCAACCGACGAATATTGCAAGGCGGTGCGGGGCTATAACCCCCTGAAGAAAGCCGAAGAGATGCGAAAGCGCTGGGAAGCAATCAAGCTTCTCGTCGCTCCGCATATCGACCACTAGGAGAAGTCATGTCAGATCGCTACGTCAATTTCGGTGACATCGCTCGGGGCCGGTGCGGGACCCAATGCCAGTACGGGGCAAGATACACTGGCATTGATTGCAACGGCAACCCCAATCCAGATTACTGGAAGGAACTAGGTTATCCAGATCTGGGTAAGGGCCTGCGTTTTCGGGGAGATACCAACAACTACCACAGCCTCGAGATTCATGAAGACGATGTAGAAGAGTTCGCTCGCCGCTACAAGAAATATAAGGAAAAACGAATGAATGGATCCTGGGAGTATTAATACCTTATTTTGAAAACGCAATTTTGAGTACCTTATATGAAACACAAAGAAAGCACAAAAGAAAAATAGATAAGCACCAAACTTATAAGCCTTCCTAAAGTAATATAAGAAATAAAAAAGGCCAAAAATTATTATTAAAGGAGGTCGACATGAACGCATCCCACATCCAGACCCAAATCGCCACGGGCAAGATCGCACGTGCTCGGTTGCTCGACGACGAGTACTACAATCGACTGCTTGGGGTGCTGACCTCCGAAGATGCTGTAGAGAAAACGGATTCTTATAAAAATCGTCATCAGAGGGCAGAGGCACGAGAGAACGCAAAGTGGTGGTTGGGGATCATGCGTCAGAAGGCTTACCGGGAGTATATGACCCAGAAGAAAAGCTAAGTATTTTTCCGTACATACAGAAGGGTTAAGGGCCTCTGGATAAACCAAAGGCCTTTCCTATATTTATAAATCAATCACTAAACATATTCGCTTCCTTAAGGTAATATAAAAAAGGAAGGAGACGATGATGAAGTGTCACGAAGGCTTCGACAAAGCGGAAGCGTTGTCCATCGGGGTGTGTTCCGACTGCAGTATTGAGTTCTGTGAGCAACACCCTAATCACAACAAGTGGCGGGTGTCAGTGGGCCTTCAACCCAAGGTGCAGGTTTTCAAGCCGGATACGGGTGAGAAGGTTCCTTTCAAAGTTGTGAGCACGCCGAATCCTACGCCGAGCCTGGTTTTTCGTCCGCAGCCGAGAAGAGCGGGTGGTTACACGCAGGGGCGCATGCAAACGGACCATACTACGTCAGCCATTATCGGGAAGGCCTTGCGGAAGATGGTCGAAGCGGCCCAGATCATCATTAAAGAGGAGGATCTGGGAAGCCTCCGCGCCGTGTCCAAGAGAGGTGTGTGGGCGACCCATTATAGCCCTGCCAAGAATCACGTTCAGTTCGGTGAAGGAAGTGCCCTTCTCCATTACGAAGGCCGAAGTAGAGACACGGTTATGAAGGAGATGATCCGCTATGGCTGGGAGCGGACGCCCGAGACGGGTTGGCTGATGATTGTGATTCATGAGGTTGCCCACGCAGTAAACCGCAAGGTGAATGGGCAGCCCATGTTTGGTTATTCTAGGCGTAGAAGAGTCCGGCCGCATGGTCCTGAATTCCAGGCATGTCTTCGTGCACTTCGAGCGAAATATTTCAACCGGCTCATCAGTATGTTCAAGGGCATCAGGCCTATCGAAAGCCTCGCTGCAAATAAGGAGGGATAAAATAAGTACTTAACAAATCGACCTTCCTAAGGTAATATAAAAAAGGAGGCGATTGTTATGGCTCGCAAAAAGAAAAAAGAAAATATCATTATTCAACTCGCACCTACTCATGAACTCATTTCTAAGATTCGCAGAGGGGGCCGTCCTGATCAGGTTCATAAAAATAAAAGAAGAGAAGCAAATAAGAAGTGTTGCCGCAAGTTAGTTGATTATTAAAATTCCTAAACAAATAATGAGATTAGCAGTAATATAAAAAAGGCAAAAAGACAAGGAGGCGGACATGAAGGCAGTCATAAATGACGTCGTTGTGGACCTGGCGAAAGTAATCAACACGTTACTCAAAAAAGATACGCTTTGTGCCTATTGTGGCAAAAAGATCGAAAAACGAAAGTCCCCTTTATTTGTGGGAGGCCTTGGCGTTCTGCACGATTCCTGTTATCGAAAGATAGTGCGGGAATGCGTTGAAGCAGCGAAAGCTTAAGAAGCAAGGAGGTTGACATGCGTCCAAGTTGGTTTAAGCTTGAGGTTGGTTTCCGTTTTCTTGATGAAGACGGAGACGAGTGTGTTGTGCTTAGCTCGGCACGCTACAGAGATTACGACCACCCTATCTCTGTTAGTTTCCATGATGGCAATGTGATGCAGCGCCTTACAGGTTTCCAGATGGAAATGAAGCCAGGTTACATCTACGCTTACAAGTACAAAAATGAATGGCATCTCGGTGATCTTTTTGATTCGGACCATGACGAGGAGTGGTGGGCCCATCTCAAACCGATCGAAAATTAGGATCTCATACAGAGGAAGCAGAAAAGTTTTGGGGCATTGTGGAGCATTTCGACTCTACTCTCTTATCGGCGCCCAGGCTTAAAACCGCTTCCTTTTAAATCGTCGCCTCCTTTAGGTAGACGCGGATGGTTTCGCCTTTTTCCATCCGCGTCTTTTTTATGTTTAGTATTAAAAAAATTAGAAATGGGACAGTAATATAAAAAAGCAAAAAGGGAGGTAGCAATGAAGGCAGGAACGAAGGTTCGCGTCCTCAGAGGCACCTGGGCGGGGCAAGAAGGGGTGGTTCTACCTTTTGATGACGGTAGCCCCTTTCAGCTCGCTATGCATTTGATTAACGCAGTAGAAGTAAAGTTGGAGAGTGGTGAAACAGTGCAGCTTCCCAAAAATAACCTCAAACCCATCTAATAAATTAGAATAAGTGTTAAACAAAGCACTCTCTCGGCTGTAATATAAAAAAGGCAGAATATAATGAGAGACACAGCCATTAAAATAGTGAGACGCCTACAAAATGCTGGATTTCAGGCGTACTTCGCTGGTGGCTGTGTTCGAGATCATCTCCTCGGTATCACGCCCAAGGATTACGATGTCACTACGGATGCAAGGCCCGAGCAAATCGAGGCCCTGTTTGAGAAGACGCTGGAAGTCGGAAAAGCGTTTGGCGTCGTAATGATCATCGAGGATGACATCCAGTTCGAGATCGCTACCTTCAGAGCCGAACATGGCTACAGTGATGGTAGACGACCGGACGTGGTGACGTTCAGCGACACACCGCAGGAAGATGTCATCCGCAGGGACTTCACCATCAATGGTCTTTTGGAAGACCCAATCACCGGTGAGATTCTTGATTTTGTAGGCGGAGAAGAAGATCTGAGAAAGGGTGTGGTGAAAGCGATTGGTGATCCTGACAAGAGGTTCAATGAGGACCATCTTCGCCTTATGCGTGCAATTAGGTTTGCTGCGAAGCTTGAGTTCATATTGGATTCCAAGACGCAGTTTGCTATCGCTCGCAACTCTTGGAAGCTGAATAGAACGAGCAAGGAGAGGATTAGAGAAGAGTTGGTGAAGATTCTAATTTCACCAAGGCCAGTGTGGGGTATCAATATGCTTTACGCCACTGGTCTGATCAACAGTACTGTTCCTGAATTGCGAATGCTTACTGGGTTGCAGCAAGGGCGCTACCATGACAAAGACGCTTACGAACACACAATGGATGTACTAGAGAAAGTGCCTGCGAAGATGGAGCTCAGGATGGCTGCACTGCTCCATGATATCGGAAAGCCTAAGACACGTGAGCCTCATCCTCACAATGAGTACAGCTTCTACGATCATCAGATTGTTGGTGAGGAGATGACGCGGGAGATCATGCAAAACCTCAAGTTTAAGAACAAGGAGATCGACCATGTAAGTAAGTTGGTTAGGCTGCACATGGGTCTTAGAGGAGCAAGGAAGTCTGTGCCTTCCAGCAAGGCCCTAAGAAGGTTTGCCAGGAAGTGTGGCAGTGAAGAGATGCTGGACGATGCGTTGGTTCTTATGACCGCTGACTTTGATGCACATCCTGGAAACGATCCTTCGATCATGGAAGATATCATCCTCAAGTTTCGTGAACTTAAGATTAACGGTGAGCAGCCTACCACAAAGCAAAGGGTAGTAACAGGTAAAGATGTAATGGATGCGTTTAATATTCCGCAGGGCCCTAAGGTAGGTGAGATGCTAAAGAAGGTACAGGAAATGCTCGATGAAAATCCAAACCTGACCAAGAAAGAAATCTTGAATAGGCTAAACAAATTAATAAAGCCATCGTAATATAAAAAAGGAGGTAGCAGTAAAAAAGTTTGTCAGTTACTGAGAAGTTGGGTCGTCTGTTTGACCGTTCCAGAAGGTAAGAGCGAAGGTCGTTAATATAAGCCACCCAACTTTAGTTTACAAATTTGTAATATAAAAAAGGAGATAGCACCCATCTCAGTTCTATTAGGTTATGTATTGGTGCGCGGATGAGCCAGCCATGGAGTACATGATTTAGGAATTGAGAGCAGTAGGGCCCGCCATATTTTGAAATTATTGGGCCCTACTAGAAGTATAGAGCGTTTCAAAATAATATTAATTTCAGAGGAAAGGAGAGGAGGTGTACCGGCGATGCATTAAACTAAACCCCAAAAGATGTATGACTTAATTGATTTTAAACTGAGGTGGGTCATTTTTGGCCCGCCTCAATCTATGTAAACATTTCTAATGTTTCTCTGTAATATAAAAAAGGAGAAGAGATGACAGGCGAGCAAAATATCGCAGACCTCAATCCTCTTAAAGTAGCGGACGATCTAGACGCGTTACAGGCGACTAAAAATGAGGGGCGTGGTGTCAGTTGTGTTCGTGTTATTGTTATGTATTTGCGTCAGGGCAATATCAAGTCAGCTATGACAGTTCGCAAAATCGAAGGTGATAAGACATGGTCATATGAAGATATTGAATCTTATTTGAATAAAACTTTTGGATGTCGAACTCATGGTATAATCAATTGCCAAAAATGGCTTTGCAAAGAATCTTAATACTAAACAAATCAATAAAGTTATCGTAATATAAAAAAAGAGGTAGGATGATGGAAATTAGGGTAGGAAGATATGCTTTAGTGACATCAGGACTAATGAAAGATGAGATCGTAAAGATTTTACTGGATAAAACAGATAGTGCCGTTTGGGTTATTGTTCAATTTGATAAGGGAGGTGAGATTGCACTCCCCAAAGAGAGTTTGAAGGTAATTGGTTAGCGAGGAGAAATTAGGTAAACAAATCAATAAAGTCATCTTAATATAAAAAAGGAGGTAGGATGATGATTATCATTCACATTGCAGGAACAATGCTCATAAGTACAACTCTAATAATGACCCTGTTGGGTTTTGCCAAGTTTGAATAGAGAAAAGATGAAAACAAGAGCCCAAAAAAAGACTCAGGATGTTTTCGAAAATAAATCTCCGCTTAAAAAGAAACAACGTAAGGAACGACAGATAAGACGGAAGATTAAAGAGATGGGTCTTGAATTTATCTTCGCCAGTCTAACATAAATCGTCGCCTCCTTTTTTGGATAGGGGTGGGTGTGTCACCCACCCCTATTTTTATGTAAACATTAACTTAGGAATAAAGTAATATAAAAAAGGAAGGAGATAGCAATGCTCGCGACAAGACAGGAAATCGGTATCATTATATTAGTGGCTTCTATTGCCCTGGGCCCTATGCTTTTCTTTTCTGGATTATTCCTAACACAGGATATGACAGAGAAAGGAATAGATGAACTGATCGTTCGGAAGTATGCCGCTGCATTTATTTTCAGTTCTCTTATAATTGGTGTAGTCGGCTCAGTCCTCGGACTGTTTTTGATAAATCCTTGGTTGCCTTTTGTGATCAACACTTATTATCGTTATTCAAAAAATAAAGACCTCTAAACTTATTCGCTACCCAAAGGTAATATAAAAAAGGAGGTAGCGATGAAAAAAGTGACGAGGCAGGCAGCGGTGGAGTTACTCTTAAGCCACAGGCGATTCGGCCAGGGACGCATTTTCGCAGTGGCGTTCATCAAGCGTACGAATGGAGAACGTCGGGTGATGAATGCCCGGTTCGGTGTCAAGAAACACCTAAAAGGTGGGGAACTCAAATACGACCCCAAGACCCACAGACTGATCGGGTGTTTTGATGTGGCACCCGGAAAAGGTTACCGCATGATCGCAACTGAGAGCATCATAGATCTCAAGGTCGACGGAGAGCATTACATAGTTGCGGAAACTATATAAAGCATAAGGGTTGGTTGTGAGACCAACCCTTTATTTATGTATTTAGTATTAAACTTATTCACCTTCTCTGTGTAATATAAAAAAGGAGGAGGCAATGATATTCGAAGAAACAATTATTTATCCGACCGAG
>Ga0180432_10004957_pt1 | contig 17995 bp, 9 predicted proteins | sample SS_ome_10_FD_132414 | JGI IMG/M metagenome (GOLD analysis project Ga0180432, IMG submission 132414) | Hypersaline lake sediment archaeal communities from the Salton Sea, California, USA - SS_1_MS_2 metaG | ecosystem: Environmental > Aquatic > Non-marine Saline and Alkaline > Hypersaline >...
GATTCCCGGAAGGCACATGATGCTGTAGACAATCGCCAGACAGATTCCAGTTCTCATGGCAGCCCCCAATCGACTTGGTATCTCTGCTTCGCCTCACTCACAGTTCGCTCTCCCCGCTCGCCACGAGTCCATCATCTACCTCCAGGTCGACCCGTTCAAGAGCTCCGTTCGACCTCCAATTATACCACCCGGCGGGGTGGGGCAGACTCGCCAACCGGCCACGGGGAACGCGAGTAGCTTGCCGGTGGATCCGGATGGTATGGTGCCGCTGGATGAGCACGGGCCGCCCGGCCATTGCGGGCGGGAGCACGTTTCCGAGGAGGGCACGATGGACAGATCTTTGACCGCCATCGTCATGCTGTTGCTGGTGGTCGTGATCATCGCGCTGCTGATCGCGCTCTGGCGCGCGCGGCGCCGTCAACGGTCCGCCCGCGAGATCTCGATCCACTCGAGCATCGAGCGGTTCCGATCGATCGGACAGCTCTCGGTCTTCAAGGTGATCACCAAGGAGATCGTCACGGAGTCCGACCACTCGTGGGGGGAATTCGGGGCGAAGTACCTGCGATGGGTGCTCTCGAAGAAGAAGATGGCGATGATCTTCGAATTCGAGATCGACTTCCGCTACGATCTCCGCAGCTCCGACTTCCGCATCGATCCCTCCGGCAGCGGTGGCTTTGGGATCACCATGCCGCCCTGTCTCCACGAGGCCCACATCCGCGACATCCAGTTCTATGACGAGCAACGCTCACGGCTGCTGCCTTGGCTACTGCCCGATCTCCTGAGCGGTTTCCTCAGCGATGGCTTTTCGGAGGATCATCGGAACCGGTTGGTGGCGGCCGCCAAGGCGCACGCCGAGCAGCAAGCGCGCCGGCTGATCCGATCCTTCCAGTCCGATGTGCAGGCCTCGGCGCGGGCGACCCTGCAATCGATCGCCCGGGCCTTCGACGTGGATGAGGTCCGATTCGAGTTCATGCAGGAGGTTGAGCCCGATCTGCACGTGGGCTACCGCGAGGGGGCGAAGGACGGGGCGTGAGGAATCGGCAGGGGCGGCGGAAGAATTGCCGGCGAGTTCATTGCCCCCCTGAGGTATAATCAGGGCATGAAGCCATCACATTGCAGTGCTGTCCGCATCTTGTTGCTCTCCTTCGCGCTGGGCCTGTGCGCACAACCCGCGGGGGCGGCGGCCGGGGACCGGCGCATGTGCGCGGAGTGGGAACCGGCATTCGGGACGCTCATCCGCTGGCCGCTGGGAATCCCCTCCGATCTCGTCGTAGAGCTGGCAGCGGACGACAGCCTCTACGTGCTGGTCGAGACGTCGGGCCAGGAGAGCCAGGCGCGATCGGCCTTCACGGCCTATGGCGTGGATCTCGATCACGTCCGCTTCATCCGGGCCGCCACCTGCTCCCACTGGACCCGTGATTGGGGCCCCCACAGCATCTTCGATGACGACGGCGTCTACGGCATCACCGACCCCTACTTCGATGGCTATCCCTGGGTGCCCGGTTGTTTCATCGACTCGGACACGTACCTGCCGTCGGCTGGTGGGACGGTCCCCCGGCGCGGCGAAGTGCGCGGCTACGAGGAGGATGACGCCGTCAACGCCGTGTTGGCCGAGGAGTTCAATTGCCCGCTGCACGAGATGCCGGCCTACTGCACGGGTGGCAACATCATGGGTGATGGTCGGGGCATCGCGTTTTCCACGCGGCGCATGGTCAACGAAAACGCTCCCCTGTGGTCCGAAGAGGAGTTCCGGCAGATCGCGCAGCAATACCTCGGTGTGCGTAGCTACCACTTCCTCGACGATCCCGAGGTTCACGGCATTCAGCATATCGACTGCTACGCCAAGTTACTCGACGAAGAGACCGTGCTGGTCAAGGAGGTCAGCCCCGGGCACCCCGAATACGCATGCATCGAGCGGTTGGTCGACCAGTTCTCCGCGGTCACCAACTGCTACGGGAGGCCCTACACCATCGTCCGCATCTACTGCGGTTCGTACGGGGGCAGCGCCGTGGCGGCGTACACCAACTCGCTCATCCTGAACCGCAAGGTTTTGGTGCCCCTGTTCGGCATCACCTCGGACGCCGCCGCGCTCGAGACCTACCGCCAGGCCCTGCCCGGCTACGAGGTGCTCGGGTTTCACAGCTCGAGCTGGTACTACTACGATGCGCTGCACTGCCGCACGATGGGCATCTTCGATCGCCACATGCTTCGCTTGGCCCACCGCCCGCTTGACGCGGAGGTGCCCCTCGCCGGGGAATACACGATCGATGCGCTCATCGACGACCGCAGTGAACAGGGCCTGGTAGCCGATTCCCTGCGGGTCCACTGGCGCGTCGCGGGGGCCGGGGATTGGCAGTTCGCTCCCTTCTCCGCGACCGCCGCTGTCGATTCCTTCCGGGCCGTGATTCCCTGGCAGGCTCCAGGTACCGCCGTGGAGTACTTCCTGACGGCAGCCGACTCCACGGACCGGCGCGAGACCTTGCCGCGCGGTGCCCCCGCCGGGGTCTACCGTTTCGTCGTGCTGGGTGATCCCGCCCACACGCCGAACGGCGGACTTGACGAAGCGGGCTGGCGGCTGCACCTGGCCCCCAATCCGTTCCAAAACGGGACACACGTCGGCCTCGACCTGCCGGCCGCCGACCGCCTGCGTGTAACGGTGCTCGACGTGACCGGTCGACCGGTGCGTACCCTGTACGCCGGGCCGGCGGTGGGTGCCCTGGATCTTCGCTGGAACGGTGCGGCAGATGGGGGGCGGCCATGCCCGGCCGGGGTCTACGCCATCGTGGCGAGGGATTCGCGGGGCGGTTGTGTAGAGCGGCGCTGTCTGCTGATTCGGTGAGGGCCGGGCGCCGGGGGCCCATCGTCGTTCACGATCCCTGTGTCCGCTTTGACACCACCCCAGCTGCCTCTATCACATCCCTGGGGCATCCCGCCTTTCGGCGGCGCGGGAAATCAAGAAGGCGGAGACGGATCCGTTTCTCATGGAACGTCTGCAGCGGGTGATTACGCGCCCCACGGCTTCCCGGACGATACGGCAGCCGAGGCGAATCGCACCCGCGCCCGCGGGCATCGGTGTGGTATCGCCGGGTATGCTATGATCTAACCTGAAGGGTCCGGCCCATCGCGGCCGGGTCCGGCGAGGAATCCATCCTGCTGAGGGGAGTGGATCGATGAGATCCACCGGCAGTCATAGGAAAGCCGCAGCCACTCTTGCCGCGGTCGTGCTGTTCGGCGCCGGAGCCATTCGGGCCGAGACCATTCACTTCGAGGGCACCACGGAGACCGCGGGCCTGACGCTCCAAACGCAAGGAGTCGCGGGCGTAGAGATACGCTACGAGATGGGCTCTTTCTCGATGGAGCCGTTGGTAGTCAATGGGACTGCCGCGCAGAAGATCTTGCTGCCGGGTTCCTTCCTTCCCAACGACGCCGGCGCACCCGACCTTCCCGGTCTGTCGGACGCGGTGGCCATTCCGGAGGGCGCGTCGGTTACCTTCGAGGTGGTTGGGGTTCAAACCCGGGTCTTCCGGAATGTCGACGTCTCGCCGGCCCCGGTGATCCCGCGGGAGGATGACGATGCCCCGCTTACCTATGCCCGGGATGCGGCGATTTACTCGCGCGATGCCTTCTATCCCGAGGACGTGGTACAGGTCTCCGAGCCCTTCCAGCTTCGCGGCGTGGACGCCGTCAGGGTGGGCGTCAGGCCCTTCCGCTACAACCCGGTGCGCCGGGAACTCGAGGTTCACGCCGAGCTGGAGGTGCGCCTGCGTTTTCACGGCGGCACCGGCACGTTCGGGGAAGAGCGGCTGCGAAGCCGCTACTGGGATCCGATCCTCCGCAACCACCTGATGAATTTCGCATCGCTGCCCGCGGTCGACTATGACGTTCCCCGTGCCGACGGCCATGGCTACGAGTACATGATCATCACGCCCGATGATCCCGCCTTCCGCGCGTGGGGCGATACGCTCAAGGCCTGGCGCAAACTGCAGGGCATCCGCGCCGAGACATTCACCACCACGGACGTTGGCGGCACGAGCTCGGCGGCGATCGAGGCGTTCATCAACGAGGCTTACGAAAACTGGGATCCGGCCCCCGTTGCCTTCCTGCTCTTGGGGGACGATCCAGGCTCCGGCGATCGGGACACCGGGATCATCTCGCCGGTGTGGAGCGGTGAGGGCGGCAGCTGCGTATCGGACAACATCTACGCCGACTGGGACGGCGACGACCTTCCGGAGCTGGTCGGCGCCCGCATCACCGCGCGGAACGAGGACGAGCTGGAGCGGATGATCACCAAGATGCTCGACTACGAGCGCCATCCCTACACCGATCCCGGGTTCTACGACCATCCGGTCATTGCCGGCGGCTGGCAGGACGATCGTTGGTTCATCCTCTGCACGGAGACGATCTACGGTCACCAGTCCCACATCCTCGGCAAGAGCCCGGTGCGGGAGTATGCGATCTACTCAGGAGACCCCGGAACGCTCTGGTCGGGGAACCCGAACACCGAGATGGTCGTCGACTACTTCGGACCCAATGGTCTCGGTTACATCCCCGCCACCCCCGAGCACTTGACCGACTGGGGCGGCGACGCCACCCGCGTCAACAACGACCTCAATTCGGGCGCCTACATGGTCATGCACCGTGATCACGGGTTCGAGGACGGCTGGGGCGAGCCGTACTACCGTATCGGTGATCTCGACGGATTGCACAATGGGATGTGTCCGTTCGTCTTCAGCATCAACTGCAAGACCGGCAGGTATGACTGGGAGGGCGAGTGCTTCGGCGAGGCACTTCACCGCATGGGCCACGGGGCCCTGGGCTTGGTGGCCGCTACGGGAACATCCTATTCGTTCGTGAACGACACCTTTGTCTGGGGCGTGATGGATGAGCTGTGGCCCGATTTCCTGCCCGGCAACCCGCCCCGATACCCGGGTGCCGGAGACCTGCGGCCGGCGTTCGGCGCAGCTTCGGGGAAACACTTCTTGATCGGGAGCGAGTGGCCATCGAATCCGCAGCACAAGGCCATCACCTGTCACCTGTTCCATACGCACGGGGATGCCTTCGTCCGCATGTACACCGAGGTGCCGGAGGAACTGGTCGTAACCCACGCGGGTGCTTGCTCGGTCGACGTGAGCCGCTTCCCCGTCCAAGCGACCGAGGGATCGATCATCTCACTCACCGTAGACGGCGAGATCGTGGGCGTGGCCGAGGCCACCGGTGCGATGCAGGATGTTCAGATCATCCCCCCGGAGGAGCCGGGTTCACTGCGCATCACGGTCACGGCACCGAATTACGTCCGCCATGACGAAACCGTTCCCATCGTGCCGCCGGAGGGCCCCTATATGGTGGTCGATGAGGTGGTGGTGGATGACGACACGGAAGAAGAGAGTTCGGGAAACGGCGACGGTGACGGCGACGCCGGCGAGCAGATCGAACTCCTGGTCGGGTTGCGAAACGTGGGCAGTGAGGCGGCCACCAACGTACGGGCGACGCTGATGACCGAGGATGAGCACTGCGACATTGGGGACGATGTCGAGGCGTACGGCGACATCGATCCCGGCGTCACGGTTTTCTGCCTCGAGGACTTCGATGTGACCATCCTGCCGGGCTGCCCCGATGGCCATTCGATCCTCTTCGTCCTGGTCGCCGAATCGGACAGTCTTTTGACCTGGGAGAAGACGTTCACGCTCGAGGTGGAAGCTCCGATCATGGCTCTCGAGAGTTGCTTCTTCGATGACCACGCTGGCGGCAACGGCAACGGCCGGGCCGAACCGGGCGAGACGATCAGCCTGAGTGTGGCCGTTGCCAACGAGGGCGGGGAAGATGCGACGAACCTGGTGGGGCAGCTGGTGATCGATCACCCGTATGTAACCGTTCATCAGGATGACGGCCAGATCGCGCTCCTTCCGGAGGGCGGGATCGCGGTGTTGACCCCGCCGTTTGAAGTTGAGATCGGCGGCAGCTTCGCCGACCCGGGCAGGATGTGCGGAAGACTTGCCGTGAGTGCGGATTGGCAGCAGAGCGCGGAACTCGAGATCTGCGTACCCGTGGGTGGCTTCTTCGATGATGTGGAGGCCGGGGAGGGTCAGTGGACGCACTACGTGGTCACCGACGGGTTTGTCGATCAGTGGCACCGCTCGACGACGCGGAACTTCACCCTGGGCGGCCAGTGGAGTTGGAAGTCCGGCGACCTGGGTGACCGTGAGTATGCCGGTCTGTCCGACGGCGCGCTGGAGAGCGAACCGCTCATCTTGCGAGACAACGCGTTTCTCTCGTTCCGTCACTGGATGGAGGCCCAGACGAGTGGTGACCCCGGCTACTGCTGCGACGGCGGCCTGGTCGAGATGTCGATCGGTGGCGGCCCCTGGGAGCAGATCTTTCCGGTGGGCGGCTATCCCTACTTGGTTCGCGAGAGCTACATCCCCGGTCCCTTCCCGCCCGAGACCGCGGCGTACTCCGGCGAGATCGACTGGGCCGAGGCCGTCTTCGAGATCATCGGGCAGGGGGGATCGGAGGTTCGCTTCCGTTTCCGCTTCGGCAGCAACGGCCTTCAGGGCTGCGAGGGTTGGTACATCGATGATGTGGAGTGCGGTGGCTATGATGACGATCCGGCCGGTGCGGAGGAGACGATAGCGATCGGCCTGCATCCGGCCGTCGACGGGAACCGGCCCAACCCGTTTGGCCCGAGTACGTCGATTCGATATCGGATGCCGTCCGCCGGCGATGTTTGGCTGCAGGTCTACGATCCAGCCGGCCGCCTGGTGCGAACGCTGGTCAAGGGCCACTTGAGCGCGGGCGCGCACGTGGCGGCCTGGAACGGTTTGAACGATGCCGGTGCCGCGGCCCCGTCCGGCGTGTACTTCCTTCGTCTCGAGACCGAAGGGCGGGTTGAGACGAGGAAGATGCTCCTCGCCCGATAGGACAGCCTGATCTCTTCCTCATGGTCCGGGAATTGACTTGTCCCCCCGGACGCCTGTAAGCTTCTTCTGTTGACAGCAGATTATACCCTCCACCGCCGGGCCGCGGCCGGATCTGCTGGCGTCTCCGTGTCGAGTTGGCATCCCGGTACCCGGGTCATCGATGTTGCAGGAGGAGACTAGCCATGGATCTGCGCCGGTCCGCACTCTGTTTCGCCGTGTTCGTAGGGGTCACCGTTCCCGGGTGGGGAATGGATGATCGCGCCCGACCCGCGGTCCAAGAAGCGCCGGGCGGATCCTCGAGAGCGGAGGTCCAGTTCGGTCACCACCGGATCTTCAACGGAACATCCTACGCCGTACTCGGCGAGACCTGGACCTTCGACCACAGTCCCGGTGACCCCGCCGAGGGCTGGGAGGTCATCGACATCAGCTCCGGGCAGGATGGCGTCTTCTGGAGGCGCATCACGGACGAGCTGTGGGCGGGGCACGGCAACGACGTTCCCGCCCCCATCATCGCTGGCGAGGGGAGCGCCTGGTGCGGCGTATACGAGGACTCGGCGGATGTCCTCTGCTACTTGGGCGGCCTGGGCTATGGCAATGACTGGCTCCAATACTACGTCAGTCCCGAGCTTACCTACGACGGGGACGGTGACATAGACATCTCATTCCAGTACTGGTGTGATCTGGAGGGGGCCTACGACTTCGCTCGCGTCTACCTGGAGGAAGATGGGCAGGATCGCACGCTGATCGACTCCTTCACGGGGGTGCTCGGAGATCCGAGCACCAGTCAGTTCGAGACCTATGCCGGCACGATCTCCGGTACGTCCTTCACCGGAGCAGGGTTTTTCCGGATCGTCTTTGCCCTGGAGACGGACGTCGGGTACTCGGACGAGGATGGGGATTACACGACCGTCTACGGGCCGTTCGCGTTCGACAATCTTCAATTGGCCAACAACATCGTGGAGGGGGATCAGCTCTACGACTTCGAGGTGGATGCGCACGGGTTCGTGGCCGATCAACCCGAAGAGTACGGCGCGGCCATGGACTTCCAGACCGTCGACTACTACCAGGAGATCATGGGCCCCGACTCGCTCAATTACGACCCTCCCCCGGCGGACTGCGGACCCCTTGCCGATTACGTGATGGCCCTACTCGACGACAACGGGGATGCTGAGCCGCATACGCAAGGGCAACTGGTCCGTGCGCTCTCGCCGATTGCCGACCTGTACGGGATTTCCGGAGAGGAAGGGATTCGGGCGGAGTGGGACTACTACGCCAACCTTCCTTATGCAGATGGCGTGATGCTCCGACCGGGGTGGGTCTACTACCCCGTGATTTGCCCGGAGACAGGACTGCCGATGTGGTCGGACCGGGTGGGCATGTACAATTGGATCTACACGGGGGGTCCCACGTGTCTCCATGGAAATGTCGACGGGACCGCCTCTGTGCCGGTCGGAGATCTTCCCGACGATGCACGGTACGTCCGCTTCGTCCTAGACTTGGTGGCCGACTGCGACCGCTTCGGCGTCCCGAACTGCACGAACTCGTCCAACCTGACGCCGCTCATCGACAATCTCGCGATCTACGTCAGCGGCGCCGGCCTGAGCGTCCCCTGGGGGGCCTGCTGCGTGGCGGAGACCGGGGAGTGCTACAACTTCCGGGAAGCGACGTGTCAGACGGTGGGAGGCACCTGGCACGAGGGGGAGACCTGCAACACGACACTCTGCCCGGTGCCGACGGAACCGGAGGTCGCGGCGGGAGGCTGGATCCACCCCGAGCCCTGGCACGACTGGATCAGCGACTACGGCGAGGATGAAGGCGTGCGGATCGAAGCCTACATCCCGGACCAAATGGGTGAGATCGAGCACGTCGAGTTCTACTACTCGACTGACGGAGGAAGCTCGTGGGAGTTCATTGCCGATGACGCCGACGGCACGGAGCCCGCGCTGAATACCATCGATGACTCCGTCCAGATGATCGGCTGCGGCTGGTCGACGTTCTTCGATATCCCCGATACCCTGGCGGCCGGTCCGATCCAGATCAAGTCGGTTGCCTATCCCGTGTCGGGCACGCCGTTCGAAGACGTCGTCGAGCGGGTGCATGATCCGCTTCCGCCCTCGATGGGGAGGGTGAACTTGACCGACTTCGTGGTAGTGGACCGGGATGCGCTGGGGTTCGAGGTGACGACCGAGGCGACCGAGATCGAGCGGATCATCGTTCACCGGCAGCGCCTGGAGGAGGAGTTCACCAAGGGGATTCCCGGCATTAGCCAGCAGTCCCACTCCGAGACGCACTGCGCGCCGACGGCGGCGGCGCAGTGCCTGAAGTACTTCGAGCAGAAGGGGGATCTCACCGTCGCCCACGGGCTGGATGACTTTCGACTGACCGGAGCGCTGGCGGCGTACATGAGCACCAACGAGACGGTCGCGGGCACCCTGCCCTCACAGTGGGTCGGTGGTCTGGGCGAGTGGATCGATGCCTACGGCGAGGGCTATACGATCCGCTACTTCGTGCACTACGAGTGTGATCTCGGATTCAGCAACTGGAGCGCGGAGAAGGATTGGACGCGGATCCGCAACGAGCTCGCCCTCTGCCACGACGTGCTGGTGGGGGTTTTCTGGGATGCGGGCGGCGGGCATGCGATCACGCTCGATTCGATCCTTCATCCCGCGCTCCCGAACGGCCGCTATCTGGTCGGGTACAAGGACCCCTGGACGGGCGCCTCGGAGGCGGGAGAGCTGGATCCGGAGACCGGGCACTTCACAAGCATGAGCGGAGCCGGTGGCGGCGGGGGAGGAACGATCGGAGTGACGATGATCGTGACGCCGGCCGAGGCTTCGGTGGCGGCGGGTGGACCGGGGGAGCCGGTCTACGACGGCCTGCCGGAGGGGCCCCCCTACGAGATCGAGATTCCGATTCCGGAAGAGGGGTTCTGGTACATCCATATCACGATCGTCAACACGAGCGGGCATGCACACCGCATCACGCGAATCGTGGAGCGGAACGACCAGGCCGCCGTCGACACGGAGGAGGAGGTGAGGCCGTTCGCCTATGATCTGCGGCCCTGCCGTCCGAATCCGTTCCACCAGCAGACGCGTGTCTCCTTTGCGCTGCCGCGGCGGGGGGGTGTGCGGCTAACGATCCACGACGTGACGGGCCGCTTGGTGCGCACCCTGCAGAACGGGGAGCTGGATCCCGGCGTCTATGAGGTGGTCTGGGACGGCCGCGATCAGCGGCGTCGCCGGGTAAGCAGCGGCATCTACTATGTCAAGATGCAAACGGAGGAGTTCGATCGGGCACGGAAGATTATGATCCTGCGGTAGCTAGCTGACGCAGGGTCGATCGATAGACCGCGGCTCGGTCGGGTCGTCCCCACGCCTCGTAGAGCGCGATGACGTGTTCGATCGCCTGCCGCTTGCGAGCCAGCGACGGCGCGCCGGAAGCCGTGAGAATCGGGATGCTCCCGGTTAAAAGCGACTCGGCCTCCGCGTAGCGACCTTGGCACGCGAGGCAATGCCCCAGGGCGTTCCCCGCGTGGGCGGCGATCCAGGACTCCGGCCCGCGCGCGGCGAGCCTGATCTCCAAGCACCGGCGCAACAGCGGTTCCGCCTCAGCGGCTCGCTGCTTGTCGACCAGCAAGGAGCCCAGACCCAAGAGCGTGCTCGCAACCTGGGGATGATCGTCGCCGAGGGTTTCGCGACGGATCTCGAGGGCATCGCGGTAGAGCCCTTCGGATTCATCGAGCCGTCCGCGATCGTGGAGCAGGAAAGCGAGATTCGCCATGCTGGTCGCCACCGAAGGATGATCATCCCCCAGGAGCGTGCGCCGCATGGCCAGGGCTTCCCGGTGGAGGGATTCGGCTTCGGCGTAGGCCTCCAAGGTGTGGAGCAGGGTGGCGAGGTTGTTGATGCCGGCGGCCACTGCCGGATGCTGATTCCCCAGGATCGCCTTGTACAGAACCAGCGCCTCCCGGTAGAGAGGTTCCGCCTCGACCGCTTTGCCCTGGTAGTCGAGGACCGTGGCCAGATTGTTGACCGTAATGGCCACGCTGGGATGGTCTTCTCCATAGAGCCTTCGATTGAGCGCCAGAGCCTCGCGTAGTAGAGGCTCGGCCTCGGCGTATTTGCCCTGGGACTGGAGCAGGGTCGCCAAGTTATTCAGGCTGGCCACCATGTCGGGATGGTCCTCGCCCAGAGACTCCCGGCGAGAGTCCAGTGCTTCCCGCATGAGCGGTTCCGCGGCCGCCAACTCGCCCTGGGCTTGGAGGAGCGTGGCCAGGTTGTTGAGACTGACCGCGACGTCAGGATGGTTTGCATCAAGGTTGGCCCGGCGAATGGCGAGCGCTTCCCGCGCGAGTGACTCGGCTTCCGCGTAGCTTCCCTGGTCCTTCAGCAGCAACGCCAGGTTGTTGAGACCGGTTGCTACCGTAAGATGGTTCGGGCCGTGAAGGCCCTCGTCCAGAGCGAGGGCGTCGCGGAAGAGCGGTTCGGCCGCGGCGTAGTCTCCTTTCTCCCAGTAGAGCCCCGCCAGATCACTGAGGCTGCTGCTCACATCTCCGTGCCGGCTTCCGAAGAGTTGCCGCCGGGTGTCGAGCGCCCGCCGCAAGTGGGGTTCGGCCTCGTCGTAGAGACCCAAGGCCATGTAGGTGCCGCCGATGGTGCTGCGGATGGCAGCTTGGACTTCCGGCTGACTTGCCAGTCCGTCTTCCATCCGTCCACTTGCTTCCTTGAGAACCTCGCGGACGGTGAGCTCGCGCCCCCGAGCCTGCTCGGGATCGACCGATGACAGCATCTCCTGGAGGAAACTACTGATCTCCTCCGCCTTCTTACGCTCCGCGTCGGCGCGTAGCCTCTCCCGACGCTGGACCCCGAACATTGCCGACATCGTGACCGCGAAGGCGGCGAGCAGCAGGAGCAGCGTGCCGGCAAAGGCGACCGCGCCCTTGTGCCGCGCGGTCAGTTTCCGCAGCTGGTAGAGGGTGCTGGGGGGGCGGGCGAGAATCGGTTGATTCGTCAGAAAGCGATCGATGTCGCCGGAGAGCTCGAGAACGCTTTGGTAGCGCCTCTCCGCGCTCTTCTCGAGCGCCTTGAGCACGATCGTCTCCAGATCCCCCCGGAGCGAACGATCGACTGCGCTGGGGCGCTCGGGGGAATCCTCGCAGATGGATCGGACGGTCTCGTGAATCGCGCTGTTGGTGGGCTGAAGGGGGAGCCGATCGGTCAACAGCTCATACAGAATCACCCCCAGCGCGTAGACATCGGTTCGGACATCGATGTCATCAGGAATGCCTCGGGCCTGCTCCGGGCTCATGTAGGTGAACGTCCCCATGATCTGTCCCGCTTGGGTGACGATACTTGCCGACCCTGCCTCGGGGTCGGTGATCCGCGCCAGGCCGAAATCAAGCACCTTGATCTGCGCGGCGTCACCGGTCTGGGCAACCAGGATATTGGAAGGCTTGAGATCGCGATGGATCACGGCCCGTTGATGGGCATAGTAGATGGCATCGCAGATCTGCCGGAAGAGGTCGAGCCGGTGCCGCCTCCGCTCGCGCGGGTCCTCATCCGCCTTCGCGTGGGCGCGGATGTAATCACCCAGAGGCACGCCGCGGACCAGCTCCATTGCAAAGAAGTGCTGACCTTCATCGGTCTGTCCTGCCTCGTAGATGGCGCCGATGCCGGGATGCTTGAGCCGGGCCAGCGTGCGGATTTCGCGCTGGAAGAGCCTGATGGTCGCGGGATTGACGTGGGGTCCCCCGCGGATGACCTTGAGGGCGACGAGCCGGCGAGGAGCTTCTTGCTCCGCCTCGTAGACGATTCCCATCCCGCCTTCGCCCAACGTGCGGATGATTCGGTAGCCCGCGATGGAGAGCGGCAGGTCGGGGGCGCCGGCCATGCTCGTCGTCGGCTGATCACTGATCTGGGTCGGGATCTCGTCCTGCGACTTCTCCGGTCTCTCGTTGGCCATAGGATCGAGCCTCCTCCGCGCGGCGCTGAGGCTATCCTACACGCTTTCGCTGATCGAAGCGAGGCAGTCGAGCACTACGGGTCTTCTTCCGCGGCGATCTCCACACAGCACGGTCGGAAGCCGCAGTTGATGGCCACGGTGCGGGAGGCGATGTTGCCGCACCATGTGCTGTACATCGGATAGCGTCCGAGTCTGAGGATCTCCTTACTCACGAGGCTGGTTAGCAGCGTACCCAGCCCGTGACCTCGAAACGACTTCTCCGTGTCCACGCCAACCGACCAGAACTTCTCCGTATTCGAGCTGCAGGCGGCGATCGCGGCGAGCACTTCCTTATCGAACGCCGCGTAGGCCAGTTCGTTCTTGGCACTTCCCGGGGTCAGAGATAGAGCGTTCTCGTACCTTTCGGGGTGATCCAGGGTCTCGATGTCCTCTGAATTCAGGTGGACGACCCGGAGGTTGCCCTCGTAGTTGACATCCACTTGGTCAACGCGAGAGGGGAGGAACGTATCGTACAGCTCGCCCAGTCGAGAGCCGTGCTCTCGAAGCACTTCATTCAATAGACACAACAGAGGGGCATCGAAACAGAAGGGCCCTTCGTGACGTGAAAGCAGAGCCGCCACCGAGTCGAGAGCCTCTTTCCGGACCCTGGCTACCGCCCCACTACCGAAGGTGATCACCTTGAAGAAGGGATCGGCATCTCCGGCCGGCAGGACGCTGTTCTCGGACGCACGGAGCAGCGCAGCGTCGCCGCCGTACTCCTGCGCCTTCATCTCCAGGAAGGCCTGTGTCACTGCGCTTTCCATGGGGTCCCGCCTGGTCTGTCAACTCATTCCCAGAAGTCTAGGCGAGCATTTCCCTCTCGATCAACAACAGGAACAGCCCTACGGTTGCGGGGGCTGATCGAGGGCAATCACCTGCCTCCGGCCTTGATTCTCTCGAGAGCCGCGCCGTATTCGGCCTGCTGATCCATGGGAGCCAGGCCGAGCGCCCTCCTCGACGCTTCCACCGCCTTGTCTTGTTCCCCGATGCTGAGGTAGAGCCATGCCAGCGTGTCCCATATATGGCACGCGTCGGGCTTCATGGCCAAGGCCGCTTCTGTGAGATCGATGGCGGCGTTGTACTCGTCTTCTACACTGTTTTCGAACACCCACCATGCGTAGTGGTTGTAGAATTCGGCATCCGGTCCGAACGCTTCGAGGGCATCCTTGTAGACTTGGACCGCCTTGCCCATCTCACCGCGTCTCTTGTAAGTCCTGGCCAGCATATCATAGGCGAATTGGATATTGCTGTAGTCACCATGCGCTGATATGAACGCGATCAGATTCTCGGGATTCTTCGAGATAACTCCATCATAGATGGCCTTCCAGTACTCCGCTTCGAGCCTGTAGCCGTACCGATTCTCCGGGTCCCGCTCCAATATCTGCTCGTACATCAGCGAGGCCTCGTAGTCCTCGTTCTCCTCTCGTTGACGGGTGGCGATCCGGAACATGAGATGGATGTCATCGGGCTTTTCTTCCAGCTCCTTGAGCATTCCCGCTACGGAATTCTGTCGATTCGACTCCTCTGCTCCGAGGCGCCTCAGGAGTACATCGAACAGCGCACCGGCGACCATCCCGATCGCTCGGTCCGTGGCCCGGTCGCAGCCTCGGTTGAACATGATCGCGATCGACACTCCGTATTCGGGGAAATACCCGACGAAGGTCGAATAGCCGAACGTCGATCCCGCGTGGCCGTACACCCGCACATCTTCCCAACGGGGCAGCAGGGTCCCGAAGGCGAAGTCGACAACACCCAGGCCATAGCCTTTCATCATGGGCTCGTTCTGAACGGGTCCAACGAAAGAGAGCATAGCCTCCACCGTCTCGGGCCGGAGCACGGTCTTGGTATGGAAGAGAGCGTGCACCCAGCGCGCCATGTCGCCGGGCGTCGAGTAGGTGAGCATGGGAGAGAGGGAAGCGATCCAATTCAACGAATTGTCGGAGATGTCTTCGGGCTCGCCATCCTCGTTCACATCGAGCCAACCGTGGGCGATCTGCAAGCCGGGCGGGACCGGGTTCGAGAAGTCGACCAGGGTGTGATCCAGATCGTACCTTTTGGCGATCCTTTCTTCGAAGAGATCCGGTAGGTGGGAGCCGGTGACGCGTTCGATGACGTGACGGAGCACGATGTAGTTCGTTGAGGAGTACTCGCATCTTGTTCCCGGCGAAAATCTGGGTGCGCCGACATGATCGGCGTAGATCTCGTCCCAGGTGTAGGAATGCTCGTAGCAGATATTGCGGTATCCGATCTGGAAGGGGGAGTTCGGGTCATCGACGAATTTGTCGATCCCGCTCGTCATGTTCAGAAGTTTGCGGATGGTGATTTGGCCGTCGAGATTCGGATGAGGGGGGAACCATCGATCCAGTTGATCGTCGAGGGAAAGCAAGCCGTCTTCCACCAGGGCAAGACACAAGACCGCTTGAAGGTTCTTCTGAGTGCTTCCGATATCGAACAGCATCTCGGTCGTAACGGGAGCGTCTTCGTGAGAGAGACCGCTTGCACCTTTCCACAGTTCGCCTTCGGGAAGGAGAACCGCAGCGGAGACCCCGACGACATCGCTCTGGGCCAGAGATTCATCCAAGGCATTCTGCAGCGCGACTTCCAGCGGGGGACTCTGGCGATGGCAGCCGAGAAGAGCAGCCACAGCGAAAATGGGTATAAGACATCGAGTATACATGGAGCCACCTCATCCTGTTGTTGACTCTAATCTCCTCGTGTCAGGTAGTGCTCGATGATTTCGAGAGCGGATGTTTCGATCCTTCCGGCATCGAGGGAGAGAACATCACGATAGATATCCTCCTTGGCGTGGATCGTGTGCATGACGCCATAGGTGGTGGCATAGATTAGAATGATGGCCATGTTGACGTCGACCTCTCGCCTGATGGTTCCCGCCTCGAGTCCCTGCCGCAGCCCATCGGCGATCTTTCCGAGCAGTCTCGATGCCGCTTCATTGCCTTTCGTCGCGAAGGGCGTCTCCAACCTCTCATCCACGCTTCTTCGTTCCTGGTGATTGAAGGTGTGGAAATAGACGGGATGCTCCTTATAGAAGGCGAACATCGCCCGCACGAATCCCAGGACTTTCTCGAGACCGGAGATGGATCGCCGATCGATCTCTCGGAATCGCTCTTCGAGCAATAGGAGGCCTTCGAAGACGATGGCATCGACGAGATCGTCCTTGTTACTGAAGTAGAGATAGAGGGTGGCCTTGTTGAGCTCCGTGGCCTCGGCGAGCTGGTTCATGCTCATGCCCTCGACGCCTCGTCTCGAGATGAGCTTCTTGCCCGCCCTGATGATGGCCTTTCGGCGCCGGGCCCGTTCTCGTGCCTTCCGCTCGGCGATTCCCATGCCGCTCTTCCTCACAAAGATCTGACCAACGGTTATAATATAACCATTGGTTAATCCGTTGTCAAGGGTTTCCTATCGAACGGGGATGGGGCGCTGCGGGTGGCCGGTCACCCGCGTTTCACCTACGCTCTTGGAGTCACCCCCCCCGGCCGGCCCTAGGTGATGTGAAGAGGGGGTGTTTCCATGGCCACGCCGGACCGTTCCGCATGGCTTCTCCTGCTCGCTCTGGCCCTTCCGGCACCAGCCGTCGCACAGTGGCGCTTTGCCGGGCTCGATGGTCACATGGTGAAGACCCTCGTTCGGCATGAGGGGTCTCTCTACGCGGGGACCGATGATGGGGTGCGGTTCACCTCTCTGGTTTCCCCGGATACCACGTGGATGAGTGCCGGCCTCACCGGTCGCGAGGTGAACGGCCTCGTCATCGTCGATCCCGATACCCTCCTGGCGAGCACCGTCATTTCCGGAGCGGGGGCCGATACGATCTCGATCTTCCGAACCGTCGACGGGGGAGAAGCGTGGGAGCCGTTTCAGAACGGGTTTGGCCTCGGTTTCGGCACGAACGAGGCCCGAGCACTTCTGCGCTCGGCCGCCGATAGAAACACGATCTTCGCCACGGCGCCCGGGAAGCTCGTGGCCAAGTCGACGAACCTCGGCCTCAGCTGGCGAGCGGTCATGGGAGACTGGGGGTATCTGGCGCCGGGCACTCACTTCGTCTCCGAGTCGCCGGCGGCTCCGAGCATCGTGTGGGCGGGGGGAGAGAATACCGCCCACTTGCCCTATGTGGAAGTGTCCCGCGACTGCGGGGAGACCTGGACGACCGCCTACGATGCTTCATCGTCCGACAACTCCTGCTACTCGATCGCCTGCGACCCCGCGGACACGAACCTCGTCTATGTCGGGATGGAAGGTCAGATCATCAAGACGACCGATGGCGGAGACACGTGGTCGACGCTCTATCTTCCCCCGGGCGCGCCCTACTTCTACGGGATCGCCGTCTCGCCAACGCAGCCGACCCGCGTCTTTGCGGCCGGCCTGCTCCACAACCCCGAGCCACAGCCCCTGGTGATCCATCTCAGTGATGACCAAGGGGAGCACTGGGTTACGCACCAGGAGGATGAGATCACCGACCACCATGGTGTTCTGTGCATGTTGTTGGTGGAGCAGGGAGGAGGTGACCGCGTCTTCCTGGGCACGTGGGGGGCGGGCGTGTTCGAATTCGCCCTGGGGGCGGCCGCCGTCGGAGCACACAACCCGCAAGCAACCCTGCTCCTACAACGCTGCACGCCCAACCCCACGCGGGGCGCTGTTTGCATCGTATGCGAGGTCTTGAGTCCCAGCTGGGTGCAGCTCGTCATCCATGATGTGTGCGGTCGCCGGGTTGAATCCTTGATCGACCGCGTACTGCCGGCCGGGCGTCACGAATCGATGTGGAGCGGGACGGGTCGCCGCGGGCATCGGGTGACGCCCGGCATCTACTACGCCACGCTCCGGGTCGGTCGGCTCGTTGCCTCGAAGAGGATCGTGGTGGGCGGATAGAAATCTATGTCCCGCCACCCCGCGCGTGCGGGAACGCCAGCACGGAGAGCGGCGTGTCCGGTTCGTGATAGCGCCGGTAGATCCGCGTCAGCGTGGAGTACTCCCAGAAGTGTCGCAATCCCGGAACGCGCAGCATGAGCTGCACGACCGGGTAGGTCAGCACGAAGACTGAGACGGACACACCCACGGTGACGGCA
>Ga0180432_10004958_pt1 | contig 17994 bp, 20 predicted proteins | sample SS_ome_10_FD_132414 | JGI IMG/M metagenome (GOLD analysis project Ga0180432, IMG submission 132414) | Hypersaline lake sediment archaeal communities from the Salton Sea, California, USA - SS_1_MS_2 metaG | ecosystem: Environmental > Aquatic > Non-marine Saline and Alkaline > Hypersaline >...
GCCCCTTCGCCTACATCCTCTGCAGCGTCTCCAATCTCAGCAGCCGCACCGCCGTGGAACAGATCATGGGGCGTGTCCTGCGCATGCCTCACGCTCACCGCAAGCTCAACGATGCCCTCAACCATTCCTACGCATTTGTCACCTCCCAAGACTTCAAGCAGGCCGCCAACGCCCTCACCGATGCTCTCACCGACAGTGGCTTCGACCGTTATGAAGCCCGCCAGAGCATCAAGCCCGACAGCCAAACCGACCTCCCGTTTCCCCTACCCCTGTGGTCCCAACCGGTAACCGAACTCTTTCCCGCCGAACCGGAAAAATCCACCATCCCCACCTCCCTCCGTAAACATATTCATGTTTCCGTGTCTAATGATTCGCCCGGCGCTGCCGTCTCCTACGATGGCCCGCCTATTACAAAGAAAACAGAAACCGAATGGGCCAAAACCTTAAAGGATGACCAAGCCAGAAACGCCGTCAAACGCTTGGCTCGCAAATCCCGCGGCGAGGATACCTGGCCCGCAGCCCTCGGCGAAACGTTCGCTGTCCCTATGCTCGCCGTCCGTAACGGCAAACAACTCGAACTCTTCGAGGATCAGTTCCGCGAAACCTTCTGGAAACTCTCCGATTGCGATCCTGCCCTGACCCATTCCGATTTCTCTCTCCCCACCGGCCCTGATACCGGTGCCGAAATCGACGTCCACCACGGCAAGATATCCTGGGCGAGCTTTACCGAAACACTACACCGCCAACTCACCTTCTTTGACACCCACGGCCCTACCACCGCGCCTGAACTGATCGCCTGGCTCGACCGTGCCTTCGATCACCCCGACATCACCCAACCCGAGATGACCCGCTACCTCGACCGTGTTCTCGACTACCTCCAAACTCAACGCGGCTTCACGCTCAACCAACTCATCACCCAGCGCTTTCGCCTCCGCGACTCCGTCGCCGACAAAGTAAGCTCCCTCCGCCGAACTTCCACCAAGCAAATTTACGACCAAATGCTCCTGCCGGACTTCGATCCGCCTGTCGAGGCCAACCCCGACGCCTGCTTCACCTTCCCGCTCAATCAGTACCCCGCCCCGGATATCTATCATGGCAAAATCGTCTTTCACAAACACTACTACGAACTGCCTGCCGCCATGAACGGCGAAGAGGCCGACTGTGCCGCCCATATCGAGAGCCTCCCTGAGGTCAAGGCTTGGGTCCGAAATCTGACAACCCCCCAGCATGCCTTTTGGCTCCAAACCTCCAGCGACAAGTTCTATCCTGATTTTGTGGCCAAACTCACCGATGACCGACTCCTTGTCGTCGAATACAAAGGCAGCCATTTGGTTACAGCCGACGATGCCAAAGACAAGCAACTCATTGGTCAAACATGGGAGGCCCGAAGCAACGGCCGCTGCCTTTTCCTCATGCTCACCGACCGCGACTTCACCGCCATTGACCGAAAAATCCGACCAACTACCAACTGACTTACCGGCCACCGAATGGCCGACCGTATCCTTGCCATTTTCCCCTTTCTGCGGGCCATTCTCTCGGGTAATCGTGCAAAATGACCGTGTTAAAATAGGCAATCTAGGCAAGTTGGGTCTGTGCGCACTTCTGAAAATCACCCCTCAAAAACACCCCAAAACTGCCTCAGTTTGGCTCCCAAACGACCAAGTTTGACCCCAAAACGGTTCAGTTTGGGCCAACTTCTTGCAGGTTTTTGACGGTCGCTGACCACAATGCGCTCGCTACAATCGTTACAGACCACCTATCTTAACACGCCTTTTTGCATTTTCCCTGCCACAATTGCGCACACCACCCCCACTGGAGGGCCAAAAACGCCTCCCTCCTGCCGCACTTTCGTCAGCCCCCCTGCCATGGTGCCCACTCCCCCCCGCCTGACTTTGGCAGACACCCTCCTCGCCGCCTGCACCCCCGCCCCCTGAGCCACCAGACCGATTTTCCCCATTTTGCCCTTGCAAAACCGCCTGTATGCACGTAATATCATGGATTCTAGCCCCCCTACGGGAAATGTACGTAAGTGGCTAGCCAAAAAGAGGTTACAGCGACCAAGAGGCAACAACCCTTGCCGCCAGAACCGCCAATGAAGGTGTTTAAACGTGTTTGATGCCCTGACATCCAAGTTCAACCAGGTATTTCGAGGCCTTAGTGGCCGGGGGCGAATTACCGAAAAGAACGTGCGCGACGCCATGCGCGACGTCCGAACAGCCCTGCTCGAGGCCGACGTCAATTACAAGGTCGTCAAACAGTTCTGCGAAACCGTCGTCCAAGCCGCCCTAGGCGCCCAGGTCATCGAAAGCCTTCATCCGGGGCAGCTTATGGTCAAGATCGTCAACGACGAGCTGACCAAACTCATGGGCCCGGCCGACAGCACCATCTACTTTGTCTCGCCCGGCCCGACTGTCATCATGCTCGCCGGGTTGCAGGGCTCCGGTAAGACGACCACTGCCGCCAAACTTGCCCGCCTGCTGAGCAAGAAAGGCAAAAAGCCCCTGCTCGTCGCGGACGACCTTCAGCGACCGGCGGCCATCGACCAGCTTAAGACGCTGGGCCAGCAGCTCAACATTCCGGTTTACGCCGAGGACAGCAAAGACGCTGTCCGCGTGGCCCGCCATGCCGTCCGCCACGCCCAGGACAACGACCGTGACGTGGTGATCCTCGACACCGCCGGCCGCCTGCACATTGACGATGAGTTGATGAACGAGCTGGGACGGGTCTGCAAAGCTGTCCCGCCGCATCAGATCTACCTTGTTTGTGACGCCATGACCGGCCAAGATGCCGTCAACAGCGCCAAGGAATTCAACGAACGGCTCGAACTTGACGGCGTCATCCTCACCAAACTCGACGGTGACGCCCGCGGTGGGGCGGCCCTCTCGGTCAAGGCTGTGACCGGCAAGCCGATCAAGTTCGTCGGCGTTGGCGAGAAACTTGACAACCTCGAAGAATTCCACGCCGACCGCATGGCCAGTCGCATCCTGGGGATGGGCGATGTTGTCACGCTGGTCGAAAAGGCCCAGGAGCAGTTCTCCGCCGAAGAAGCCACCCGCATGCAGGAGAAGATGGCCAAGGGCAGCTTCACTTTCGACGACTTCCTCAAGCAGATGCAATCGATGAAGAAGATGGGCGGCGTCAAGGACATGATGAAGCTGGTGCCGGGCCTCGGCGCCCAGATGGGCAACATGGACATTGACGAAAAAGAAATTGGCCGCATGGAAGCCATCGTGTATTCGATGACCGCCAAGGAGCGACGCGATCCCGACGTTATTAGCGCTTCACGACGCCGACGCATCGCCCGTGGCAGCGGCACAGAGGTCACCGACGTATCGGGCTTGGTCAAGACCTTCACGCAGAGCCGCCAGATGATGAAGGCCATGAGCGGGATGGGCGCCATGGGCCGCATGAAGGCGCTGACCCAACTGGGCAACATGGATATGCTCAGCGGCAAGATGCCCAAACTCAAGGTCAAGCAACGCTCCAAACGCAAACGGGTCGACCGACGAAAAAAGAACAAGAAGCGACGATAATACGCCAAACGTAATTGAAAGATCAGGAGAGCAATAGAATCGGTCATGCAGCAATGAAGCGGCCGGCAAGTATCGAAGAGTATCTGGAACAGGTGGGCAACGGTCGAGCGAGCGCCTTTGGTCGGCGCTTTCGCCGGCAGTTTCAGGACAGCCGCGGCACCGCTGAATTGGCGATGCTCGCGGCCCCCAGCGAAGAGGAGTACGCCGACTTCTGCCGACTGGTGGCCGGCATGACCGAAGAGGAAAAAGCCAACGTAGGGCTGCTCTACGCCGAAGAGGTCCGCACCGTCGCCCAGCGATGCCACGCCGACCCGGGCAACGCCGCTATTTTCCTCAATGGCTATGCTCTTACACAACAACGCAACCGCCAAAAGAACGACACAAGAAACGAATAGACCTTAACAAGCCAACAGAAGAAACACTTTCTCAATTTAATGGAGACTAACAAACGTGGTAAGAATCAGGCTAAAAAGAATGGGGCGTCGGCATCGTCCGTTCTATCGCATCAATGCAATGGACCAGCGAACGCAGCGTGACGGGCGTGTCATCGAGCAACTGGGCTGGTACGACCCCATCGCTCAGGACGCCGCCAAGCAGATCAAACTCGACGAAGAACGCATTCGTTACTGGATCAGCCAGGGTGCCCAGCCCACGAAGACGGTCGGCAACCTGCTCAAGCGCCATGGGATCGAAGCCTGAAGCGCCCATGCGGATTGATGTTCTGACGTTGTTTCCGTCGATGTTCCAGCCGGTGCTGGGTGAGTCCATTATCCGGCGGGCCCAAGAGAAGCAACGCGTGGAAATTGCGTTAACGGACATACGCGACTACGCACAGGACAAGCACCGTAGCGTCGACGACAAGCCCTACGGCGGCGGGCCCGGCATGGTACTGATGTGCCCGCCCGTTTTTGCAGCGGCGGAAGACGTAGCCGGCCAAGGTGGCCCTGTTGACGACGTGGTGCTCCTGACGCCCCAAGGTCAGCAGTTCGATCAGGCGATGGCACGGGACTTGGCTAGCAAGAAGCGTCTCATGCTCATCGCGGGCCACTACGAAGGTTTTGACGAGCGCATTAGAGAGCACTTGGCGACGCGCGAGATTTCGGTCGGTGATTACGTTCTCAGCGGTGGTGAGCTGCCCGCCATGGTGCTCATCGACGCCGTTGTCAGACTGCTGCCCGGCGTACTCGGAGATGAACAGTCCAGTGTGGAAGAGTCGTTCAGCGGCGGCTCACTGGAGTATCCGCAGTACACCCGGCCCGCCGCGTTCCGAGGGCATCAGGTGCCTGAGATACTGCTGAGCGGCCACCATGAGGCCATTCGCCGATGGCGTGACGAACAGGCGACTGCCAGAACGCAGCAGCGTCGCCCCGATTTGCTTAACGAGACGGATACATAGACTATAAGAGACGCCGGAGCGGCCAACGCCAGCGCCGCCGGCAGGAAAGACAGAAACACTAGCAACGCTATACCAGTGAGAGCCGCCCATCGGCTACGAGGAGACGAAACGATGACAATGCATATTCTGGAAAAAGTCACCCAACCCCACCTCAAGGAGACCCCGCCTCAGTTTGACATCGGCGACACCGTGGACGTGAAGGTGCGAATTGTCGAAGGCGAAAAGACGCGTGTGCAGACCTTCGCCGGCACCGTCATCGCACGCAAGGGCCGTGGCATCAACGAAATGTTCACAGTCCGGCGCATGGTCAACAACGAGGGTGTCGAGCGTGTCTTCCCCATCCATTCTCCCAACGTGGTCGACGTTGTCGTCAAGCGCAGCGGTCATCACCGGCGTGGCAAACTCTATTTTCTCCGCGAGCGCAAAGGCAAAGCTGTCCGCCTGCGCGAGCGATGGGACGGCAAAGACAAGAAGAAAGCTAAGTAGCGTCCGACAGGCCCCCTGGCGGAATCGATCACGCGCCAGGGCTGCTGCGCTTCAGCGGGCACCCGGGATCGCTTATGCTGTCAAAGACGGACCTAGCCAAAAAATTGGGTCGTAAGGGGGAACGTTGGGCCCGACGCTTGCTGCAACGCGCGGGCTATCGCCACTTGGCAAGCAACTACGCCACCACTCGGGGCGAACTGGACCTTATAATGCAAGCGGCCGACACGGTCGTCTTTGTCGAGGTTAAGACGCGACGCAACGAGGACATAGCCCCGGTCGAAGCTGCCGTTACCGCTGCCAAGCAACGACGCATGACCGCGGCGGCAAAACAGTTCATCCAAAAAAGGGGCCTGCACGATTGCCCCTGCCGCTTCGACGTGGTCACCGTGCTGATGGACGAACGCAACAAGCCCCAACTAACGCACTACCCCAACGCGTTTGCGCCCTGGCGCTGACGCAACGGCAACGTCTATGGAGCTCATCGACACACACACCCATCTCGACTCGGCCGACTATGCCGGCCAGGTCGACCAGGTTCTGAGCCGGGCCCACCATGTTGGCGTCTCCCGCTGCATTACCATCGGCACGAGCCTTCAAGACAGTCAGGCAGCCGTCGCCCTGGCCAGCCAACACGATTCGCTCTTCTGCACCGTAGGCATTCACCCCCACGAAGCGGAAAAGACCGAGCCGGGCTATATCGACGTGCTCACGACCCTGCTCGCCGCTAACGACAGCGTCTGTGCCCTTGGCGAAATCGGGCTGGATTACTACTACGACTTCGCCAAACGCACCGCCCAGCAACGTCGCTTCCAGGAACAACTCGAGCTCGCGGGCAAACTGGGCAAACCGGTCGTGATTCACTGCCGCGACGCCTTCGACGACTGCCTGGCCATCCTCGACGACTTCGACGTGGCCGCCCACGGCTTCGTCTTTCACTGCTTCAGCGGCGACCGCCCGTGGGCCCGTGCCGTCCTCGACCGCGGCGGCAGTCTCTCTTTCACCGGCACCATCACCTTCAAGAGATCCGAGGCCGTCCAACAGGCCGCTCAATACGCCCCGTGGCCCAGCCTGCTCATCGAAACGGACTGCCCCTATCTGAGCCCGGTCCCCAAACGCCACGTCAAACCGAACGAACCGGCCCTGGTCGTGCACGTCGCCGCCAAACTCGCCGAACTGCGCAACAGCAGCCTGGACGACACCGCTGGCATCACCACCGAAAACGCCGTGCGATTCTTCAATTTGCCGGCCAACCGCACGCTGGATCAGCAGACCCCATAACCGCACTATGCAACGCCACAGGTTGTACAACAGAAAGGAAACAGGCTAAATGGCTTTGTCACTCGTCACCGGCGGTGCCGGCTTCATCGGCAGCAACATGGTCCGCTTCTTGCTCGACAAAGGCCAAGAGGTCCGCGTCCTCGACAACTTTGAAACCGGCAAACGTGCCAACCTCAGCGAAATCGCCGACCAGATTCAACTCATCGAGGGTGATATTCGGGATATGCCCACCGTCGAGCGCAGCGTCGCGGGCGTCGATGTCGTCTATCACCTTGCGGCCTTGGGCAGCGTTCCGCGCTCGATCAAACAGCCCGACGCCACCCACCAGGCCAACGTCACGGGCATCTTTAACATGCTCCAGGCCAGCCGCGACGCCCAGGTCCGCCGCTTCGTCTTCGCCTCGAGCTCGTCCGTCTACGGCGAAACCAAGGTCCTGCCCCAACACGAGGGGCTGCCCTTCGCCCCGATCAGCCCCTACGCCGCCAGCAAAGCCATCGGCGAAGTCTATTGTCGTGCCTTCTACGAGACCTACGGCCTGCCTACCATCTGCCTGCGTTACTTCAACGTCTTTGGCCCCCGCCAGGACCCCACCAGCCAATACGCTGCTGCTATACCGCTCTTTGTCTCCGCGCTGCTGCGCGACGAGGCGCCCACCATCTTCGGCGACGGCGAACAATCCCGTGGCTTTACCTACATCGACAACGTGATGCAGGCCAACTACAAAGCCGCCACGGCCCCCAGCGTCGCCGGCCAGGCCGTCAACATCTCCACCGCCAACGCCGTCACCGTAAACACCGTCGTGCAAACCATCGCTGAACTACTCGGCAAGAACATCAAGCCCAAGTACGACCCGCCGCGCCCCGGCGACATCAAGTATTCCCTCGCCGACGTCAAAAAGGCCAAGGAAGTCATCGGCTACGAACCCGCCGTCTCCTTCGACCAGGGCATCCGCCGCGCCATTGACTGGTATCGCCAAAACCTGTAAAAGTCTCTCATACAGTTTGTCGATAAATTATGTGACTCGCCCGGCGACTGCGCCTTGGTCACATACGTGGCGACGGTTGTCTGTTGATGTCTCCATCGCTTCATGCAACAGCGTATGGAGGGCAGTCCGAAGCTCCAACTGTAAAGGTGGTGCGTCATGAGCAATACGACCGGCAACACCGGCCCCGCCAACAATGAGCGACCAACGGAGAGTACCTCGGACACTCTCGCGGACGCAGGTGTCACCCCCAAGAAAAACAGACACAGGCAATCCACCACCAAGAAGAAAAGTCGCACCCCGGCCAAAACCGCCGTACGAAAAAAGAAAGCCTCCGAAAAGAAGTCCACCCCCGACCGCCACAAAGCCAGTCCCGCCACCTCGAGCGCCGTCATGCTCAGGGCCGCGTTGGACGTCATCGAACGTAGCGGTCTGCAGGCCCTGCTGCTCTACGTGGATGGCCTGGAATCTCCCGATGAGCTGAAACTTGTCGACTTCGACGCCGCCTACAGCGTCATCCTGATCGCCCGGAGCGATGAAGCCGCCAACATCGCCCGGCGCCACACCAAACGCGTCGTCCAGGTCCCCACGGTCACACTGACGCGCACCGGCCAAATCAAGATGGCCGTCATGCTCAGCTTTTCCAAGCGGCTGCTCAATCGCGGCGACCGTTTCGTCTTCGTCACCGGTCTGGCCGGCGGCATTCTCGACACCCTTATGACCATGGAAGTCGGTCGCGAATACGAACTCTTCCAAACCGTCGATCAACCGCCCCTGACCGAACACATCCGCCGCGCCGTCTTCGAACGCGTGCTCAACCTCGCCCTGGAACTGGCCTCCGAAGGTCGTGAAGGCAAACCCGTCGGTGCCATCTTCGTCCTCGGCGACGCCGGCAACGTCATCGAACACTCACACCAGATCGTCATCAACCCCTTCAAAGGCTACCCCGAAGAACAGCGTAACATACTCGACGACGCCATGCGCGAAACCATCAAGGAGTTCTGCACCATCGACGGCGCCTTTGTCATCAAAGGCACCGGCACCATCGTCTCGGCCGGCACCTACCTGCTGGCCAAACTCGTACCCCACGAACTGCCCCAGGGCCTGGGCGCCCGACACGCCGCCGCCGCCGCTATTACCGAGGCCACCCACAGCATCGCCATCACCATCAGCGAGTCCACCGGGGCCGTGCGCATCTGGCGTCAAGGCCAACTCGTCACGGAAATCGAAAAAGCCCCCGCCGCCACCGCTCCTGTCACCCTGAAACCCCCCACCGAACGATAGCCCACCCAACCGTCCTCACCAATCACCAAAAGTAATAACCGGGTGGCAGGGTCTGTCCGCACGGCAACGCCGTGTAGGTCAGGCGATGGCGATCCTCCACCAAATAACCCCCACCCATATCCTCTTCAAAAGCTAGGCCAATCCTCCTTGTCAACCGCCAAGGGCCCTTCCCCTCGCCCAGCCCAACAAGTCGCACTGGAGTAATACCACTGCCCTGCAACACTCACCAGACCCCGCCGTACAGGGTTCTGATGGATATATTTGATTACCGCAAGTATGGTATCCATCGAACATATATTCCGATCATACCCACCCCCCTTTTGCCAGAAACGGTACGCCTGAGCCTTCTGCCCGGTCGCCAACTGCGACAATTCTTCCGGCTTCTCCCGCCGCAAATATCCGACAGCCTTGAACGATACCGGCTGCTTGATCGCCTGAAGGATACCCGAGATATCGGGCGAGTCAGCTTGCGGAGAAATCAACAGATGAACGTGCTCGGGCATAAACACATATCCCCATAGTGAGAATTCGTACTTCGACCGGGCTTGCACAATGGCATCCACCAGCCACTCGCATGTCCTCTTAGACGAAAGAAGCGGCCGCCGCTGAAAACAACTGAATGTCAACTCATGTGCCTGCCCCGGCGTATTGTATCGCTTGCATCGCTTACTGACACGCCCGTTCAACCACATGTGACTATCCCCTCGCCTGCTTTGCCCACCTGCCTCGCCATCGCCTGTCCTGCCCGGCTGCGCTGCGCTTCGCGGGCAGCGACAGACGCTGCCACCCGCCCAAGAGCTACTTTGCCTATGAAAAACACTAGTGTCGACATCAAAGAAGCTGCTCTGCCGGGGCAAAAGAAGACTTCCAGGCAAAAGCCCCTTTCAGTGCGTCACATAAGTACATGCTTACCAAAAGGGATATCGAAACCCACGCGATGCATATAATTATGTAAATCTTGTATCGTCTGTTTCTAATCTTGGTTGTCTTGTAGACAAAAAACAATAGACTCAAGTTGATGATAATTATTATGAGATACAATGGGATGCGTAAATTTCCCAAGGAAAGAGCGGAGTAATAGATGCTCGGAGCCACACCCGTAAGGAACAAAGCGATTACCAGTGCATAACAACATACGGGAGAGATCAATAACAAGAGGGCCATCTTGCGTGCGGTCCAATAAGGACTATTCTTGGAGTTGTCCATTGCCATCCTCTTCCAGAACGCCTCACCCTAATCAGTGACTCTTCATATGTCCCCTATTCTTTCCCGACGGGTGGCAGCGTCTGTCTGCGCGGCAACGCCGTGCAGGACAGGCGATGGCGATCCCCATACATTTTCTCAGCCGCCCTCCGGTTCCGAACCGAGTACTTCCTCTCGCATCTCGGCCGCCCGCTCGATCACTGCGTTGGGTTCGGGCGTCACAAAGGGCTCCAGCTCGAAATGCCAGCAGACGTGGTCCTCGAGGGTGAAAGGCCAGAGATACTCCGCGGCCAAATCCAACGGCGGCCAATCGTGAAGCGGTGCCTCCATCCGCTGCGCCCCCGTCACTGTCTGGTAGCCGGTCTTGCGCAGGACCACGTCATACGTGCCGTACCAGGTAAACTCGCGTGTCAACGGTGTCGCCCCCACCTCCTCGCCGTTGAGATACACAATCGCCCCGGCAGGCCTGCTCGTAATCGTCAGCAGTCGCTCCACGCAGCCACCCAGCGTCGCCAGCCCCAACATGCACACAATGATCAGTGTTCGCCTTGTCATCATACATCATCCGCTAATTGTTCAGCCGCGTCTCCGTTGGTTCCTGCCAACGCCTTGTAAAAACACCAGGACAACCCGCCGACAACCAAGACTAAAACCGCCGCCAACAGCACGTACGCCGCCCCGGAAAGCTCCCCATCATAGGTCATCTCGCTTAACATCGCACCACCTTCACTCTCAGCCCCCCAACCAGCCGGCCGGTTCGGTTCACGCCTCCACGGCCTCAGCCCGTCGGAGCTTCATCGGCCGCCACAGCCCCAACGAAAACGCCCCCAACATCAAAACTACCGACACCGCCAGGCCCAGCACATTATGCCATATCAGCTGCCCCTCCGGATTCATCAGAAACCCCTCGGGAGCCTTGACCTCGCTGTGAATATTCCACACGAGCATCACCAACAACACCCCCGGCGCCACGGCCCGAATCGACCACTCCCACCAGAGGCCGATCCGCCAGTCGCTCCGTGCATTGGCGTGTTTACGCAGCTTGCGGACATCGTACGCCCAGCCCAGGACAATACATTCCATCAACCCCACAAAGATTATCCCCAGAAACCCGTTGTTCATTGCGTCGTCAACCGTGCCCAGCCACAAGAGCCCTCCCCGCGTCGTATAGAGCAACCCCACGCTAAAGCCGGTCAGAGACATCGCCAAGAGCACCCCCTGCCGCTTCCACCCCGTCTTGTCGATCACACTGGCCAGAACCGCCTCCGTCATCGAAAACGCCGAGTCGATCCCCAAGAGCAGCAACGCGATGAAAAACACCACCGCAAAGACATTAGGCCACCAGGGCAACTGCGCCAACGCCTCCGGAAACGCCACAAACGCCAATCCCAGCGACTCGCCGCCTTCGAGCACCTTATCCACCGGCTGACCGGTCTTCAGCGCCAACGCCCCCATCGTGGCAAAGACCGCAATTCCCGCCACAAAACTCGTCGCCAGATCCGCCAAACCGATAATCAAGGCGTTATTGTTGATGTCGCTCTTGCGGTGCAAGAAACTCGCATAGGTAATCATCACCCCAAAGGCCACTGTCATCGAGAAAAATACCTGCCCGAACGCCGCCCGCCACACCTTCGGCTCCGCCAGCTTGGCCCAGTCCGGCTCCAGATAATACTCCAACCCCTGCACCGCCCCCTCCAGCGTCAAACCCCGCACTGCCAGAATCAACAGCATGATCCACGGGATCGGCACCGTCCACAGCACAATCTTGCTGACGATACGCACGCCCCGAAAAATGCAGAAGTACATCCCCAACCACACAAACGCCAGCGCCACAACAATAGGCCATCTCGGCCAGCCCAACGCCAGCGAATCGCTCTTTTGCAGATACGTATCGTAAAAGAACGCCTTGCTGTTGCCCGCCCAAGGCAGCTGGTCCGAAAAGCTGAACACCAGATAGTTCAAACACCAAGCCAGCACAACCGAGTAATACGTCACAATCACAAAACTCAGCACGATAGGCCACCAGCCCACAAACTCCCAACGCGCCCCCACCCGTCGAAACGCGTTCGGAGCCGCCTGCTGCGTCAGATGCCCCAGCGAAAACTCCATGATCAGCAACGGCACGCCGATCACCACCATCGCGATCACATAGGGAATCAAAAACGCCGAGCCCCCGTTGCTGTAGCACTCGTGCGGAAAGCGCCACACATTGCCCAGCCCCACCGCCGAACCCACCGCCGCCAGCACAAAAGCCGACCGCGACCCCCAGTTCTCCCTGGATTCTCGTCCCTGCACCATTAACGTGCCCCATCCTTGCCCGCCCACAACCGCACTCTACATCTACCGCAACGTGCGACGCTGCTCATCAACATAATCCGCCAGCTGCCGCACCCGAGCCGGCGCATACGCTGCCCGCGCCGCCCCCCGCACTTGGGCACCGTCCAAACGCCCGACAAAGGCCCCCCTCGTCCCCGTCAGCCGCAACGCTCCCGAACGAATATCAAAACGCAACGCCTTCTGCGCCTGCGGTTGGTCCAGCCGCCCAAAACCCGCACCGCGATAGAGCCCCGCCTGGGCCTCGCTCTCGACCAACAGATCAATGTTCAGATTCGTCCCACTCTCCGCCAGCGACGTCCTGCCCTTGTGCGGCAGCCAGAAACTGCGCACCACCAGAATCCGCCGAGTCGGCGCCCCCTCCTGCCCCGCCACCAAAACGCATTCCACCTGATCTCCCCGGTGCTCCCCCCAATAGACCTGGTTAAACTCCCCCAGAACCAGCGTCTGCCCGTCCTCATTGAGCCGAAACGTCACGTCCCCCGAGGGGCTGCTCGCACAGCCCGCCAGCAGCAACGCCCCCAACAACGCCACCGCCAGCGCATCCACCCCGCCGCGGACACGAACGCTCCCCCAACAACGCCCCCAACTAGACATCAATGACAATCTCATCAAAAACCACACCTGCCTCAATGAAACCCCCGCACCAATAGTCATGACTCCTGCGACGGTCCCGCGACCGAAGCTGAATCGCCCCGCTGCGATGGCGTCGCCACACTGTCGAGCCCCAGCAAGCTAAGACTGTCACGCTCCACAATACCCCGCAGGTGCTCGCGAGGAACCGCCGGTAACAGCGAATCACGCGTGATCTTATTCAAGTTATAAAGCGCCTCCGCCGCCGTCTTGACCGTGTGTGACGGAAAATCGCTCGCAAACAGAAGCTTCTCGATGACACCACACTCATACGCCATGTTCAGACTGCGATACGCCAGCCAAGGCCGACTCGCCAGACCCGCCACGTCCGCAAACACGTTCGCGTGCTTGGCCAACAACGCTATCGTATGATCGATAAACGGATAACCCAGGTGCGATATCACGATCCGCAGCTTCGGAAACGTCCGCGCCACCTCATCCAAGCCGTAAGGCTGGGCATACTCCAGAAATCCCTGCTGCGGCAGCGTCAGACCATTAAGAAAAATAACGGGCATCCCCGCTGCCTCGGCCACCTCATAGACCCCCATCGCCCGACTGTCGCACGGATGAAATCCCTGACACGCCGGCGACACCGTCAGACCCGCAAACTCCTTGGTACCCGCCAGGGCCCCAACCGCCTGGGCCGCCTGCCCATCGGTCGGGTCAATCCCCGCAAATGCGATGAGCCGCGGACGGTGCTGGCCCACATAACGTCCGATAAACTCGTTCGGTATGTCCGCCTCCAAGTGCCCGCTCACAAAGCCCAGCACAAACACCACGTCGGCGGGATCGCAACCGGCCCAGTGATCTTCCGGACTCGCCTGATCACACTCGGGCGAACACAAACACGAAAACGAAACAGCCTGACCCAGCCCACCCTGCGAAGGCCAGACATGACTATGGCAATCAACGATCATAACTTATTACTCAACAATAAGATACGAGACAATAACCCCTCGGGGCCTCTCGGAAAATCGCCCCCGCAAGCACTCCGCTCCTACGGGCGACGGTTGAATCCCGGCTAGTATAGCCCCCCCCCCAACCGCGGTCAAGCACTATCCCAACCCGCCACCGGCCCAACCACGCCGCTCACGCCAGGGCTGACACTCTGGACCAGCCCCAAGGACCATGTAGTTTACGTCTGGCCAGGCAAAGCCATAAACACCCTATTGGCAACACTTTACAACCACAGAAAAAAAATACCCCCGCCTCACCCCCACAACCCCTTGCCTCCCTTGATAAACATGCTATAGTAACAGCCCGCCAGCAAGGGGCACCACGCCGCAGCTGGTGGCACACCCGAGCCCGGCCGGCAAAAGCCCGCTCATTGGGGAATAGTGTAATGGCAGCACAAGTGACTCTGAATCACTTAGTCTAGGTTCGAATCCTAGTTCCCCAAGTCTTCTCCCCCAGGGCCCTTGCCCACTTCACGCACAGCCTTCGTGTGAGTTTTGCCCCGACAAAACATCTGCTACCAAACAAGAATACAGGCACCGCCCCCCGATCAGTGCAAGTGGTAGCTGAATTTCAGCACCCGTGGATGCACCAGACTCTCGTAGTCATGCACGTCCAGCTTGACCGCACGGTCGTGGCTGCCGCCCTGACAGACCACATATCCGTCCTGGCCCAAGCTCTCGTCCATAAAGGTGATCATCCCGTAGAGGTTGCCAAAGGGCGGCTCAGCCCCCACCTCACAGTCCGGAAATAGTTGGGCCAGCTCATCCTCGCTCGCCAAATCCACCATCTCCGCCTTCAGATAGACCCCCAACGCCTCCATGTCCACCTTGCAGCACGCCGGCAGCACACACATGTAGTACTTCCCGTCCGCCTTGACCACCACGGGCTTGGCCACATCCATCCCCCCTACATGGTCCTCCGCCGCCATTTGCTGGGCGGTAAACGCCGGCCGGTGCGAAAATAACTCATAACGGACGCCATGCTCATCTAGATACTTGGTAATCTCCATGGCAACTCTCCTCTGCAAACCAGTCCAACACTAGTGACAACGCCAACATCAGCGAACCACAGGCCCCAGGCCCGATGGCACCCCCCCTCAGAACCAACCACACACAGCACAGGCCTCTATTACATGATATGCCCCCTATGCCCCTCAGGCCACTCGCCCCTGGACCTCCTGCCTCTCTGCACCACTCCTGAGAACTACCCGCCGCCCCCGCTCGCCCAGCCACGCACCAACGGCCCACCACGACTCACAGACACATTCTGGCGACACGCTGCCTTATTTTTCTTCTTTTTTCGCGCCTGTTTACCGTTTTTGTGGTATACTTTAGTCACTATGCCCAGGTATGCACGAGTCAACGTACCAAATGCGGCACACCATGTCTATCAACGAAGCATCAACGACCAGGCCGTCTTCACCTCGGAAAAAGACCGAAGGGTCTATCTCCAACTACTCCGCAAGAACGCCCACCAATACAATCTGGATATACTCGCCTACTGCCTCCTGCGCGACTGCGTCCACCTGGTCGTCATCCCCCGCCAACATGACTCCCTCGCCAAAGCCGTCGGCCGAACCCATTACGGCTACGCCCAGTACTACAACCAACGACGCGGCTTCGAGGGCCGACTCTGGCGAAATCGCTTCCAGTCGTGCCCCCTCGACGACCGCTACAAACGCGCCGCCGTTAAATTTGTCGAACTGCAACCCCTCTACCGTCGGCTCGTCCGAGAACCCGAAAAATACCGATGGTCAAGTGCCGCCTGCCGATACAACGGCCAGGACCCCTACGATCTCCTCAACAAAAAACTCTGGCCCGCCTCCGTCACACCCCAAAAATGGCGCACCTTCCTCAAAACCAAACTCGATGAGGAAATCCGCGACAAAATCCGCATGTACACCCAGACGGGCCGTCCCCTGGGCACCGCCCACTTTGTCGCCAACCTGGAGAAGAAATTCCACCGACGGCTCCACCCCATGCCCGTAGGAAGACCCCCACACAAGAACTGAAAACCGCCCTGCTGCCCCCCTGACCGCTCCTGCCGGACAAAGAGGACACCCGTCGCCGCATACCTTTCGCCCCGCCCGTTTGGCCCCCTCCCCTTAGCCCTTGCCCTTGCCCTTACCCTTGCCCCCTTCGCTCTCCGCCTCAGCCCCTCCCTGGCGGTGATGACGCAGCAACAGACGAATCGGCACCTCCGGAAAAGGCAACGTGTCCCGAAAACGATTGACCAGATAACGCTGGTAATTCGTATCCAGCGACTGCGGATTGTTCACAAACAGCAACACCGTCGGAGGCCGCGTCCCCACCTGCGTCCCATAATATATCTTCGGCTTGCCCACCTTGCGCCGCGCCGACGGCGCCCGCTCCTCCGTAATCGCCCGCAACACCCGGTTCAACCGCCCCGTGCTCAGCTCCGTGCCCGCCTGCTTGTGCAGCTCGCTCGCCAAATCCAGCAGCGACTGCATGTTTTTGCCGTCCTTGGCCGTAATAAAACTGATCGGAGCATAACTCAGCCCCGTCAGCATCTTGTCCAGATACGCGCGATAGTCATCCGTCGTCGCCATATCCTTGGCCAAGTCCCACTTGTTCACCACCAGCACCACCGGCTTGTACTGCTCCACGATCGCCCGCGCCAGCTTCTTGTCCACCTGCGACACGTCCGCCGTCGCATCCAGAAAAAACAACACCACGTCCGCCCGGCGGATCGACGCCAACGCCCGCGTGTAACTGTAAAACTCGATCGAATTCTGCGTCACCTTGCCCGCCTTACGCACCCCCGCCGTGTCGATCGCCACGAACGTCTTGCCGTCCTTCTCAAAACGCACGTCCACCGCGTCTCGCGTCGTCCCCGCCACCTCGCTCACTATCACCCGAGGCTCGCCCGCCAGACTGTTGATAAACGTGCTCTTGCCCACATTGCGCTTACCCACCACCGCCAGATGCATCACCGGATCCGCAGGCCGCTCGCCCCCCGTCTCCTCCAAACCATCACCTATCCGCTCCAGCAACTCCCCCAGATTCCGCCCGTGCTGCGCCGATATGCACTGCGGCTCCCCAAAACCCAACCCGAAAAACTCCCCCGCCTGAGGCTCCATCTGCAGCGAATCCGCCTTGTTCGCCACCAAAAGCACCGGCACCTCCCGACGACGCAACAGCTGCGCCATCTTCTCGTCCAAAGGCAAACGACCCGACCGCACATCCACCAGAAACAGCACCAGCTGCGCCCGCTCCAACGCCAGATTGATCTGCCCCTCCACGTGCTCGGTCAAATCATCAATGTCCTCAATCCCATAGCCGCCCGTGTCCACCAGCTCGAAATAGCTCCCCCCCGCCTCCGCCACCGTGCTGACCCGGTCACGCGTCACCCCCGCCGTCGGCTCCACAATACTGATACGCCGACCCGCCAACGCATTGAACAAGCTGCTCTTGCCCACGTTGGGCCGCCCTACTATCGCCACCACCGGTAATAACATAAACTACCCTTATCTTGAGCCAACTCTGTAAGACCTGCGCCGTCCTTAATCCACCGTCTTGTGAGGACGACGCGAGAGCCATTTCCCTCGCCTTGAAGCCCCCTGCGTAAGTAGGGGGTCCCCCACCCAACTTACCGCTTCAACCGCAGCCACCTATGCCGCCACACCCCCCGCACCCGCTCACCAATTCGCACCCCCAGCCGCTGCGCACTACTCTTATACTCCATCCGCTCCGTCCGCCCCGGCTCAGGCCGCCCCCTGCCCCCTGCCAACACCCCCAGCACCAACCCCGCAACACCCCCAACCACACGATGCCACCATCTACCCGCCATCACACGCCACCAACCATATCCTCAACGTGTCGCGAACATCTTGCCCGCGTTCTTCTCGTGTCGCGAGCATCTTGCCCGCGTTCTTCTCGTGTCGCGAA
>Ga0180432_10004959_pt1 | contig 17994 bp, 13 predicted proteins | sample SS_ome_10_FD_132414 | JGI IMG/M metagenome (GOLD analysis project Ga0180432, IMG submission 132414) | Hypersaline lake sediment archaeal communities from the Salton Sea, California, USA - SS_1_MS_2 metaG | ecosystem: Environmental > Aquatic > Non-marine Saline and Alkaline > Hypersaline >...
ACCAGCAGTTCGATAAGTGTGAAAGCCCCCTTTTTCATCAAAATAGTCCCTTTCGTATGAATATACGCATTATATTCCTTAACCTTTAAGCAAGATGCGCACTTTTAATGGTCTGTTCTATAAGCTCCACGTCAAGAATGCTTCTCGTACCTACAACAAATATTATAGCACGAATGCGGGATCGAGTCAAACGGTACATTCTAAGATTATCGGGCTTTCTTTGTTCGCAAAGCCCGTTTGGTTAAGTATGCCACTGGCATTGATTGAGGGAATAAAAAGCAATTGCACTTGCCGTTTCTTGATGTTACCTTGAGACTTCGGCCGGAACGACCGCCGGAGCGGTCAATGTCGTAACCTTAGAACCGGACAGAAAGAGAAGGCTCGGCAAGGCCGCGGATGAGCCGCATCGGATCAAGTACAGGCATCTGACGCGTGGATGAGTGCTATTATTGATTATCCCATTTGTTGTTACGCTTTTACAGGAGTTAGTTATGAAATGTGGAGAAGGGGACGCTCATAGGAACATGTTGGTAACGATCGTTGCTGTTCTTGCTGTTGCAGCCGTCGCGGCAGGAAATGAAAGAACGTCGAAGATATATTCCTGGCAAATGCAACACGCCAAACCAGGTCCCGCCGGTGACCTCAAATGGACGCCTGAGCCGTTTGTGTTCGAGCGCGGCAGATCTGTGCGTTACATAGATTTTGAAAGAGGCAGCGACTCCAACAGCGGCACGTCGAAGGATTCGGCGTGGAAGCATCATCCATGGGATTCGAGCGCTACAGGAGCTGCCGCGTCTTGCACCGGTATTCACACGTACGTATTCAAGAGGGGAATCTGTTATCGCGGGAGCCTGACCGTACAAGATGCGGGAAGGCCAGGCGAACCCATACGTCTTACGAGCGATCCTGCATGGGGCGAGGGAGAGGCTGTTATCTGCGGTTCCGAAGCGCTTACAGGCGGCTGGAGAAGAGGCGCCGATCATAAAGACATTCCGGATAAGAATAAGGTATGGTACAGGGACATCAATTTTACTCCCCGGAATGTCTGGTTGGTAGATGGAGATGAGATAACTCGAATCCCGCTGGCCCGCACGCCAAACTGGGAGGTCGTCGATGAAGACGACGTCAAAAGCCAGTGGTGGTATTGGGATTATCCCAACATGAAGCACTTCGACAATTATATACAGACCTCTAACGGCAGGAAGCTCCATCTGGGCGTCGATTCCAAACATATCAAGGGCGATCCTGAGTATTTCAGAGGGGCATTAGTGTGGTCCGAGTACGGCTGGGTCATGGGATGCCCGTATCCGACATTTGTGGAAATTGTCGATATCGCAAAGCACGGCATCGGGTTCGGAGGCCAGTGGGGAGGCGCCGGGTCATACAAGATCGTGCGTCACTGCCGGTACTTCCTCGACGATAAGCCGCATTACCTCGACGATCCCGAGGGCGAATTCTGGTTCGATAAGAAGGGCAGCGGAGGCAGATTGTATCTCCGGCTGCCGGGCGACAGGAATCCGAACACGGCACACATCGAAGCCGCTAAGATCAGGACCTTGATAGATGCAACTGTGATGGACCATGTCCACATTATGGGCCTGGCGTTTCGTTTCACGAACGTGGGCTGGAACCTCACCGCTGCGCCCTATGGCGGAAGCCAGATGAGTGTCAGGGAGGAGACCGAACCGGCCTGCATCCGGCTTGCAGGATCGGGCAAGGATATCCGTATCTCCAACTGTCTGTTCGAGCATATCAACAGCCCGGTGCGCATTGACGCTCGCGGCAGGGGCGACGAGATCGGTCAGGTTGTCGTCTCGGATAATGAAATAAACCACGCTGATCACGGCGGCATCGCAATCGTGGATGGTAACCGGTGGGGCCATGTGCTTCCCGGAATGGGCAGACTATACGATGTGAAGGTGTTGCGCAACAGGCTGTACAAAATCGGCCTTCGGCCCACAAGGTACGAGCAGGGAGTCGCCATCGATATCAGCAATGCGCAGACCGCCGAGATCGCCGGCAACATCCTCTATCGATGCTGGGGTTTGGGTATTAACATGCGCGGCGCCAAATTGAACGGAAACTGTGCCGACAGACCTCTATCGCGCGTGATATGTCATCACAACAAGGTGATTGATCCAATGCTGAACAACAACGACTTCGGCGGGATCGAGACGTGGCAGGGTGGACCGTTCTACGTCTACAACAATATTGTGGGCAATCCCGGCGGATATCAGCACTGGAAATATATGATCAGCAGCAAGGACGGCAACGGATGCAGATTCGGCCATGCGTACTATCTCGACGGCGCGTTCAAGAATTACCATTTCAACAATATCGCATGGGGCAAGTCGAACGACCGATTCGCGCCTCTGGGCAACACCGCGGCATTCCAGGAGATATATTCGTATCAAAACACGTTTTTCAACAACACCGCGTATAACTTTCTCAAAGGCACGCGCAGGCAGGCGCCGACGGGCGGGCGCAATAAATATCTCGGCAACATCTGGCAGGCCCTCAGCGATTGGGTGTTCTGGCATACTCCCCCAGCCAGAACAGCCAAGGACGGCAACGAACGCGATGCCGGCCGGCAGGCCGAGCACTATGCCCTCGAAACAAACGCCTACAAACAGAACATCTTCCATGATATTACTGGCAAGTACGGCTCTTTCAAGCCCTCGGGCCAGTGGCATGAGACATTCGACGAAGCGCAGAGGACCTTGCAGGATGTGAGCGCGATCGAGTACGAGATGGGCCGTGTGACGCCGTCGTCTCCGCTTGAGGATCCGCAGAGCCACGACTTCCGGCTCGCGAATAATTCGGCGGCAATCGACAACGGCGTGAGGGTGTTCGTGCCGTGGGGATTGTATGGAATGGTCGGCGAGTGGAATTTCTATCCCGCCGGCGACGATCCGACTCGCATCATGGATGAGCACTGGTACATGGCCGAGTATTACTTCGGCAGGGAGGAATACTATAAGAAGCCCATGTTTCCCCTGACCGGCGTGAACATATCCGAGGACGATTACGTCGAAGGTCCTCTCGAAGACTGGACGAAGGGGGCTCTGAAATTCAACGGCATAAACCAGTACGCAGTATGTCCGAACAGCAAGCTGGATCAGTCGATCACGTATGATGTCAAATACAGGTGGTTCAAGCACAATGGTCAAAACGGCGAGACGCGCACGGCTTCGGGCAGTCGGTTCAAGAGCCCTCAAGTTCATGACAGCAGCTTTCTGATCGAGGCTTACTTCAAAACCGCTCCGAACCATGCAGGAGGCATCCTGGTGCAGAAGATGGCCGGATCGGGCTATGCGCTGAATGTGAACGATACCGGAGGAGTTACGTTCGCTGTCAGCACTGACGACGTGAACAAGATGGTCCGGAGCATGGCAGCGATCAACGATGGGAAATGGCATCACGTTATTGCAGAGTGCGACAGGCAGGCGCAAAAGCTCACAATCTACATCGACGGCACCAAAGACAACGAAGCGCCGGGCATAAGCCCCGCGCATTCTCTGCGAAACAGCGGCGATCTCTACGTAGGAGGAACGCCGCGAGGCTCGCACTTCAACGGTACGTTCGATTTCCTGCGGATATGTCTGGGAACTCTCGGGGATGCCGGCACCGACATCGACGAACTCTACACGTGGCAGTTCTATGGCCCGTTTCTCCGCGATTTCATGGGTAATGAACCGCAGGGCAAAAGAGACGCCGGGGCAATCGAGAAGATAGACTAAGAACGTAGGGTGGGGCTTGCCCCACCGAAAGACCAAGGCGATAGTATGGCAGGCCCGTATCGAGGGTGTCCCGCCCTCGAATGGCGGGCAGGATGCCCGCGACACGATGGTGCGGCAAGCCCCACCCTGGTTTGAAGGAGTGCAACTATGAAATTTATTGACGGCAGATTCGCAAGATTCTTCGTTCTCATCGGATTTGTGGGAACGCTCGCAGGTACATTTAGTGAGGTTAGAGCGTGCTCGACAATTTTGGTCGGTAAGAAAGCAACGTCCGACGGCTCGGTCCTGATGAGCCACTCGTGTGACGGCGACATCATGGGGCTGATCTACATCATGCCCGCGAAGAAGTATCCATCGGGCACGAGACTCCCGATGTATTGGAATATTCCCAGACCCAAGACGCATCGAGAATACATGGCCAATCTGCGTAAAGGCTACGATCATGTGGACTATCTGCCCATCGAGCAGACTTATCGCAGCATCATTCTGGCCGGCAACGTCGAGAACATGACCACGGGCGGTCTGAACGAGCACGGCCTGAACATCGCGATAGAATTCCTGCCGATGCGCTCCGGGCTGGCGTGCAAACGCGGCGTTGTCGGACCCAACAGCAATCACTGGACGACTTCGTTAATCGCCAACGCCCTTATGCGGGCCAAAACCGCGCGCCAGGCAATCAGAATAATCGGCGGCATGGTAGAGCACTACGGCTTTCAATACTACCGTGCTCCCCACGCAGGCGTGGCCTTGCCGATTGCCGACGACAAGGAAGCCTGGCTAATGGAGATATTCGGCCCTGGTGAGAAATGGACACCCGACAGCGGCAAGCCCGGCGGCGTCTGGTGCGCCCGGCGCATCCCGGACGGCCAGGTCGGCTGCAGCGCCAATCGCAGCAGAATCGGCAAGGTCGATCTTCAAAACCGCGACATGTTCATGGCGTCACCCAACATTTACTCGCTGGCCGAGGAACTCGGATTCTGGAAAGAAGGCGAGCCTTTCGTATGGCACGATGTCTACGGCGGTCAGGGTGGGATTCACAATTCGCTGCGCGAGTGGCGAGCCTTGAGTCTGGTTGCCCCGTCTTTGGGTCTACGGCCTCCGGGCGATCCGGCGGCGGTTCGATACCCATTTTCCGTCAAGCCGGACAAACCAGTTACCGTCCAGAGGCTCATGGCCGTCATGCGAGACGGCTACGAAGGAACCGAGTTCGATCTCACCGAGCACGAAGCGTTCAATCCCAACGGCAGGAAAAGCCCTTTGGCGCGGCCCTGGGGACCGGCGGAACTGTTTGACCTGTTGGAGATCAAGGCAGAGCGTGCCCTGTGTACGCCGACCAGTGGATACGTCTTTGTCGCGCAACTGCGAGACTGGCTTCCGGATTCCATTGGTAATTGCCTCTGGTTCGCGTACGGTCCGGCCTACACGAGCTGCTTTGCGCCCATCTATGCAGGAGTGACCGATTTGCCGGATTCCTGGGATATTGGCCCGGATTATACGAAGATCAGGAGGGACCAGACTCCCTGGAACTTCCGGCTGGTATTTAGCCTGGCAAACAATCTGAGATACCAGGACGCGATGCAGGACATCAGGCAGGTATTCGAGCCTGCCGAAGCGGCGTTCTTCGATATGCAAGCGAGATTCGAAAAGACCGCGACCGACGTCGCGTCAAAAGAGGGCGCCCCCGGCATCGAACGGTTCCTGAATGCTTACGCCGATAATTGCCTCAAACAGGTTGGTTACGGCTATCGTGAATTGGTCGACTACCTTATGTTTCGATACCTCGTTGACCACTGGGAGGTGGCGCCGCCGAGACTGCCTGTCATCGGTGCGCCTGCAATTCCTGTGGCTCCGTCTGGTGGATGGGCCGGGGCTGTATCGGAAGAATCGCAACATGATTTGGACAAGGAGTTCAAGTGATACGCCAGAAAACAAATTTGAGTCGTCGGAGCTTCATCGCACAATCATCGGCGATGGTTGCGGCGAGTATCGTTCCAAGGCGAGTCCTTGGCGGCCCAGGCCATATACCGCCAAGCAACCAGTTGAATATCGCGGTTATCGGCACCGGTGGCCAGGGCATCACCAACATCAAGAAGTTCCTGGAACACAGCGACGTTCGGATCACGGCGATTGCCGATCCGGCGGAATTTTGGGACAACAGCGATCTTTACTACCGGCACAACGGCGGTCGCAGACCTGCGATTCAGGCTATTGAAGAGCACCACGCGAAACGCGGTTCCGAAGGACATCACGGCTGCAAGGTATACGTCGACTTTCGCAGGATGTTGGAGAAGTCCGGCAGAGACATCGACGCGGTGGTAGTGGCTGCGTGCAACCATATTCACGCCGTGGCCACCATGGCGGCAATCCGCGCCGGCAAGGGTGTGTATTGTGAAAAGCCGCTGACCTATTCGATCTACGAGGCGCGAACTGTAGCTCAAGCGGCGCGCGAAGCGAAGGTTGCCACGCAGTTGGGAAATCAGGGTCATTCCACCGACGACATCCGGCGAGCCGTGGAATGGGTGCGTGATGGGGCCATAGGCAAAATCCGAGAAGTTCACGTATGGGCGGGCGAGAACCGCATACCGGAGTTCACCGAACGTCCCAAAGAGACACCGCCCGTGCCGAAAGGGTTGCACTGGGACCTCTGGCTGGGCCCGGCGCCGGAGCGGCCGTACCATCCGGCATACGCGCCGCTTGTGTGGCATTACTGGTGGGATTTCGGCGGCGGCAAGCTCGGCAATTTCGGCTGTCACACGCTGGATACCGCCGTCTGGGCTCTTGATTTGAAGCATCCGACGCTGGTCGAAGCCAGTTCAACGCCGCTTAACTCCGAGACCACTCCCATCGCCTCGACGTGTCACTATAAGTTCCCGGCACTCGGCTCGCGACCGCCGCTTGATCTGTTCTGGTACGATGGTGGAATACGGCCGCCGCGGCCGGATTGCCTGGAGCCGGGGCGGGACCTGCCCAGTCGCGGCGGATCGCTTCTGGTCGGCGACGAAGGCGCCATTCTCTCGGGCACATGGAGCGCATCTCCACGGATCATCCCCGAGAAGAAGATGCGCGAGTACGAACTGCCCGAGCCGACGATTACTCGCTCGCGCGGTCATCGGCGTGACTGGATCGATGCATGCAAAGGCGGCCCGCCGGCCAGCTCAAACTTCGACTATGGCGCGCGCCTGACCGAGATAGTCCTGCTCGGCGTTGTCGCCATCCGGACCGGCACCACACTCCACTGGGATGGCCCGAACATGAGGGCAACCAACGCCCCACAACTCGACCCGATCATCCACGGCCATTTCCGCAAAGGATGGGAGATCTGAGCCTGAGACGGTGAATCACTTCTCTTGACTTTCTCTATTTCTCTTGCTATACTATTCGCTGCGCGAATGGGAGGTGGCTTGGAAGCGACAAGGTTTCGAGATAATGCGTTTTGAAGATAGGCGGTGACTTGCCATGGTGGGAGCAGCAAAAAAGATATCGTCGGTCGTTGTGCTCATTATCCTGATTGAGGTCTTGTATTTGGACGTTGATGGCACCTCTTGGCGCGCGGGAGCAAGCACGTGCTTCTCATTTGGCTTCCCGTTTCGATCTGTGAGCTTCGGGGCGGCGACCGGGGAGATGGGGCCCGTTCCAGAAGACGAATGGGCGGCTGGATTAGAAGCTGATCCCATTCTCCTGGTGATTGACGTATCGGTCGCACTCCTCCTCGGGCTCGTGCTGGTACAGTGTGTTCCGACTACTGCCCTCGTGCTGTTGGTGAAGGGATGTGTGCTGGGATCTGTGACGGGCGGGGCTCTCTCATTGCTTGCTGAGATGGCACCCGAATCCCTGGTGTCTTGGGCAGTGGTGATTGTTGTGATGTTTGCATTGGTTCCCTTAACGATCTACATTATATCACTTGGGTGTAAGCGTCAGACGACTATAATCATGGTGCTCTCGGCTCTGACAGTTTTTACGTTCTGGCGCAGCCTCTTTCTGGTGGAAGGTCTGTATGATGGGTTTATGGAAGACGACGTGTTACTCGATCTGCCAATGGTGCTGCGATTGGTGGCTGTTCTGCTTGTGCCCGTTTGTGAGTGCATGGTGATTATGCTGCTCCACAAAAAGGTGTTCCCCAAGTCATGGCAAAAGAGACGGTCCAATTACACCCAGACAGGCACCGGGCAACAGGGCGATGAATCCGCCGACAATTCGGATCGGACGGGACGCGGTAGGCGGGTGAGAAAGGCAGCTCTATACACGGTGTTACTGGCAATAGCGTTTTATGTCGGCTTCCATTTCTCGATCTTGCGGGAAATGCGCAACGATCCCTTCTGTGTTTCCGAGGCGATCTGGTCAGAGCTTGAGCGTCAGGAGATATCTTTAGACAGCTGGCATTCAGAGAACTGGCCCGACTCGCCTGAGATCGGATGGAATGCTTCATTTGCGGTTGAAATATGTGCCGATGACGCAAACAAATACCACGCCTGGATTAGCAAACACATCCTCATTCCGTGGATAGAGGTTACCATCGAGCAGATAGAGACTGTCGGTCAGGTCGGTGAAAGTCAGAGTCCTGGTGAAGAATGAGCGGTTCGGTGAAGCAAGCCCCAATTCTACATTTGTTGGAGTAGTTTGTCTACAGCGACTTTGATATCCGGGAGGTCTCTTTCCAGAATGTTCCACACACGTTCGGTGTCGATTCCGAGATAATCGTGTACAAGGACGTTGCGAAATCCGGCTATCTTGAACCAGTCAATGTCGCCGGCTCTATCCTTCGTCTCATGCGACAGCCGCTGTGTCGATTCCGCCAGGGTCTGCAAATTGCGAATGACTGCATCCTGCAGGAGGGTGGAATTAATGAACTGTTGCTTGTCTTTGCCGGCAGTATAAGACACTATGCGCTCGATGCACTCTGAAATATGTATCAAGTAGAGCCGATCGTCTTTCATATTGGTTTTGCCTCGCTGAGGATACGCTCTTTGATATACCAATGGAGCCCGTTCTCGGTGACGACATCCACTTTGCGGCCGAACAACTGCTGCAAATCCATAAGCAAACCACCCAAGTCGAAGAGGCTTCGCCCCGGCTCAAGGTCGACGATGAAGTCGATGTCGCTGTCCGTTTTGGCTGTGCCGTTCGCCACCGATCCGAATATGCGGACATTCGATGCACCGTGCCTGGCTGCCAGCGCCAGCACTTGTTCTTTCTTGTCCTGAATTATTTCCGGGATACCCATACTTCGCCGACCTTACTTGACAGACAGATTAACCTCAAGTGTAAATCTGCACGCAGGGCATGTCAAATCTAAACAAAGAAATACAATGTCGGGGCCGGACGACGCGGCCCGTTCATTTCTTTTTGTTCTGTCCCGGGGCCGAGCCGGAACTGGTGTCTTTGCGGAAGCTGAGTGATGTTAGACTGTCGCGGACCGGGGCGAGGGCGCGGCCTTTGAGCCGATCTATGTTCTCAGCCATGTCAAACCATTCCGCCTTCATTGCTGCTACTTGCTCGGGTTTTAGTCCGGAAAGATCGTTCAATTCCGTGCGGTCGGCGTCCATGTTGTACAATTCCCACTTTCCCAGCTTGGCCGAGACGAGCTTCCACGGTCCCTGGCGCAGGGCGCGGTCTGTGCCGAAGTGGAAGTATAGTGTTTCGTGCGGTTGGCGTGTCTCGCCGCGGAAGATCGGAGCCAGCGACCTGCCCTGAAGCGGGTCGATGCGGCGGTCTGCGATCTGTGTCGGATATGTCGCTTCGGCAAGGTCGACAAAGGTTGCCATGAAGTCGATGATGTGCCCCGGTTGATTGGTGATTGCACCGCGTTTGGTTTTGAGCCCTTCAGGCCAGTGGACGATCAGCGGCGACGAAATGCCGCCCTCGTGCTGGTTCTGCTTGTATAGGCGGAAGGGCGTGTTGCCCGCGTGGGCCCAGCTTGCGTCGTAGGTCCAGTAGGATTTTGCATCCCAGGGTTTGAAATAACGGCCGCGAGTGCGCTCAAAGGGACACGCTCCATTGTCCGAGCAGAAAAGGATCAGTGTATTGTCGTAGACGCCCTTGTCCTTCAGGAATTTCACCAGCCGGCCGATGCTTTGATCGAGGACGTCGACCATCGCGGCGAAGACCTCCATGCGGTCCGCCTCCCACTGCCTCTCTTTTGCGGTTAGAGCGTTCCACGCGGGAACGTGATCGGGGCGCGGACTGAGTTTCCACTTCGCCGGCAGAAGGCCCGAGTCGAGCTGACGTTTGTGCCGTTGGATGCGGAGTTGATCCCAGCCGCAATCGTAGCGGCCGTCGTATTTCCGGATCACCTGCTCCGGCGCCTGGAGCGGGTAGTGCGGAGCATTGAAGGCTGTGTAGAGCAGAAACGGCTTATCACCGCGCGTGGCTTCCTCAAGAAATTCGAGAGCGAAGTCGGCTATGGCCTGCGTGGTGTAGAAAGGACGGCCGTTAAGTTGCGCCGGCACGTCCCATTCTTCGCCGTTGAGCCGGAATGTGTTGTCACCGGTGAAGTAATTGGTCGAGCCCGACAGATGTCCCCAGTAGCGCTGGAAGCCGAAGTCGGTAGGCTGCTTGCTGAGGTGCCACTTGCCGGCCATGGCGGTGAAATAGCCCGCTTTTGAGAGCACTTCTGCGATGGTAGCGCCGCGGCTGAGCTTTGTGCTGCCGGCCTGCTCGCAGTAAAGTCCGGTCATCAGAGAGACCCGCGAGGAGTGACACTTGGCGGTATTGTAGAACTGGGTGAATCGCAGCCCGTTTGCCGCGAGGGTATCCAGGTTCGGCGTCGATATCTCAGAGCCGTAGCATCCAAGATCGGCAAAGCCGAGATCGTCGGCCATAATAAGGATAATGTTGGGCCGTTCACTCGCTGTGGCGGCTGCGGGCAATAAAACTGAGAGAACGATAAAGAACGTGGCGACGTATCTTGTAATCACTTTTGTTTCTCCTTTTTCTTGCGTTTCTGTGGTGTCTTTACAGGTTTCTCGGCGTCAACCGATTTGAGGTGTGCAAGCAGGGTCGTCTGCAAAGCGATGGCTTTGTCTGTCTCTTTATCGGCGATGTTTCGGCCTTCTTCCCGGGGATCAGGATTCACGCGGTAAAGCTCGCGCGAGCGAATCGTGCCATCGGGCGTCCAGAAGAGCATGAGTTTGTAGTCGCCCTGACGGATGGCCGAGAAATTCCTTCTGGGCCGGTGAAAGAACAACGATTTCTGCGGCCGGTTAATCGAAGCTGTAGGATTGCTCAACAATGGCCGGATGCTGACGCCGTCGATTTCATCCGTTAGTTCGCCTCGCCCGCCGGCAAGGTTGTAGAAGGTCGGCAGGAAGTCATATCCCGCCGCAGGTATGTGACAGGCCGAACCTGAAGGGATGCCGGGACCGACCGCAATGAAGGGTACGCGAATACCGCCTTCGTACAGGCTGTGTTTTGCGCCGAACAACGGCACGTTGGTTGGCAGGTTCGAGCCGCCGGGCACGGTGCCGCGCCCGCCGTTGTCGGCTGTGAAGAATACATAGGTGTTTTCAGAGATGCCGAGCTTGTCGATAGCCTCAAGCAGACGCCCCATGCCGGTATCCAACTCCTCCATCATCGCCGCCCAGGCCTGAGTGTATCCTCGGTCCGGTTCGCCTTTCTTCCGGTACTTCTTCAGCGTCTCTTCCTTGCAGACGACCGAAAGATGGACCGCATAGTAGCTGACCTGAACGTAGAACGGGCGCTGGGCATTGGTCTGTTCGCGCATGAATCCGATGGCGCGGTCGGTGATGGTCCGGGTTCGCTTGGGGTCTTTGTTATCGATAAAGTGGGGAGGGCCGGCAGAATGGCTTCCCGACTTGATGCCAAGCGATCTGGGCATTCCGCCGGTGTTGTTACCGGTCATCCCGTCGCTGACGTCGTAGCCGCATTGCTCCGGCGTCGAGATCATGTCCTCGCCCCATTTGCCGAAGTGGGCACAGGCGTAGTTGCTATTTGCCTTTTTCAAAGCCCGCGGGATGGTCATGTGATCTGCCGGGATCCACTTGCTCTTGAACTCGGTGCCGCTTCGTGCGGTAGTCGTGCCGCACAGTATGCTACGTCGCGTCGGCGTGCACAGTGGCGCGGGCGAATAGCCGCTGGTGAACCGCATCCCCTCGCGTGCCAGGCGGCTCATGTTCGGAGTCTCAAGGTACGTCGATTTCGACTCCGGGACTCGCGGGTCCATCGCCTGTGATGTCTGGCTCCAGCCCTGGTCGTCGGTGAGGATCAAAACGATGTTGGGCGGAGCTGCGCTGGCTACAGTCGCACCGATGAAGATGAGCATCACAGCAACTGCAAAAATGAAGACGGACTCCATGGTGGTTTTTGGCCTGTTTGTCATTTGATGCTCCTGGTCAATTCCTGTTCTGTCTGTTTCGATGTATTTTTCAGCGAGATCCTCACAGTTTTGTCGCTCTCAACGTCAGATTCCCAGTTCCTCCTTCACTTCAGAAATCTTCTCGATGGCAAAGTCGAGGTCTTCTCGGCTATGCGCGGCGGATATCTGTGTGCGGATCCGGGCCGCTCCTTTGGGGACGACAGGATATGAGAACCCTATAACATAGACGCCTTTTTCCAGGAGTTTCTCGGCCATTTTCTGCGCGAGCACGGCGTCTCCGAGCATGATCGGAACGATGGGGTGCTCACCCGGGACAACCTCAAGCCCAAGCTCGGCGATTTTTTCTCTGAAATAACGGGTGTTCGCGGCGAGCTTGTCGCGCAGTTCCGTCGAGGCCATCAGTATCTCCAGGACCTTGAGCGAAGTGGCCGCGATGGCCGGCGCCAGTGCGTTCGAGAATAAGTACGGACGGGAACGCTGGCGGAGGAATTCGATAATTTCCTTTCTGCCACTCGTGTAGCCTCCGCTGGCTCCGCCGAGGGCCTTGCCGAACGTGCCTGTTATGACGTCGATACGTCCCATTACGTCACAATGCTCGTGTGTGCCGCGACCGTGCTCGCCAAGCACACCGACGGAGTGGGAATCGTCGACCATTACCAGGGCGTCGTATTTCTCGGCCAGGTCACATATCTCGCCGAGCCTGGCGATGGTTCCATCCATCGAAAAGACACCGTCGGTGGCGATCATACGGAATCGAGCTTTTTGTGCCTCCTGAAGTTTGTCTTCGAGATCCTGCATGTCGCAGTTCTTGAAACGCAGCCGCTGCGCTTTGCACAGGCGTATGCCGTCGATAATGCTGGCGTGGTTGAGCTGGTCGCTTATGATGGCGTCGTCAGCGGTCAGGACCGTCTCGAAGAGGCCCGTATTGGCGTCGAAGCAGGATGAGTAGAGAATGGTGTCATCAGTGCCGAGAAATTCGGATACTCTGGTTTCCAGTTGCTTGTGAATTTCCTGCGTGCCGCAGATGAAGCGGACCGAGGACAGGCCGTATCCCCATTTGGCGTAGCTATCCTGTGCGGCCTGAATGACATCGGGATGGTCGGCGAGACCGAGGTAGTTGTTGGCGCACAGGTTCAGGACTTCCTTGCCGCCCCGGACCGTGATCATGGCTTCCTGTGGGCTGGTTATAATGCGCTCGGCTTTGTAAAGCCCGCTGGTGGTGATCTGCTCGAGTTCGTTGACGATATGCGATTTCATCTGTCCAAACATTTGTGCTTTATCCTTCCCGTTAAATCCGTTTCGCACATAATCGTCTGTAGGGGCAACCCTGTGTGGTTGCCCTTAACTTCAATGTGTTTTGCTGACTCCAGGGCGGCCACATAGGACCGCCCCTACTTCGATTGGGTTACTCTTTTCTAAAAGTCTCGTTATTCCTGAGTCCAGTCCAGAATCACCTTGCCGGATTCTCCCGATCTCATCACGTCGAAAGCTTCGCTGAATTCCGTATAGGCGAAGCGATGGGTAATAAGTGGCATAATGTCGACCCCTCCCTGAATAAGCATGGTAGCTTTGTACCAGGTCTCGAACATTTCTCTGCCGTAGATACCTTTGATCGTCAGGCCGTTAAAGACGACGTAATCCCAGTCGATGGCGGTCGCCGGCATAATCCCGAGCATAGCGATTTTGCCGCCGTGGCAGACGTTTGCGAGCATGCTCTGGAATGCCGCGGGATTGCCCGACATCTCCAGCCCAACGTCGAACCCTTCCTTCATGTCGAGTTCCTTGATCGCGTCTTCAATTCTTTCGCTCCTTACGTCAAGCGTCATGGTGGGGCCCATTTTCCTGGCCAGTTCCAGACGATACGGATTGACATCGGTAATAACGACATAACGCGCTCCGGCCTGTTTGGCAACTCCCACGGCCATGCAGCCTATCGGCCCTGCGCCCGTTATAAGCACGTCCTCTCCGACGAGGTCGTAGGACAGCGTCGTGTGGACCGCGTTGCCGAAGGGATCGAAACAGCTAAGCACGTCGGCGGAGATGTTCGGATCGCAATGCCAGATGTTTGAGACAGGGACTGAAAGATACTCGGCAAATGCTCCGTCACGGTCTACGCCGATACAATTCGGCTCGATACACAGGTGCCTGCGCCCGGCCAGGCAGTTCCTGCAATGGCCGCAGACAATGTGTCCCTCTCCGCTGACAAGCTCGCCGATTTCCACATCGCGCACATTAGCCCCCATTTCGGCGACCGTTCCGACGAATTCGTGGCCGATGACCAGCGGGGTCTTTATTGTCTTTTGAGCCCAGGCATCCCAGTTGAAAATATGAATGTCGGTGCCGCAGATTGCGGTTTTCCGGATCTTTATCAGTACGTCATTCTTACCGATCTGAGGTACGGGTACGTCCTTCATCCACAAACCCTGTTCGGATTTGCTTTTGACCAGTGCTTTCATTGAATCACCATTTCTTATTCATAAGTTCCTGCGTTCTTTTATGGTCCGTCATGTCGGGATTTAACGCCGTTATAGTTATATAGCCTTCGAGCAGAGATGTCGAGTCGGCATGGACTCCGTCGGCCGGATGGTGCTCGCCGGCCAACTGAAATACCGTCTGCCCCTGTTCATTCTCCTGCAGGATGTAATACTCGTCGAATCCTTTGCTTGATTGCGGCACGACCCGGATGCCTTTGGGCTCGCCTCTCGAAAGCAGCGGTATGTTAACGTTTATTACAGCGCCTCTTTCGACCGGCATGAGTTTTTTAAGTATCTGTGCGCAATATCCCGCTGCCGCATCGAAGTCCATCGTTCTCTCAACGGCCACGCTCATAGCAACCGAAGGGATTTTCAGGAATGCCCCTTCCATCGCGGCGGCAACCGTGCCGGAATAGTAAACGTTTATTCCCGCATTTGCGCCGTTGTTTATACCCGCAACGAGCAGATCTATCGGCTCGGTATGCAGTTGCATGACGGCAAGCTTGACGCAGTCGGCGGGTGAGCCCTGAACGCTGTAACCCGTGAACAGGCCGTTAATATCGACCTTGTTGCACACAAGCGGTTCAAGGTAAGTGATGCTGTGGCTTGCCCCCGAGCGGCTGTCGGACGGGGCGACAACGGTCACCTCGCCGATCCTCACCAGCTCCCTGTAGATCGCCGCCAGGCCCGGTGCGAAAATGCCGTCATCGTTTGTCAGTAATATCTTCATATAGTCCTTTTCAGCCAGCGCAAGGCCGGCAATTCTACGAAAGCTTGGGTATTGTAATTACGGCAGCGGTTTATGTCAATTGACAGCTTTACGGCTCCGTGTATAATGCGGTTATGGAAAAGTACTCATTAGGACAGAATTCCGTGGTGATGACGAAAGAGCGGGTCCGTGCCGTTGACGCCTGGGCGATAAACGAAATCGGCATACCGGGTGTGGTTTTGATGGAGAACGCGGGACGGAGCTGCGCCGAGTTCATCAGGGGCAAGCTCGCAGATGCGGCTAAGCCGAAGGTTTGTATATTCTGCGGCGTCGGAAACAACGGCGGCGACGGTTATGTCATTGCCAGGCACCTCATTAATGTCGGCTTCGGAGTTACGGTAGTTGTGTGCGGTGATCGCACAAAAATCAAAGGCGATGCAAAGATAAACCTGGATATTCTGGATCGAATGGGCTTTTCTGTCGATCAGTTGAATCCGGCCGACGACGACGTGGGCGCCCGAGTGAAGAAATTCACCGCCGAAGCGGACTTGATTTTCGATAGTATATTCGGCACCGGTCTGAGCGGGCAGGTTAGAGACGATTACAGACGATTAATAGAATCCATAAACGCCAGCGGTTGTCCCGTTCTTGCGGTGGATATACCGTCCGGTCTGGACTGTGACACAGGCATGCCGCTGGGCGTGGCCGTCAAAGCGTCCTGGACGGTGACTTTTGTTGCCGTCAAGAAGGGTTTTACATGCGCGCAGGCGGAAAAGTATACCGGTGAGATATTCGTAGCATCTATCGGAATTACTGCCGCCTAAATCGCTCCGGCCTGGCTTACCTGCGTATTATACCCGATGAAGTGCAGAAACTTTTCATACGTGAAAACAGGTATCCACAGGTTCTGTGCCTTTTCGCGAAGCTGGTTATAGCGCGCGAGTCTCTGTAATGACTCCTGATGTCTTTGCTGCGCTCTTGGATCAATTTCCTGTTCTTCGAGAGTCGGCGCTTCGAGAACCGTCGGTTGCTTGCCGAGCACAAAGAAGTCGGTTTCGATGGTAATCATGTCGGCCATCTTACCGCCCCACTTTTCGACGAGCGATTCAATTCGTACCAGGGCATCGGGGTCCAGTTGGCCGTCACGGTCCAGATCGAAGTCTCCGGCTGCGACGAACTCGTTTGTTCTGTCGGCGTCCCAAATCAGATTTGCGACGATATCACCCTTTAGGATGGGATTGTCAACGTCGGGATTGAGAATTCTCGCCGCCGAATACGTCTCGTCCACGTCGAAAACCTGGATATCGGCCTTGCCTTTGTTGGGGTCGTTTGGCACTGCAGCACCCCTGTCATAGACGCTAAACGTGAGACCCGGATAGACGTGCTCGTTGCTGCCGATGTCCAGGTGGACTACATTGGACTTTTCGTCGATCAGTATGACCTGACCGTCGGGCTCCTGAGCCAGCACCGCTCGATCCGGACCGGGCTCGATTTTGGCGAGTTCATCCAATGCTAATTTCATCTTCTCCCGTGCGTCCTTCAACTCGGCCTGTGTCAAGAGCAACTTATCTTGTTTGTCGTTCAGATCTTTCTCGGCCTGTTGCAACTGCGTTCTGAGGGTCTGGACCTGTTCGCTTGTTGTCTGCTTTAACAATGCGCTGAGACTGTCATAATCCTTCTTGGTGTCGTCGAATTGCTGCTGAAGCTTGTCCTTCTCAGCTTGCAAGGTTTTGAACGCCTCGGCATTTATTTCCAAATCCCTGGCGTATTCCGCTTGCTTATCCTCAAGGTTTTTTTCGGTATCGAGCTTGGCCCTGGTTGTCGCTTCAAGAGCCGCCACGAGATCCTTTATCGTTTGAACGAGTCCGATCCTGTTCGGATCTGTGATGGTTATCTGCTCCGGCTGTGCGGCAAGATTCAGGGCTTCCTTCACCGCCTTGTCGGCCTTGTTGACTTTGGTTTCCGCCGAATCACCGGGTGCCGGAACTCCGCCAACGATCATGGTAACTGTCTCGTCCACGTAATCTGTCAGCAGACCGAGATATGTTTCCCGTCCCCGCCTTGGCCCGATCTTAATTCCTTTTTCGTTCCTCTCATCCTCGGTGGCCAATTCGTTTATTTTCTGCTTAAGGTCGTTCCGATCCGTCTTGTATTCCTCGGCCTTGACGTAGTAGATTACGGCAACCGTCGTGGTTGCGATGAAAAGACCGACAAAGGTTATCAGAGTGTAGAGCATGGCATTGCTCTGCTTTCTCCTGCGTGCTGGCATAGTAACAACTCCTCAGTTATAAAGAAATCACCCTTAAATGCTTGTCCAGAACCATATTATCTCAGGAAAGTACGTACAAGTCAACAAAAAAAGACGATATCGAGGTCTTTTTGCGTTAGAACGACTATCCCGGCAGGTATCGGCGGCTGTCACAGCCGTAATATCCGGCCTGGAAGGCTCAAAGTTGTGCTATGAGAGCCGGTAGTTGCCCGATCCGATGGATTACATGCTGAGCTTTGGCGCCCGGTTCTTGACAGGAAGCGGTGTGAATCCCGGCCGGGCGGACCAGCCGAATTGTTGAAAAGCCCAGTTGATTCGGCGCGATAAAATCCTTTTTCTCATTATCGGCGATATAAACGACGTTTTCCGACCTGACGCTCAGATCATTTATTATCTTCTCAAATCCCGCCGGTGATGGTTTCCAGAACTCTCTGCCGAGTTGTTCGGTATAAACAACCCTCGTAAAATAG
>Ga0180432_10004960_pt1 | contig 17993 bp, 16 predicted proteins | sample SS_ome_10_FD_132414 | JGI IMG/M metagenome (GOLD analysis project Ga0180432, IMG submission 132414) | Hypersaline lake sediment archaeal communities from the Salton Sea, California, USA - SS_1_MS_2 metaG | ecosystem: Environmental > Aquatic > Non-marine Saline and Alkaline > Hypersaline >...
CACCCACACCCACACCCACACCCACGCCTACACCGACACCTGCGCCGACCTCCACACCCACGCCCGCGCCAACGCCAACAGCCACGCCTTTGCCCACACCCACGCCCATGCCTACCCCTACGCCTACTCCGTCGCCGCCGACCGTGTCCAGCGTATCACCGGACATCTTCCATCAGGGCGAGAGCTTCCGGTTCACGTTTTCCCTCATAAACAAGACCACTTCCCCCTATGACGATGTCTACGTGTTCTGTCATTCGGTGAAGAACAACGGTGACACCTGGACCCAACCCGTCAACCGCGCCAGCGGCGCCATCTCGCTGGCCGCGGGTGCCAGCGGCGATGTGACGGTCGACGCCATAGTGCCCATGGACCAGACGCTGGGCAACCACACCCTCAGCTACTACGTCCACTACGCCGACTCAATCGACGAGTACCGCACGCCGGACTACTCTGAGACGGTCGCCGTGGAAGGGGCGAACCAGGATGTCACGGCGACGGTGTCCCCCGATGCCTTCGGCCCCGGTGAATCGGGGCAGTTCACCTTCTTCCTTGAGAACCACAGTCCTTCCCCCTACGAGGACGTGTACGTCTTCTGCTACTCCGTTGACAAGGACGGCGAGACGTGGACCCAGCCGGTGAACCAGGCTTCCGCAGCGGTTACCGTGCCCGGAGGTGGGACTGAAGACGTCACAGTGGACGCCGAGACGGCCGGGGACCAGGCCCCGGGGACGTACACCCTCAGCTACTACATTCACTTCACCGCCACAGGTGACCGGGAGTTCCACACACCGTACGAGAAGACGGTGACAGTGAGCGAGTAGACCAAGGGGAGGCACCCTGTCCGGCGTGACGCAACGGCCGGACCAACGGGTGTCAAGCCTCCCTCAGCCCTGGACACAGAGAACCCCTGCCATACACCGCGATCACCGCAACGGCAGGGGCATTATGTGCCTCGCGCCAACCGGCCTGGAGAAAGAAGAGGCGGGAGTGCACCGCTTTCGCCTCAGGTTGCCTGAGCAGCGGTATCTTCCCGCTCCGGTTTCCGTTATCTAGATGAGCACTAGGCTTCTTCGAAAAGCTGGGAGATCTGTTCGAAGTCGAAAACGGGGCCGTCCTTGCAGACGTACTTGTCCCCCACGTTGCAGCGGGCGCACTTGCCCAGGCCGCACTTCATGTTCGACTCGAGCGTAGTGACGATCTGGCGGTCGGCGAAGCCCAGCTCCTTGAGGGCCTGAAGGGTGAAATGAATCATGATGGGCGGGCCGCAGGTAATCGCTATCACGTTCTCGGACGACGGCTTGATGTCTCTCACCACGTCGGGGATCAGGGCCACCCGGCCTGTCCAGTTGTCGTCACCCCGGTCCACAGTGAGCTCCACTTTGGTGCGTGGTGATTGCGCCCAGACGTCGAACTCAGGAGCGAAGACCAGGTCCTGAGGAGTGCGCGCCCCGTTGATTATGAGCAGGTCGCCATAGGAGTCCCTGCGGTCAAGGACGGTGTTTATCACCGGCCGCAGCGGCGCCATGCCGATGCCGCCGCCGATGATGAAGATGTTCTTGCCTTCGTAGTCCTCCAGCGGGAAGCTGTTGCCAAAGGGACCGCGAACGCCCACCGTATCCCCTTCCCGCACTTCGTGCAGCGCGTTGGTGACCGTACCAACGCGACGCACGGCGAACTGCAGCCCTTCGTTGCGCCGCGCCACCGACGTTATGCCGAACGGCACTTCCCCCATCCCGAAAACGGAGACGAAGGCAAACTGCCCCGGCCTGTAGGTGAAGCTCTCCTGAACGGCGGGATCGTTGAAGTCCACCGTGAACAGCTTCACGTCGGGAGTGAGGTCCACCACGCTCCGCACGGTAGCCAGATAGGGAATGAAGGGGTCATTGTTGCCCACTAGTTCCTCCCAGGTCCTGGACGTCGGCGATAACCTCCCGGATGTCAACATTCACCGGGCACACCTTCACGCACCTCCCGCAACCGGTGCAGGCCGCGGAACCGAACTCACGGGGGAAGTACAGCAGCTTGTGACCGAAGCGCTGCCTGAGGTGAGGGCCCTTACCGGCGCGTCGGTCGTAGCCTCCCGCGATGGTGGTGAACCCCGAGGACTGGCAGCTCTCCCAACTCCGCACCCGCTGCACCTTGCCCTTGTCGTTGTAGTCTCGCACGTCAAAGCAGTAGCATATGGGACAAACGTAGGCGCACAGCTTGCAGTGAAGGCACCGGTCGGCCAACCGCTCCCAGTAAGGGTCGTCGAAGCTCTGCGACATCGCTTCCTCGATACCTTCGACGGGGACAGTTTCCATGGAAGGCGGCGGCGGAGCCGTTACGTCGGATTCCTTCAGCAGGTCCTGCGGAACTATCGCCTTGCCCTTGTCGGTGACTGCATCGACGATGTAGCCATCCGCCACCTCGGTGAGCAATACGTCCACATTCGCCGGGTCATTGGGAGCGGTACCCATGGAGGTGCAGAAACACTCGGGGCGAGCTTCGCTGCAGGAGAGACCTATCAGCGTGGTCTTGTCGCGATGCCGCCCGTAAAGAGCGTCGGCGGGCTCGTTCAGAAAGGGCTTGTCCAGCAGGGCGATGCCCAGGGCATCACACGGGCGCACCCCGAAAATCACGCTCTCCTCCACATCTTCGTTCGGCACCAGCTCGATCCCCCCATCCTTCTTCTCCACGCTGAACAGCGTCTCGGTGGCGGGAAAGAACCACTCCTTGGGAGAGAGTACGGTATTGGTGAAATCGAGAGCGATATCCTCGACCTTGGACACCTTTTGGAAAAGGGTCACCCCGGCCTCATCGACCGGCGCTATCAGCCTGTGGCTCTCACTCAAGCGGCCGAGCCACACCATGAGGTCGCTCTTGGATATAACCTGCGTCATTCTCCGATCCCCAGTTTCTCGTCCTTGTCAAAGGCTCCCAGGGGCTGCATCTCCTTGTCATCGAGCCCTGCCTGGAAGCCGAACAGGCCTTCCACATCCTTTGCCAGCTTGCGATTGAGAAGGCTGAGGGGAATATTCACCGGGCAGACCCGCTCGCACTCATTGCAGCCACTGCACCTGCCGGCGAGGTGGTAGGCGCGAATGGTGTGCCAGATGCGGTTCTCCTCCGGGGCAATCCTTATGCCGACCCACATCGGGTCCAGCTTGTCGACGAAGCATTCGGTGCAGTAGCAGCCGGGGCACACCTGGCGGCAGGCGTAGCAGCGGCAGCAGCGGTCAAATTGCTCAGCCCAGAACGCCTCCCGCTCCTCCGGTGACTTGGCCTCCATCTCAGCGACAGCAGCGTAGTCCTCGGCGGAGGGCGGCGATTCCTCCCGCGGCTCCCCTATCAGGAAGTCGTAGACCACCGGTGTGTGCTGGTGGCAGTACTGACACCGCGCCTGCTTCGCCTCGCCAACGCGGTTCCACCCCGTCTCTACGACCCCATCACATACCACCCCGATGATAGAGACGTCATCCCGACTGATCTGCCCTTCGTTGAGGAGCACATTGATTGCGCGGGAGTCACATGGCTTGACCACGATTCCGGTCTTCTTGCCCTTGCGATTCACCAGGTAGCCCACCAGGTTGTGGGTACAGGTCTCGTCGAAGATGAGATCGTTTACCTTCTCCGGCTCATAGACAAACAGTGGGCGAGCGGTCACCCCGTCGGTTGCCCGCCCGTAGCCGATGACACAGTCGACCGCCTCGCTCGTAAGCAGCTCCCGGGCCTTGTCGCGTATCTGCTGCACCAGTTCAGGCCCCAACTTCAACCTCGCTCCTCGGCCCCAACTCGACCAGGTCGTCGGTGAACGACGTGATTACGTTAGAGAACCTCTTTCCTTCCGCCGCTGAGACCCACTCCACCCGCAGGCGTCTGCTGTCAATGCCCAGGTACTCCAGAAGGGAGCGGAAAACGGCCAGGCGGCGGCGCGCATAGTAGTTGCCCTCAACGTAGTGGCAGTCGCCGGGATGGCAGCCGGCGATGAGAACGCCGTCAGCCCCCTGCTGAAACGCTTTGATGATAAGAAGCGGGTCAACCCGCCCCGAACACGGGACGCGTATAATACGTATATTGGGGGGATAGCCCATGCGGCTGGTGCCCGCCATATCGGCGCCAGCGTAGCTGCACCAGTTGCACAAGAAGCCCACCATTCGGGGGCTGAAACCCTCTACTGCCATAGCGAAGCAACCTCCGCCAGCAATTGCTGTTGCGTGAAGCCGCGCAGGTTGGCCGCTCCACAGCGACAACCAGCGGTACACAGGCCGCATCCCTTGCACAGGCTCTCGTTCACCACCGCGATTGTCCGCCCGTCCCTGGTTGTCCCGGGTTCAATCGCGTTGAACGGACAGAGCTCGACGCAGAGAAGACATCCGCTGCACTTGGCCGGGTCTATGGCCGCCACCATCGGGTCGGTGATAAGGCTCTCCTGGCTGAAGAGGTCGGTCACCTTCGAGGCGGCGGCGCTGCCCTGGGCCACGCTCTCCGGAATATCCCTTGGCCCTATGCAGCAGCCCGCCAGCAGAATGCCATCCATCTGGGTCTCAACGGGGCGCAGCTTGACGTGCGCCTCAACGAAGAAGTGGTGGGTATCGTAGCTTATGTTGAGGGTCTGGGCCAGCTCCGCCGCCCCATCGCTGGGCTCTATCCCCGTGGCCAGTACCACCAGGTCGGCGGGAATCTCCACCGGGCGCCCCATGAGGCTGTCCTCGCCGAGCACTATCAGCTTCTTCCCCTCGGGGTATATCTTGGATACCCTGCCCCGCAGGTACAGCGCTCCATATTCCTCCTGAGCGCGGACGGCGAACTCGTCGAAGTCCTTCCCGCCAGCCCGAATGTCGATGTAGAAAATGTAGCACTGCACGTCGGGGTCATGTTCCTTGAGCATGATGGCATGCTTGGCCATGTACATGCAGCACACCTTGCTGCAGTAGCTTCGCTGCTTGTGCCTGTCCCGCGAGCCAACACAGCTTATGAACACCACCGTCTTGGGATGGGCGCCATCCGAGGGACGGACAACCTCCCCACCGGTTGGCCCCGACGCGTTCATCAACCGCTCGAGCTGCAAGCTGCTGATGACGTCGGGGTACCGGCCGCCCCCGAACTCCTCGTACACCGAATGGTCGAAGGTCTTGAAGCCGGTCGCCACAACGATGGCCCCGAACTTCTCGGTGATGATCTCATCCTCCTGACTCCAGTCGATGGCCTGCGAAGGACACATCTTCTCGCAGATGCGACACTGCGGCGGTGCCTTGCCCTCACCGCCTTCCTCCATGAACTTGACGTACTTGATATAGCGGCAGTGGTCGACATCGACAACCGGCTTGGGCGGGACTGCTTGTGGGAAGGGGATGTAGATTGCGGTCCGCTTGCCCAGTCCCAGGTCGAACTCCGCGTCAACCTTCTCGGGACACTTCTCCCAGCAGGTGCCACACCCGGTACACTTGGTGTGGTCCACCTTCTTCGCCTTCTGCAGAATCTCCACCTCGAAGTTGCCCACGAAACCGCTGACCTTCTGCACCTCGGCATAGGTGCGAAGAGTGATATTCGGGTGCTGCCCCACGTCCACCATCTTGGGTGCCAGGATGCAGGCGGAGCAGTCCAGCGTGGGGAAGGTCTTGTCGAGCTGCGCCATGCGTCCGCCTATGGTAGGCTCCCGCTCCACCAGCACCACTTCGTAGCCGGCGTTGGCAATGTCCAGAGCGGCCTGACTCCCGGCCACACCACCGCCAATCACCAGGGCTCGCTTGGTGATTCCGGCTTCCTTGGGGAAGAGCGCTTCGTGACGGTTGACCTTCGCCACCGCCATCCTGATGAGCTCAATGGCCTTGTCGGTGGCCCGCTCTTTGTCGTGGCCATGCACCCAGCTACAGTGCTCGCGCAGATTGGCGATCTCCAGCATGTAGGGGTTCAATCCCGCCGAGGCAACGGTGTTGCGAAAGGTTCTTTCGTGCATGCGAGGCGAGCAGGAGCCAATGACAACCTTGTCGAGCTGGTTCTCCACTATCGCATCCCGCACCGACGCCTGCCCCGGCTCGCTGCAGGTGTACTTGTTGTCATCGACGAAAACGACCTGGGGCATCTCCTTCGCTGCCTCCAGGACCCTGGCGACGTCCACCACGCCGCCGATGTTGGTCCCGCAGTGACAGACGAAGACTCCTATCCTGGCCATCTGTTTGACCGTCCTTCCAACTGGCTAGCCCAGTTCCTTGCTTTTCAACATTGGCCTGGGGTCGACGAAGTGCTTCTCCAGGCCTAGCTCGTGAGACGAGTAACCCAGCGCCAGACCCACAAGCTGAGTGAAATAGAGAATCGGCAGTTCGAAATCGTCTCCGTACGTCTTCTTCATATCGTCCTGGGTGGTGTCCAGATTGCTGTGGCACATGGGGCAGGCCACGGCAACGCAGTCGGCGCCCGCCTGCTTGGCATTGCGCAGAATCCGATGCGCCAGCTTCACCACGATGTCGGGACGGCTGAAGGGCAGGCTGGCCCCACAGCACTCCGTCTTGAAGGCCCAGTCAACAGCCTCAGCCCCAAGTGCGGCCATGAGGCTGTCCATCTTGTGCGGGTTCTCCTCATCGTCGAAGCCCACCGTCTCCCTGGGGCGGGTGAGCAGGCACCCGTAGTAGCAGGCCACTTTCAGGCCCTGGAGCGGCCTCTCCACCGGGTAGCTCACCTCTTCGCTGTCCAGCGCCTGAAGCAGGTGAACTATCTCAACGCTGTTCCCGAAATCCTTGCCTGTGATCTCCTTGAACTGGTCCAGCTTCTCCGCGTCGCCAAGCTCGTGGGCAGCGATCTTCAGGCGTGAAAAGCACATGGCGCACGCTGTGGCCAGAGGCAGGCCCTCTTTCTCGGCAATCACCAGATTGCGTGCCGGCACCACCACGCTCAGCGTTTCATCAAGGGTATGAGCCGCCGAAGCCCCGCAACAGGTCCAGTCCGGCAGCTCTCGCAGTTCGATTCCCAGCTTCTCGCACACCAGCCGTGCCGAGACGTCGTATTCCTTCGCGCTGGAGAGTTGGGTGCACCCGGGGTAGTAGCTGTAGACAGTCTCCATCACTCGCCCTTCTCTCCGGGTTCTTGCGGCGCCGCTCCCGCCTCCAGGCTTCTCACCTTGCGGAACAGCTCCTTGACCTCCGATGCCCCCTTGACACGACCGGGCCGGATCTTGCTGATCTTGCCCTTCTTCAGCATGCCGACGGCGAGCGAGCTGTGACCGAGCGGGTCTTTGCTCGCCACGTTGTATCTCAGGCCCAGCTCCAGCTCGTGGACACGCCCCCGGTTCTCAATCATTCCGAGGAAGATGCGCTGGAAGGTCTCGATGTGCTTGTCGCCAGGCTTCACCTTCTCCCGTACCGCCTGATGACGCAGGGTCTCCAGCACCCTGGCGATGTCGATCTCTATGGGGCAGCGAGCGGAGCACGTCTGACAGGAAAGGCACACCCAGATTGCGGAACTGGAGAGCACGTCGTCCTTCAGGCCAAGCTGTATCGCCCGCATGATCTGGCGAGGGTTGAGGTCCATTGCGTAGGAAACGGGGCAACCTGCGGTGCATTTTCCACACTGGTAGCACTGGAAGATGCTCTGCCCGCTCTCCTCTTCCACCTGGCGGCGGAACTCGCTGTTAGCCTGAGGGGTTACTGTACCTGCCGAAGCTTCCAGTTTCTACCCTCCGCCAACAGACCGGTGGAGTATCTCAACACTACAGTCCATTGATTCTTAACGCGCGCTCTACCATCTTGTAGTATACCAGACGTGTCGCTGCAAGTAAACCGCCTTCTGGCCATAAATCCCATGCGTTTTCCCCCGCATTCACAGGGCTGCGCCTCAACCCGCGGCCCGCTGTGCTGACACGAGCACGCCAAATGGCAAGCCTGCCCCTCGTATGATAGAATGTGAGTGGAGCCCCTTTGATGCACGGGCTGGCCAGCGCGCGGAGCATACTCGATCTTCGTGCGCAGGTGTCCAAGCACCACAACGGTAGCGTGGAGACGACATGACGGAGATAAAGGTCCTTCAGGATATACTCAGCGCCAACGACCGCATAGCCGACAGGAACAGGAGATTGCTCGATGAGAAGGGCGTGTTCGCCGTCAACCTCATGGCTTCTCCCGGCGCCGGCAAGACCAGCCTGCTTCTGGAGACCATAGACAGGCTCAAGGGCAAGCTCGGCATCGCCGTCATCGAGGCCGACATCGCCTCGAGCCTCGACGCCGACAGGATCGGCAGCGAGGGGATAACGACCATCCAGATAAACACCGGCGGCGATTGCCATGTCGACGCCAACATGCTCAACAACGCCCTGGAGAGCATGGCCCTTGAAGGCATCGACCTCCTCATCCTGGAGAATGTGGGCAACCTGGTCTGCCCCGCCGAGTTCAAGCTGGGGGTGGACCGGAGCGTGATGATATCCAGCGTACCAGAGGGCGACGACAAGCCCTACAAGTACCCCTTGATGTTCAGTATTGCCAACGCCGTTCTCATCAACAAGACCGACCTCGTGCCCTACGTTGAGTTCGACTTTCGCAACTTCAGTCGAGGGGTTGGCGTGGTCAATCCCAAAGCGGCGCTCATCCAGATTTCATGCAAGACCGGGGAGGGAATAGACGATTGGGTCTCCTGGCTGCTGGGTGAGATGGGGAAGTAAGCCGGCCTCGTCCCGCCGAGTTGCCGCCTGGCCGCCTATTCCGAGCACCGGGGCAGTAGTACAGCAGGTTTCGCTCGATAGCAATGACCACAACGGAAGCCTCCAAGCGTGTTTGTGTCAGCGTCCGCGGCGTCGTCCAGGGCGTCGGCTTCAGACCATTCATCTACCAGCTGGCAACCAAACACCGCCTGACTGGCTGGGTGGTGAATACGTCGGGCGATGTCAAGATCGAGGTGGAAGGCAAGCAGGAGGCGCTCCACCGGTTTCTGCTCGAACTGCGGCGTGATGCCCCTCCCCTGTCCAACATCGAGGAGGTGGTGGCCGAGGAGGCCGCACCCGCAGGCTATCCCGTCTTCGAGATACGCCACAGCCTTGCCGAGGAAGGCAAATACCAGCTCGTCTCTCCCGACATCGCCACCTGCGACGCGTGCCGCAGCGAGCTTCTCTCCCCCGACGACCGCCGCTATCGCTATCCCTTCACCAACTGCACCAACTGCGGGCCCCGCTTCACCATTATCGACGATATCCCCTATGACCGTCCCAACACCACCATGCGCCATTTCACTATGTGCCCCGATTGCCAGCGCGAGTACGACGACCCGCTGGACCGACGCTTTCACGCTCAGCCCAACGCCTGTCGTGTATGCGGCCCGTCCCTTCAACTGCTGGACGCGGAGGGGAAGCCTGTTCCCTGCGACGACGTGCTCACGGCCGCGAGCGTATTGCTCAGAGAGGGAAGAATCCTCGCCATCAAGGGGCTGGGAGGCTTTCACCTGGCCTGTGACGCCACCAGCAGCGAGGCAGTGCAGTCGCTGCGGGACCGCAAGAAACGTCCCTACAAGCCGCTGGCGATAATGGTGGATACCATGGACTCGGTCAAAGAGCATTGCATCGTGTCGGCGGAGGAGGAGACGCTGCTCACCTCCCCGCAGTGCCCCATCGTGCTGCTTCCGTGGAAGGAAGGCTCCGCCGTCTCGAAGAACGTGGCTCCCGAACTCAAGTACCTCGGCGTGATGCTGCCCTACACCCCGCTTCACCACGTGCTGCTCCGCGAGACCGGCCTGCCGCTGGTGATGACCAGCGGCAACATAAGCGAGGAGCCCATAGCCAAGGACAACGACGAGGCGCTGCGCCGCCTCAGGGGCATCGCCGACTTCTTCGTCATGCACAACCGCGATATTCATGCCCGCTACGACGACAGCGTGGCCATAGTGGAGCGAGGGAAACCGCAGCTCATCAGGCGGGCGCGGAGCTATGCACCGTATCCCATCCACCTTCCCTTCGATGCCAGGCAGGTCCTCGCCTGCGGCGCCGAGCTGAAGAACACCTTCTGCATGACCAAAGACAACTATGCCTTCATCAGCCAGCACATCGGCGACATGGAGAACCTGGAGACCCTGCAGCACTTCGACGACACCATCGAGCTGTACAAGAGGCTCTTCCGCCTCGAGCCAGAAGCGATAGCCTACGACCTGCATCCGGAGTACCTTTCCACCAAGTACGCCAAGGAACGTGCCGCCGACCTGCCCCTCATCGGCGTGCAGCACCACCACGCGCACATCGTGAGCTGCATGGTGGAGAACGGCGTTCAGGAGCCGGTCATCGGCGTCGCCCTCGATGGCACCGGCTACGGCAGCGACGGCACCATCTGGGGAGGCGAGTTCCTCGTCGTCGACTACAAGAGCTTCACCAGGGCAGGCCACCTCGAGCCTGTCCCCATGCCCGGCGGGGCCGCCGCCATCGAGAGGCCCTACCGCATGGCCTTCTCGTATGTCTACTCTCTGCTGGGAGAGGAAGCCCTCGGCCGGGGGCTTCCCTTCCTCCGCGAGGCTGGCGGCGAGGAGATCGACGTGATGAAGCAGCAGCTCGAGAGGGGGCTCAATGCGCCCCTGACGTCCAGTTGCGGGCGGCTGTTCGACGGGGTATCGGCGCTGCTAGGCATCAGAGGCAGGGTCGACTACGAGGCGCAGGCGGCGGTCGAGCTGGAGATGGCGGCGACGGGTTACACGGGGGAGGCGCAGCCGTATCGCTACTCAATCGGGGAGCGCAACGGGTTGAAGGTGGTAATGCTGAAGGAGCTGTTCCAGGCCGTGCTTGACGACATCGGCCAGCGACCCACGCCGGCAATATCGCTCCGTCTTCACCGTACGGTGGCCGACATCGTGGCCGAGATGTGCCTGCTGGTGTCGAGGGAACATGGGTTATGTACAGTGGCGCTGAGCGGCGGGGTCTTTCAGAACCGTTTGCTGCAGAGGCTGACCGTCGCCGCTCTGGAGAGCAGGGGCTTCGAGGTGCTCACCCACGCGCTGGTGCCCACCAACGACGGCGATATCTCGCTGGGGCAGGCGGTAGTCGCTCTTTCGAACCTTGGGTGAACGCCCAAGAACACTATCGACGAATGCCAGGAGCGGACTGAAAGAACGAGCGCAGAAGGCAGAGAACGAGAAAATGTGTCTGGCAATACCGGTACAGATCAAGTCAATAGAGGGAAGCGAGGCTGAGGTTGAGTTCGGCGGGGTAACCCAGAAGATCAGCGTCCTGCTCACTCCCGAAGCCAGGCTGGGCGACTACGTTCTCCTCCACACCGGCTACGCCATAAGCGTCATCAACGAAGAGCAGGCACAGGAGACGCTGCGGCTGTTTGAGGAGATAGAGCGCCTGGCGGAGACGTAGCCCGCCGGCATGCCGCCGCAGCCGCAGGCAGACTCGATAATGAAGTTCATCGACGAGTTTCGAGACGCCGACATGGCCAGGGGTGTCCTTGGCCAGATCCGCCGCCAGTCCAGGCGACAGGTGAGGCTCATGGAGTTCTGCGGCGGCCACACCGTCACCATCATGCGGCACGGCATACGCCAGCTCCTCCCCGACACCATAGAGATGCTGTCGGGCCCCGGCTGCCCCGTCTGCGTGACCGCCAACGCCGACCTGGACAAGGCCATCGCCCTTGCCGCCAATCCCGAGATCATCATCACCAGCTTCGGAGACATGCTCAAGGTCCCCGGCAGCCGCTCCAGCCTGCAGCAGGCCCGCGCCGACGGCGGCGACGTCAGGATTGTCTACTCCACCCTCGACGCCCTCCAGGTCGCCAGGGACAACCCCGACAGGTCGGTGGTCTTCATCGGCATCGGTTTCGAGACTACCGCGCCCACCATCGCCGCCTCCATCAAGAAGGCTGAGGAGGAAGGAATCGGGAACTACCATATCCTGTCCCTGCACAAGCTGTGCCCCCCGGTTATCAAGGCCCTGCTCGACTCCGGTGAGGTGAAGCTCGACGGCCTCATCTGCCCCGGCCACGTGAGCGCCGTCATCGGCTCGCGCCCGTGGGAGTTCGCCGCCCACGACTACGGCATCGCCTGCGTGGTGACCGGCTTCGAGCCGCTCGACGTCCTGCTCTCCGTCGACATGCTGGTCAACCAGATCGAACAGGGCAAGCCAACCGTGGAGATCGCCTACCGCCGCGGGGTAACTCCCGACGGCAATCTGACAGCTCAGAACCTGATGCACGCCGTGTTCGAGCCGTCGCCCGCTGCGTGGCGCGGCATGGGGACGGTCCCGGGCAGCGGTTTGACACTGAGAGAGGAATATGAGAGGTTCGACGCGGAGCGCGTCTTCGACATCGACCCTGGCCCCACCGTCGAGCACAAGGGCTGCATCTGCGGCGACATCCTCAGGGGGGTGAAGACCCCGCCCGACTGCAAGCTGTTTCGCACCGCGTGCACCCCGGAGCGCCCGGTGGGACCGTGCATGGTCTCCTCCGAGGGAAGCTGCGCCAGCTACTATCACTATGGAAGCATCTGAGGACGAGAAGATACTCCTGGCCCACGGCAGCGGGGGCAAGCTGAGCCACGACCTGGTGGAGAAGGGCTTTGTGCCCTCCTTCGACAATCCCCTGCTCTCCAGACTGGACGATTCCGCAGTCTTCGAGGCCACAGGCCGCCTCGCCTTCACCACCGACAGCTACATCGTCACCCCCATCTTCTTCCCCGGCGGCGACATCGGCAAGCTGGCGGTGTGCGGCACGGTCAACGACCTGGCGATGAGCGGCGCTACACCGCTCTACCTCAGCGTATCCTTCATCATCGAGGAGGGCTTCTCGTTCAGTGACCTCAGCCGCATCGTGACCTCGATCCAGCAGGCCACCGATGAGGCGGGGGCCAAGGTGGTCACCGGAGACACCAAGGTGGTGAACCGCGGCAGCGCCGACCGCCTCTTCATCAACACCGCCGGCGTGGGCGCCGTCGCTGACGGCATAGACATCTCCGGTTCAAACGCCCGACCGGGCGACAGGGTCATCCTCAGCGGGCCCGTCGGCGACCACGGCATCGCCATCATGAGCGAGCGCGAAGGGCTGAAGTTCTCCAGCCCGGTCAAGAGCGACTGCGCCCCCCTCAACCACCTGGTGTCCGAGATGCTCCAGGTGTCGAGCGACATCCACTGCCTCCGCGACCCCACGCGAGGCGGCCTGGCCACCACCCTCAACGAGTTCGCCGCCCAGTCCGGCGTTGGCATCGTCATCCACGAGGAGGCCGTGCCGGTGCGGGACGCGGTGCGCGCCGCCTGCGAGATGCTTGGCTTCGACCCGCTCTACGTCGCCAACGAGGGCAAGCTGGTGGCCGTTGTTGCCCCCGACGACGCCGAGAGGGTGGTCGGCAGGATGAAGGAGAGCCGCTACGGCGCTGACGCCGCCATAATCGGAGAGATAACCGAGGACCATCCGGGGAAGGTGGTGCTCAGGACCACCCTCGGCGCCTCCCGCATCGTCGACATGCTGGTCGGCGAGCTCCTGCCCAGGATCTGCTGAGATGTGTGTGGCCGGGGTGTACTCCCGGGCTACGTATGCATCTTGCCCACGCTCGCTCATATCAGCAGTACCTTCTCTGGTCGACCAACGCGCGGTCCGCAGGTGTACGAGGCTAGCCCACAACGTGGATGAGACGGTCAATTGACTGGGCTAGTGGTTTGGCAACCACTCGCAGATACATCTGCCGTACAGCACTTGGCGCGATGTCCATCCTCGAGGCGATGGCGTTTCCCAGGTCGTCGATCAGCGTCAGAACCTCGACGACAACAAAGGCGGAATAGAGATCAAAGTCAACAACGTTTCTCCCTTCCCGATAGAGCACCGCTGGAAGCACTATTTCCGGAGACCGAGATCGGTCATAGACTTGAAAGAGCAGTCCATCTTCCGAGTTGCCGAAGATGATTCTGTGGTGCTTCCGGTGTGTGAGGAGGTCGCGAACGTTCTTTACGCCAGGCCACCAGCGCTCCGTGCTATCGACAATACCCCTGAGGTCATCTCCCAGTTGCTTCCGGTAGGGCCCATCTGAACCTAGTCGAATAGATCGCCAACCTGGAAGCCAGTCCCCATCTTCTCGTTTGAGTTGGGGTCCTGCGTGAATCACAACCACAGCGAGCGCGTCCATGAGGCTCGCGATGTCTATGTGGAAATCCTTAACGGCCAGCCCCATGTACATGCGCCAAGATGCCGCCTTTGGGTCCTGTGCCTGAGCAAACACATCAGGATCTGTCTCATACGCGAGAACAGTCTTCATCCACTCAACCAGTTGAAGCCTGACGAGCATGTCTGTCAAGCGCTCCGATGCGTAGGCGATTGCCACGCAAAGGGCCTTGGCACGCGCCGCTTTCTCGCGGATTGCCTGCCCAAGGCTCTGGTCGGCAGCCAGTCCGCTCCATCGACTACTGAGTTCGGCTCCTAGCCCTTCAAGGCTGGTCAACTGAATGTCGTTGGATTCACGAGACACGAAGAGGCTGCGAGCCCGATGTGAGCGAGATGAATCAGCGTCCATGTCAACAACGGCATCTAGGCTTGTCGCATTGTGCCAAGCCAGCAACTGCGAATCATAAGATACGGCCTGATGAACGTCAAGAACGAGCGGATAGTCTGGACAGCTGTCATCCGGTGGACAAAACAGGCAGTCTCGACCCTCCACCACGTTTGTGTAACCGACAGCCTGCCTGTTGACATCGCAGACCGCGCACACTACCTTACGCACACCAGTCAAGACGAGGGAGGGCGGCTATGTAGTCGACGAAGGCCATCTACGTACGGCAACATGACCGGCCTGGATAAGGCCGCGGAATAGACGCGATGGAGGAGAACGACGATGGACAACCCTCTGGTTCTCTACGAGGTGAAGGAGCAGATCGCCTACATAACACTGAATCGACCCGAGAAACGGAATGCCCTCAACAACGAGCTGAGCATAGAGCTGGGCAGAACGTGGAAACGTTTCGAGCAGGACCCCGATGCCCGGGTAGCGATTCTCAGTGGAGCCGGTGACGCTTTTTGCGGCGGAGCCGACGTGACGCGCGGCGCGGGAGAGCTTACTCTGGAGGCTCTCTATCAGGCATTCGCGCCGAACGGCACAACCCTCCTCAAGCCTGTCGTTGGCGCTGTCCATGGGTTTGCCGTCGGGGCCGGCTACGGCCTGGCCATCAGGAGCTGTGACCTGACCATTGCCGCTGAGGACACCAAGTTCGGTTTCCCCGAGCCAAGGGTAGGCACGGTGGGCGGCATAATCGAGTACCTTCCCTACATGCCGTTCAAGATAAGCCTGGAGTTCCACCTCACCGGCTCGATGATGAGCGCCCAGAGAGCCTATGAGGTGGGTCTGGTCAACAAGGTTGTGCCGAAGGCGGAGCTGATGGATGAGGCCGCCCGGTGGGCTGAGCGGCTGAAGAAGAACGCCCCTCTGGTCATGAGAGTCATCAAGTACTCGCACTACAAGGCGATGGACACCGTAGCCAACAGGTCCAGAGCGGAGTTCGACGCTTTCATTCAGCCGGTGCGCCAGAGCCAGGACAGGCTGGAGGGGTCGAGGGCCTTCTTCGAGAAGAGAGAGCCGCGGTTCGAGGGCAGGTGAGGCGGCTTCCGTCCACGCTTAGCCTGTGAAGCAAGCTCCTGCCGCGAATATGCCGACGCACAACCGCGAGGCAAGCTTGTGGCGTCGGCCTAAGTTCCAGGTTGATGGTGACGCGCCGCGTGCTCGCTGGCAGCGCGCCGACTACCGTCGCACCGCATCAAGGACGATCTCGGGAAGCATCCTCACCTGATAGTCACCCGCCGCCTGCAGCTTGCCTCTCAGGCTGTGGTAGCAGCCGGTGCAGATGGTGACCACCGTCCTGGTGGTGAGGCTGCCGGTCAGCTCTTCCAGGTGCAGCGGGATGTAGCAGCACCGCGTGCTATCGAGGTGGTTCACCCGCAGTCCCTCTATCCTGTCGAGCACCCGCACCGCCGCCTCGACGCCGACCGGCTCCGAGGTGATGCGCCGCCGGAAGCGGTAGCAGCCGGCGTAGTAGTCAACCTCCCCATCCAGCCTGCCACCGCTGAAATGGCGCTCGAGAAGCTCGCTGTACGAGATGACCTCAAGCCCGGTGGCCGCGGCCCAGTTGGTGTAGCTCGGCTCGCAGGCGGCACAGAACAGGGCAATCGACTTCGCCCCCAGCGCCTCGGCCTGCCTGAAGTTGGCCACAACGAACTCCCGCGACAGCTCCTTCGCCCTGGCGATGTCCTCGTCATTCCTCGCCATTACCGCCGGCTGCCCCAGGGGCACCCACCCGCAGCAGTACTCCATTGGAAGCAGGGTATAGTCTATCTGCAGGCGGTCGAGCAGCTCCTTGAGCGCCCGCAACACGTGGGGCGTCGCCAGCGGCTGGGCGCAGCCAAGGATGAGCGCGTACTCCGCCCCCTCCTTCGACCTGAACCCTATGTCCTCCAGCACCTTGTCTCTGGCTTCCCCCGAGTCGGTGTAGATGCCATGAGCCCTGATATTCTCCACCAGCTTCTCGTCTATCACATCAACCTCCAGCGACTGGACTTGGGCGCTCTCCACAGCCCGGCGCCGACGACTGCCCTCGCCCCCTGGCTGTTCAACCGGCGCAGGTTCTCATTCGGCGGGACCCACTGGCAGCCTCACAGTGAACTCCGCCCCACCGCCTGCAGGGCTGCGCGCTTCGATATCTCCACCGTGGGCCCGCGCTATCTCCCTGGCGATGGCCAGCCCCAGGCCGGTGCCCGCCTTCCTCGCCGAGGGGTCTGCCTGGTAGAAGCGCTCGAACACGTGAGGCAGCTCGTCCGCCGCTATCCCCGGGCCGGTATCGGCCACGCGCACTCTCACGTGCCCCGAAGGTGCCTGATGAGCGGAAACGGTCACCGTCCCTCCCGCCAGCGTGTGTTTCAACGCGTTGTCCAGCAGGTTGCTGAAGACCTGCTCCAGGCGGTCGATGTCCCCGACCACGGACGGCAGGGACGCGAACTCCATCTTGAGCGTCACACCCTTCTCCTCCGCCCGCATGGAGAACAGCTCGTGGCAGTGCCGCAGCAGCCCGCCAACGTCCACCGGCTCCCGCGACATCTGTATCTGGCCTGATTCGATTCGGGACAGCTCGAGGAGGTCGTCCACCAGCCGGATCAGTCGCATCGACTCGTCCTGTATGATCTGCGCCGACCTGGTCTGGGCTTCACTATCCCTTGCAGTCCCGTCAACCATCGCCAGGGCGAAGCCTCTGATGGCGGTCAGGGGGCTTCTCAGCTCATGCGACGCATCGGCGACAAAGTCACGCAGCCTCTGCTGAGACTGCTGCACCCGCCGCGCCATCTGGTTGAAGCGCAGGGCGAGCCGTCTCACCTCCCGGGGACCGGCGAGAGGAACCTCTTGCTCGTAGTGCCCCTGGGCTATCCTCTCCGCCGCCTCGGTCACCCGCTGCACCGGACCGTAGATGGAACGGGCGAGGACTATGGCGAGCACTATCGAGACCGCCAGTGCAATCAGCGCCGCCCAGATAAAGGGCTCGGCGAAACCAGCCCACAGGAGGAGAGCGCCTCGCAGAGGCACGGCGAGAATCAGGGTTTCCGGCATGGTTGGTCTCTCAGACCCAACAAGCGCAGCCAAGGGGTAGGCGACAAAAACGAAAGCCTGGCCCTTTGGGAACCTGTAGGTCCCATGATAGGGCTCGGTCAGGTCGGACGGCAGTGCTCCCGCCGGCAGTCTGTCGAGCTGTACCACGGCTTCGCCCGGCGAGACCTGCTTGACAACAGCGCCCTCGTCATCGACCAGCAGGATGTGGACCCCGGTCTCCTCCGACTGCTCCTGCAGATTGTCCCATACCTCGTCCAGCGTTGAGTCACCCTGAACCAGCGACCTCGCCTGAACGTAGATGGGAATGGTCATGTCGTCCAGGCGCGCCACGGCGAACCTGATTCGATACTGCTGCAGCAGCCCGAGCACCGCGACGCCGACTATGGCCAGGCACAGGACCACTATCAACGCATGGGACAGAATCAGTCGGGTGCGCAGACTCATCGAAGGCCCCTCAACACCGTGAGCTTCCCATCGCCGCCATG
>Ga0180432_10004961_pt1 | contig 17992 bp, 16 predicted proteins | sample SS_ome_10_FD_132414 | JGI IMG/M metagenome (GOLD analysis project Ga0180432, IMG submission 132414) | Hypersaline lake sediment archaeal communities from the Salton Sea, California, USA - SS_1_MS_2 metaG | ecosystem: Environmental > Aquatic > Non-marine Saline and Alkaline > Hypersaline >...
ACACTTGGCAGGAGACAGATCCATGGAACCGAAGCGCACACCCAACCGTCGTCACGTCATGGCCGGAGCCGCCGCCGCTACGGTCACGATCGTATCGCCGCACGTCCTCGGCGGGCCCGGCAAGACGCCCCCGAGCGAGAAGCTGAACATTGCCGGGGTCGGCATCGGGGGCAAGGGCTACCATGACGTCCGCAGTGTGCCCACCGAGAACATCGTGGCCCTGTGCGACGTGGACAGCAACTACACCCGGCGGGGCGCCAAGCTCTTCCCCAAGGCCAGGGTCTGGACCGACTACCGAAAAATGCTCGACCAGCAGAAGGACATCGACGCGGTCATGATTGCCACGCCCGACCACACGCACGCCGTCATTACCATGGCGGCCCTCCAGCGCGGCAAGCACGTCTTCTGCCAGAAGCCCCTGACGCACTCGGTGTACGAGGCCCGGCAGATCGGCATCGCGGCCGGCAAGGCCAAGGTCGCCACGCAGATGGGCAACCAGGGCCAGGCCGGCGAGGGCGCCCGGCTGTTGGCGGAGTTTATCGCCGACGGCGCGATCGGGGCCGTCCGCGAGGTCCACGCCTGGTCGAACCGCAAGAGGCGGATCAGCCCGCGGGGCATCCCGCGCCCGGCCAGCCGCCCGGCCGTGCCGGCGAACCTCGACTGGGACCTCTGGCTGGGCCCGGCGCCCCAGCGGCCGTATCACCCGGCCTACCTGCCGTTCCGCTGGAGAGGCTGGTGGGACTTCGGTACCGGCGTTCTGGGCGATATAGGCTGCCATCAGCTCTCGGCCATCTTCAAGGCGCTCACGCTGGGCCATCCGACGTGGGTCGAGGCCTGCTCGAGCAACGACCAGGTCGGCCCGGAGATTGCCAACGAGACGGCCCCCGTCTCGTCGATCGTCCGTTACCAGTTCCCCGCGGAGGGCAAGCGACCGCCGGTGAAGATCATCTGGTACGACGGCGGCATGATGCCGCCGCGCCCGGAGGAGTTGGGTCCCGGTCGCCGGATGGGCGGCGGCGACGGCAACCTCTACGTCGGGGACAAGGGCAAGATGCTGGGCTACCGCCTGATACCCGAGTCGCGCATGCGGGCCTACAAGAGGCCGCCCAAGACGCTGCCCCGCAGCCCCGGGCACTACCGCGAGTGGCTTGACGCGTGCAAGGGCGGCAAGGCGGCCGGGTCCGACTTCGCCAAACACGCCGCCCACCTGGCCGAAGTGGTCCTCCTGGGCAACATCGCCATTCGCACCCGTCAGAAGCTCCACTGGGACGGCCAGAACATGCGCTTCACCAACTGCCCCAAGGCCAACGAGTACATCAACCCGCCGTACCGTAAGGGGTGGAAACTGATGTGAGGGCGCCCGTGGGTGCTCAATGCGCCTGCACTGCATTGTTCTCAACGCCCCCGGGTCCCACCCGGGAGGTGCTTTCTGCGCCGCATAGTCCTCATCCGCAGACACCCCCCGGGGTGGAACCCGGGGGCGTTGGGGGGCGCTCATCCGAAAGAGGGCACAACTCATGCGGATCACGATGCGTCCATGCACGCGCGCAGCTTCTCGAGGTGCTGCGGGACCTGCTTGTAGGGGTCTTCCCTCGCCTCGTACTCCAGCGTGATGTAGCCGCTGTAGTTGGCGTCGCGCAGGATGGTGATGATGCGTTTGAAGTCGGCCGGTTCGGAGCCCTTTCCGGCGGGTCGCACGTGCACCTTGATCTGGGCGTTCACCGCATAGGGGGCGATCTTGGCCAGGTCCGCGTACGGGTCGGGGCTGTGGAAGTTGCCCGAGTCGAACGTCACCCCGAACCACGGGCTCTTGACGCCTTGAACGATCTGCAGCATGCGCTCGACCGTCGCCGAGAAGTCGTGGTTCTCGATGCCGAGCATCACGCCGCGCTTGCCCGCATACTCGCAGGCCGCCTCGAAGTTGGCGATACAGTGCTTCAGAGCCGTCGCCTCGTCGGTGCCTTTGGGCGGCCCGCCGGCGAACACGCGAATGACGGGTGCCCCGAGATCGGCGTAGTGGTCGATCCACTTGCGGACGTGGGCGTGCTGGGCGTCGAGGGCCTTGCCGGGGCCGAGCGTGAAGCGATTGGCGATGGCCCCGCCGGAAATGTCCACCCCCGCCAGGTGCGCGCGGCGCTTCAGGCCCGCAAGGTACTCGCGCGTGACCGTTTTCGGGAACCAGTACGACGTGAGTTCCGCCCCGTCCAGCCGGAGCTTGGCGCAGTAATCGATGAACCCGCCCATGTCCATCGCGCCGGGGCTTCCGGGCTTGGCCGTGAGGTACCGCTTCATCGAGTAGGCGGCCAGGCTGAGCCTCATCAGCGGCTTGCCGGGCCTCTCGAGCGGCTCGATGCCGCGCGCCCGCCCGGCCAGAGAAGCGGCGGCGGCGCCGGCAGAGGCGGCCAGGAACGATCGGCGGGTCAGCGCATGCATGCGGTGTCTCCTTGTCAGCATCAGTCGGCCAGATTGACCCTCACCGCGGGGCGCTCGAAATCCTCGGCGGTGATGTAGTCTCTGGGCTTGAGCCCGGCCAGCGCGGCAATGAAGCGATCGGGCACGATCAGCAGTCGGATGTTGTGATGCTCGACGATCTCGTTGAAGTACCCCCTGGCCAGGGCGATTCGGTTCTCCGTGTCGCACAGGGCCTGCTGGAGCTTCAGGAAGTTCTGGTTGCTCTTGAGTTCAGGATAGCTTTCCCTCAGGGCGATGAGCTTCGGGGCGCACGCCCGGGCGTCGGCGCCGTCTTGGCCGGGTGCGGTGACGGCGGCCTGGCTGCGCAGCAGGGCCACCTGCTCCTGCACCGATCGCTCGTGCGACTTGAGCCCCTCCAGGCACGCCACCAGGGGCGGGACCAGGTCCGCCCGGCGCTTCAGTTGAACGTCCACGTTACTCCACGCCTGGGCCACGCGCTGCTTCAGGCCCACCATGCTGTTGTAGATCATCCACACGCACCCCACGAGCCAGCCTCCGGCCAGCCCCAGCGCCGTGCCGCCATACGTCGCGATCCGCCCGGCGGGGTCGGCGCCCATCTGCTTGTGCGTGATGATCCACCCGACCACGCCGAGGACCAGCCCCAGCACGGCCAGGCCCCAGAACAGCCAACTCAACCCGCGGCTGACCTGCTTCTCGGACCGCGTGGAGATCAGGAACATCGGCGCGGTGTCGTCGTAGGCGATCTCCGGGGCGATGACGTCGTCACGCTCGCGGGCGTGGCCGATCACGTAGAGGTCGGCGTGCAGGCCGATGGCTCGTTCGGTGAACCGCCTGCGGTGGTCGGAGTCCATGATCTCGTCGGCCGGACCCTTGCCGAAGTACAGCGGGTCGTGGCGGCCGACGGTCCGGCTGAAGACGGTCTCGGCCTGAATCTGGGCGCGGTCGGGGTTGACGCGGATCACGCCGCAGTCGTCGCGGAGGTAGAACAACTGTTCCTGGGCCCCGCGGCCGACGGTGCGCCAGCCGCTCTGGGTCTTCGTGCGGGTTCGGCTCTTGCCTTCGCTGTCGGTGTAGCGTTCGGTGACGGTCCGCTCCCAGCGCTCTTCGACCTTCCAGGAATACCACACGCACGTGGTTTCGGCGAGATAGCTGCAGAAGGGCTGCTCCGACTCGGCCGTGCCTTTGACCTCGACGAATCCGATGAACACGCCCGTGGTTTTGGACGTGGGGATGTTGTCCACCAGGCGCTTGCGCTTGCCCGCCCGCAGGCTCAGCAGGATCAGTACCACCGCCAGCATCACGCCGCCCCAGCCGAAGACCACAGGAGGCACGTTCGCAAGAATGTTCAAGACCGGCGATACCATGTTATTCCCCCGTCCCGTTCTGGCCCGACGAGGCGGGCATGCTGTATGTCGTGACCGACGCGCCGAGCCCGACGGCCGGATGGGTCAACTGCATGTCGTCTTCGAAGCAGCGGATCGGGGCGATCTTCATGCCCTGGAGGTCGCCATGGTAGGCCCGAACGGCCTCCTCGGGCGAGATCTGCCCGTCGGCGATCGCGCGGAGGTAGGTGATGAAGGTGAGCTGGTGCTCGGCGTTGTTGATCTTCCGCCCGAACAGCGCCGCCCGGGCGCCGTGGGCCTTGGCGTCGGCCAGCAGCTTGAACGCGTCGTACGTCGTGCCCGATGAACCGCCCAGAATGCCCGGCACCAGGTGCCGGTCGTACCGGACGAGTTCCTCCATGAACTTCGGGCCCTGGTAGGCGATCTTCAGGAACAGGGGCCTGGCGACCGAGGCCACCCCGGCCAGTGTCCGTACGACGTGATCGTTCATGAACGCGCCGACCTGGTCCGGCGGGATCGGCCTGGTCGGTGCGTTCGGGGCGAAGACCTCCAGGAAGTGGCGAAAGCCCTTCCGTTCGGCCTCGATGCGAAACGCCTTGTAGGCCTCCAGGGCCTCGCGGTCGAGATCGACGTCGTTGTTGAACGTCAGGCTGTAGAGCCCGAGGTCGGCGCCGAGGGTGCGGTCGGCGTCTTCGCCGGCCAGACGCCCGCACTGGGCGTGATCCAACAGTGCCGTGCGGAACGGGCGCGACGGGGCATCCGGATAGACCCCGTGGCGAATGATGTGCACGTCGGTGGTGTCGTTGGCCCGGATGGCCGGCGTCACGGGCGACTCGGCAAACAGCCGCTCCTGAATCGTCAGGACCTCGCTGGTGGACACGGACATCAGCATGATGTCCAGAAGCCCCTGGCGCACGTTTTGGCGGATGATCTCGCGGAGTTCGGCCAGCGACCGCACCGGTCCGTCCGGTCGCCCGCCCTCGCGCCCCGGCGCGCCGATCCCGAAGGCCATGTCAGGGTCCTTCGCGTCGGCCAGGATAAAGGCGTTCGACTCGGCGTCGGCGTGAATCTCGGCCAGCTTCGCGTCCAGTGACTTCTTCATCGTATGACACGTCCGTGTTCGAGGCGGACAGAGTACTCCTGCCGCGGTCATTTGGCCAGCGTCGGATCGCGTTGCTGCTTGCGCCACTGAGTCAGGCGCTTCTGCAGTGACTTCAGCACGTTGGCGCAAGCCGCGTCGCCCGCGAGATTGTTACGCTCGTAGGGGTCGCCGGTCAGGTCGTACAGCTCTTCTTTCGGGCGGTGCATGTAGTCGTGGACGATCCGGGCCGCCTGCTTGTCGGTCTTGGCCTTGGCGACCCAGGTGCCCCAGAAAGGCAGATGGTGCGGGCTGCCCGGCCTGCAGCCGGTAATGTGCGTGGTGAACGTCCGCTCGGGATGGAGGTTCAGGATGTACTTGTGCGTGGCCGTGCGCACGGTGCGCATGGGGCAGTGGTTGGCGATGCCGGGCCCCCCGTTGTCGTTGCCGGTGTGAGCGGCGAAGACCGCGTCGCGATGGCTCTGCGCCGTTCCCCGCAGCACAGGCAGGACACTCCGCCCGTCCAGGCCCTTGGCCGGTTCGGCCCCGGCAGCGGCCAGAAACGTCGGCAGCAGGTCCACCAGGGAGACCATCGCGTTGGTGACGCTGCCCGGCTTGACCTTGTCCGGCCAGCGAACGATCAACGGCACGCGAATGCCCGCGTCGTACAGGCACCACTTGGCGAACGGCCAGTTCGAGCCCTGGTCGCTCGTGTAGAGCATCAACGTATTGCTGGTCCAGCCGCGCTTCGCCACCGCGTCAAGGACCCGCCCCAGCAGGCTGTCCGCAGCGGTGACTTCCATGTAGTACTCGCACCGCTGGCGGCGCGTCGTGGGGGTGTCCACGAAGTTCGGCGGGAGCGTGACCTTGCTCGGATCGTACAGCGTGTTCTTCGGCCAGGGCGTGTGCGGGTGGTGGCTGCACACCAGCAGGAGCAACGGCTTGCTGCCCTTGTAGCCGGCGATGAACCCGGGCGCCCTGTTCTCGCTGCGGATGACGGTGTCGTAGGGAAACTGCCTGTTCGGGGCGTGGTGGAACTTGCCGATATGGACCGTGTGGTAGCCGAGTGCCTTGAAGTACATCGGCATCGTTCGCACGCCGCGACGGATGGGCGTGCCGAACTTGTGCCCGCCGTTGCGAAACGGCATGAGCCCCGTCTCGAGGACGCACCGCGACGGAGAACACAGGGGCGAGGCGGCAAACGCCAGCGTGAACCGCATGCCCTGAGCGGCCAGGCGGTCGATGTTCGGCGTGCGGACCACGCGGTCGCCATAGGCGCCGCTGTCCTCGACGCCGTGATCGTCCGAGACGAACAGGATGATGTTGGGCCGGCCGCTGGCGGTCTCGGCGCCGCGAGCGCGTCGGCCGGCCGACAGGCCCACGGCCCCCGCAGCCGCTGCCCGGAGAAACCCGCGTCTACTTGTCCGCATGTCGTCCGCGTCCTTTCGGCCACAAGTCTACACCGATTCGCCGGCCACGCAAGCGAACGCCGCCAACAGCCGTCGTTGACAGCAACGACACTGTTGGAGTAGACACTGGCCACGAGGGAGAGGAGAGGGCTGATGCGACGATCTGCGGCATTGCTGGGACTGGCGGCTGTTCTGCCCTGTGTCATGGGCGTTCGCCGCACCCTCGGCCAGACCACGCGCGTTGACTTCGGGCGCCGGACTGTGTGGCGGTACTTCGACAAGGGCACCGAACCATCGCCGCAGTGGCGCGACGCGGCGTTCGATGATTCGGCCTGGGCGTCCGGACCGGCGCCGCTGGGCTATGGCGAACGCGGACTGAATACGACGGTCAGTTTCGGCCGGAATCCGAAAGCCAGGCACATCACGACGTATTTCCGGCACAGCTTCCGCATTGCCGACGCCAAGGACGTCGGGCAACTGCTGTTTCTGATCCGGCGCGACGACGGCCTGATCGTCTACCTCAACGGAAAGGAGATCATCCGCAGCAATCTCGCCAAGGGGGCGGTCAACGCCAAGACCGTCGCCGGACGCGATCTCGAAGGCATCGATGAGCGGATCTATCGTCGCTTTGCCGCACCGGCATCTGCGCTTGTAGCCGGGAAGAACGTCCTGGCCGTCGAGGTCCACCAGTCCGGCCCGGGCAGCAGCGACCTGTTCCTGGACCTCGTTCTCAGGAGCTACCGCCGCGGTGAAGAGACGCGACCGGTCCTCAAGCCCAAGGCAAAGCCGGCCGCAAATGCATATTACGGCAAGCACTACATCGCGCCCGGGGTGACCATTCCAGACGGCTACGTCGATGGCGGGCGCGGGATGCGGCTGGATGCGGCCGGACGTGCCAGGTCGCGCCGTGAGGTCATCGTGGTCGATCGGTCCCGCGATGCGTTCCTGCAGAAGCACCTCGAGTTTGCCGGTTCGGAAGCGGTAGAGGCGCTGAAGCCGGCGGACCGCGCCAAGCGCCTGGCGAAGTACGTCGCTGCCGAAATCTCCGGCGGCGGAGGCCGGTGGATCCTTCAGGCGACCGGTCGGCTGGCGGCGGAGTACTCCAGCCAGGGCGTTCTGGTAGGGGAGGTGGCCAGACTCTGCGGAGCCACGTGCTGCCGGCATCGTGCACTGCTGTACAAGCTCCTGGCCGACAAGGCCGGCCTTCGTGTGTCGCTCGTCCGGGGCAACTACAACACCGGCCGCGGCATTGGCGGGCACGCCTGGAACGAACTGCATCTCGCCGACGGAACGACGATGATCGTCGACACGATGAAGTCGCCTCACAGCGCCATGTTCCCCCGGTCGGATGCCAGAAGGGCCGGACGCTATCTCACCATACGCAGCAAGCCGATGTACAAGCCCTCCACCGCGCCTCCCGACAGCGGGCCGAAGAAGACGCCTTGACGCAGGTTGCGGGATACGTGCCCGGGCCTGTTCGTTCTGTTGACAGGCGCAGCGTGGGGCGGGAGAATGGCCGGACCGGCAAGGCATGTCGTGGAGCCGGGGAAAGGGCCAGAGATGAATGCCATCGAGTGCCTTGCGCTGCCCAGAACCTGCCCACGTTAAGCAGTGCGGGCAACCGAACAGACGTAAGTCGTTGTGAGACAAAGACGGCCCGGTGGCGGAATCGGCAGACGCTGGGGACTTAAAATCCCCTGCCCTTCGGGGCGTGCGGGTTCAAATCCCGCCCGGGCCAATGCCTTTGTGCACGCGCCCTGCCGGCGGTCTTGACATTCGTCGTCTCCAGGCATAGCATGTCGTGGGACCTCGATCGAACCTGATAGCACCGGACAGACAGGAGCCTGCCATGCCCTCCGAGAACGTCATAGAGTTGACGGACGAGACGTTTGACGCCGAAGTGATCCAGTCCGATCTGCCCGTCCTGGTCGACTTCTGGGCGGATTACTGCATGCCGTGCAAGATGATGGCCCCCATGGTGGCCGAGTTGGCCGACGAATACGCCGGGAAGATGCGCGTGGGCAAGGTCGACACGGGCACGCACCGCCAGGTGGCGATCAACTACGGCATCCAGGCGATTCCGACGCTGCTGCTGATCAAGGATGGTGAACTGGTGGGCAAGTTCGTCGGCATGCAGACCAAGAGCGACCTGAAGGCAGCGATTGACGAGCAGATCTGAGCGCCAGGGCTTGGCGGGCGAGCGGTGCCTGGCGCGCTAAACAACAAGAGGAGACACCGTGGACAGCCTTTCGCGCGACGAGGTCCGCGAGATAGACCGCCGGGCCATCGAGGTCGCGGGCGTGCCGGGGGCGGTGCTGATGGAGAACGCCGGTCGCTGCGCTGCCGACGAAATCGAGCAGTTCATGGCGGGCCGGGCGGCGCGGCGCGTGGCGGTGGTGGCCGGCGCGGGGAACAACGGGGGCGACGGCCACGTGATCGCCCGCCACCTGAACATGCGGGGCGCCGAGACGGTCACGTTTCTGGTGGCGCCCGCCGGCAGGATAAGCGCCGACGCGCGGATCAACCTGGACATCCTCCGCAAGCTCGGGGCCGACGTGCGCGAGGTCGCGGGCGGGGGGGGGCTGGCCGAGCACCTGCGCCGCTTCGACCTGATCGTCGACGCGGTGGGGGGCACGGGCATACGCGGGGCGCTGCGGGGCGAGCCGGCCGCCGCGGTCGAGGCAATCAACGCCGCCGCCCAGAGCACGCCCGTGGTGGCGGTGGACATCCCCACGGGTCTGGACTGCGACACGGGCCACGTCGACGGGCCGGCCGTCACCGCCGCGATGACCGTGACGTTCGTTGCGCGGAAGAAGGGATTCGACGCCCCCGGCGCGTCGGCCTGGACGGGCGAGGTCCGCGTGGTCGACATCGGCGTGCCCGCGGAGACCCTGGCGGCGATGTCCGACTGACGCGTGGGGCGCGCGTGGGGCGTGTTTGGTTCAAGGGCAGTCGGGGGGCACGTCGATACTAAGAGGATGTGGGCGACGGATCGCCCGCGTTGAGTGGACCCAAGGAAGGGAGAGCAACTGATGTGCCCGTTTGCCGAGCGGTCGGACCCGCGTTGTGGGCGTCACCTGAGACTGGACGACCTGGCGTGGGCGTTTTCACGCTGTGTGGAGCACCCGACCACCTGCCCGATCTACTGGGAGATTACCCTCGATGACGGCCAGCTCCGCCGAGTCGGTCCCGACCGCCTCGTCGCTTCCTCCTGAGAGCGTGCGTCATCTTCGGGCGTTCCTGGACTACATCCAGGTGGAGTGCGGCCTGGCGGCCAACACGCGCAAGGCCTACGGGGTGGATCTGCGTCATTTCCTCAGCGTGCTGTGCGACCAGTCGGTTCGGTCGCTGTCCGAGGTTTCTCCCCGTCACATCGAGGCGTTCGTCCGTTCGTCGCGTTCATCGGGGCTGTCGCCGGCCACCGTCGCCCGCCGCCTCGCTGCCGTACGCATGTTCTGCCGATTTCTCGTACTCGAACGCGTGTTGCCCCGTGACGTCTCGTCGGGGATCGACTCGCCGAAGACCTGGCACCGCCTGCCGACCGTGCTCAGCGATCGGACGGTTCGGGCGATCCTGGCGGCCCCGGCCGACGGCGTCGACGCCCACGCCTTACGCGACCGGGCCATCCTGGCGATGCTGTACGCCACGGGCATGCGGGCGAGCGAAGTGGCCGCGTTGAAGCCGGCCGACATCAACGGACACCTTGGCGTGGTGCGTGTTCTGGGCAAGGGGGGCAAAGAGCGGATCGTGCCGGTGGCGCCGCGCGCGGTGGAACGGGTCGAGCACTACGTCGCCGAGGCCAGGCAGGGCGGCGCGGGCGATGCGGTGTTCCTGTCACGGACGGGTAAAGCGCTTCGACGTGAAGACATATACCACATCGTGCGGAAGTACGTTCGCCGAGCGGCCGTTAAAGCGGGGGTCTCGCCGCACACGCTGCGGCACTGTTTTGCCACGCAGTTGCTGTCGCGCGGGGCCGACCTGCGAAGCGTCCAGGAGATGCTCGGCCACGCCGACATTGCGACGACACAGGTCTACACCCACGTTGACGCCAGCCGACTCAAGGCCATCCACAAGAAGTTCCATCCCCGCGGGTAGTCCGACATGGCCACTACGCTCAATACTGCAAATGGCTGGGATGCAACGACACTGCAGCCGCTTGGTCGCCTCCACACCCGCCGCATCGCGGCGAACGAGGCAGATCAGGCTTCGACGACCTCCTCCACGAGATTCTCGGGGACGAAATTGCCGACCGCGGCCAGATAGCCGCGTATGGCGTCGTTGAGCCTCTTGCGGGCGTCTTCGGCTGTTCCACCTCTGCTGATACACCCGGGCAGTGATGGGCAACGTGCTACAAAGCCACCCCGCTTGTCCTGGATTATGCGTACACAGAGCTTCATGCTCTCGCCTTCCCAGTCCATGGGTCGTACAAGAACCCTACACTGTTATATTGTATGCGGCGTTGCCGCGGAAATTCAAATGCGCTTCGAGCAAACCTGGGCTGCCGCACAGCGGATATTCTCCTGCCGTAGCGAACGAGCGCCCGCCCTCTCTTCCCTTCTCGCCGTCAACAAGACTCACGGACCTCGAAGGCCCTCCAACAGTGATTCTAGCAGCGTCCGACTGTCCAGGCAAGCACTTTCCACCTGGTCTTGCCGCCTCTGCGTCCGTTCCACGGTGGGCCGGGCTTCTCGGCGGTGTGCTGCACAGGCACAGAAACCGGGACTTGTACGGGGCCGTCCTGCCGGCCTATACTTGAACGGGCCGGACATTAGGGGGGCGGCCATGAACTGAAAGGCAGCGTGCATGCCCATTTACGAATACTCCTGTCAGCAGTGCGGGCACGGTTTCGAGGTTCTCGTGCGATCGTCGAAGGCGGCCGGCGTATGCCCGCAGTGTAACTCGCGTGAGACGGCGCGGCTGATGTCGACATTCTCTGCCCACGGGTCCGGCCCGTCGTCGCCGTGCGAATCGGGGCAGTGTCCTGTCGGCAGTCAGCGAGAGATCGGCTCGTGCGCCTCGGGCCAGTGCCCCTACGCGTAGTCCGCGGAAACCTGAAGCCCTGCCGACACGATGTTCCGCAAAAGATCCCCCCGGTAGTCGGAGTCTGTGGTATACTTATGGTGCTTTTGGTGTGCCGACGCCTCGGCTCGCGGTCAGTTGGCGGACACCTGCAGTCGAGAAGGCGACGCGACATGAGACGGACCATAACAGCAGTCTGTGTTGTGGCCCTGTTGGCCAGTTCGGTTCAGGGCGACCGACTGGACCTGCTGGACGGACGGACCTTCGAGGGGCTGGTCAGCGTCGACGGGGACACGGTGACGGTCAAGATGACCTACGGCACGCTGCAGTTCTCTCAGCGGGAAGTGGCCCGAATCGTCTATATGGACACGCCGGAGGAGGTCCTGGCCAAGAAGCTTGCCGCCGCGGCACCTGACAGTGCCGAGGACCTGTTCGCGGTGGCCAAGTGGGCCCTCGACAACGCCCTTGATCGGCAGGGCAAACAGTTGCTGGCCAAGGTCATCACCGTGGACCCGGACCACGCCGAGGCCCGCCGAAGACTGCTTCATGCCCGGATAGACGGCAAGTGGCATGCATTTGACCAGTCGCTGGAACTGGCCCGGGGCAAACTCCAGGCCCGTCGCTACGAGGACTTGCTGGGCAAGGTCATACCGGCCCTGAAGGCCCTTCCGCTGGCCTCAGCACAACGCACCGCCGTGGACGACATTCGTGCCCGGACATACCTGCAAGGCGGTCGAGTTGACGACGCCCGAGGCGCCTTCTCGGCTCTGGCCGAGCAGACGGGGGGCTTGGCGGCGGTCCGATACGCCGCGATTGCCGCCATCCTGGTCGAGTACAGCGACGGCATGTACGTGGTCAACAAGGTCTACCCGCCCCAGGCAACGCTCGTTCCCACCAAGAACCCGTCGCTGGATGTGGGGCCGGCCTCGCTGAGCAGACCCATCGTGCTCGATGCCGCATTGCATGACAGGGCAACACGAACCGAACTTGAGGCGGGCAAGAAGCTTCTGGCCGAGGCCCGCAAGATCGAACCGACCGATCCGGACGCCGCCCGGACGAAGTACGCCTTGGCGACGCTGCGATTCCAGCGGGCCGACGCCATCGTCGTCGGCACGCGGACTCCCCACATCGCCCGCGCCTGGCACGTGGAGATCGCGCGCAGGCGGATCTCCGCCATGCGAAAGCTCGTCGACGCTGACGCCAAGAAGTGCGATGAGATCGACGCCTCGCTCGGGCGCGCGGAGATGTCCAGGAAGGACTACCGTGCCATGCTGCAGCGGATGATGTACCATCTCGGCAGCGCCCGGGAGGGATTAAAAGGTATTTTGGCCCTTGCCAAACCATACCCCCGCGCGTTAGTATTAGAAATCAAGTGGGCCGAGGTCGACCTCAAGAAGATTGAGGGCTGGCGTAAGGTCCTCGCCACTGAGTTGGATAATGGTAAGTAGGCGCTTGGTCATCGTGTACGGTGTGGCGGTTGCCGGCGTTTGCGGTCTCGTGGCCGCAGGCTCCTACCACGCCGAAACCACCCGCGGCCTCCAGGACGCCTTGGCCAAGCTTCACAGAGGCCAACTGTCCCAGGCCGAAGCCGACGCCCTGGTCCTGGCCTCCCGATCGGACAAGTCCGCCCCTCGGGCGTGGCTGGTGGTCGCCAGCGCCCGGCAGCGTCGGGGCAAGTACGCAGCGGCCGCCCGCGCCTACCGGAACTTCCTGGCCAACTGCACCTCCCCGCGCCTGCGGGCCTACGCCGGCGAGCAGATTGTCCAGTGCACGGCGGACGGCTCGGGCCCGGCACCGCGGCGTGCGGCCCCGAGCAAGCGTTTGACGGCGGCGGACCTGGCTGAACTGGCCACGGTCGAGAAGCAGATGCGGACCGAAACGACCGAGCATTTCGTGGTCCGCGCCCGCAACGCCCGCCTGGCCAAGCTCACCGCCATCGAGGCTGAAGCCTCCCTCAGACGCATCTGCGGGTACATCCTCTGCGGCCAGGCCTATCCCCACAGCGTCGCCATCACCGTCTGGGCCGACCACAAGGAATACGCCGATCACGCCCGCGACGCGCCGGAATGGGCCGGAGGGAGCTTTACCATCACCTCCGACAACGGCGTGGCCACCCGCCGAATCGACCTGACCCAACGGGACGCCGACGGGCGGTTCGACACCATCATGCTCGACCGCGTCCTGCCGCACGAAATGTGCCACCTCGTCGTCCACGAGTTCTTCGGCGACGTGGAGTGTCCCCTGGTCCTGGACGAGGGACTGGCCATGCTCGCCGAATGCGAAACCGACAACGCACGCGTCATGTTGGCCGGGCTGGTCCTGGCTGCCGACCGCGAAGCCTCCCTCGACGACCTGTTTGTTCGCCCGCGCCATACCATAGGGGACCCGGCCGTCTTCTACGCCAAGAGCTTCACCTTCATCGAGTTCCTCCGCAACCGCATGACGCCGGAGCAATTCCGCGCGTTTCTCTCGTACGTCAAGGGCGGCTGCGGCATCGGGGACGCCATCCAGCGCGCGATCTGCTGCCCGGACAGCGAGCAGTTCATACCGGCCTTGGCACGCGCCTGGCAGGACCGCACGGTCCTCCAGGCCCAGTTCCTCCGCGCCCTGGCCGACCGGAAGTGAGTGCCGTTCCCTACGCCCTACGCCCTACGCCCTGCACCCTGCCGTTCCCACCAGTTCGAACACGCTGATTTCCGGCCTGGCGCCGAACCGGACGCGCGGCATAAGCCCCTCCATGCCGATGCCGCGGTTGATGTACAGCGTGGTCTGTCCGACGCGGTAGAGCCCCCATTCCAGGTCCTTCCCGTGCCCTGACAGCGTCACCAGCGCGCCGTAGAACGGCACGGTGACCTGTCCCCCGTGCGTGTGCCCGGCCAGATGAAGGTCAACACGCCCCGTGGCCGACAACTCGTAGATCTCCTTGGGATAGTGGTGCAGGAACACCGTGAAGTCCTCCGGAGGCGCGGCGGCCAGGGCCTCGATCAGCGGCGCGCCGTTCCCGACCGCCTGACCGGCGAGCGTGAACCGCGCTCCCGCCGCCGACACGCTGCGCCACGAGCCGTCCAGCTCCACAACGTCCAGCGTGCCGAAGTAGTCCAGGTCGCCGAAGAACACCTCCCAGTTGCCCCGGCAGACATACGTGGGGGCCACCCGGGATATCTCCCCCAGGCACCGCCTGAACACGCCCAGCCCCGCCGGGGAGTTCACGCAGTCGCCGGTGAACACGATCAGGTCGGGCTGGCATCCGGCGATGATGCCCGCCAGGCGGCCCTCGAGACGGACCACCGGATCGCTGTGCATGTCCGAGATCTGCACCAGCCGGATCGGGCGCGTCGCGCCGCGGAGCTTGGGCGTGCGAAGGGTCGTATGGGTGACTTGCGGCCAGTACGGCTCGCGGAACCGGCCCCAGAGGAAGCACCCGGCGCCCGTCCCAGCGGCGGTCAGCACGCCACGACGCGTCCAGGCGCCCGCGGCGGAGCGCTTCGGCTCGGGGCGCCGGCGGACCTTCCGCATGACCCAGGCGCCCGTCCAGAGACCTGCCGCCACGAGAATGCTCCCCGCCACCGCCGCGAACACCACCAGGCGGATGATCTCGGGCGGCGTTATCGACTTCGGAAACATGGCATCGCCAAGCATACCATGTGGACCTGCCGGGCGTACACCCGAATCCGTCCCGCCGTGATGCTGGGGGCCGGGGGCGCTCCGCTGCGCCCTCCAGGTTGAGGTTTACATGTTACACAGGTTTCCACTCTCGGCGTAACACTCGCGTCTTCTTCCGGGGAGTTCCACATATAGACCCTTTTTTGATAAAGGGTTACAAAACATAACCCCCGTGTCGGCGTACGGTATGTTCCACAGAGTGGAACATTGCAATATAGCGGAATGGGCGTATGATGCACGTCGTCGAGAGGACAGGGCCACGGTTCGAGGACCTCCAGACCGCGCCCATCGGCGGGCTGGGCATCAGCCTGGTGAGGAAGCCGGCCGACTCGGCCTCCTACCGGCGCCTGGGCCGGACCAACTGCGTGCTGATCGCCTTCCGCAGACAGCAGCCCGACGGCCCACCCGAAGCATAGCCCACAGCCGGCAGCCGCCACGCCGCTTGACCCGGTTGTTCTGCCCCGCTGAACTCTCGGCAGGATGCCCCGGGCCTTCGGGCCCGTTATTCCGTCCAGTGAGCCGTTGTCGTTCCCGGTGCAATGGTCATCCATGCTCTGCGAAGCAGCCCTTCGCTGCGAAGCACGAATCCCGCCCTCCGAAGCACGAATCGCCAACCCGTCCTGCGTAGCCCACAGGGCGAAGTATGATCGTCAATCGAAAACCGCCGATTGTCAATCAATTGGCTCAAACTCAGGGGTTTTTCCGCAAAGACCGCTTAGCTAGGAAGTTGCAGGGAACTTCTGAGCACAATTCGCACTCCTGCAACGACTTACAAGAGCATATCACCATCGCATGGCTTGTCCGCAAAGCTCGACTACCGCTTCTTCTCAGGCGTTTCGAGGAACAGGAGCGACAGGGCGTCTGTGCGCTGACGCGCATGAAGAATCTCTGAAGCCAAGGAGCAACCACCATCCACCGCCGACGTAGAGCGGGATGTAACATTAACCAGTCAGGGCACTTGCTAGATCTCCTGGCCGAACGAATGAGCGACCTGAAAAAAAGCCCTTAGTCTGAGGGAGATTTATGTTGACAGGACCTTCCAAATCGGTTATATTTGGGCTTGTTGTCGGTCTTGTCAGTTTGGTTGGTCATCGGCAAGTCAGAGGCGGCGGGCATGTGAGAGTAGCAGGAGCCGTCTGGGCAACTAGCGGTAGCTATCAGAGAAGGACAGGAGTCTGATCATGTGGAAGTATCCCTTGGCAATTGCGTGTACCCTAGCTCTCGTTTGCCTGGCGTCCCCCGTCAATGCCGATCTCATTCTGATTGACGAGAACTTTGCCGGCTTTACCAACAACGAAACCTACTCAGGTGGTGTCACTGTGACGTGGTCGGACAGTGATGGTAGTGGGGGCTTCGAGAGATACACCCCGCCGTCAGGCGCGCGACACACCGATGGCACGTACGATCACGACAACAATGCCACAACACCACAGATCAATCTTGTGGGCGCCGTAGAAGTCAACGATGACTCCGGCAATGTGACCCTGAAGGGGAGTTTCGCCCTTCCCGGGACCGTTCTCGGCACGCACACGCTCGAACTGGACTTCGGGGCCGACACGCGTGCCAATCGCAGAAACGCAACCGTACAGATTCGCAATGTCACTGACGGACGGGACATCCTGCCGACATCCGGCGTGGTCTACGGCTCCGGCAGCAATCCCGACTGGAAGCGGAACGACTTTTCCGGCGCGCTGCTTCCCAGTGATGCCGGTGATACGCTCGAGTTACGTTTTCACGAACCCGACAGCAGCGGCGGCAGAGGGCTTCAACTGACCAATGTGAATCTCATCCTCGACGACCATCTGCCCGAGATACACGAGGTCGGGGGCGACAACACCATCGGCGTCGAGGTGCTGACCGGCACGCAGAGCAATGAGACGTTTACCCCCTATCCGGACGTGGACAAGGTGCACTTCTGGGGCCGTTCAGATTGCTGCCAAGGTCGGCAGGGCGATTTCGACCTGATCATCGAGGACGCCTCGAACAACGAACTCCACAGCCAGCAGGTCGTCGGTCTCGGCTCGACTTCGCCCTACCATGGCGAGATCTCACTGGGCGGGACGATCTCGGAGGCCGCGTACGTCAGGGTGGTGCAGAACGTCAATGAGACGTTCCAAGTTGCCGAACTCCAGGCCTTCGAGGTCGGAACGGGCATCAACAAGGCCGAACAGTCCCAGGGCGGCGTGGCCAGCGCGAAGGACTCTGCCCACGGCGGCGTTCCCGGGCGCGCCAACGACGGCAACACGAACATGGACTGGGGCGGCGGGTCCATCTGGCACTCCGGCAGCAAGACCGGGACTTGGCTGGAAATCGAACTGGGCCGAGACCTGATCAACGCCGACCTGACGGCGAGCCTCAACGCCCACGACTTCGAGGACGGCTACTCGTACGTGTTTGAACTCGGAAGCAGCGACCAGATAACCATCAACGAGTTTGGCCAACCTGGCGTGTTCAACACGATCCTGAACGTCAACAGCGCCGACATCGTCATCGAAGCCCCGTGGGGCCTGACCATGGGTCAGACGTACACGCTGTTCGACGTCGACTCGGTCATCGGCCCGTACAACAGTATCGTCGCCCCTGCCGGCGTGGATTACAGCATGCTGCTGGTGGATGGTACCGTAAGTACCTTGGTCATCCCCGAGCCGATGACGATGCTGGCCGTCGGCCTGAGCGTCGCGGGCCTCGGCGGGTACATCCGGAAGCGCCGCAGGGCATAGGCCATAGGCGTTAGAGTGTAGACAACAACCGAACACGGCCCCACCGGAGCCTGGCGCATCGGCGGGGCCGTTCAGTTGCCAAGACGGGCTCTTCGAGATCCGTTCTGGCACGGTTTCCAGGCGGCATGACCGGGGATCCGACGAAGAAATCTCGGTGTCGCGGCCATTTTTCTCTTGACCTGGGGGGGGGAGAATACAATCGTAAGAATGGCGGCCGGGAGGACGGCCTCAGGAGAACTGCCGAGTCCTTCACATTCGCGGCCCGATTGCAGTGTGCACAGCGTTCGGCAGCGTCAATTACAGTTTCGAGAGAGTCAGTTTGCTTCA
>Ga0180432_10004962_pt1 | contig 17992 bp, 22 predicted proteins | sample SS_ome_10_FD_132414 | JGI IMG/M metagenome (GOLD analysis project Ga0180432, IMG submission 132414) | Hypersaline lake sediment archaeal communities from the Salton Sea, California, USA - SS_1_MS_2 metaG | ecosystem: Environmental > Aquatic > Non-marine Saline and Alkaline > Hypersaline >...
GTTGACGGCTCGAACACCCATCCATCGGGCCAACCGTCGATATAATACAGGGGGACATCATTGGACCACGAAACAGTAACGGAGTTTAGAGTTAATGTCGCCCCTGTGTTGTTTTTTGTCTCTAAATAGAAACGATACCCCCCATCCCCGTATGGCGCCAAATGTGTAACAAAATCGACGAGACACATTTGTTGCGCTACAACCGGCGCGGTTGTCTGAGACAACATTGGTAGTATTAACATTGCAATCAACGCGACTACTAAAAAACGTTTCATTATTCGCCCGGTATCAACTCTATTAAATCCATAATGATGTGAGCAACCTGTACTGCGAAATTCCACAGCCCCAAAATGAGTCCCTTGAGAAACTCCAAAATCTTGAAGAACATTGTTACCGGCAACATAATCAATAACCACGTCAGGAACAGTCCAAACGGCCCGAGTAAGCTTGCCAGTTCCCGCAATCCTTTGACCATCCGTAACGGCAAAGCAATTATTTCTGCGGCCAATGTTCCCCACGCAGTGAGGCTGTAACGCCGTCTTACGTCCTCACCCATCCGCTCAAATCTCCAACCGATGTCGGCTAACGGGCGGGGTAATGTCGGCGCATACCAATCCGGTGCCGATTCGGTGATTAGCTCGTCGGTTTGGTCCCAGATGCCCATATATGTGGCGCTCAATGCGTTGGTGTTACTCAAAACGCCTGATATAACAGACTGGCCGCTCATTATGGTTTCTATGGCCGTTTCTGACGCCTCGCTTATTTCGTCTGTTACGCTCATGCTAATGCTAACCGGTGAGCGATACGTCAATGTGAACGCCGTATCAATCGGAACTAGCGTTGCTGCCGGTGTCGGTAAACTGTTGTTAGGCAATTCCGGCGTTGATAGTCCGGCGCCCGGCGCATAAATAGAAAATGTCGGTACATCCGGCAACGTAATCGACGGGATTGGCGTCGGTGGTGATTGATAGTCCGGGTCTTCTGAGAAATTCGGCGCGGTCCGTGTCGGATTGGCATAATCAGGCGTTAGTACAATGTCCGGTGTCGGTAATTCGCCCCCAAAATCAAACACTGACGTTGCCGTCGGGTCTTGAGCCCAAATAGTTGTCTGAGACAACCCCACTATTAAGATGGTGATTATTATCCCGACTAACGAACGCCGGGGGGCCGAACGGTTTCCCATACGTGTTTACCTATCACCGTAGCAGTTAAAACAATGATTAAAACGATTACAATCGGGTAAATAATAGACTGGCCGGCAATGTTATTGACTACCTGTATACCAAAAATAAAATTGCACCAGTAATCCCCACCTTCGCTACAGGTTGGCACAAAAACAAACGCCTCGCCGTTAACCGACGCATCAAACGCGCGGTAAATGTTAACCGGCAAATTTAGCGTTAAACTGAAATTATGATAGAGCAGTGATACCAATGTTGATATTATCGTCCATATCGGGCCGATAAATGCCAGTATCGCCGGGCCGATTAGGGCCAGCAGCGAAAACATTAGCGCCGCAAATCCGACCACGTACCCGATATACGGCGCAACCATATTCCACAGTTCAACCATTAAATCCATTACAGACGATACCGCGCCACGAATGCCCGGCATTAGCATATTCCATGCCGCGATTATGGTGTTTATTAACCCGGTTATTTGGGCGTTAATCGACCCGGCCAGCCACGCGCCGAGGTTAATTAGCGAATCCCACAGCCAACTTACCAGTAGGCCAAAAAACTCCATCCACGTATGTTGTCCGGTCTGAAACCACGCAAACCACATAAAAATGGACAACAATGCGCTATTCCACCACGCGGCCAACCACGTCGGGAACTGTTCGGCGGTGCGTACAGCCCAATCAAACCAGTTAATCACGCTCAAAACCGAACTGTTGTTGAATAGTGAGATCAGGATACAGGCCAACGGATGACCCACGTTTACCCACAGTCGGGACGCCAACCACGGTACCCAATCGTCTACGTTCCAGATAGATGGAGCTTCCATCTCTTCCAACGCGGGGAAATTGATACCGGTTAGCTCGTAAAGCCATTCTGAGACGGTGCCACACGTAAACGCCAAACCGCCCGCATAACCACCGTATGTCGGCGATATAACGGGGAGTTGCGGCTCCTCGTTACTCAAGTAAAGACAAACATTATCGACAAAAATACCGGCGGTGCTGGTGTACTCGTCAGTGGTTCCGCCGACGTTAAAGAAACCGAGTTCCAGCAGTTCCCCGTCGTGGCCGGATAGCAAAGACACCGGCATTTCATAGCGAGTGTACTGGTTGCTGGTGTCGGCTGTAAACGTGAGCGTTAGCGGCTCCGAAAAACCCAGGTCACGGATGCGGGCCGTGATGTAGCCCGGCTCACTACTGCGGGCATCAAATTGAAGGATCAGATATTCGCCATCGCTTATTTCCGGGACGTAGCCCGTAAGCGGTTTTTGTCCTACCGCGCTTAGGTTGTAATCTTCCCACGTTGCGTTATCTAACGCGGGTAGAAACCCGTTAGCGGCAATATTGTTCCACATCGCACCATTGCGCCATAACCAATAATCGTCGCTCTCAAATTCGCCGTTTTGCACCAAAGACAAACATACGCCGTAAGCGCGATCAACCTGCTCAAAGCAGATGTAATGGATGTCGACATCGCCCGCCGTGCTTGCCAGGCTGATTATGCTGTCTGTAATCGTTGCGCCGGTGGTAAAAACCTGCTCGTAACTGACCGACGCGGCAATGGGGATGGTTAGCACGTCCGTGTAGTCGCCCAGGGTGATTGACAAATCGCTGGCGCTGTTAAATGTCGATGACATTACCACGGTGTATTGTGAGTTTGCATCAAGTAAAACCGATTGAGATGCGCTCCCACCGGTGTCAATCTCCAATGACCCGGATGTAATATCGGCATCTGTGAGCGTCCACGCCCCACTATCATCATCAAACGATGCATCATCGACGGTATAACAAACCGTTTCCCCACCAATAACTGTCGGGTCTTCAAATTCCAGGCACAGATAATCAAGCGCAAACCCCTCATCGGCCTCTACAATGACGCTGTAATCGCCCACCGAATTGATTGCCAACTCGTCGGAGTGTTCCGTTTTTACGGCTGTAAACTCGTGGGTTGCGCTGTCAATGCCGATGGCGCTACTGATTGACACCGTTGCATTAACAGCGTGGGTGGTGTCGCTACGCCCGATCCAATGAGCGGTTACAGTGGATTCCTCGATACCGTAGCCGGTGCTGGTACTAGCGTGTTCCGTGCCGTCCCAGACGGCGGTGTCCATATCGCCGTAGAAAAACGGGAGTTGGTAGGCTGTTTTTGTAATTTGCACCCAATCAACATCTACATCGCCGCCACCGATGTAGCTCGCCAGCCACACGACTACACTAGCGGATACGCCCGTGTCATTCGTCCAATTTAGAGAGTATGTATTCCAACCGTCACTAACTATCAACATGCTTCGCGGTGATGTATTGGTCAATAGACTCCTAATCTCGAAGAGAAATTGTATACCGTTGATATTGCGTGCACGTACTGATATGTTAATAGACTCGCCATCACCCACAACGATTGCGGTTGTGTTACGATAACGATAACCACCTGCGCCCCCGTAAATGCTGGCGTATGCCCCGCCGGTTGCAAATGTATCCATTGTATGCGTTACTGTTGCGCCGCCAGCCCCTAATTGCTGCAAACCCCAATCATCGGTAACATTGTTTGCGTACGCTGGATTTTTGACAAAATTCGTCGCCTCCTCCATCACCGACACGCCGGCCTGCGATACACTCCCTCCCGCCTCGAATATCGCTTCGCTAGGCGCGGTGATTACGTTGGTAACGTCCCATCCGGTCAGGCCGTCATCAAAATGGGCGTTGGTTACAGTGTCACAGGTAAGCGTGTCGCTATCAGTCACATCAGGATGACAGCCGTAAACGGTCAGCAACGGATAATAGGGAGCGTTACCACCTGCCCCCAACGTGTTAACCGATAGTTCGGTGTCCTCGTCGATACCGGTAGTTGAGGTGTATGTGTATAACGCCCAATCACCTGTGCCGTATATGTCGTTTGTATATTCTGTGCTGCCGTCCCACGTCATCCCAATTTTACCAATATTGGCGCTGGCGCCACCCGTTGTAACAGCACTGAGAATCATGCTACTGTAGACTCTCGTTGTTGTTGCTGTAATTGTTTGCGGTGTCTCAACGCCGGTTGCGGAGATTATCGGTTCGCAGGTTGTGGGGGGCGTGGGGCTGTATGATAACGAGTACACGGTCACTGTAATATATTCGGTGACCGGGGTGGTGCTAGAATTTTTAATAAAATTGATTGTGTAATCGCCGGGTACCATTAAGGCCTGGGCGTTGCTGTACGAGTTATCATCCCCATACCAGTTAAACCAATTGATTAAATTATCATCCGGGTCATATACGGCAATATTACCGAGGCTCCCCCCGGTATACTGATTATCAGTGTCGATTTTATAACCGCGATTATACGTATAATCGTTGGATGGGACGGTAAAAACGCTGGTAAATGAGCCGGTTCCGGTTAACGGGGACGGTAGAATCTCCAGCTCATCCGTTGAGGACACATCAGGCTCCTGCGCCAGCACGGTTGTCTGAGACAACCAAAAAACGCCAACAACGGCCCACAGCGCAATTGTTAGCGTGATTAATCGTTTCATTCGTCGTTTCCTACGATGTGAACGTCAACCGCTTTGGGGTTGCCGCGCACAATGAGAATCATCGACGTGGTAATTGCCGCAGCCAGAAACACAGCCAGTAACACGCCGATGATATAGCCAAACAGTAAAAAAAACGCCTCCTGTAACAATAAATATTCAGTCACGGATAACGCCCCGCAAGTACATTGCAAACATAAACGTCACGTAAGACAGGCCGAACACAACACCGGCCGCAAAAAGCGGCACAAGAAAAAATGACGTAATGGTCATCTATCCACCGCCAATCTAAAGATAATGTTGAATATCAGCACCAGCGCGACGGCCATCAGCCCGACGGTTATCATCATATCGCCAAACGTTGCCGACCGAGAAACCAAAAACACCGAGCCGTCGGTTAACGTGTAGACCATCGTATGTGATATGCTGTCGGTAAAATCTACCAGTTCGCCCATTTTTCTCCGGTAAACAAAAAGCGGCCCCGTCAGGCAACGCGAAAACATTGCCAAATACGGGGCCGCTCGAATGAAAATACGTACTAAATAAGAGACGAGAAACCCAAAATACTGTGTATATAGTATCACAATTTAAAAATCAATGCAACACTGAATTTGTGAGTTGCCCTGAGAGCGTGTTTCAGTGCGGGAACGACCATTTTTGCACCCGCTTTAATCCGCTCATTTAGCGGGTGATTATCGCCGGTTTAGCGACGGTTTTACCAAAATTCGAGGGCATAATAGCCCGTAAATGCAAAATTCCCGCTGAGAATCGCTCTGAGCGGGAATTTGTTTATTTTACCAAATCATAATTTTGTAAAATACCGGCTTTATAGCCTTTTCCTATTTTCCTTTATATCCCAAACAAAATTGTTAAAAGCCCATTTATAATCTCGAAGCGACCAACAGTGTCTTTGCTGAAATTGCGCGTTTAAATCAATTTGTTCCTTCCTTCGCTTTTGCTTTCGTGCTAGGCGTTTTTCAAGTTTGCTCATCTGCCTCCTCCCATTGCCGTTTGTAATACCAAACAAGATATTTACGCAATATCCGGTTTGACGCGGTTATCCAAATTGTCACCCCGGCTGTGTATAGTAATATTTTTATCAATCGCCACCTGCTCATGGGCTACTAACTTATTCAGCTTGTTTGCCGTTTCCATGCCAATTACAAATGACCAGTATTTAACCAGTATCTGATTCAAAACCGGATCTGATATAACATCGTTCAAAATATCTTCTAATGTTAGATTTTCATTCATAGTCCAACTCTCCCACGTCCCCACCACGTACCCGGCGGGTGATCGTGAACGGCAATCCGGGCATTCCCTTTGCTATCCACGCGCCGAGAAAGATAAAGAACAACGGCCCAAAACAGAAAAACCCTACCCCAAAAACTGATTCCATTCAATGCCTCCTATTAAACTGATGAATTTTGTAATACTCAAGTACGCGCCGATGCCCAGAAAACCAAACGATAATGTTCCCGGCAACCGGTACGGCAACGGATACAGATTAACCAGCGCCGATCCCTTCCACGCCTTTGGAAACATATCGGATAGCAGGTGCAATGCGTATGTCGGCAGAAACCCGACCACGAACCAGTAAGCCAACGGATGCCAGCTAATCGCCCACATTAGCGCCAACGGTATCAGCGGGCCGTGTGTCCACGCCGACCGATGTTTCACCGGCAGCGGTGGGGCCAGGTCGATGTCGGCGAATGTAGCGCCCAATACCGCGCCAAATATCATTAAGATAATGCTCAAAATGAACCTCCTTGAGAGTGAGAAATAATAATAATCCTGACCCGTACCAGATAGGGCCATCAAACAAACTATGTACAAAAAACGCAACCAAAAAGCCGGTTGTCCAGCGCGGTTTATCTGACCGACATACGGCGATTATCAGCAGGGCCAGCGCGGCCAGCCCGCCGATGCCCAACATATAGCCTACATCGGCAATCAGGTTGTGAGCGTGCCAACCGCCCCACGGCCTAAGCGGAAATTGGTACGGTAATGCCATAAACACGTCAGGGTGTCCCAACGGTCTGGGCGCAAACCACTCAAACGATCCAAGACCATGCCCCAACGGTTGTCTGAGACAACTTTCCCCCACATAGGCTAACATATCGGCTCTAACGTCGAGCTTGTGCCTGACAATTGTTTTTACCGCAATAACAATCGCGCCGGGGATTGCGGTAATAGCCAACCCGCGCCAACCGTATTTAATGGCTAATATGCCCGCTGCAATTGCCAACACCCCCCCCTCGCTGTGGGTTGTGAACATTGTAATAATTCCCAATATCCACAGAAGCGCGTCCCATTCTTTTTTATCGGCGGGGGGAGATGCAAAGAATAACACCGACCATACCCACATCGCCAACGTGTTTCCGTTTGATAACGGATGGTAGGGATAGATAATAATAACCGGGAACAAAGCCCACGCGCCCCACCACGCCCACCGCCGGATTTTGTCAACCGGCAGGGGCAACGCATAAACGGCGACGTAGGAAACCAAAAGCAGGAATTGAAACGCGCCGCGCGGTGTCGGATAATAATTTAGCAAGGCGATCATAATTAAAGATATAAATATTATCATTGTAACCAGTCCGGTGTCTCTTCTTCTTCAAAATCAATGTTATCTGACTCTGATTCTGTTTTATCCACACCCCGGTCGGCTGGTTTTTCCTGTGTTGAGTCACGACACACGACACACGACACAAGCGTTTTCGGCTTATTCCCGCGCCCAGGCTCCAATTGATACATAATTCCATCAATTTCTATTTCTTTCCCATCATAGTCTTTACTTACACGCTCTATGTCTTTATACGATATTCTCCCTTCAAAATAAGAGAATATTTCTCTTATAGAAAACCGCCCTTCAAGGTTCTCTATTGCAAAGCGGAATAACTCTTCCGGTGAAATACCGGATTGCGTGGTGTCCTGCTCTTCGGCGTCAAGTTCTGCTTGAGTAACCAACCGGCGGGGCCGTTTCCCCGGCACAGCAGGCAACAAGTAAAACGGTTCATCATAACCCGGTATTTCGATTTCCGGGCCGTCTTCGCCGTTGTATTCGTTGACGCGCCCTATCTCTTCAACCTGGGCTTTTGTTACGGCGTGTCTAAATGCGTGGTAAACATCGTCAATGCCAAAAGACCCATTGTTTTCAACCAGCGCCCAACGGAATAATTGCATTTCTATCGGCTCCTCCGGTTCGTTCCATTTGGTTTTGATTTCCTCCAACATTTCAACAACCTTTTTCGGCTGCAAGTACGGCATTTGTATTTCAATTTCGTGAAGACCGTCACGCCATACCGCTCGCCCCGCAACCGGTTCGATCCGTGTGGCCGCATAACTGCCGGTTCCCAACGCCAGCCCGCTTTGTGGACCGGTAGCACAATACCCGGCAATTCGGGCCGTGAAGTTGTGGTTTATCGTCGCCGTCAAAATCTCTTTTGTTACCGATTGCGTACCAAATATCAAATGCACCCCCGGTGCACGGCCTAATCGGCTAATACCTGACAACAATGTTTCAATCTCTTTTGATTGCTTATTCGGGAGCTCCAACATAGCGACGGCAATTTCATCGATGCAGATCATAATGCGGGGGAATTTGCGGAAGCGATAACGGGCGTTCCATTCGTCGATATTGTTGGCCTCTTTTGCGTTGGCAATGATTTTGTTTCGCCGACTCACCTCCCGCCGAGCGTAGCGCAACACCGACAACAATTGTTCCGGTTCGGTGATAATGCGGTCGGCATAATCGTCAGTAATAATGTCTACCATTTCGCCGTCGTCGTCAATGTCTGTTGTCTTCTCCCGGTTCACCGGCGACGGTGTACCCAAATGCGGCAATGTTTCGAGCGTCTTAAAATCCACGCCGTCTTTAAAATCGGTAATGACAACCCGAATGTCTTTAGGCGAATTTGCCAGACACAACGACAGAATTATCTGTTTTAGTTCCACAGTTTTCCCGGCACCTACTGACCCCGCCATAACAAGATTTGGTGTCCGCCGTAAATCGGCAACTATGACCCGCTTATTTGCCCCCACACCGATTATAAATTGCCAGCGTGTACCTTTGGGAGCCAGCTCCAGCGCGTCGGCGTAGGTAATCATCCGGGGAATTGCGCCGTAGCCTTTTCGCCGTTCAATTAGGTACCAAAACCCGGCTCGTTCGGTGTACTCGTAATCTACCGGCGTTCGGCAAGCTCCGCCAAGTGTCTTGAGTACATCAGGGTCTGACAGGTCTTTGATTTTAAGGCCAAACGGCAACCGGGCTGTATCAACCAGGAGCATTATAAAATCGTCCATTGCCAGTGTGTCGGTTATTTTCACTTTGTTGATCACAACCCGCTTATTCTCTTTTGTTATTGAGGCCACTTTCATCCGGGCCAAAGAGTTCGGTATCTGATTGGCGTAGAATAGCGCATCAGCCTCTAATTCGGCGCGACGTTCGCGCTCCTCTTTTTCTTCTTTAGTCGGTAATTTCGGCAATTTCACTATTGTTTAACCTCCATACGGTATACTCTGCAATGTCCAGGTCAAAGATGGTAAATGTTTCTACCGGTGCAAATATCGCTTTTATGCGCCCCACTTCGGCTCGTTCGGCGGTGGTAGTGTTCGGGCCGTCTCCCCACCAAAGCCACAGATTGCCGTGCGCCGGTTGGGTGTCTTCCACATAGCGCATATCAATTAGCATTGCGGCTTTGGTTTCGTCGGTCAGGTGTTGTTCAAGGTTCGAGGCGTGGGGCCACATTACATGGTGACAATCAACATACCGCGCCGCAAGTATGATACTGGTGGGGGACATATGGTAGCAGGTGTCGTTGTGCTGTACCGGCACATCAGCCAGCAGGCCGCGCCAGTCGCTGCGTAGTGACGTGGTAGCCAGCAGCGCCACAGCCAGCGCCAACCCGCCGACAATCGCCACGGATGCCGGTAAACGCAATCTATCACAAATGTGTAAAATACCTCTCGCCAACACGATGCACAACACCGGCAACGTCCCAATCATCAACCGAGCCTGAAATATCGGGGTTAACAGTGAAGCGGGGATAATAATCAGCCAGGGGGCAACTGCATACCACCAAACAGCGCGTAGTGTAGCCGGATTGAGACTATTCGCGCCCACCAGCAGTAAAACAAACAACACCGGCGCCAGTGCTAACGATAACGCCGTCGGATTGGCAAAAAACAAGACGTGCAACTCCGACAATACCCGCCCCGGCGTGGTGGGCAGTATCCAAAACGCTTCGTTAACCTGCCGGGCCTGATTGAGCGCGTAGGGCAACCACGGCAGGTAAATCAACCATCCGATGACCATCGGCCAGGACGATCCCCGCCGGCGGTAAATAAAATACACGGACAACGGCGCGACGTAGATAAACGCAATATTGTGGGTTAGCATTGCCAACGCCCCCAACACGCCGAACAGCCACGCCTGGCCGTTTGTCTCAAGTAATAGCGTCATCAGCATAACCAGCGCCATCAGCAGCCCGTACATTCGCGCCTCTGCTCCGTAGCGAACCGCAAACGGCACCAGTGCCAATACCCAGAATGATACCCACGTCAACCGATTGCCCAGGTTCCACACCCGGCACAAGCGCAGGTGTAACCAGCCGACAATACCAGCCAACGCCAACGCTGGGAGCCGTAGTGCCACGTCACTATCGCCCAAAACGCGAACCGTTACCCATTCGATGATGTACCAAAGCGGGGGGTGAACATCGCCCGCCGTGGCCGCGATCATATTTGCAAACGGCAACCGGGACAACCACGCCGTAAACGCTTCGTCGTACCAAAAAGACGTAAACAAAAACGGGACCCGAATCACCGTAAATCCGATGATTGCCCAGGTTGTCTGAGACAACCTTAAGCGCGGAATTAGCCAAAACAGGCCGATAATTGCCCCGGCCAGCACAGCGGCCAGCAGGAAATACCCGTCTACGTTGTTGTTGTACTCAAGCCAGGACAGTTGTTTTTCCATTGCCGTTCCCGTTTCTCATCTGCTTTGATATGATTTGCCGCTCAATTAACCCGATCATTGCCGTTTCGGTGGGGCTTGCCCCGCTGGTTAGGACAATAGCCGCGTCGATGCCGACATGGTGTTGACGGCACCCATTATGAACAAATGAAAACAGTTTCCCGATAACAAAAACCGTTGCGCCGCGCTTTGACGCCTCAATGATTGTTTTACACTGCTCATAACCGGCGACTGACACAAAGAACCGATCTCTCCCGCTTTGTAGTGTGAATTTTGCGGTTCCGTCTGTGATCGCGATTGAACTATCTACCGGTACACCATAACCTGATACTATGATTTCCAAAGGGTGACTCCTTTCTGTCTAACGCCCGTTTTTCTTGTTAGGCGGTGGCAATGCGTAGCGTTGCCAATACATTGCCGACCACCTGCCACGCTCACCACGCGGCTGTTAAGCGGCGTGGTGCGTAGGATTATGCGTTGGCGGGGGGGGTTGGTTCAGGTTCAAGCCGGGCCGATAATCGCGCAATATTGCGCCGCGCTTTTGCTATTTCAGCCTCCAAAAATTCGCAATCCAGCTCGTACAAATCCTTGTCTGTGTTGTAGTCGCCATCACTGAGTTTGCGTAACTCCTCCTCACTCTCGGCTAAATCCTTTTCCCACTCGATTAAATCAGCTTCCAGTTGATACCTATCTGTCATAGTCATTTCTCCCGGCGGATTAACCGCCTAACATTTGAATTTACCCGCCGCTTAATAGGTTAGCGTTCAGCCGACCGAGCGCTGGCGGGTAGATTGCCCGGTCGGGTACAATGATTGGTTAGGTTACGGGGTTGGTTATGCCAAGTTTTATGGCGCAATCCCGTACCTGTTGCATATCCTCGCCGTATCCCCACGGATCGCCATCTGATAGCCATTTTGTCCACGGCCCAAAATGCGAAGGGAACACAGGTTCACCAGTGGCAATATACCGCTTGAGGCAATTGACTAGGGCTTGCAATGTGCCACCCTCAGAAAACCCGCGCTTCCAATAACGATAGTGCAAATAGATGCGCTTGCCAGTATAGCCATCAATAAACCAGATGCGCCCTCGGTCATCAACCTCAAACCGACCAAAGCCGTGCTTATTTGGATAGTTGAAAAATTTGCGTCCACAAGAGCCAATGACTGTGATTAACTCATTGGCTTTGTTTGCCCGTTTTTGTTTTTCTTCCATATTGGCCTCCGAATTAAGTAACCTAACGCCCGCCAATTTGCCGCTTGCCGAGACTATGCGGGCCTGTAGCCTCGCGGCGTAAAATCAAGATGGTTCAGTCGGCAACATTGGCTTGTTAGGGGATGTTGAGAAGGCACATTGATAACAAGTTTGATAAAAGTGTTTTTTATAATTTTTCTTACATATTGGGCAAAGATCCATTCTTTTGTGTAGTGCAAAATGGCAACGCTTGCACAACGTTATAACATTCTCATCTTTGATATTCTTGTAATTTTCAATATCGTTATAGGATGTTTCATCCCAATGGTGAATAACTAAAGATTCCGTAGAACCACATTGCTCGCAAAATTCACCAATAAGTTTTTGCCTTGCATCTTTCCACGCCTTTGTTTTTCGAGCATTCTTAATTTTGCGTGCGTATATTTTTCGTTCTTCTTCACGTTTTAATCGCATTTCTTCAGCACGAATAATACGTTGTTCTTCTTTCTCTCTCAGCTCAGTTGAAATAATTTCTCCAGAACCTTCGCAAGTTTTACTGGCTGATGTGTTAATAAGCCCAGCGGTGGGGTGCTTCCGTACAGTCCAATCTGTATTTACTGAAACCCATTGCCCGCAATAGCCACATTTTATCCTCATACTTTATCCCCTAACGCCCGCCAATTTGCCGCTTGCTGAGACTATGCGGGCCTGTAGTCTCGCGGTGTTGGTTAAGATTCTTTAGTCGGCAACATTGGCTTGTTATATGCCGACTACGTAAAACATTGATTAGCACAAAACTCGCGTTGCGGCTGTTCTGTCATCGAGAAATCAACATTTTTTAACTCAACGCGCTGCTTGTGAAAAAACAACCCGCTATCATCTGCATCGCTCAATTCCTGCTCTAGTGCTACAGCTTTTTGAAAATCATCTGGGTAGTGTTCCCGCAAGAATTGCCATTCTTCATTGCGGCGATTTGGGCACATCCAGCAGGCCGATTTTGGCGGTACTGGTAATCCAAACTCTTTGATTAGTAATTCGCACTCGTGGCGGCGCTTTTTAACGTCAAAGCAAAGTGGATAATGGTTGTCAATCCATTTGACGTCAGATTGGCGCAAGCGCCCAACCTCATCAAGTGACATTCCAAGCCATTGGATTATCGGGCGTTTTGGCCCGTAGCCAAGCTCACGTAAACGCCGCCGAACCGGGCGCTGCTTCCATTCGTCGCTGCAAAACGTAGGCAGTTTGCCGGTTTGCGTATATGCCGGTAAAAGCATATCGCCGTTATGCCCGTATAAGTCAACGGTAGCCAGGGTATGAGGCGCAATATCAAAACACAAACCGGCGCTCATCATAATTGGCTTGGCAATCTCTTCGAGGTAATCCCACGTTGCAGACCCTTCGCGCCCCGTGTCTGCCATAATTATTACATCTGGTTTTTGAAGCTTCCCCTGCGCAATTAACACCAAAATTGCAACAGATTGCACTGCTCCCCCATAACTGAATATTATTGATCTCATAATTTCACTTTTGGCATATAACAATTGATGGATCAGACTGCCCGAATAAACATTATCACGCAATCCGATATAATTTTTTTTCGGGATAGATGGGATAGATAAGGTTTTGCTATCTATCCCGAAAAAGTTGTTTGTTTTTTTAAACATTAATATACAAAGTGTTTATCCCTATCTATCCAATCTATCCCTATCTATCCAATCTATCCATTTATTTGTCATTTTGTTGTACTTAGTGGATAGATAGATTTTAATGGATAGTTAGGATGGATAGGATAGATAAAAGATAATAATTAATTTCTACGCATTACAAACGCTAAAAGTCATAATTAACTGTCCTTTCCGTCCCGTTTGTCGCCGGGGCGTCTTGTTGCGCTATATAAGAGTTATCATCAGCCTGGGCCAGCCCTAACCAGCCGTTTACCCGTTGTCCGTTGGGGAGTTGGCCGCGCGTTCGCTTGCAGCCCAATTTCTTGAGTAACGTGGACACCCGGCGGGCGTAGCCGACGTTACGGTCATCTAATGCCAGTTTCGCCAACACTTCGCCGGTTGACACCCAGGTGTCGGGCATTGGCTCCACAAGCATATAAGCCGCTTTGATGCTGGTTTCCAATGGGTCTTCAGATTCGTAGTATTCGTTTATGCGCCGCTGGTGTATTTTCTCGTCGGGAGACAATGACCACGTTTCACCCGCTTTGTAGGCTGCATAGGCTTCGGCCCAAACCTGATTAACGTCAATCTTCGTATAGTTCCAATCGACGCCGGTTAGCGTGCAAGCCAGAAACCGCCGGGAGCCGGTTGGGTCGTTCAAAAATCCGGCTTCGTCGTTGATCGTGCCGATTAGACTGGCTAAAGCCGGTTTCTTTATGTCGTGGCGTCCGTATGGTTTACGGGCCACAACAATCTGAGTAGTAATAAACGCCTTGAGCGCCTCCCGGTCGGCTTTCTTGGTGGTACTGCCTAACTCTGATACTTCCCATATCCATTTGTTAGCCAGGCGAATTATAAAATCCTTGTTTTCCGGCTGTATCGGCCCTTCTATAAAATACGCCGGAAGCGCCGAACCTAACCACGCCGCAAAATGAGACTTTCCCAGACCCTGCCCGCCGTCCAGTACCAGCATATAATTCTGAGTGGGTTCAAAGGCCTTTGCAACCGCGCCGATCAGCCAGCGCCGCAACCAAATACCGAACACGTTGTCATGGTCACGGAAGTGACCGGCTAAATATTGTATCCAGCCGCGCCCGTCCCATTCCAACGCTTCTAAATACTCTTTGACCGGGTGATAACTATTATCAACAGCCGCTTCGATGTAGGCGTCTTTGATTGCGCCAAGTTCCTTCCCGAATCCTTTATCCCTCATTCGGCTGCGAATTTTTGCCTCCAGATTGTCGCTGATGGGTTCGCCGTTGACTTCGATGTTATCATCCAGCTCATTGCTGCGGAAGCCGTAGCCCATCATTGCCAGCTCTTCGACGTAGTCTTTCGCCTTGCTGGGTGCGTTGCGCTGGTGGGCTTTCATTACCGGCTCAAACCAAACCTTGCTGTGGGCAATTAGGGCGTCGAGTTCGGGCAGCGTATGACCTTTAGCAAACCAGTCATCAATGCCGGTTTTGCCGTCTCCTTCGTCGGGGAGAAGTACTGGCGTTACCAACGCGCCTTTTTGGTACAGGATGCCGGTAAAACGGCGTAACGCCTGGGCAACCTGTTCTTTGACCATTACGTCGCTGTCAAATACCAAATAGACTTCGCGCTCATTCAGGGCAACGTGATCCCAATCGGGCAGCCACGCTTTACCACGCCCACCTTTGAAATTCCAGACGCCCAACAATGCGATTGAACACAAGCCTTTTGAGGCCAGCGAATCGGCTTTTTTCTGGCCTTCGGTGATGTACAACGGGGTGGCCGGGTCTTTTAAGTGCGGGAACGACGCCGGCGGGCAGTCCACCCGCATATCGTTCCCCTTTGGAAATTCGTATTTTATGACCGATTGCTTGCGGGTTCCGTCGGCCAACTTGCGCCCTTCATCGATGCGGGGAGAGTCGGGCCGATAAATGCAAAGCGGTTGCCCTCCGTCGGTAGAATGAAGGGGGATTAACAAGCCCGGAACATTGCGGGCCTGTTTTGATGCAAAACCTAAATCGGTTAACTCTTTGATGGTCTCTACGGTTTTATAGCCGCGCTGATCTATTATCCTTGCTGATATAGCTGATTCGGCTTCAAGTACCTGATGGTGTCGTTGTGCTAACATCGATGCGTCTCCCGAATGTGACTCGTGGGTTGTTGGCCCGGACGAACATATTTGTTTCGCGTCCTTTGTACGTGGTTTTTATGGCTACAAATCCGTCGATAACTTCTACAACTTCGTGGTAAACAGGCTTTCCGGTTGACGGGGTGAATTTGTGCACGTCTCCCGGTTTCACCTGCTCGGCGGGTACAAGATGGTAATTAGTAGCCATTCAGTTCGCCTTTCTAGTATCGCTCGATGAGCACATCGACGTAGCCGCGCGCGTCACGGTAGGGATAGATTTTGCATTTAACGCCTTTGCGTAGTTGCTTGTTGGCGTAGTTGATCGCCGCTTTGTGCGACGGGAAATGATACGATTGTTTTGTTTCGCCGAAAATTACAACGGTATGAGTGTATTCGCTGTTATCCATTGCCGTTGCCCCCAGTAAGCGTGTTTAAACCTTTAGCAATCGAATCCATTACTACGCCGTGGCTACAGGTTAGATATTCGGTGCATTTTTGGCAGGTTTCAATATCGTAATCCCCGCCGCAATCAGTGAAAAAGCAACCGTACTCCTTGAACAGCATATTTGAGATCAGTTTAATAGCCAGGTCTTGACGGGCAACGGTTTCTTTCAGGGTTCTAATTTCGCGTTCTATTTCGTTCATCATTCACCGTCCCTTAGTTGTCTGAGACAACAGTCAGCCCGTTGCCGTTTTTGTTGATTATGCCGCGCTCTGTCAGTTCGTCCCGGTAGGCGTAAAATGTGGTCTTGCTTATTCCGATCTCCCGCTTTGCCTGTGCCGGGCCAATGTCCGGATTGTCAGCTATCAGTCCGACTAGCGCCGCTATGCGTTCCTCTTTCTGCTCCGATTTCGTGGCTCTGGCCTGCTCAATCGGGTACGGATAAGACTTTTCGACCTCTATTTCGGACTGTTCCCGCTCTATTTTACGGCGCTGTTTCTCGGTTTCCTTGACCATCGTCTGAACATCCGTGCCGATTATCTCGGACAGCGCCAGAACTATCAAGCTAATTAAGCCGGTTGCCGTTAGTCCTATAATGGCCTGTATAACGTCCAGTTGTTGGACGGTGGTAAATGTCAAATCGGTGCCGTGTGCTACTGCAAACCCTTCGGCAATGTTAGCCAGGGCGCTGACAATGACAACGGACACCAGGACGAACATAAAAAACCGAAAATCTTGCCCGGTTCGTCGCAAGTCGCCAATCCTCAAGGATAGGGAGACAACGGCCAATTCGATGCCGAACGCTGCGACAAATCCGACCCAGCCCGGTTGTACGTAATCGGCCAGTAATCCGCCGGTATGTACTAGCGTGTAAGCCAATAACGCCACTAATGAAACAACACCTGCTAAAACCTGTATTTTTGTACTCATTCCACACCGCCAAACACAAAAGGCAACACATAATGACAAACAAAGAAAAGTTTATTATTCCCGTGTTTCCTTATAGTAACACCTTTTAGTTTTAACCCTCTACCCTGGCATAACTCATCGAGCCTTGCAAGATTGGAGTCGTTGGTTTCCTCGCTGATCACAATAGAAATCTCTATTCCTCTTTGAAGATTGCAGAACGGGTCATTCCCGCTTTCTAATTCTGATAACACACTACTATCTTTGTAAATCTCATCCATTTTACATTCTCTCTTTCGTGCTGCGTGCTACTGCGTGCTGTTGTGGCTGCTGTAGCACGGTATTGGATGTGTTAGGGGAGGGGGATTCGGCGATTGACCGAATTAAGGCGACGCCCTTACGGGTTAGTGATGCGCCTTGCTGCTTGCGGTTGGGGTGGTTCCACCTTGCCCACCCCGCTTCGATAAACTGATCTCGCATTGCGCCGAATTGCGCTTGGGTTAAGCCGTTACCGGTTGCGGTTCGCTCGGCGAATGTTTTGCCGCTCAAAATATCTTTCGCAAACTCAATCAATGCGTCCGGGTCGGCGTCGATGTCGGCAAAGCGCCAATTGCCGTTCGGGTCTGTTGTTTCGGCTCGAATTACGGTTCGCTGGGTTGTCTCAGACAACTTTGTCGGCTCCGGTTTATCGGCAGTCCATTCTTCAATTGCTTGGGTAAGTGACCGGGCAATGCCCATCCCATCAAAATACCGGAAGGCCGCGCCCAAAAAGCCGACGGACGCACCGACGCTCCACGGGTTAAGACCGCCGATGTAGGCCAGCCCACCCCCGGCGATACCGGTAAAGAAGAAGGTGACGCCGCTATCAAGTACCGATGTTAGAATGTCCTTCGGCTCCAGTTTGGAGTGTGGGACCGTCTTTGACCAGCTCCCGGCCATCGTCGGGGCGTCTCCGAACGGGTTGGCTGTTGCTTCAAACGTGGCGTCACGTTGATAGCCGTTTCCCGGTTCGGTGGTAATAA
>Ga0180432_10004963_pt1 | contig 17991 bp, 15 predicted proteins | sample SS_ome_10_FD_132414 | JGI IMG/M metagenome (GOLD analysis project Ga0180432, IMG submission 132414) | Hypersaline lake sediment archaeal communities from the Salton Sea, California, USA - SS_1_MS_2 metaG | ecosystem: Environmental > Aquatic > Non-marine Saline and Alkaline > Hypersaline >...
CAGAAGGTCCACATGGCCGTCGTCATCGACGAGTTCGGCGGGATGGCCGGGATCGTCACGCTGGAGGACATCCTGGAGGAGATCGTCGGGGAGATCGAGGACGAGTACGACCGCCCGACGGCGGTCTTCCAGCGCATCTCCGTAGACGAGGCACTCGTCGCCGGCGACACCTCCGTCCACGACCTGAACCGGGCGATGGACACGGAGCTTCCCGAGGACGAGGGCGTCACCATCAACGGCCTGATCCAGAACCGCCTCGGCACCATGGCCAGGCTCGGGGACAAGGTGGAGATCGGTCAGGTGACGCTCCTGGTCGAGCGGGCGACCGACCGGGAGATCACGTCGGCGCGCGTCCGCGTTGATCGCACGACGACAATCGAAGAGACGGAAGACTGAGCGGGGTATGCGAACGGGAGGTCTCATGAAGCTTTTCGTCGCTTTCCTTTTCGTCGTCGCTGCACTGGCCGTCCCGGCGATCGCCGAGCCGGCCGCCGCACCGACGTGCGCCCTCGACGCCCGCTACGACGCCGAGGGTCGGCAATTCGACGGAACCGTCGAGCTCCACCTCGTCCCGACGACGCCGACCGTCTACCTCTCGCTCCTCGCGAACCTCGGTCGGGAGCCGAATCCGCACCTTTCGCCACGAACGAGCGACGTGCGGTACCCGTTCGGGTTCGAGCCGTCGGGAACGACTGTCACCGTCGTCGAGCGTCTCGACGGCGGCGACGCCACGCCGCTGCCGTACCGTATCCTCGCCCTTCCTCCGGCCTGGCAGACGTACTCGCTCGACGACACGATCCTCGCGATCGATCTGCCGGACGCCGACCCGGACGGCACCGCGCCTGTCACGCTGAGAATTGGGTTCTCCACCGAGGTCCCGCGGAACTCGATCGGGGATCAGGGGATCACCGACGGAATCCTGACATGGAGATTCGGGTGGTATCCGACCCTGTTCCCGGCGCAGGAAGAGATCGTCGAGGAAGAAGGGCGGATCGCCTACGCAGGGCGCGAGGTGTTTCCTCTGACGTTCCCTTGGTGCCTCATCGAAGCGACCGTCGCCGTCCCCGCCTCGTACGACTTGATCGCCGGAACCGACGTCCTCGAGTCACTCGAGCGATCGGACGGAGAGGACAGGGAGAAGCGGTTCCGCATCGCCTACGACTCGCCGGCCCGTTCGCTCGGGCTGACGATCGGAACCGACTACCGCCGCTACACGCTCGACGGTCCGATCCCGATCGAGATCGCAACCCTCCCGGGACACGAGGAGGAGGCCCGGTTCTTCGCCACCCTCGCCCGCGACATCCTCGAGGCGTACGAGGGTCGCTACGGCCCGTATCCCAGGGCGCGGCTGACGATCGTCGAGAACCCGAACGACAGCGGACTCTCCTTCGCCGCCGACGGGATCGTCTGGCTGTCGCGGCGCTTCTTCACCCATCGGAACGTCCTCTTCTTCGGGGCGCTCAACCGCGTCGCCGAGTACGTCCTCGCCCACGAGATCGCCCACCAGTGGGTCGGCCTCGGAACCGGGATCGATCTGAACGCCGAGGCATGGCTCTCGGAAGGCCTCGCCCAATACCTCGCCGTCCGGTACTACGAGGACCGGTACGGTGCGTTCGAGCCGAACCTGTTCGGCTTCGGCTCTCCTGGCGTCATCGAGGAGTTCGTCGAGCGCCAGTTCGGTTACTTCAACCTCCGAGAGCACTTCATCGAGCTCCCGTACCTGACCACGCAGTACGTCGGGTTCGACGAAGCGCTGGTCAAGCCGATCGAGAACGTCCGATTCGGCAACGCCTCGGACGTCCGCCTCTACGACAAGGGGTACCTCGTCGCCCGAGCGATCGCCTCCGCGACCGGAGAGGACGCGTTCGAGCGCGCGATCACGAGAGCGATCGCCGAAAGGCGGGCGGACCTGCTCGACGTGCGAACGCTCCAAGCGCTGCTCGAGGAGGAGACCGGCCGCCCGCTCGCCGAGATCTTCGACACGTGGGTCTACGGTTCCGGACGCGTCGACTACGCGATCCGGATCGCGTCCCGCGAACGCTCGGGGTCCGAGCACGTCACGACCGTCGTCGTGACGCGCTCGGGAGGGACCCCACAATCGGTCGAGGTCGAGGTGAGGCTCCGGTCCGGTGCGACCCTCCGCCAAGAGTGGTCGGGCGAACCGGAGACCGGAGAACTCGTCTTCCGAACTCCGTCGTGGGTCGCTCGGACGACGATCGACCCGGATCACCGCCTCCCCGATCTGGACCGGCTGAACAACAACGCCCCGGTGAAGGTCGTCGGCGGGGCGAACGAGGCGGCGTGTCCGCTCGACGCCTACGCCCTGACCGCCGATACGACGACCGGCGGTCTGACCTTCTCGTACCTGGACCGGTTCCGCGTCTCCGTCGCCCAGGGATCCGCTTCGGCGCAGCTCAAGCTCGGGCGAAGCCACCGGCTCTCCGCCCGCGCGTCCGCCGGTGGAGACCGATTCACGGGGGAGATCGCGTTCACGACCATCGAATACGCCCAGCCGGAGACCGGGTCGCCGGCGACGTTCTGGGAGCCGGACGTCTCGTGGACCGTCGGCGTCGAGCGGCTGTACGAAGAGGAGACGCCGTTCGCCGCCTTCGGGCTCGACGTCGTCGATCACCCTTCGTTCTCCTCTTCACGCACCCGCGCGCTGTCGATCGAAGTCACCGCGGACGGCTCGGGCCGTCTGTCCGTGAGCGCGAGCGACGAGCTGCGCCTCTTCCCCGGCGCGTACCTCCAGGGGAGCGCTCGGTTCGGCCTCGGTTTCGCCGATCCGCCGGCCCCGTTCCACTTCCGGCTGACCGGACTCCACGCGTTCTCTCCGCCGCCGACAACCCACGAGCTCGTCGCGAAGCTCGGTCTCGAGGTCCCGGTCGTCGCGGAGATGCCCTACAACCTATTCAACGTGGCGATGGTCGATGCGACCCGGTCCCGCCTCTTCGTCGCCGGAGGAATCGGTTGGACAAGCCTCGATGAATTCGGTACAACGTCGCCCTATATGGAAGCGGGGATCGAGCAGACCATCGATCTGTCGACCCTGGGCGGGCTGCTGTCGCTCCAGGTGCAGGTGGGGGTGGCGACGCCGGTGATGGGCGTAGGCGCGCCCGTCCTCTACGCCCGGGTCTCCCTGTAGCGGGAGGAAGGCCCATGAAGGTCCCGTGTCGGTGGCTCGCAGACTACGTCGATCTCGACGTCTCGGAGGAGGCGATCGCGCGGCTCGCCGAGCGCCTGACCCTCGCCGGACTCGAGGTCGAAGGGATCGAGAAGACCGGTTCCTTCCGCAACGCGGTCGTCGGGCACGTCGTTTCGAGCGAGCCCCTCCCCAAATCGGATCACTTGACGCTCTGCGCGGTCGACGTCGGTTCGGAGACGGTCGAGATCGTCTGCGGCGCTTCGAACGTCGTCGACGGTGCGCTCGTGCCGGTCGTCCTCCCCGACGGGGAGCTCCCGACCGGCCTGAAGATCGAACGGCGAAAGATCCGCGGCACAGTCTCCAAAGGGATGATCTGCTCGAAGGAGGAGCTTCGACTGGAGGACCGCTCGGAGGGCATCTGGAACTTCGAGCCGGGTCTCGGCCTCGAGGTCGGAACCGATCTGACGGCCGTCCTCGAGTACGACGACACAATTTTCGACATCAAGGTCCCGTCGAACCGCCCGGACTGCGCCTCCGTCTACGGGATCTCGCGCGAGGTCGCGGCGTTGCTCGACCGCCCGCTCGCCGAACTGGCGACCGACGTCGAGGAGACGCTTCCCCCCGCCGCCGATCGAATCCGGATCGAGATCGAGGATCCGTCCGACACGCCGCGGTACGCCGCCCGACTGATGGAGGGGATCACGATCGCGCCGGCGCCGCTTCGAATGCAGCATCGCCTGATTAAGGCCGGGATGCGCCCGCTGTGGAACGTCGTCGACGCGACCAACTACGTCATGCTCGAGCTCGGACACCCGCTCCACCCGTTCGATGCCGATCTCGTGGAAGAGCCGATCGTCATCCGCCGCGCCGAGCCGGGCGAAACCTTTCGGACGCTCGACGGCGTCGATCGACGGCTGACCGAGGACGTCCTGATGATCGCGGATCGGCGGGGCGGCCTGGCGATCGCCGGGGTGATGGGCGGGGAGCGGAGCGAGATCCGTCCCGAGACGACCCGCCTCCTCCTGGAGATCGCGTCGTTCACCGGCTACACGATCCGCAAGTCGTCCCGCGCCGTGGGGCTGCGAAGCGAGGCATCGCAGCGGTTCGAGCGGAGGATCGATCCGGAGAGCGTGACCCTCGCCGCCGAGCGCGCCGCGCACATGATCCAGAAGATGACCGGCTGCTCGATCCATCGGGGTCTCTCCGACGCCTACCCGGCGCCGACCACGCCGCGGACGGTCCGGCTCCGTCCCGAACGCGCGTCGCTCCTCCTCGGCCTCGACCTCGATCGGACGACGTGTCTCGACGTCCTCCGACGGCTCCAGATCGGCGCCGAGGAGGACGGATCGGGGATCGTCGCGACGATCCCCTTCTTCCGTCCCGATCTCGAGCGGGAGGTCGACCTAATCGAGGACGTCGGGCGGATCTACGGCTACGACCGGCTCGAAGCGGTCGGGCCGACGCCGGTCCTCCTGGTCGGGCGGAAGGACGCCATCGAGCGGGCCAAGGACCGGATCCGGCAGATCCTGACCGGCCACGGGATGAACGAGGTCGTCGGCGACGGCTTCGACAAGCGGGACTGGCGTGAAGCGCTCGGAACTCCGGACGACGACCTCGTCCAAGTTGCGAACCCGATGACCGTCGGGCAGTCGATGCTTCGCTCGAGCCTCATTCCGGGGATCCTCTCGGTCGTCGAGACGAACCTGAGCCGCGGCGTCGACGGGGGGATGATCTACGAAGTCGGCAAGGTCTTCTCCGCGTCCGAGGGCGAGCGGGAGGCGCTCGGCGGCGCCCTGTTCGGACGGACCAGTCTCCCCCTTCGCGGCAAGGAGCGCGTCTCCCTCCCGATCGCTCGCGGGATCCTGGACGACCTGTTCAAGCGGCTCCGGCTCGACGGCGCCGAGGTCCGCGCGGAGGACCTTCCTTCGTTCCTCCACCCCGGACGCGCCGCGCGATTCGTCCGGGACGGACGACCGATCGGGCTCCTCGGCGAGCTGTCTCCGACCGTGTGCAAGCGATTCGCCGTCCCGACGACGGTCCTCGCCTTCGAGTTCGACGCGGCCGAACTGATGGTCCACGCCGACGACCCGCCCACCTACGCCAAGCTGCCTCCGTTCCCGGCGTCGAAGCGGGACCTCTCCGTCTCCGCTCCCTCCGGGCTGGCGGAGGCGGAGGTCCGAGGGGCGATCCTGGCGGAGCCGGAAGTCGAGACGGCGTTGCTTTACGACCTCTACGAGGGCGAACAGGTCGGCGAAGGGCGAAAGAGCCTCACCTACGAGCTCGCCTTCCGCGCCGCGGACCGGACCCTGACCGATCCGGAGGTCGACGGAATCGTCGGCCGGATCGAGTCCCGCCTCGTCGCGCTCGACGTTCGCCTCCGCACGTAGATGGACAAGACGATCATCGCCCGCGATCCCGGCGAGATGGAGGAAATTGGGATCGGGATCGCGGAGGATCTGAGGGACGGCACCCTCGTCTCCCTCGTCGGCCCGCTCGGCTCGGGAAAGACGACGCTGGCCAAAGGGATCGCCAAGGGCCTCCTGATCACCGAGGTGGTCACGTCGCCGAGCTACCTCCTCGCCCGAACGTACGAAGGACGGCTGACGCTTCACCACATCGACGCGTATCGGATCTCTTCGCTCGTCGAGTTCGCCGAGGTCGGCCTCGACGCCTACCTACCGCCGGAGCGCGGCGTCAGCGTGGTCGAGTGGCCGGAGCGGATCGAGGGGCTCGTCGAGCGAAGCGACGTCCACGTAAGAATCGAGATCCTCGAAGAGGGAGCGCGCCGCGTCCACGTGGCGCGCCGGTGAGCAGCCGGCTCAGCCGGAGGAGAACCAGACCCCGTCGACCGCCGTTCCGCACCTGGGGCAGGCCCCGTCGGCCATCCGGTTCTCACGAATCCGGTAGCCGCTCCGCAGGATGAGGCGCTCGCCGCACTCGGGGCATCGGGTCTCCTCGCCCTCGCCGGGAACGTTGCCGAGGTAGACGTAACGAAGCCCGGCCTCGCGACCTACGCGGCCGGCCCGTTCGAGCGTATCGATCGGCGTCGGCGGGCGGTCGACCAACCGGTATGCGGGGAAGAACCGGCTGACGTGCCACGGGATCCGGGGCGAGATCCCGACGATCGCCTCGGCCGTCCAGCGGAGTTCGTCCGCTCCATCGTTCACCCCGGGGATGACGAGCGTCGTCACCTCGACCCAAACGCCGGCCTCGGTCAGCCGCTCGATCGTGTCGAGGACCGGTCGGACGTTCCCGCCGACGATCTCGTGGTAGACGCGATCGGAAATCCCCTTCAGATCCACGTTGACCGCATCGAGGTACGGGGCGATCGCCGCGAGCGTCTCCTCGGTGAAGTAGCCGTTCGACACCCAGGCGTTGGCGAGCCCTTCTTCCTTGGCGAGGCGCATCACGTCGAGGACGTACTCGACCGTCACCGTCGGCTCGGTGTACGTGTAGGCGATCGAGCGGCAGCCGTTCGCAACCGCGTCGGAGACGACCTCCGCCGCCGGGACCCGATCGCCGATGATCCGCCCGGCGTGCTCGCGGGGGTACTGCGAGATGTAGTGGTTCTGGCAGTGAAGGCAGGTGAAGTTGCAGCCGACCGAGGCGATCGAGTAGGCCCGCGTTCCAGGATAGAAGTGATACAGCGGCTTCTTCTCGATCGGGTCGACGTCGCGCGCGATCAGCCGACCGTAGACGAGGCTCACGAGCGTTCCGTCGACGTTCTCCCGCACCGCGCAGATGCCCCGCGTACCCGGCTCGATGACGCATCCGTGGGAGCAGACCCGGCACCGGACGCGACCGCTGGTCAGCCTGTCGTACAGCATCGCCTCGTGCATCGGGCTCACCGGACACATGCTAGCACACCGGCTGAACGGAGGGAAGTCGCGTCTTTCGCGCCCGAGACGCTTTCCGTACCATCGACCCATGTCGCTGATTCAGATCGACCGACTGAGCAAGGCCTTCGGTGCGGACGTCCTGTTCGACCCGTTCTCCGCCCAGATCTCCCGCGGAGACCGGGTCGCCTTGATCGGCGACAACGGCGCCGGGAAGTCGACGCTCCTCCGGATGATCGCCGGCGCCGAAGAACCGACCGAGGGCAAGGTCCGCTCCGTCGGGGAGATCCGAATCGGCCACCTGCCCCAGACGGCGCGACTCGAAGAGGGCGGCTCGGTCTGGGACGCGGTCGAGCGGGCGTTCGCCGCCGACCGCGCCGTCGAGCGGGAGCTCAGACGGCTCGAGGCGTCGATCGCGGACGGAGCCGACGACGAGACGCTGCACCGCTACGACGAGCTCCTCCATCGGTTCGCCGACGGGGGCGGGTACGAGATCGAGGCGAAGATCCGTGCCGCGCTCGCCGGCGTCGGATTCGGCGAAGCGGAGTACGACAAGCCGGTCGGCCTCCTCTCCGGAGGCGAGGAGGCGCGCGCCGCCCTCGCCCGCGTCCTGCTCGAAGAGGCGGACGTTCTTCTTCTCGACGAGCCGACGAACCACCTCGACTTCGCCGCCCTCGACTGGCTCGAGGAGCGGCTCCTCCGGTTCCCCGGCGCCCTCGTTCTCGTCTCGCACGACCGCCACCTTCTCGATCGCGCCTCGAACCGAACCTGGGAGATCGCGTACGGTCGGGTCGCGGCGTACCGCGCCGGCTACGAAGCGTCGCGAACGCTCCGCGATGCGGAGCGTGAGAGGCAGTTCGAACGCTATCGAAAGCAGGAAGAGACGATCGGTCGATACAAGGACTTCGTCCGCCGCCACAAGGCGGGACAGAAGCACCGTCAGGCCAAGGACCGCGAGCGGAAGCTCGAGCGGATCGAAAAGGAGCGGATCGAGGAGCCGAGAGAGGCCAAGCGGATCTCCCTGCGCGTCCCGATCGGGCGGCCGAGCGGGAAGCGGGTCCTCTCGCTTCGCGACTTGGAGATCGGCTTCGATCGACCGCTCTTCGCCTGCCCCGATCTCGACCTCCAGCGAGGGGAGAAGGTCGCGATCATCGGGCCGAACGGCTGCGGCAAGACGACGCTCCTGCGGACGATCACGCAGGAGCACACACCGGTCGGCGGCACGATCGAACTCGGGCACAACGTGCACCCCGCCACCTACAGCCAGACCCAGGAAGGCCTCCACGAGTCGAACACCGTCCTCGAAGCGATCCTCGCCCGGGCCTCGCTGACGATCGGCGAGGCGCGCGGGCTGCTCGGGAGGTTCCTGTTCTCCGGTGACGACGTGACGAAGAAGACGCAGGCCCTCTCCGGCGGGGAGAGAAGCCGCGTCGCGCTTGCGCTCCTCTCGCTGATCGAGGGGAACCTGCTGCTGCTCGACGAGCCGACGAACCACCTCGACCTCGTCAGCCAGGAGATCCTCGAGCGCGCCCTCCTCGACTACGAGGGGGCCGTCCTTCTCGTCTCCCACGATCGCGCTCTGCTCGAAGCGATCACGACGCAGCTCTGGCTGATCGAGGAAGGCCGGATGACCGTCCACACCTGCGGGTACGCGGAGCACCGCCGTCGCAGGTTCGAGGAGACGAACGGCGAGGCGGACGCCGCTCGGCCGTCCCGGCGGACCGAGACGGCGCGCCGCCGAAAGCGAAGCACGACGAAGACCGACCACACGTCCGTCGACCAAGAGGCGCTCCGAGCGCAGGAGTCGGCGATCGAGGATCTGGAGGAGCGACTCGAGCGGGTCGAAAGCGACCTCGTCGCGGCGAGCACCGCGGGAGACGGGCGCCGGATCGCCGCGCTCGGCGGCGAGCACCGGAACCTGCAGCGCGCCCTGGCGAAGATGTACGATGCGTGGCACGCCACTGTCGAAGACTCGGAACGAAAGGAGGCCACAAGATGATCGCCGATCGAGTGAGGAGGATCCTCGCCGGGACCCCTTCCCACGTCTCCGTCCTCGCCGCTGCCAAGACACGGTCCGTCGAAGAGGTCCGCGCCGCGATCGAAGCTGGGGTTCGCATCATCGGCTACAACTACGTCCAGGAAGCCGCTGCATCCCTTCAAGCACTAGGACGGCCCGAAGCGGTTATCCAGCCAGGAGAACGCGCAGCGTTCTCCGACGAACTGACCGGGCATGTTGAGCCCGGTCAGTTCGCGGCACATCTGATCGGCCACCTGCAGCGGAACAAGGCGAGGGCCGCGGTCCGGCTGTTCGATACGATCGAGACCGTCGACTCGGTCCGCCTCGCCGAGGCGATCGACCGGGAAGCGGCGAAGATCGACCGCGTGCTGTCGATCCTGATCGAGGTCAATTCCGCTCGCGAGCCGCAGAAGTCCGGGGTCCTCCCGGAAGAGACCGCCGCCCTGATCCGCGAGATCGCAGGGCTTCCGTCGCTCCGAATCGAAGGGCTGATGACGATGGGTCCTTTTGTCGACGATCCGGAGGAGATCCGCCCGTTCTTCGCCGAGACGAAGCGCCTGTTCGACGAGATCGCCGGTCTCCGCATCCCGAACGCCGGGATGCGGGTCCTCTCGATGGGGATGAGCGACTCCTACCGGATCGCGATCGAAGAAGGCGCGACGCTGGTCCGCCTCGGGACCGTCCTGTTCGGCCCGCGCCCCTCGTAGCCGCCCCCGTCACTCCTCGAGGACGGCCAACGCCTCCGCGTCTTCCACCATCGCGCGGATCAGATCCTGGTAGAGTGGATACTGCTCCGGGCTGACCACCGACAGGTCGATCTGCAACGTCCTTTCGTAGACGATGGATCGGCCATCGATCCCGTAGGCCGCGGTGAACGTGCCGACTTCGTTTTCGACGCTCACGTCTTCCGGAAGCTCCGACACGCTTCGGTCGGTCAGATCGATACGCGCGACCAGCTCGATCCGCATCACGGGGGTGAGCAGGGGGTACGTCCTCTCCGACAGAACGATGTCCCCGGCGAAGTCGTCCGGGAACGGGAACGCCGGACCGTACGGCAGCAAGAGCAGCCCGAGCCCTCCCGAAATCCACCGGACGGCACGCGCTCTCTCGAGATCGAGCGCGACGGTCACCGGCGTGTGCGTGTCGTCCAGGTCCGAGTGCTCGTAGTCGATCAGGAAGGCTTGCGGGATCGCGTAGTCCACCAAGGCGGCGAACAGGTCCGCCCGCTCCGAGGCGCGGTAGTACAGCAGGACGTCTCGGTACTGGATGTCCATGTCCCCGGAGGTCTCAATCGCTGCGCTCAGAACGAGGAGATCGTCCGACTCCAGCGAGCCAGTCAGCGCACATCGAACGATGCTTTCCGAGGCGTCGGGCGCGTCGGTCTCGACTCGGGCACCCAGCCGCGGCGGATCTTCGGAGACGACGAGCGCCCGGCGGCCGCGGACGAATTCGTCGGTGAACTCCGCCGTGCACAGAGAACAGGTTGGATCGAGGAACCGCCATCCGCCATCGGAAATCGGAAGCGCTACGATCACATGATCGAACGGCAACGGAGACGGCGGCACGGACCAGTCGATGTCGTACCCTGGCTCGGAGCTGATCAACACGGGATAGGCCTCGATTCCCACGGAGTCGAGCAACGCGACGAGCAGCGCCGCCTGATCCTTGCAGTCGCCGTACCGAGTGGCGAGGGTGTCCACGGCCGGCCTCGGCTCGTACCCGCTGTCTCCCAGCCGAAGCGACACGTACCGGATCTCGCGCGCAACGAAGTCGAACAGGCGGGAGATCCGCTCCTCGTCCGTCCCGGCGGCGGCCGTCAGCGCGGCGGCCTCTGTCGCAATCACCGGAGAAACGGCCATCTTGTCCGCCGCCAGCTCCCGCCACCACGCGGCGATGTCCTCCCACGTTTTCACCGACGACACCGCGACGAACGACTCGACCGCCAGCTCGCTCGGCATGCCGACCTCGTACTCGATCGGGTCGACGTCCTCGGCTCGGAATGTGTAGATCATACGCTCCGACGAACTCTGAACCTCCGGCTCGATCGATCGGCGACCGACCATCCACTCGAATGCGTACCCGCTGGGCACGTCGACCACGAACTCCGACAGCTGGACGGGATCCCACCATTCGAAATACCAGTAATCGAAGAACTCGCCCTCGATCACCGGCACTTCGTCGCGGAGGACGTACTCGTAGTCGATGACGACCCCCGGTCGGAGCGACGGCATGCTCAGCGTGACCGTCTTCAGCTCGCTGTACGCCTCCTCGCCCCCTCCCTCCGCGTAGCTCGAAATACGGATCCCGGCCTCGTCGAGCTCGACGACCTCGCCCGAGGGGAGGATCGTTCGCCCGTAGACGAGCGCGAACTCCTCCAGGTCCTCACTGTAGGGGATCTCGACCTGTCCGTAGCCGTCGATCGCCTCCCAGCTCAATAGCAGGATCTGCTCGTGACCGACGTATTCCCGCCGCCCGTCCGGGTGGACGGTCGTTTGACCCGCGTCGAGGAGAACGACCGCGTCGCTCGTCGCAACATCGGAAGCTCTCTCCATTCTCTCCAGCACGAGCTCGATCGGGTCTTGGGACAGCCCGGGTACACCAAGGACAAGGATTGCGAACACCGCAACAACCATCCTCCGCAATGCGCGCACAATGCATTCCTCCTCTTGTGTCGATCGTTTTGTGTCGATCTTTCCGAGTGTATCGCAATGGGTCCACCGGGCAAGACGTGCAACTCACCGCATCCTACGGGGATCGAACGCCTCGAGACGGAGGCCTCCAAACCGTAGTTGCCGACACCCGATCGTCCCGCTAAGGTGGAACACCCCTCAGGCGAAGGAGGTGACTCGCATGCCGACCTACATCCTCCTCAGTCGATTGACCGACGCCGGCGCCGGGACGATCAAGGACCATCCGGAGCGGATCAAAGAGGTCAACCAGGAGATCGAGCAATTCGGGGCGCAGGTCGTCCACCAGTACGCGACCCTCGGAGCCTACGACTTCGTCTCCGTCGTCGAGGCGCCCGACCTCGCAGCGATCTCCCGCGTTTCAGTCGAGCTCAGTTCGCGTGGAAGCGTGAAGATTCAAACCCTCTCAGCCGTCCCGATCGATGATTTCATCGCCAACCTCAAGTAGCCCGCGCCTCGGCTTGAACGAGCCGAGGCGAAGCGAACGGTCGCCGATCTTGCCTGACTTCACGATACGCCTTACGCTCCGCGCATGACCGCGATCGGAGCCAGCGAACGTGAGGACGTTCCTCGCGTGGTTCTCGACACGAACGTCTTCGTCGCCGCGGCGTTCAACCCGCGAAGCCACGCCGCGCGGATCATCGAGGCCGTGCGTGAGGGAGGGCTCAGGCTGGTCTGGAACGAGGCAACGCGACGCGAGACCCGGAGGATCCTCGATCGGATTCCGCCGATTTCGTGGAAGCCTTATGCCGATCTCTTCCGCGAGAAGAACCGCCACCGAGACCGGGTCAATCCGGGCTGGTTCGGCCACGTCGGCGACCCGGACGATCGGGTGTTCGGCGCACTCGCCTACGCCGCCGGTGCGACGTTGATCACCCAAGACGACGACCTCCTCGATCGCCGTTCGAACGTCGGCGTTCCGATCCTCACGCCGACGGAGTTCGTGTGTAGCTCGTAGGCAGACGAGAGGAAGGCGCTCCGCGCGGCGTGGGCGCCGGGCACGCCGGATGACAACTAGCCGCACGTCACGCGGTTTCTCCCCGCCTCCTTGCTGCGGTAGAGGTACCCGTCCGCCCGCTTGAGCGTCTCGCTCGAATCTTCGCCGGGCCGGGCGATCGCTCCGCCGATCGAGACCGTCACCGAGAGCTTCTCGTCGTCCGCGATGAGACTCGACGCTTCGACGAGTCGCCGTAGCATGCCGGCCCGCCGGCTGAGCTCCTCCAGGTCGACCTTCTCGAGGATCACGACGAACTCCTCGCCGCCCCAGCGGGCCACGACGTCGAAGGAGCGAACGTTGGACGCCAGCGATTGCGCGACCATCCGCAAGACGCGGTCTCCGGTGTCGTGCCCGAAGCGATCGTTGAACGACTTGAAGTGGTCGATGTCGACCAGCAGCACGCCGAACGGCCACCCGTAGCGTTCCTGCTCGTCGTGGCGAGCCGTCAGCGCCATCTCGGCGAAACGGCGGTTGCCGACATCGGTCAGCGGGTCGAACAGCGCCAGCCTCTTGAACCGCTCGATCTCCTCCCGCATCGCCGAGCGGGCCGAGTTGTCGGAGAAGACCTCGATCGCTCCGACGACCCTGCCCGCCGAATCGCGCAGCGGCGCGGCGCGAACGTGAACCGGGACCCGGTGGCCGTCCTTGTGGTGCAGGTACACCTCGACCTCCCGTGGGACGCCGTCCGCGATCGTCGCCGCGAGAGGACACCCCGTGAGACAGAGCAGCGCTCCCTCGTTGTCGACGTGCATGAGGAGGTTGTCGGAGCACCGCGTTCCGAGGACCTCCTCCGCGCCGTATCCCGAGATCCGCTCCGCCCCCTTGTTCCAGAATCGGATCGCCCGATCGGTGTCGACCAGGTAGACCCCGTCGTGCAGCTGATCGAGGATGTCGGCGTGAAGCGTCGCTTCCACTGCGTTCGGTCGGTCCATGTCAATCTCCCCGAGTATGCCTACCCGGCGTTCTCATGAGAATGGTCGGACGAGCCCTCCGCGGCCGAGCGAGGTGAGCCAGAACGCTCCGAGCGCCTCGGAGGGAACCGCCGCCTCGAAGCCGCCGTTGTCGATCATCTGCACGAATTCGATCGATTCCAGAAGGAAGCGCGCTCCGAAGCAGGAGTCCCCCGCCGACAAGAAGGAGGATCGCAAGCGCACAAACGTAGACTCCCTTCGCAGCAAAGCGCAATCTATTCACCCGTTCCCACCTCGCCGGCACGCTGGGTCGACACAAGTCTACAGGACACGCCGAATTGGCCTCACGCCTTCTCGGGCCGTACAATGGGCGTACTATGTCCAGATGTATGCTGACTGCCCTTTTCCTCCTCTTAACTCTCCTGTGGATCTCATCCCCCGTCTCCGCCGAGGAAGCCGAAGTCAGCTATTCGTTCGAGCCGTGGCTCTACGGAGCGATCGTCTGGGTCGAGGCGGTTCCAGAGAACGGGGCGGAATTCGCGGGCCTCCTCACGAAGTCTGTCGAACACGCTTTCCGGTTCTGGGGCTACGAGCCACCCGTCCCTCCGGAGACTTGGGAGCACCCGTGGGAGGTTTCGATGCGCATCCCGACCGACGGAAGCCTGCCACAGACCGTACTCAACGATCCGGCCGGTGGAGGCAACTGGAGACTGGAGCCGCTCACGTGGGAGGGAGAACCGATCTACCCGCTTCTCGCGATCGTCTTCGCCGACCAGCAGTCGCTGCACGACGCCATTGGGCGTGAGCTGCCGGCGTACTTCTTCTGCAGCCATGGCTACGTGACGAACGTCGAGCCGTGGATCCGCCCTCTGATGCGGAAGCCTCGATCGATGCTGTGCCCGATCGATGCGTCGCAGGCGATCCTGGTCAAGGAATTCGCCCACTGGTTCGCGTATGAGCGAGACGACTGCCTGTTTCACACCCCGCCGTACATCTACGAAGGGCTCTCCGAGGTCACCGCGGCGGCGTTCCCGGACGATTCAGAAGGCGCCGAAATCGACGTCGTCGAATGGGCATCGAACAACTGCCTGTCGATGTGCGTCGCCTCCCGCTCCCTGACGGAGGCCGTCGGCGAGAGCTTCGTCGGATTCCTCATCGACGAGCTCGGGCACGAGGGTGTCCTCGACTCGCTCTACCTGTGGGCCCGCGACGCCTACAACATGAGGGCGAAGTATCAGGGGCCGTGGAGGATCTCGCTCGGGTTGCCCGACAACTGTCCGTAGCCGTCGGACGGATCTCAGGAAGACGGGATCAGATCGCGGATCCGAAGCGGCTCGCCTTTCGCCGGATCCCGCGACAGCGAGAGCGCCGCTTGCGGGCACTTCGCGACGCAGACGCCGCAGCCCATGCAGGCATCACCGTCGATGGCGAGAGCGCCGTCCTCCATCGACAGCGCGCCGAACGGACAGACCTCCACACAGGCACCGCAGCCGACGCACCGCTCTCTGTCCACCGTGCTGACGTAACCGGACGGGGCGAGCATCGGCGTTCCGTTCCCGAAGGCCTGCATCGCGCCGCAGCAGCACGGACAGCAGTTGCAGATGGCGTAGAACCGGTGAAGCATGGCGTCCTTGAAGAACGCGTGGTGCACGTGACCGCGGTCGCGCTCGGCGCGGAGGACGTCGACGGCCTCCTGCGGGGTGATCCACCGCGACTTTTGGGGATGGTGCTCGGCGACGAAGCTCGCGAACGGCTCGCCGATGATGAGGCAGACGTCGAGCGGAAGACACGGGTTCGCCCGCACCGACCGGCACGGGCACTCGAGGGCAACGATGTGGTCCGGTTCGCGCGCCACGATGTCGCGCGCCGTGGCGTACGGGATGATCTGCTCGAGGTCCCGCAGCTCCACCGGCACGTCCAGCGTGACGAGCTGCTCCGCGGCGTCGGTCGGAACGACCTTCCCGTGGTACCGATCGGCGAGGCGCCGCTTCGAAGCCTCGGCGCTTTCGCCGTTCCTCGACCCGAGAAACAGCCGTCCGGCGGCGCGCACCAACGGCGCGAGGACCCGCGGCAACCGACGCTCGCCGGTCGCAAGGCCGATGTAGAGGTACGGCCATCGCCCGTAGACGTAGCCGTGGAGGAAGTCGGCGAGCGAGTATCCCCTCGTCTTTCGCCCCTCGCGCCACAGCGCCCGGCTCCCGGATCGGACGATCCCGCCACGCCGAATCCCCATCGCTCCCGCTTCTCCCTTCACAGAGTGGACCGTGGTCCGCTCCAAAAGCTGTACGTCGTTCCGACCGTCCCGAGGACGAACGCGTCGGGCAGCCGCTCGGCGAACCGCCGCATGGCGTCGAAGCCGGTGCAGTGCGACGGGACGATCATCGCCGGCTTCATCTCCGCGATTGCGTCGACGGTCCGCTCGATGTCCGCCTCGTCCGCGCGTCCGAGGTGAAAGCCGCCGAGCACCGCGTGCACCGTTTCGACGCCCGAGATCGCCTGCGCGTGCCGCACGGTGTTGACGATCCCCGAATGCGCGCAGCCGGCGACGACGACGAGCCCCTTCCCCTCGAGGTGAAGGACGATCGACTGGTCCTCCTCGAGGTCGTCCGGAAGGAAGCGGTCCCCCTCGCGGTGGCGGAGGAGTTCGGATCGTCCGGCGGTCTCGAAGCTCTCCCGCGGGACGTAGCCGATCGTCCAGCATCCGTCCGCGATCCGATGCGGTCCCTCCGACTCGACGATCTCCGCGCCGAGCGCCGTCCATTCCGCCCGTTTCGTCGACTTCATCGGGCCGTAGCGCCGGCCGTCCTTGGAGAACGCCCACCGCTCGCGGAACGCCGCCGGGTGGACGATCAGCGGAACCGTTTCCGGCTTCGCGTACTCGATCAACGCCTCGTCGGGCGTCCCCGCCGGGAACGTCTTCGGCTCCGCCGGGCGGCAGACGACCCGGAGGATCTCCGACAGCCCGGCCACGTGATCCCAATGCCCGTGGCTCAGCGCGATGACGTCGATCGATGCCGGATCGATCTCCATCCGACCGAGGTTTTCGAGCACCGTCGACGCGCTCGCCCCGACATCCCACAGGATCCGCAAACCGCTCGCGGGAAGCTCGATCAGCGCCGAGAACCCGTGCTCGGCGATCAGCGTTCCGCCCGTGTACCGCTTCACGCCCTCGGTCGACCGCGCAAGCAGGCCGGCGAGGTTGTCCACCACGATCGTGACGGTGGCGCTCGCCGCGACGCCGAATTCGCTCTTTGAAGTCACGCGATCACCTCAGTCGGCCATTCTATCGAGCGCCCGAAGACCGACCAACCCGATTGCGGCGCGCGAAGGAGCTTGATAGAGTGAGCCGGCAGCCAGCTGACCGATCGGGATCCGGCGCAGACAGAACGCGGAAGGGGAGGCGAGCCCATGTCACGGAGCGAGTACGAGACCGACAGTCTGGAGACGTCGGGAGGGAATCTGGAGATCACGTTCCTCGGCCACGGATCGCTCCTGTTCGCCTACGGCGGGAAGTGGATCTACGTCGATCCGTTCCGTCGCGTCGCCGACTACTCGACGCTGCCGAAGGCGGACGTCGTGCTGATCACCCACGAGCATCGCGATCACCTCGATCCGGAGGCGTTGGCCCAGATCCGAACCGACGCCACCGACGTCATCTGCACCGAGCTGTGTGAGGAGCAGATCGAAGGTGGAACGGTCATGCGAAACGGCGACGTCGTCGAGGTCCAAGGACTGCACGTCGAGGCGATTCCCGCCTACAATCTCGTCCACAAACGCGAGACCGGCGATCCGTTCCATCCATTTGGTGACGGCAACGGCTACGTCGTCACGTTCGGCGATTTGCGCGTCCTCGTCGCCGGGGACACGGAGAACACCTCGGAGCTGAAAGCGCTGTCCGACATCGACGTCGCCTTCCTGCCGATGAACCTCCCGTACACGATGACGCCGGAGATGGTCGCCGACGTCGCGGTCGCGATGAAGCCGCGGATCCTCTATCCGTATCACTTCGGGAGCACGGACACGGGGCGGCTCGTCGAGCTGCTGAAGGACCGTCCGGAGATCGAGGTCCGAGTTCGCAGCCTGGCGTAGCGGCCGAGCCCCGTCTTTCTCCCGCGCACCCGTAACGGTACACTGTGTCGCACCCTCGGACGCGCAAGATACGGAAGGAGGATTCATGAAACGCTTGTTCGATCCGCTTTCGCTGATGGTGGTCACGCTCGCGGGGATCGCGGTCGTGTCGATCATCGCCATCGCGATGCAGAACGTATGGGGATTCGTGATCGGCATCGCCATCGGGCTCGGCCTCGTCTTCGGAGGGATCCTCCGATTCCGAGCGAACGACCTCGAGACGGCCAAGCTCACCTGCCTCGTCGTGACCGTCGCCGGCGTCGTCCTCGG
>Ga0180432_10004964_pt1 | contig 17991 bp, 12 predicted proteins | sample SS_ome_10_FD_132414 | JGI IMG/M metagenome (GOLD analysis project Ga0180432, IMG submission 132414) | Hypersaline lake sediment archaeal communities from the Salton Sea, California, USA - SS_1_MS_2 metaG | ecosystem: Environmental > Aquatic > Non-marine Saline and Alkaline > Hypersaline >...
CGAACGGGCGCGGACGCGGCGACCGGCGGACGGCCGGGGAGGTGGCCCTTTACCTCGCCGACGTCTACGGAACGCTTGAACTCGTTTATCGCGATCCGACGATGTCGGCCATGTTCCCCATGCTGATCCGCCCCAGGCGCCGCCCGCCCGTCATTCCCGAGGTCGTGCCCAAGCCGAACGAGACCACCGGCGTGTTCACCATCGAGAACGTCGACGTGGGGCTGCCCGAGGCCATGCACGGCAAGGCACGCTACCTGCAAATTGTCGAGGCGCACGAACGCCACATCCGAACGATCCCGTGCAACCTGTGGTCCGGCATCGGCGGGTTCGAGATCAAGACGGTCCTCGGCACGGTCCCGATAGAAACGGACGGCTCGGCCAGTTTCCGCGTGCCGGCCGGCAAGTCGGTCTTCTTCTCCGTCCTCGACGAGACCCACCGGGCACTGCACACGATGCGGATGACCACGGACATCAAGGCGGGCGAGCGCACCGGCTGCATCGGCTGCCACGAGCCGCCCAACACCACCTCCAGCCGGGGCAAGGTCTCGCTGGCGTCCCGGCGGGAACCGTCGCGGATACAGCCGCCCCCCTGGGGCGTCCGCACCTTCGGGTTCCCCAAACTCGTCCAGCCGATCCTCGACACCCACTGCGTCAAATGCCACGACGGGGACAAGGCCAAGGACAAGGGCCTGGCCCTGGACCTCCGCGCCGGCAGCAGCGAACCCGAGGCCTTCGTCCCGAACGTCTACACGATGTACGGCACCGGCTACAAGCGGTGCTACAGGTACGCCTCATACTGGAACCTCCTGAAGTACATAACGTGGGCCGACATCAACCGCTACCTCACCCCGCCCGGCACGTGGGGCTCGCGCGTCAGCCCGCTGATCGCGCTGCTGGCCAAGGGCCATCCGTCTTCGTCTGGCGACTCCGCCGCGACAGGCCGGAAGGTCAAGCTCAGCCCAACCGAATGGCGGATCCTCTGCACCTGGATCGACTGCAACGTCCCCTACCTCGACGACTGGCGCAAGTACTCCGTAGACCCGGCCGTCCGCAAAGCGGCGAAGACGAACTGACCCCAACAGGATCAGGCCCGACAACGCACAGAAAGCCCCAACGCCCGCGGGGTGCGCCCGAAGAAGGAACCGCTTCGCTCTCCACGTCCTCCGGTGGAGAATCTCGCGCTGCGTCATGGGCACACACCCCACAGGATGGACCCTGTGGGCTTTGGGGCTCCCTCGCACGGCTATCCCCCGGTCACAATCCGCAATCCGAAATTCGCAATCCTCCTTCGCCAAGGCTACGGAGGACAGGTCCGCAATCGGATCACGCGCCGAACTTTTCGAGTTTGCCGGTGTGGGCCATGGCCAGGGGGACCAGTTCGGTGGCGTGGACGGTGCCGAGCTGCCCGGCTCGGCAGGCGATCTCGTCGAAGCCGGGCCCGTCGCCGCCGCGGAGGTAGGGCGCGGCCAGAAGGACCGGCACGGGATGCCAACTGTGGGCCTTGAGGCTCGGCGGGGTGGAGTGGTCTGCGGTGATGATCAGGGCGTCGGGGCTCCCGGCCAGCAGCACGGGCAAGGCCGCGTCCATCTCCTCGATCCGGGCGACTTTGCCGTCCAGGTCCCCGTCCTCGCCGGTCTTGTCGGTGTACTTGAAGTGCGAGAAGACGAACGTGTGGTCGGCCATCGCGTTGACCGTCTCGGCGCAGATGTCGGTTGCGGTGGTGGGCTGCGAGACCACCGGCATGCCGACCAGCCTGGCCACGCCGCGGTACATCGGGTACCCGGCGACGGCGGCGGGATTCAGCTTGAACCGCTCGGCGAACGTCGGCCAGTCGGGGAACTTCGCAAAGCCCCGCGCGAGGATCATGTTGGCCTGGAGTTCCCCGGCGAGGATCTGGCGGACCTGGGCGATGATGTCCGCCGCGATCCGGGCCGTCAGAGACTTCTCGTAGGGCGGGCGGTTGGGCGCCAGGGGGTCGACGCCGACGGCCTGCGGGTCGGTCTCCCCGATGTCGTCGTTGAGCCCGTCGCCCCGGATCACGAGCAGCGCGCGGTGCTCGGCGACGGTCTCGAAGAAGACCTCGACGCCCTGCGGGGGCTTGAGCCCCTCACGGATGCGGTTCAGCACGCGGACGTTTTCCTCGTCGGGTATACGCCCGGCTCGGCGGTCGGTGACCTTGCCGTCGGCGTCGATCGTGCAGAAGTTCAGCCGGGCGCACACGTCGCGCGACGTGACGGGAAACTCGATCCCCAGCGCGCTGAGCACGCCTCGCCCGACCTGGTAGATCAGCGGGTCGTACCCGAACAGCCCGAGGTGCCCGGGCCCGCTGCCGGGCGTGACGGCCGTCGCCACGGGCACCGACAGGCCCAGGGCGCTTCGCGAGGCCAACTCGTCCAGGTTCGGCGTGTTGGCGATCTGCAGCGCCGTGCCGCGACCGCCGTTGTCGCAGTCGCCCACGCCGTCCATCACCAGCAGGACGATGCGTTTGTCGTTGGCCGCGGCCAGCGAACCGATCAGGGTGCCGTACGTGTCTTCGGTCATGTCTGTTATCCTTTGATCCCGTCCTGGACGTACGGGACGACCTGGTCGCTGGCGATGCGCTGCTGGACCAGCGAGTCGCGGTCGCGGACGGTGACGGTCCGGTCGTCGAGGGTCTGCCCGTCGACGGTGATGCAGAACGGCGTGCCGGCCTCGTCCTGCCGGCGGTAGCGGCGCCCCACGGCGCCCTTCTCGTCGTAGAAGCTGGCCAGCCCGGCGGCCTTCAGGGCGCCGTGGATCTCCCGGGCGATCTGGGGCATGCCGTCCTTCTTGACCAGCGGGAACACGGCGGCCTTGATCGGCGCCAGGCGCGGGTGCAGGGCCATCACCACGCGCTTCCGCATGACGCCCTTCTCGTCCGGGGCCTCGTCCTCGGTGTACGCCTCGCACAGGAACGCCAACGCCGCCCGGTCCACGCCCCCGGACGGCTCGATGACGTACGGGATGAAGCGGTAGGGCTTGGTGGCCTTGGCTTCCTTCGCGGCTTCCTTGGCGGCCTTCTTGTCGCCGTCGAACTTGTCCGCCGAGAACGCGTCCTTGTCGCGCTCCCACGCGTCGTCGTCGAAGTACGTCATGTCGCGCCCGGCGTGCTGCTGGTGCTGCCTCAGGTCGAAGTCCGTCCGGTTGGCGATGCCCTCCAGCTCGCTGACGCCGAACGGGAACGCGTACTCGACGTCCGCACACGCCCGGGCGTAGTGGGCCAATTCGTCTTCCTCATGAGTGCGGAGTCGCAGCTTGGCCGACTTCAGCCCGTGATCGACGTACCACTGGAACCGCGCGTCGCGCCAGTATGCGTACCACGTGTCCGCCTCGTCGGGATGGCAGAAGAACTCGATCTCCATCTGCTCGAATTCCCGGCTGCGGAAGGTGTAGTTCCGCGGGTTGATCTCGTTGCGAAAGGCCTTGCCGATCTGCGCGATCCCGAACGGCAGCTTCATGCGGCTCGTGTCGAGCACGCTGCGGTAGTTGGTGAAGATGCCTTGCGCCGTCTCGGGGCGCAAGTATGCGACCGACGAGGAGTCCTGCAGCGCCCCGACGTAGGTCTGGAACATCAGGTTGAACTCGCGCGGCTCGGTGAGTTGGCCGCCGCACTTGGGGCAGGCGCCCGACTGATCCTCGGGCATCTTGTTCAGGAAGGTTACGGTCCGCGCCAGGTCGTCGCCGGCGTTCTCGATGCGGCGGCGCGTCTTGCTGTTGGCCCCGGCCAGGGCGGCGGCGAGCGCCTCGTTATCGTCGTCGGCCTCGACGGCCGTGGCCAGCAGGACGTTGTCGCCCTTGGCAAACGAGACCATCGCCACCTTGTCCGTGCGGAACCGAGCCTTGCAGTCCTTGCAGTCGACCATGGGGTCGGAGAACCCGCCGACGTGCCCGGAGGCCTCCCAGACCTTCGGGTTCATGATGATCGAGCAGTCCAGCCCGACCATGTCGTCGCGGCGGCGGACGACGTCTTCCCACCAGGCGGCCTTGAGGTTGCGCTTGAGTTCAACGCCGAGCGGCCCGTAGTCCCAGAACCCCCCTATTCCGCCGTAGATCTCCGACGACTGGAAGATGAACCCGCGCCGCTTGCACAGCGCCACGAGCTTGTCCATCAGTTCGTTACTGCTCTCGGCCATCAGTCATGCCCTTTCCGGAGCGTGTTTTTCCCCCGTCCGCCTGCCGGCGGGGCGGTGCAGTATAGCATGGCGCGGCGATTGTTCAAGAGGGGCGCTTTTCCGCTTGGCGCCAGAGCGCGGATCGGGTATACTTCTTAGTGACCGGCGAGCGGACCGCCATTGTCACGAGCGGGCCATCGCCCTGGATTAACTGAACGCGACGGGAGGCATCCGCAGGAAGGGCCTGCGGCGCTGCCGGCTTGTTCCCGACGCCTGTCCTCGTGCCTTGGGAGACGCACCATGATCAAGACGCGCCTGTTCACGCCCGGCCCGACCGACGTGCCGCCGGAGGTCCTCATCGAGATGGCCCGCCCCATCTTCCACCACCGCACCGAGCGGTTCCGCGAGATGTTCGCCCAGGTCAACGCCGGACTGAAGAGCATCCTGAAGACCGCCAACGACGTGATGACGATAGCCGGTTCGGGCACGGCGGGCATGGAGGCGGCCATCGCCTGCGCCGTGCCGCGCGACAAGAAGGTCCTGGTGTCCAACGGCGGGAAGTTCGGCGAGCGCTGGGCGAAGGTCGCCCGCGTCTACGGGCTCGACGTTGACGAGGTCGTCCTCGAATGGGGCACCGCCCTGCAGCCTGACCTCGTCGAAGAGAAGCTCGCCACAGGCCAGTACGGCGCCGTCATCACCGTCCACAGCGAGACCTCGACGGCCACCGCGTGCGACCTCGAGGCCATCGCCAAGGTCGTCGCCGGCACCGGCGCGATTCTCCTGGCCGACTGCATCACGGCCGTCGGCGCGCTGCCGCTGAAGATGGACGACTGGCAGGTCGACGTGGTGTGCGGCGGCAGCCAGAAGGCGTTCATGCTGCCCCCGGGCCTGGCGATGGTCGCCCTGAGCGACAAGGCCTGGGCGAACGTCGACGCCATCGACGCCCCGGCGTTCTACCTGGACCTGAAGGCCTACCGCAAGTCGCTGGCCAAGGACGACACGCCGTACACCGGCCCGGTCAGCCTGATCCGCGGGCTGCAGGTGTCGGTGGACGCGATCAACGCGATTGGGATCGAGCGGGTCTGGGCCCGCACGGCGCTGCTGGCCAAGGCCACCCGGGCCGCCGCCGAGGCGCTCGGCATGACGGTCTTCTCGACCCAGCCCAGCGACTCGGTGACCGGCATCCTGTTCCCCGAAGGCGTGGACGACAGCTTCCGCAAGGCCCTCCAGACCACGTACGGCGCCTCGGTGGCCGGCGGACAGAACGAACTGAAAGGCAAGCTCATGCGGATAAACCACATGGGCTACGTCGACCCGCTGGACACGATCGGCCTGATCGCCGCCATCGAATACACCCTCGCCGACAGCGGCGTGGACGTGGAAATCGGCAAAGGCGTCACCGCGGCGACCCGGATTCTGAGAGACTGGGACTGAGGACCTGACAACGACACGAAAGACAATAACGACAAGAACAACGACAGAAACGACAACGGCTTGGCCGCAGATTTCGCAGATGATGCAGATTCGGGCGTTGGGTTAACGGCAACGGCGAAAACGGCAACGATAGGATTGGCTGGAGTTGGCTGCGGCTTGGGGTGGTGAACGTGATGACTGATGGGACAAAGGACCCTCGGACGTACGCGATTATCGGCGCGGCGATGGAGGTGCATCGCGAGCTTGGACCGGGATTCCTCGAAGCGGTCTACGCCGAGGCCCTGGCGATCGAACTTGAACTGCGGTCCGTGCCTTTTCAGCGTGAAGTGGGCATTAGACTGAGCTACAAGGGCCGCGAACTTCACGCGAGCTACCGTGCGGATGTCGTTTGCTTCGACGGCGAGGTCATCGTCGAGTTGAAGGCCATCCCTGCCCTGTCGAAGACCGACGAGGCGCAGGTCATTCACTACTTGAATGCGACAGGAATAGACACCGGCCTGCTCCTGAACTTCGGCGAGCGATCCCTGACGTTCAAGCGCTTCGTTCAGACAGGAAAGCCGTCCCCCTAGTCCCATGCGTGTTTCGCCGTTTCTGTGATTGCCGTTTGTTGTCGTTGCCGTTGCCAAAAACCCGACTCTGCGTCATCTGCGAAATCTGCGGCCAAGCCGTTGCCGTTGTTGTCGTTGTTCGCCGTTGCCGTTGTTGTCGTTGTTCGCCGTTGCCGTTGTTGTCGTTGTTCGCCGTTGCCGTTGTTGTCGTTGTTCGCCGTTGTCGTTGTTGTCGTTGTTCGCCGTTGCCGTTGTTCGCCGTTGTCGTTGTTCGCCGTTGTTCGCCGTTGTCGTTTGTCGTTCTTGTTAGAACACAGGAGAATCCATGATGAGAATCCTCATAGCAGACAAGCTGAGCAAAGCAGGCATCGACTGGCTGGCCAGCCAGGATGATGTCGAGGTGACCAACAAGCCGGGGCTGAGCCCGGCGGAGCTGGCCGAGATCGTCGGCGAGTATGACGGGATGATCGTCCGGTCGGGCGCGAAGGTCACCGCCGAGGTGCTGGAGAATCCGGGCAGCCTGCGGTGCATCGCCCGGGCCGGCGTCGGCGTGGACAACATCGACATACCCGTCGCCACCAACAAGGGCGTAATCGTGATGAACACGCCCGGGGGCAACACGGTCAGCACGGCCGAGCTTGCCTTGACGCTGATGATGGCCCTGTCGCGGAACATTTCACCGGCCAACACATCGCTCAAGGGCGGCGAATGGAACCGCAAGGCCTACCAGGGCACGCAGTTGGCGGGCAAGACGCTTGGCGTGATCGGTCTGGGCCGCATCGGGCGTGCAATGGCCACGCGCTGCGCCGGGCTCGACATGCGCGTGCTGGGCCACGACCCGTTCTTCGCCGGGGAGTCCCCGGGCGAGGGGGTCGAGATGGTCAAGGACGTGTCCGAACTGTGCAAGCGGGCCGATTACATCTCCGTCCACGTGCCCGGCACGCCGGAGACGATGGGCCTGATCGGCCCGGAGGAACTGGCTGTCATGAAGCCCACCGTCCGCCTGGTCAACGCCGCCCGCGGGGGGATCATCGACCCCGAGGCCCTGCTGGCGGCGCTGAACGACGGCAAGGTCGCCGGGGCCGCCCTGGACGTCTACCTGGCCGAGCCCCCGCAGACCGAGGCCGAACAGGCCCTCATCCAGCACCCCAAGGTCCTGGCCGTGCCGCACCTGGGCGCCTCGACCGAAGAGGCCCAGGAGCAGGTGGCTTTGGACGCGGCCGAACAACTGGTCGGGGCCCTGCGCGGGGGCGAGGTCCGCAACGCGATCAACGCGCCGGGCTTCGACAAGGCCCTGCCCGAGGCGCTGCGGCCCTACACGGAGCTGGCCTCGCGGATGGGGACGATCCTGGCCGGGATCACGCCGGGCGGCATGAAAAAGGTGGAGGTGTTCTATCGCGGGGCCATCGCCGAGATGAACGTCACCCCGATCACGACGTACCTGCTCAAGGGCCTGCTGGCCCCCCGCATCGCCGAGCCGGTCAACGTCATCAACGCCCCGGTCATCGCCCGCCAGCGCGGGATCGAGGTCGAGCAGATCACCTCCGACAAGGTCTCCAACTTCGCCAACACGATGAAGGTCACCATTCACACCGACCAGATGAAGCGGTCGGTCACGGGGACGATATTCGGCAATCGCTACCCGCGCGTGATCGCCATCGACGGCTACCACATGGAGATGAAGCCCGAGGGGCACGTGGTGATCATCCTCAACGACGACAAGCCCGGCGTGGTCGGGCAGTACGGGACGGTATTCGGCAGCAACGACATCAACATCGCCGACATGACCTTCAGCCGAAAGCTCCGCTCGGGCATGGCCATGGTGGGCATCAACCTCGACCAGGCCCCGTGCGAGAAGATCGTCGAGGAGATTCGCGGGCTGAAGTTCGTCGAGGTGGCGTACAGCCTGTCGCTGCCGGAATTGCCCTCCGAAGGGCAGTCCGACGAGTAACGGCGGCGCGGCGCCCGCGCGGCGGGTGATCTGAAAGAGGCGCCGGATGCGAATGCTCGTTGTTTAGCGGGCGATCGTCGCGTCCGCGGGGGGGCGTCCCCTACCGTCTCCGCTCCAGCAGGTCGCCCACGAGATCGGCCATGTTGTCCGACGCACTGCCGCCCCCGGGTGCCCGGAGCGAGTCGGCCACCTCCAGCAGCCCGCGACGGGCCTCGAACAGGAAGCCCAGGTCCCCCATCGTGTCGATCACCATCGACGAGAGCTGTCGCGCGCTGCCGTACCAGGGCATCAGTTCCGGCACGATCCGCCGACCGGCGAGTATGTTGACCAGGCACAGGTGCGGCGTGCGGATCAGCCAACGGCCCAGGAGGTAGTACTTCAGTCGCCCGGCACGATAGAAGGTGACCAGCGGTACGCCGAAGTGGGCCGCCTGAAGCAGATTGGTGCCGCTCTTGGCCACGGCGAAATGCGCCCGGGAGAGGACGTCGGCGGTCCGCCCGACGACGACCTCGGTGTTGCGTGGCAGCTCGCCCCGGCAGGCCCGGGTGACGGTGTCAGCGTCGGCGGCGTTCCGGACCGCCAGGAGGCACCTCGCCGCCGGCCAGTGACGCCTGATCAGGTCCGCCGACACATGCAGCGCCCGGACGTTGGCCTTGATTTCCCCGCGGCGGCTGCCCGGGAGCATGGCGATGCGCCAGTCCCCGTCGGCCCAGGCCCCGGCCAGGTCGCTGAGAGGGTCCGGCCTTGGCGGCAGCGCGTCCAGGAGCGGGTGCCCGACGAACGTCGCCGCCACGCCCCGATCGCGCAGGTAGCGCTGCTCGAACGGGAGGATGCACGCCACGTGGTCCGTTCGCCGGGCCAGCTTCCGCACGCGCCACGGCGCCCAGGCCCAGACCTGCGGGGCGATGTAGTAGACGACCATGGCGCCGGCCTTGCGGGCCGCCTTGATCAGGTGCCAGTTCAACGCCGGGGAATCCACCGGAATGTGCACGTCCGGGCGCATCTCGGCGATCTGGCGCTTCAGGCGCGCAATGGCGCGCAGCCAGTACGGCAGTCGGAGGATCGGCTCGAGGAGCATGCTGGCGTGAACGGTGAAGTCGGCCAGAACCTCGCACCCGGCGGCGGCCATGTGCGGACCCGCCGCCCCCACGAAGCGCACGTCATCCCCGAAGCGACGCCGCAGCGAGTGGATCAGCCGACCCGCGTGCTCGTCGCCGCTGGCTTCCGCCGCCGACATGAAAATCGTCAAGGGTCTGGACACGTTTCGGTTAGTATCGCTCCCTGCCGCACCCGATCGCCGAGGCCACCGCGTGGCGCTCGACGTGGGTGATGGAGATCAGGATCCTGTCCAGGCCCATGCGGTCGGCGAGTTCTTGGCAGCGGCCTGACAGCAGGACCTCGGGCTTGCCCATCGGATCGTTGGTGACCTCGATGTCCGTCCACGCCATCCCGGCTCGCCACCCGGTGCCGAGCACCTTCATGACGGCCTCCTTGGCGGCAAACCGTCCCGCAAGGTGTTCGAGCCTTCGCTTGCGCGCGTCACAGTACTCGAGTTCGGCCGCCGTGAAGACCCGTTCGAGGAACCGCCGGCCGTGCCGCGCAATGCTCCGGCCCAGCCGCTCGCAGTCCACCATGTCGATCCCGTGGGCGATAGCGCTCATGCCTGCGGATGATAGCGGCCGCCCGGCCGGCTTTGAAGCCAAAAGGTGCGTCTCCGGCGGTCAAACCCCGGGCGGTCTTTGCCGACGGCTCTTGTGAAACCTATCTTGCCCTTGCGGGGCGCGTGCGGCCCGTGACGGGAGACAGGCCCAATGCATGAGTTCAGACCGGACATCCGGCCGCCGGTGCAGCCGCGCCGCGGCAGGGCGTCGGGGTTCGCCCGCGCCCTGTGGGGCCGCTGTGCGGGCCTGTTCCGCAGGACGGGCAGGAGCGTCGAGGTCCCTACCCTCCAGTGGATGTCGGTCGTCGGCCGGCGCCTGCTGACCCCCGCGGAGTTCACCGCCCGGCAAGAGTACTTCGACCGCCAGATCGCCAAGTGCCGCCCCCGCCGGGCGCGGTAGCCAGCCGGCGTGGCCGTGCCGGGGGGCCGATGTAGGATGTGGCCACCACCACGTCGTCGAACCAGACGGTGTTGACCGTGTGGCGCCTGGCCGAGTGCTTCGTGACATAGAGCATCAGCCAGAACGCGTTGAGCTTGAGCTTCGGGCTCGATCGCCAGTTGATCGTCTTGTGGTGCCCGAGCTTCTTGCCGTCGATCCAGACGGCGGCCTGGCCGTCGCCCTTGCCGGGCGTGTTGCACGCGGCCATGAATTCCACGCAGTACCATCGCCCGCGCCGGGGCACGGCGTAGGCGGTCTTGCTCAGGGAGGCCCCCCAGTACTTCCCATCCGGCGCCCGGGGCATCTTCCACCAGTAGTTGTAGAAGTGCCAGCCGCCGGGGGGCGGGTACTTGCCCCACTTTCCGTGCGGCTCGATGGCCAGGGAGAACTTCTTATCCCCGGCCGGCCTGAGCCCCGCCCCCCCGGTGGGCCAGCGCGTCGCGGGCAACTGGGCCACCATGTGCACGAAGTGGTGAATGTAATCGATGTCCTCGGCGAACTTCACGCAGAACCGCGCGTGCATCGTTTCCTGCCCGGCCGAAAACCGCCGAAAAAGGTGCCCGCCGGTGTTCTTGCCCAGGGTGGCCGTGATCTGCAGCGCCTGGGCGCCGCCGTGGACGTTGGCCTTGTCGCGGACGATCTTCAGGGCGCCGCTGCGGTTGGAGATATTCGGCCAGCGCTTCTTGTCGAAGACCTTCGCCGCGTCCTCGAAGTCCTCGTGCAGGAGCACGGCCGGGTCGGACGAGATGCCCTTGTCGCCGGGGTATCGCGCGGCGATGCCGCCCGGGGCGCCCGGGGCGCCCGGCGCGGCGAGAATCGCCAACAGCATGCCTGGTCCGAACATACTGCCACCTGGTTCCTGTGTGATCCTGTCACGCCCTGCGGATCAGTCGCGCAGCTCGACGTTCCAGTACGCCTCGGAGAGGAACTGCTTCCACGAGGCGTACTTCCTGCTGGTCAGGCGGATCGTGATGGCCGGGCACCGGCGCGGCTTGGCCGGCGGGGCGATCAGCCTCATGTGGGCTTCCTGCGGCGTGCGCCCGCCCTTCCTCGCGTTGCAGCGGACGCAGCAGCAGACGATATTCGTCCAGGTGCCCTGCCCGCCTCGGCTCTTGGGCACGACGTGGTCCAGGCTCAACTCCCGGGTCGGAAAACGCTTGCCGCAATACTGGCAGCGGTTGGCGTCCCGGGCGTAGATGTTCCGCCGGGTGAACTTCACGTCGCGCCGAGGCAGACGGTCATACACCAGCAGCCGAACGATACGAGGCACCGCCAGGTCGAACTGCACGCATCGGATCCACTCGTGCTGGGAGCGCTCGTACTGCGCCCGCAACTCGCTCAATTCCCGCCACGACTCGAAATCGTAGGAGAAGTACCCCTCGTCCTCGACGGAGAGGACTTCGGCGACCTCCCTGAACAGCAGGCAGAAAGCGGCCCGGGCCGAGATGATACGGATGGCGGCATAGTGCTTGTTCAGCACCAGCACATCGCTGCGCAGCGCGTTGCCCGTCGCGGTTGACATTCCGCTGTCCTCCCGGTGTCTCGACGTCTGCATCATCCGGCTGGAAGTATACCAGCGGAGCCGGCGAGAGTGCAAGGATGTGCCGAGAAAGAAAACCGCTTCTGCTGTCGTGCCAGGCCCATTTCGCCCCGGGTGATTACACCCGGGGCTTCCGCCCGATGGTGCAGGTACTGCACAGCGAACCCGAACGAGACCCCTGTACGTTCACGGAGAAGCCCCGCGTGTATTCACCCGGGACGAAATACGCCGCTTGCGGCTACAGCTTCAGGTCGCCCAGGCCGGCGAAGCCGGAATCCAGCCCACCTTTGAGGGGGCGCTTTCGCTGGGGCGCGTCCTCCGCGACCGGGGCGTCGGCGGCCGGACCGGTGTAGTCCGGTGCGGCGGTCAGGGCCTTTATCGACAGGCTGATGCGGCGGCGCTCTTCGTCCACGTCCAGGACCCGCGCGTCGACGGTTTGGCCCTCTCGGACGGCATCGCTCGGCGAGCGGATGTGCCCGTCCGACAGCTCGCTGACGTGGATCAGCCCCTCCACCCCGGGCGCCAACTCCACGAACGCCCCGAACTCCGCCAGACGCGTCACCATCCCCCGTACCGTGCTCTCGACCGGCCAGCGCCCCGAGGCCCCCGTCCACGGGTCGTCGCCGGCCCGCTTGACCGACAGGCTGATGCGTCTCTGGTCCGGCTGGACGTTGAGCACGCGGACGCGGACGGTGTCGCCCTCGGCAAGGATGTCGCCGGGGTGCTTGATCCGCCGCTGGAACGTGATCTCGCTGATGGGGATCAACCCCTCGACGCCGGGCTCGAGTTCCAGGAACGCCCCGAAGTCCGCCAGGCGCGTCACGCGCCCCGTTGCCAGACTGTCCACCGGCCATTTGTGCTCCGCGCCCAGCCACGGATCCGGGGTGACCTGCTTGAGCCCCAGCGAGATCCGGTCGGACTCGGCGTCGATCTTGAGGATCATGACCTCGACCTGCTGGCCCTCCTGGACGACATCCTCGCACTTTTCGACGCGGGCGTAGCTCATATCCGAGACGTGCAGCAGCCCGTCGACGCCGCCCAGGTCGACGAACGCGCCGTAAGGCATTATGCTGCGGACGGTTCCGGCGACGACTCTGCCCTCGGCCAGCGACGCGCGGAGCTGCTTGGCCGCTTCGGCGGCCTCGGCATCCAGCAGGTCGCGGCGCGAGACGATGACGTTGTGCTCGGCCCGGTCAACCTCCGAAACGCAGCAGCGCAGCTTCTGGTCGACGTACCCGGAAAGATCGTCCACGCGGAAGCGCTCGATCTGGCTGACAGGCATGAACGCACGAATGCCCTGGATATCGAGTTCCAGCCCGCCCTTGTTGTGACCGGTGACCCGCCCCTCGACGATCTGCCCTTCCTCGAGCGTCTCCCACGCCGCGGCCAGCACCGCGCCCTGACGCGAGAGCCGCAGCAGGCCCTCGCCCGCATCGTACCCGTCGATCACGACCTCAATCGTGTCGCCCACGACGGGCAGGGGCTCTTCGCTGAACTGCTCGGCCGGGAGTACCCCCTCGCTGCGCCCGCCCATGTCGACGAAGACGTCGTCGCCCTGAATGGCGATAACCTTCCCTCGCCGAACACCTTGCCCGACGGCCGGCGCAGCCGCGCTCGCGCCGGCCTGCCCGTCCTCGGCGGCGAGAATGTCCTCGACGCTCATGTCGCCCAGGGCCGCGTCAAGCTCGGCCTGGAGATCGTCGTCTAGCTTCTGCTCGAGGTGGAAGTAGTTGTCCTCGTCCTTCTTTGCGCACATCGCGACGTCCTCATGGCGGGGTCTTGTTTGACGGGCGAGCTTGCTCGCCGCGTTTCGCTCGAACGGCACACGGCGAGCCCCCTGCCGTCCGGCAGGCAAGGCTCGGTCCGCTTCACACGTGCCCATCGGCTACTGAAGCAATCAACCGGGCGCATGATAGTCATCGGACGCCGCCGCGGAAAGCTGAACTTCCCTGCCGACGCATTGTTTTTTCTCGTCGGGGGTTTGACTCGGTCCGCGGCGCAACATAGAATAATACTTGGGCCGAGGGAGCATGTTTCGGCCCACAGAAAAGACATGGAACCCTGGGCGGCTTTGCGCGACTTTGGTACGTCCCCCCCCGCGTGCCACGTGCGGGCCGCCCACTTTTTTCATGTCGACTCCCGGCAGCACCTCCTGTGATACGCAGCGCGGACAGTTGCTCCTGTCCGGGGCAGTTCGGCGCAGTCCGCGAATAGTCCTCCCAAGCCCGGGGATCACAATCCCCGGGTTCGGGTGACCCCTTGGATTCGTCCCGATCCGCGCACTATGATATGAGCCCTGCGGAGCGCGCCATGGCTGAGAAGCTCTACATCACCGCCACGGAAGGTCGAAGCGGCAAGTCGGCCATCTGTTTAGGCGTCATGGAAATGCTGCTGCGGAAGATCGACAAGGTCGGGTTCTTTCGCCCGGTCGTCTCCCGCCGCCTCGACGACGACGTGGCACTGATCGCGTCGCACTTCGGCCTCGACGCGCCGGCCGAGCAGATGATCGGCTTCACGATGGCCGAGGCCAACGACCTGATCGCCGCCGGGGACCGCGCGCAGATCATCGACGGCGTCCTCAAGAAGGTCGACCTGCTGGACGACACGTTCGACTTCATCCTGTGCGAGGGCACGGACTTCGCCAGTTCGGCCGCCGCGTTCGAATTCGACATCAATGCACGGATCAGCACCAACCTGGGCTGCCCGGTTCTTCTGGTGGCCAGCGCGTGGAACAAGACCGCCGAGGCGGCCCTGGACGACATCGAACTGGCCCTGAACTCGCTGAACGCCAGGGGCTGCAACACGATCGCGACGATCGTCAACCGGGTGGATCCGGCCGACGGCGAGCGGATCGTGTCGCGGCTGGTTGCGAGCCCGGCCGCGGCCGACCAGCTCGTCTACGCGATTCCGAACGACGAGGTGCTGGGCAAGCCCACCCTGGCGCAGGTGGCCGAGGCGCTCGGGGCCGAGGTCCTCTGCGCGCCCGAGAAGCTCAACCGGCCCGTCCGCAGCTTCACCGTCGCCGCCATGCAGTTGGCCAACCTCCTGCCTCGCATCCAGCCCGGCACCCTCATCATCACGCCCGGGGACCGCGCCGACGTTCTGGCGGCGTGCGCGGCGTCGCTGACGTCGAAGGCCATGCCGGACATCTCCGGCATCGTCCTGACCGGCGGCCTGAGGCCCGCCGAGTCCGTCTGGCAGCTCATCGAGGGCTCCGGGGACATGGTCCCGGTCCTGAGCGTCGCGACGGACACGTTCCCCACGGCAACCGCTGTCGATGACATCCACAGCACGATCGCCCCCGGCGACACACAGCGCATCAACCGGGCCCTGGCGCTGTTCGACGGTTCGGTCGACACCGACCGGCTCGGCGAGAAAGCGATCACCACCGAAGCGACAATCGTCACGCCCAAGATGTTCGAGTACGGGCTGGTGCAGCGGGCACGGAAGGACAGGCAGCATATCGTGCTGCCCGAAGGCGAGGAAGAGCGCATCCTGCGGGCAACCGACATCCTGCTTCGGCGTGAAGTGGCCGACCTGACGCTTCTCGGCCGCGAGGACGTTATTCGCCGGAAGATCTCCCAACTCGCCCTGCAGATCGAGGACGTCATGGTGATCGACCCCGGCCGATCGGTCGACTTCGACGACTACGCCCGGACGTACTACGCGCTGCGCAAGCACAAGGGCATCACGCCCGAGAACGCCCGCGACCTCATGAGCGAGGTGAGCTACTTCGGGACGATGATGGTCTACAAGCACCAGGCCGACGGCATGGTCTCCGGCGCGGCCCACAGCACGATAGACACGGTGCGCCCGTCGTTCGAGTTCGTCAAGACCAAGCCGGGCTTCTCCATCGTCTCGAGCGTGTTCTTCATGTGCCTGTCTCGGCGCGTGCTGGTGTACGGGGACTGCGCGGTGAATCCGAACCCGACGGCGCCGCAGTTGGCCGAGATCGCCGTCAGTTCGGCCAAGACCGCCAGGACGTTCGGCGTCGAGCCGGTCGTCGCCATGCTCTCATACTCCACCGACCGGTCCGGGCGCGGGCGCGACGTGGACCGCGTGCGCGAGGCCACCCGCCTGGCCAGGGCGCTGGCCGACGAGGCCTGCCCGGGACTGAAGATCGAAGGGCCCATCCAGTACGACGCGGCCGTCGACCCGCAGGTCGCCGCCACCAAGCTGCCGAACAGCGACGTGGCCGGCAGGGCCACGGTGTTCATCTTCCCGGACCTGAACACGGGCAACAACACGTACAAGGCGGTGCAGCGTTCGGCGGGCGCCGTCGCCGTCGGCCCGGTGATGCAGGGCCTGAAGTACCCGGTCAACGACCTGAGCCGCGGATGCACCGTCGCGGATATCGTCAACACCGTGGCGATCACCGCGATCCAGGCCCAGTCCGACAAGCGCGAGGGGTAACCCCCGGACGTTGATCTCCGGGTTTGCGGGGGCTGTCAGGAACCCACCACCGCTTCGCTCGTCCAATCAGTATGACGGGACAATGGTCGTGCCCGAGCACAACAGGGAGACAGCAGTGATGACGATGATCCGCAACCACTGGCGAGTGTTGGTCTGTGCCGTCGTAGCCGTTGGGTTCCTTGCCGGCACGGCGATCCTGGCCGCGCCGTCCGAGAAGGAACTTCTGGACCTCGGCGCCCGGGCCTACGGGCGCCACAACTACAAGCAGGCCATCGAGACCATCGATACGCTGCTCAAGGCGGGCCCGCAAGGCGCCCGCCTGCGGGCCGCGCAGCGCGTCAAGGCCCTGGCCATGTGCAAGTACGACCGCACTGACGGGTTCAAGTACGTCAAACAGATCATGGCCGAACACGAACCGTTCAAGACCGACGCTGAATTGTGGTACGCCGTCGGCTACAACGGCGAGCGGCGATACGGTCGGCATTATGCCTACGAAGGCTACTTCAAGGCCGCCACGCTCTACGAACGGGCGGGCAAGCTCACTACCGCCGCCGATGCGTGGTTCAAGGCCGCCGAAATGCTCGCAAGCTCCTACGGCATCCAGCCGCGGCAAATGGTCCAACGCGAACAGAAGGGCCCGGTCAATAACAAGATGGTCGACTGGCCCGGCAACTGGACGAAGCGGCAGGAAATCAACCTGCGCGAACTCCTGAAGATCTACGAGCATATCGTCGCGATGAAGGTGGACGACGCCCGCAAGTCCAGGGCGCTGTACCTGGCCGGCCGCAAGATGTGCCAGCAGGGGCAGTGGGACCGGGTCGCCCAGGGCATCGCCCTGTACCGCCGCTGCGCCAAGGACTTCCCGAAGCAGCCCTATGCCCCGCAGGCACAGTACCAGATCGGCTACGTCTACGAGCGGTTCGGCAAATTCGTCCAGGCGGTCAAGGAGTATCAACTCGTCTTCAAGAACTTCCCCAACAACGGCATGGCCCACCAGGCACGGGCTCGGATCTCTGCGATCAAGGGTCCGAGGCTGAAACTCTGGATTCTCAAGGCCTTCCTGCCCGGCGAGAAGCCTCAGATATTCTGGCAGACCCGCAACATCAAGACGCTTCACCTGACGGCCCGCCCGGTGGATTTGGTGGCGGCGGTCGAGAAGATAGGCCAGCCCAACCACTTGCTGTCGCACCTCGTTTCGGCCTCGGCGGGTGCCAAGCCGCAAGCGGCGTGGAAGTTCGATACGCCCGACGAGGCCAAACACCGCATCCGTCGGCACATACCGAACGCGACGCAGACGACCACGGCGATTGCCGTGCCGCTGAAGAAGCTCGGCGCGTTCGTGGTGACGGCCGTCGGGTCAAACCCGGACGGCAAGAAGGCCACCGCAAGCTGCCTGCTCGTGATCTCGAAGATTGCCGCGGTAGCCAAGACTGACGCCGACCAGACCGTCCTGTTCGTGGCCGACGCCAAGAGCGGCGCGTCGATAGGCGGCGCGAAGGTGGCCGTGGTGCGCTTCTGGGGGCACGGCCACCGCATAGCCGACCATGCATCGGGCAAGACCAACGACGCGGGCCTGGTCGACCTGAACAAGCTGACCCGCCGCACGTGGTGCCAGTGGGTGGCGGCCGTCGGCAAGGGCGACAGCCAGGCCCTGTGCACCGCGGGGCACTACTCGTGGTCGTGGTGGGGCTACAGCCAGGCGTACAAGGTGTACGGCTTCACGGAGCGTCCGGTGTACCGCCCGGGCCAGACCGTGCACTTCAAGCAGACCGTTCGCCGGAACACCAACGGCAAGTACACGAACCTGCCCAAGCAGAAGGTCCGCGTGACGGTCCGCGACACCAAGGGCGTCACGATCTACGCCAAGGACCTGGTA
>Ga0180432_10004965_pt1 | contig 17988 bp, 12 predicted proteins | sample SS_ome_10_FD_132414 | JGI IMG/M metagenome (GOLD analysis project Ga0180432, IMG submission 132414) | Hypersaline lake sediment archaeal communities from the Salton Sea, California, USA - SS_1_MS_2 metaG | ecosystem: Environmental > Aquatic > Non-marine Saline and Alkaline > Hypersaline >...
CAACTTGGGGTCGGCGTCGAAGGCGTCCTTGATGTGCTGTAGGAAGACGGCACGAATGATGCAACCGCCGCGCCACAGCAGGGCACACGCGCCGAAGTCCAACGGCCAGTCGTGCTCGATGGCGGCCGCTTGCAACTGCACGAAACCCTGGGCGTAGCTGGAAATCTTCGAGGCGTAAAGTGCCTCGCGAATCTGCTCGATGAACTCGGCCCGGTCGCCGTCGTAGCTGCCCGAGGGCCCGTCGAGAACCTTGCTGGCTCGAACTCGGGCGTCTTTCATGGCGGACAGACATCGGGCGTAAACGGCCTGGGTCACCAGCGTGCTGGGGACTCCCAGGTCGAGTGCCAGTTGGCTCATCCACTTGCCGGTTCCCTTCGCTCCGGCGGTGTCCATGATCAGGTCGACGAGGTACTCGCCCGTCTCTTCATCCTTGACGCTGAAGATGTCGCGGGTGATCTCGATCAGGTAGCTGTCGAGTTCTCCGCGGTTCCAGTCGGCGAAGACTTCGTAAATCTCGTCGTTGTTCATGCCCAGGGCGAGCTTCAACATCCAGTAAGCTTCGCAGATAAGCTGCATGTCGCCGTACTCGATGCCGTTGTGGACCATCTTGACGTAATGGCCGGCACCGCGCGGCCCGACCCATTCGCAACAGGGAATATCGCCATTGGGGCCGACCTTGGCGGAGATCGCTTGGAAGATCGGTTTGACCAGCGGCCATGCCTTCTCGCTACCGCCGGGCATCATGCTGGGGCCCTTCAGAGCGCCCTCTTCGCCGCCGGAAACGCCGGTGCCGATGTACAGCAGGTCCTTCGACTCGACGTACTCGGTGCGGCGTTCGGTCTCGGTGAAGTGGGTGTTGCCGCCGTCGATGATAACGTCGCCGGGCGAAAGCAGCGGGATCAGGGCGTCGATAAAGGCGTCGACCGCCGGGCCGGCCTTAACCATCAACATCACCTTGCGCGGAGCGGCCAGACTGTCGACCAACTCCTCCAGCGAATGACAACCGACGAAGTTCTTGCCCTTGGCGCGGCCTTCCATGAACTCGTCGACCTTGGCGGTCGTGCGGTTGAACACAGCGATGCTGTATCCCCGGCTCTCGATGTTAAGCGCCAAGTTCTCGCCCATTACGGCCAAGCCGACCAGTCCGATGTCGCATTTGTCTGCCATGGTTATTCCTTTTGTGTTTTATGGTGTGTCGAATGCTTTGAATGTTTTGAAGTAGGCGATTGGGTGCCATGTCCCACGCTTGCGTGGGCATGTGGTCTACGGGTGATGCCGTTATCGGCCGAGCATGCCCACGCGAGCGTGGAGCATGGCACTCGGATATTATCGACCATCGCGACACTACGCTACTTTCGCAGAGCGAAAGGCGACTATCTTACTTTCCGTTGGTCTGCCAGGGCGGATTCTCGGGCAGGTAGCTGTCGAACTCGGCCAAGAGTTCTTCTTGGTACTTGCCGGCGAAGGTGCCGCCGAGGAATCGGTCGATTGCTTCCTCGAAAAATCGTTTCCAACTGGCCTCCTCCGCGCCGGGGTTGATCGGGTAGAAGAGGGTGTTGTTCGCTTGGGCCGCCTTGTAGTCGCCCGGGGCGTCGCCGATCATAAGCGAGTGGTCGGCTGGGTACTTCGAGGCCACGTTCAGCGATTCCTTCTTCGTGCCCACCTCTTGACCGCAAATCGCGGCGACCAAGTCGGTCAGGTCGTGTTCCTTCCACTCCTGCTCAAGAGCATACTGCGGCGTGGCCGAAACGCATATGCAGTCGGCCTTTTCGTTGAGTTTTTCGATACTCTCGCGAACGAACGGGAACGGCGGAACCCCGCGAACCATGTCGGCAACCGTGTCGTTGACCGCCACGGACCAGTCCAGCAGCTTCTTAAGATCGGCGTCTCCGCTTTCCTCGACCGCTTTCTCCAAGGCCGGGTTGCCCAGCTTCGTCTCCGAGGCGATCCAGTCGTGCCACGATTGGGGAACTTCGACATTAACGCCCCGGGCAATGACCTCGGGCCGCTTCCCGGTCCACTCCAGCGACTCGACCACCGCCGGGAAACGGTTGATCCCGCGGCTCTTCGAGTACAGGTTGACGAACTCGGCCGCCTCGCGAAGGTACTTGCTGACGCCTTGCAGTTCCATGAAGTTGATGATATTGGGAATAAAGCATTCCTTCTGCTTCAGTTCCATCGTGTCGAATACGCAACCGTCGGAGTCGATGCCGACCAGATAATCATGTTTCGGTGTGATGTCGAACATTTTGTCTCTTGTGGTGTGATGTTGGTGTGTTGCTTGATTGTTGGTTTTATTCCGGGTGCCATGCCCACGCTGCTTATCTCTCCCCCTGCGGAACGTACTTCGCCAATGTCGGCTCGGCGTAAATCGGCTCGAAGCGAGTCATCCGCTGGCGACCGTCGACCATCGGCAGGCTGACCATGTCGTCGCCGATCAGCGGTCGGGCGTAACGCACGAAGTCGTCGGTTACGTCGCAACCGTCGGCCGAAATCCAATCGGCCGGGAAACTACGCTCGCTGTTGGCCACGTCCGGCAACGGAACCTTGTCGTATCGCACGCTGTAAATCGGTCCCTCGTTGCGGAGAATGGTCGACATGAAGCCGCTTTCTCCGCCGGCGGCCAACAGAGCCGCTTTCTGGCCCGCTCGGTAAGCCTCGTCCAGATCGACCGCCGAGGCGTAAGCCATCGAATGCCGCTGATCCGTGCCGGAGACGTTTCCTCGCGCGGAACCCTTGGCGGCCAGCCCCGATTGGTTTAGGTAATTGACAACGGCTTGCGTCACCGTCAGTTGGCTGGAACCGAAGGACGTATGGCCGAAGGAGTCCTTCACCTTGCCCAAGTCGCCGACGTCGAAGCCTTCGCTGATGACCACCACGCAGCGGCCATCGCTGCGCAGACGGTCGTTGACCGTGTCGGCCAATTGCTCCAACGAGCAGGGACTTTCGGCCAAGTATATGAGCAGCGGCATCTCCCGGTCGGGATCGGCCAATCGGGCGGCGGCCGGGATGAAGCCGATCTTCCGGCCCATGGCTTGCATCACCAGAACCGGATCGGCCGGGCAGGAGCCCTTGTTCTCCTCGTTGGCGTTCTGGACCATGTGCATCCAGTATCGGGCAACCGAGCCGTAGCCGGGCGTGTGGTCGATCAGCTTGAACTCGCTGTCGCCGACATCGTTGTCGATCGTCTTGGGCACGCCCACGGCGGTCAGATCCAGGCCTCGCTTCTGGGCCAACTGGGCGATCTTGTTGGCCGTATCCATCGAGTCGTTGCCGCCGATGTAGAGGAAGTATCCCACGTCGTGGGCCTTGAGGACTTCAATCACCCGCTCGTAATCCTCGTCCTGGCCGTCCTTGAGCTTGTAGCGACAGGTGCCGATGGAGCCGGCGGCCGGGGTGAAACGCAGCAGTGCCACCTCCTCGGCCGACTGTGCCGACAGATCGAGCAGTTCTTCCTTCAGAACCCCCTCGATACCGTGCCGGGCTCCGTAGACTGTTCCCACGGCATCGAGATCCCTGGCGGACTCGATAATTCCACGCAAACTGCTGTTAATAACCGGTGTCGGTCCACCGCTTTGTGCCACTACCAGATTCCGTGCGCCAACGCCCATCGAACCACCTGTTCCGTTGTTTATGCTGAAGCTTAATGGAGACAAAAGCCCCATTTTACCGCCCCGCGCGAGCCCGGGCAATGAGGGTGGGGGCGGAGGGGGAAGAACCGGAAGAGCCCGAATATGGGGCTTCACGGATATTCGTAGCCGCCAGCCAGGCTCCGCTGGCCAGTGGGTGGCGGACGGCAGGCCTCAAGAAATGCGAAAAACCCCGCGAAACGTGCAGTTTGTACGAATCGCGGGGTCTTGATTTGACACGTTTACCGCCCGCCGTAATACCCCCCGCGATTCATGAAGTAGTGTGGCGTTCCCCGTCCTTGTAGAGCACGGGTCTGATCTCCCAGGGACCTGAGGGCGTTGCTCTGAGTGCGGGTGCGGTTTTGCAGCGACTGAATCTGGCCGCCCACCATTATGTTTTGCCTTCTTTGATCCAATCGTGGCTTGACAAATGTGTTGTAGTTGTCGACTCCGTCCGGCTGACCATAACGGAATAGGTCCATGTAAGGGCTGACGGCCGGACGCTGGCGATAACCGGAAAACGGCTTGCTGGTGGGACCTGGGGACGAAGTGCCACCAATGGAACTGCCGACCCCCATGCTCAATGGGGCGGACGGCGCGATTTGGGTCTGTTGAATCCGATATTCCGCGTAGGTTCGAGGCGCGGCAGAGCGGCTGTATCGACTGGAATGGCGCGCGGAATATCGCGAGGGACTACTAGGACTTCTTGACATCATTGCTCGCGAGAAGCTGCTAGGCATCCCGGGAAGCCCGAAACCCGGCTGCTGGGCAAGCGGATTGCCAGCGTTCGGCTGGTCGCTGAAGCTGTGTGCCGAACCGCCACCTGGAACGCCCGGCTGCTCGGTGGGAGACATGAACGGAGACGCAGCCGAACCGTTTCCCTGCTGGTCGCCAAAAGCAGTTGGCGCCGTCGGCATGAATTGTTGCTGTTGGCCGAACTGCTGTCCTGGCTGCTGTCGGCCGTACGAGGACCGCCCGAGACCGCCGTAAGCGGCCGCTCGCGCCGACGAAGAGCTGTAACCGCCGGGGCCCGCGCCGACTCCACGCGACTGCGCGGCGGGGGGATACGTCGACTGCGGCGGAGTATCCGGCTCCGTCAACACTATTCCACCGAACAACATGGCACAAACACCAATAGTGACGTTCATGGAACCTAGTCTCCGTGTTATTGCGCCAACCGACAGTCGGACGATGCCGCCCGGTGGCGTTGGCCAAGGACATTTTTCGTTATTGTGGTAGCCTCGCACCCGCCGGGCCCCCGGCAAGCACCGCAGCCTGCCGATTGTGCCAAAATGGCGTGTCCCGCGCCGGAGTACGAATCTATCGCTCCTATTGGATTTTACACCGAAACGTCCGCCTGGGCAACGAAAATAACGCCCGTCACGAGGCAATTCACACTCGCCGGGCGGGTTTAGGCTGCCATTCTCTCCAATATCTCCCCCGCTGTGGATCTGCCCTAAACGGCCCAGCGATCCGATTGCTTACACTTTCCGCCAAAGATGGTAGAATTGCAGGACTACATCGCGGCTGCCGAACGCCGGCGGTCGCGGCTCCGAGCCGACTCGTTCGGGGCGAATTGGACTGTGGCTGCCGAGGCGGCGCGTGACGAGCGTATTCTTGGCGAAGGACCGCTACAGTCATCGCGAAACCACTCTATTCCCGTATTTTCGACGTATACTGTTGGGAAGGCGAGAGCTTTCCTGAAGAATCGATTACTCCCACGCCAAATATACAATCACCCGAGGAGACATCCTGGAATGTCCGATAGATCGACGGCTCGAGACGGCGCGGAACGGAATTACTCCGACCTGTTAGCGGCCATTTCCGGAAAAACCGCCAAGATCGGCGTAATCGGCCTGGGATACGTGGGTTTGCCGCTGATCCGCACGTTCGTGGCGGCCGGTTACAAGACGCTGGGGTTCGATGTCGACCCCTCGAAGGTAGATCGCCTGCTAGCGGGAGAAAGCTACATAGAGCACATTCCCTCTCAGTGGATCGGAAAATGCGTTGGGGATGGGACATTCCAGCCGACGGCCGACATGAGCCGGCTGGTCGAGGCCGACACTCTGCTGTTGTGCGTTCCCACGCCGCTGAGCGACACGCGCGACCCGGACCTGACTTACATCGTGGATACCACTCGCCAGGTCGCCAAGCACTTGCGTCCCGGCCAACTGGTGGTTTTGGAAAGCACGACGTATCCGGGCACGACTCGTGACGTGATGCTCCCGATCCTCGAAGGCAGCGGCCTGAAATGCGGCGAGGACTTCTTTGTCGCGTATAGCCCCGAACGAGAAGACCCCGGCAATCCCGATTTCTCCGCCGAATCAATTCCCAAAGTCGTTGGCGGCATGGACCAGAAGAGTTGTGAGCTTGCCGCCGCCATGTACAACCAGGGGATGGTCAAAGCGATTCCGGTCAGCACTTGCGAAGTCGCCGAAGCCGCCAAGATCGTGGAGAACACGTATCGCGCGGTGAACATCGCCATGGTCAACGAGTTGAAGATTCTGTTCAGCCGCATGGGCATCGACGTTTGGGAAGTGATTGACGCGGCCAAGACGAAGCCCTTCGGGTTCCAAGCCTTCTATCCCGGCCCCGGATTGGGAGGACACTGCATACCGATCGATCCCTTCTATTTGAGTTGGCTGGCTCGCAAGGCGGGCATGACCACTCGGTTCATAGAACTGGCCGGCGAGGTCAACACGAGCATGCCGCAATACGTCATTGAGCAGGTGATGGAGGCCTTGAACGAATACGGCAAACCGCTCAAGGGCAGCAAGGTTTGCGTGTTGGGGGTGGCTTACAAGAAGGATGTCGACGACGCGCGTGAAAGCCCCGCTTTCACTCTTATCAAGCTTCTGCAGCAGCGCGGCGCGGAGGTTTCCTATAGCGACCCCCACATTCCGCAATTGCCTCAAACGCGGCAGCACGACATACCGCTGCAAAGCGAGCAGCTTACGGCCGAGTTCCTGTCGTCGCGCGACTGCGTTTTGATAGCCACGGACCACACGGCTTTCGACTACGATTTCATCGTGGAACACTCGCAGCTTGTCGTCGACACCCGAAATGCAACCGCCAAAGTGCTCAATGGACGAGAAAGAATCCGCAAAGCGTAGCATGGACAATCCCGGCGGAGAGGACACGGCGCGGAAATCGTCTTCGACCGAGGCCGGGTCGTCCGCGACGAGAGTGTCGCGGCGGCTTGACGCGGCTCACCACCAGGGCTTGTTTCGGCCGCATTCTCTCGGCGACAAGTCGCTGAAGGCGGCTACGCTGGTCTATTTCGCGGCGTTGACGTTCCTGTTGCTTACGAGAGACCCGTTCCGCGTGGCGCGAGTCTATCCGGTTTCGCACAGCCTCCTCGTGCAGTTGAAGCCTTATGCCCATTTCCTCAGCTTCACGTTGTTGGCCGTTCTCGCCTTTTCCGTGTCGTGGCCGGTGCGGCGGCGAACAGTATTGGCGATTCTGCTGGGCTATGCCGCCGCGAGCGAATGCGTGCAGTGGTTTGTCGGAAGGTCGCCCGAGTTTACCGACTTTTTCCAGGACGCCATTGGAATCCTCGCGGGAGCAACAATCTGCTGGGGATTCTTCCGCGCGAGAGCTTGGTTCGCCCGATACGTGAACGCGTAGCCGTTCTGCCCCCACGAAGTAGCTGCATCCGCTACGGACGTGTTCTCGCACGCGAATTGCACTCTCCGCCGTAATTACGGAATCACTCTGTCACGATTGGCCCGCTGCGGGTAGAATAGAGGGACATGTGAGTCCAGCTATTTGTTGTAACCTATTACAGAGAAACATGTTGCAGTATCACACCGCCGGCGAATCGCACGGAAAAACCTTGATTGCACTGGTCGATGGCTTCCCGGCCGGGGTAGAACTCGACTGCCAGCCGATCGACGCCGAACTGGCCCGGCGACAGGGTGGCTACGGCCGCGGTGGGCGTCAGAAGTTGGAAACCGACAAAGTCGACGTGCTCAGCGGGGTCTGGCATGGCACTACAATCGGCAGCCCCATTGCCCTGCAAGTGGTCAACAAGGACTACAAAATCGAGCGGATGGAGGACATCGAGCGCCCTCGGCCCGGTCATGGGGACCTGCCGGGGGCGATCAAGTACCACGGCTCTATCCGCGGGATACTCGAACGGGCCAGCGCGCGGGAAACGGCCGTCCGCGTGGCCGCCGGCGCCCTAGCCAAGCAACTGCTCGCCCCGCTGGGGATCACGGCGATGGGCTACGTGACCGAAGTCGGTCGGATCGCCGTCGAGCCGGTTGAGGGAACACTTCAAGAGCAACGAGAACTTCGCGACCAAAGCGAACTGTACACGATCAACCCGGAGAAAGACGACGAGATCAAGAAACTTATCGACGATTGCCGCAACTCGGGCGACACGCTCGGCGGTGTGATCGAGACTCGCGTCGAGGGAGTTCCCTTTGGGCTTGGCACTCATGCCCAATGGCATCGGAAACTCGACGGTCTTCTGGCCCAAGCAGTGATGGCAGTGCAAGCGATCAAGGGCGTGGAAATCGGCATGGGGTTCGAGGCGGCTCGGCTGCCCGGCTCGAAGGTCCATGACGAAATACGATACGACGCCGATAAGGCCGACACGCCTACGCTGGGATTCGTCCGTCCCACGAACAACGCCGGCGGGCTCGAAGCCGGCATGACCAACGGCCAGCCAATCGTGGTTCGCGCGGCCATGAAACCGATTGCCACTTTGGCCCAACCGCTGGAATCGATCAACCTCAAGACACATGAACCAGAGTCGGCCGAATACGAGCGCAGCGACGTCTGCGCGATATCGGCCGCCAGCGTGATCATCGAAAACGTGGTGGCTTTCGAGATCGCCCGGGCGGTGGTCGACAAGTTCGGCGGCGACAGCCTGGCGGAGATCGAAGCCCGAGTCAAGCTGTTTGAAGAGATGTCTCGCAAACGATAAACCGACGGGGAACACGGATGTTCCAACTGCACGACAAAACCCGGCGTCTGATATGCGTGGCCCTGTTCATTGGGTTGTGCGTGTTTCCCACTGTAATCGTAGGCGCTTGGTGCGTTGCCCGACAGTTACCCGGCCGGGTCGAGGCCGAGGCGTCCCGATTGGAATCTCTACTGGGGCTGAACGTCATGCTCGACGATTTCAGCAATCCCACACCGGGCGTATCGCTGTATCGTGGTGTTGAACTGTCCGATCCCGAAAGCGGCCGGACGGTTGCCCGATGCCGCACGCTGGAAGCCTCCTGGGTCGAAGGCCCCGACCAGCAGGGTGGCTCACGGCCGGTGCTGATTCTTTCCGCTTCCCAGCCGGAGATAGAGGGCGACTCGTTCGAGCAGATCAGCCGTTTGGTCGATCGGCTGTTGCGGGGAAACACTACGGCCGCCGACCTCAGCGTGCGATTCTCGGCCGCCGAGGCCACCTTCCGCGCCGACGCCGATTCGCAAACTCTCACCGAAGTCGAAGGCGGCATCGAGCCTTCGCCCGGCGGTACGCAAGCCGAGGTTGCGTTCCGTCTGGCGGGTGTCGAGATGTCCGAGCCGGCAAGGATTCGCGTGGCGCGAAACCGACAAAGCAACCCGCCGCGGACCGGTTTCGAGCTATACACGGCCGACGCCGAGTTTCACTGTGGCACGCTCTCGATCGGCATCCCGATGCTCGAACCGCTCGGTTCGCGAAGCCGTTTTCGCGGGTACATTTGGGCCAGCATGACAGATAGCGGCTGGGAGGGCCAAGTCACGGGGCGCCTGCTAGACGTGCCGCTGGGCAGCCTCGTCAGCGATCATTTTCCGCACAAACTCAGCGGCGAGTCGGAGATCAATATTCAAGCGGCCCGATTTTCCCAAGGGCGGCTGCGAGAAGCTACCGGAAACATCTCGGCCGGGCCAGGTATCGTCAGCCGGTCATTGATCCAAGCGGCCGTCGAACGCCTGACACTTACCGCCGGCGTGGATACCGCTAAGCTCCGCGACCTGATTTCTTACCAGCAATTGTCAGCCGACTTCCAGATTGACGTGTCGGGGCTCAGGTTGGCCGGACGTTGCCAGCCGTCCGGCGCGATACTGGTCGACCGCCAGCGCCCGCTATTGGGAAGTTCTTCCTCCGGTCCTCAGCCGGTAGTGTCGCTGCTGCGAACTCTCGTGCCGGCCAACGAAGTGCAAGTGCCGGCAACGGAGAAGACAGATTGGCTTATGCGACATCTTCCGGTTCCGCCGATCGAGCTTCCCGAAGGTAGTTCCACGCCGCCTCCCACGGCGCGATTGCGACTTGGCGAGACGATCGAGCGATAGCCCTATTTCCCTTCAAACAAAAAGGAGCACCCCGGCGGAAAGTGCCGAGGTGCTCGATTAGCGTCGGGACGGTTTCGTCGCCTAGAACTTGGCCAGTTCCTCGTCGTCTCCCACGTGTATCAACTCCTCGGGCTTGACGTTTTCGGGTTCTCCGGCGAGATGTCTATTCGCAACCGTGGGTGCCTTCCTCTGGCCACGGTGCCCCGGGGCAATGAACTCCGAGCGAGTTTGGCCGTCGGTGGACTTGCCCATGGAAGGACCATTTTGGATACTCGTGCCGGCCACGATGGCTTCCAGTTCGCGAACCATGCCGTTGAGTTCCTCGGCCTGGGCGCTGAGTTCCTCGGAGGCCGAGGCGGATTCCTCGGCATTGGCGGCGTTGGACTGGGTAACCTGATGCATCTGCGTTACGGCCGTACTGATCTGGTCGATACCTTGCGATTGCTCGGTGCTGGCGGCGGCGATGTCGCCGACCAAGTCGTTCACCTTGCGACTACCTTCGGCGATTTCGCTTAAGGACTCGGCGACCTCCCGCGAAATGGCCACGCCGTTGTCGGCGTTCTTGACCGAGCCTTCGATCATGTCGGTGGTGGTTCGGGCGGCCTCGGCACTGCGCTGGGCCAGATTGCGGACCTCCTCGGCCACGACCGCGAATCCCTTTCCGGCCTCGCCGGCTCGGGCAGCCTCGACGGCCGCGTTCAGTGCAAGCAAGTTCGTTTGGAAGGCGATCTCGTCGATGGTCTTGATGATCTTGGCCGTCTCGTCGGATGACTGCTTGATATTGTCGATGGCCGAGGACATCCGCGACATGGCCTCGGTACCCTTCTCGGCGTTGGACCAGGCCGTCTCGGCCAGTTTCTTGGCCTCGGTGGCATTGTCGGCATTCTGACCGGTCATCGAGGACATTTCCTCCATGCTGGCGGTCGTCTCCTCAAGCGAGGCGGCCTGTTCGGAAGAACCTTGGGCCAACGACTGGCTAGCCGAGGCGACCTGTCCCGCGGCGGCGGTTGTGTTCGTCGCTCCAAGGGCAAGCCGCTGGGAAACGGCCGTCAGCGGTCCGGTAATTCTCTTGGCGAACAGAATGCTTATCGTTGCGGTGATGCCCAGCACGATTAGGGCGGCGATACTGCTCCACATTATGAAAGTGTTTAGCGCCGCATCGAGACGTGTTCTGGCGTCTTGGAAGTCATCCTCGTAAGCGCCGGCGCCGATTACCCAGTCCCACGGTTCGAAGTAGGTAACGGCGACGAGTTTCCAGCGCGCGTCCGACTCTCCTTTGTTCTTCCAAGGGTATCGCTCGAAATCGCAGTTGCCGTCCTTGGTTTGCAGAGCCTTTTTCACGACGGCCTGGATGAATAGCCTATCGTCGGCGTCGCGGGCTTCCCAGATATTTTCGCCGTCGCGCTTTCCGTCGTGGGAGATAATGTAGTCGCCCTGTTGATTTCCGCTTCCGCCGATGACGTAGACGTATCCGGTCTTGCCGACGACCATGTTCATGATTGCCTGGCGAAGTTCCTCGGTGTTCTCCTGTTTGACGCCGACGTAGAGGATGCCGACGACTTCGCGGTCCTCGTTGAAGATCGGCTCGTAGGCAGTCACATACCAGTCGTTGACAACGTATGCTCGACCGTTGAAGGTCTCGCCGCGCAGCACGGTCGAAACGACCGGGTTGGGCGAGCCGTCGGGATTCGTGGCGGGAATATATGTGCCAATGGCGCGGGTGCCGTCGAGTTTCTCGACATTCGTGCTAACGCGGAGCATGTCGCCGGCTTCGTTCATTCGCTGAAAGATGGTGCAAGTTTCGCCGACCAATTCTCGTACTTTGTCGACGACCGGCGATTCGACGGCCAGATCGGAGTTCCGGCCCAACCACTGCCCGCCGACGGTCATCTTCGGCAGATCAACTTCAGCCGTGTGTTTGGTGTACTGATTCACGGCCGTCCAGGCGACGGTATCCTCGGAGAATTGCACTTCTCCGGAGTTTTTCAGGACATCCCGAGCCACTCTCAAGTCGCTTCGGACCTTTTGCTTGACGCTTTCGTTCTGCATGACGAGCATCGCATGCACGTCCTTGGCCCCGGTCGCGCATTGCGTGTGGGCCTGATTGTCAAGTTCCAGTTGCAACTCGTGCTCAATCGATCCCTTGCGGAGTTCGAGCATGCCCACCAACACGACGGCCGTTGCAACCGTGCCGCTGACGCTGAGCGTAAGCAACTTGTTCTTCATCTTCATCGCACTTCTCTCCCTTTGCTTGTAACTTCAGATATCCTCAAGTTCTTGACGGGAAAATCCATCCTCGAAGACGTCGAGCCTCCAAGCTCCATGCTTCCACCTCGCCGAGTGATTGCCTGCTTCCGCTCGTTTCCTCGCGGATTGATCCGAGTTTTCCGATAAGCGTCGTCGGTTGGCGGATCAACAAGGCTTATTTCCCGAACTTGTTACTGAACGCTAGGTCATTCAAGCAGAAAAGACAGCAAATCCAACAGTTACCATGGGATTCGGGGGGGTGGGGGAAGTTGCTGTCGGTTTTGCCGATTATCACCCCAAACATCCCTCCGGCGGGTGATAATTCTTGTGGCGAGACGCCGAAAACACGCCACGCAACGAAAAAGAGCACCCCGGCAATCGCTGCCGGGGTGCTCTATCAATTGACGTCGATCGTGCCCTGAAAGACTAGAACTTAGCCAGTTCTTCCTCGGCACCCAGCGGGATCAGTTCCTCGGGCGAGGGGCTGTCCGAATTGGTCGGCGCGGAAGAACTCGTCGGCGTTGCCGAAGTTCTCTTCTCGACAAGGTGCTTGATGGCGTCGAGACTCGAATGAGATTGACCGCCGGTCGAGGCGCCGGGTGTGGCCGAGTGATGGTTCTTCTGGCTATCGTTTCCGTTGACGATGCCCTCCAGATCGCCGACCATGCGGCTGAGTTCCTCGGCTTGGGCGCTGAGTTCCTCGGAAGCGGAGGCGGATTCTTCCGCATTGGCCGCGTTGGACTGAGTGATCTGGTCCATCTGGGTGACGGCAGTGCTGATCTGGCCGATGCCTTGCGATTGCTCGTTGCTGGCGGCGGAAATTTCGCCGACCAGATCGTTGACCTTGCGGCTGCCTTCGGCGATCTCGCTCAAGGTCTCGGCGACTTCCCTCGATATGTTCACGCCGTTGTCGGCGTTCTTGACCGAACCTTCGATCATGTCGGCCGTGGTTCGGGCGGCCTCGGCGCTGCGCTGTGCCAGGTTGCGAACCTCTTCGGCCACGACGGCGAATCCCTTGCCCGCCTCGCCGGCCCGGGCAGCTTCGACGGCCGCGTTAAGAGCAAGCAAGTTGGTTTGGAAAGCGATCTCGTCGATGGTCTTGATGATCTTGGCAGTCTCGTCGGACGACGTCTTGATGTCGTCGATGGCGGACGACATGCGGCTCATGGCCTCGGTACCCTTTTCGGCACTGGACCAGGCAGTTTCGGCCAACTTCTTTGCCTCATTGGCGTTGTCGGCATTCTGACTGGTCATCGAGGACATCTCTTCCATGCTGGCGGTGGTCTCTTCAAGCGAAGCGGCCTGCTCCGAGGAACCCTGGGCCAATGATTGGCTGGCCGAGGCAACTTGCCCTGCGGCCGAGGTCGTTTGCTCGACTCCGGTCGTGAGACTCTCGATGATGCGGTTGAAGGTCGTGCCGGTTTCGTTCAATTCCTTGGTGCTGAACTTCTTCAGACCCTTGAAGATGTTCTGGAACGGTTTGGTGATGCCGCGGGTAATCACCAACGCCATGATAACGCCGACAATCACGGCGATAATCAGACCGCTGATCATCGTCGAAGTGGAGTTCGCCAGCGAGGTGGCGGCTTCCTGCGAAATGGTCTCCGTGGCAGTGATGCCGGCCTCGGCGGTCGCCTTGCAGGCTTCAATCACGCTCTTGCCGGCCGTGTCGCGCTGCTTGCCGAGATCCTGGAGCGTGCTCCATTGCACGAGGAAGCCCCCCAGGGCCGTCTTGTAGGCGTCGCCGGCGGCTTTCGTGCTGGCGATTCGCTTGATGTCGACGTCCTTGCGGGTGATCTTCAGCATGTCCTTGTAGACTTTGTCGGCTTCGTCAAAGTTGCCGATCGCTGCCTGCATAAGGGCCGGTGTGCTGGTCGCTTGGGCCTTGAAGGCCTTGACGCGGGAATCGTTGGCCAAGCCGATGACGTCGTTAGCCAGCGTGATCTTCTCGTGTCGTTCGGTCATGCCGGTTCTTAGCTTGCTTTCCTGTCCCTCCAGATATGTTCCGCATACCGCGACGTACTGACCGGCGGCGGCGTCCATTTCCTTGCGGTGTTTGGCGAGTTGTTGGAAATTGCCCAGATACGTCTCCATGGCGGAGAGATACTCGTCGGCGGCTTCCTCGGTCTTCTTGATACGCTTGATGTCGGCGTCTTCGCGAGTGATCTGGCGAAGGTCGGAGGCGATGTCCTTGACCTTCTTGAAGCCTTCCATGGTCTGCTGCATGGCCTGGGCGGACTGTTGGGCCTGGGCCTTGAAGTTTCCAACCCGGGCCGCGTTGCCGGTGTCGATGATGTCATTGATGAGCGTGATCTTTTGCAGTCGTTCTTCCAGGTCGGCGTCGGCCTGGTCGAACTCCTTGCGCATCTTCTGGTTTTGTCCGGCAAGGAAGTCGTTGCAGCTGTTCATGTAGGCCGAGGCTGCGGCGTCCATTCGCTTGCCGGCGGCGGCCATTTCGCCGTTTGTCTTGATATACGCTTGAATATTCTCGGCGTACTTCGCCGCTGAAGACTCGATCGTGTCGAGTCTCTCAATGTCTTCCGGCTTGCTCGTGATGGGTCTTATCACATCCGTGTGCGTTTTGATTGTCGCCAGCTTGTCGGCGGCACTTTGCATGAGCGACATGTCATTCGTGGCTTGCGCCTTGAAGTTGGCGACCCTGACCGAAGACCCAAGCTCCACGATTTTCGTAAGAGCCTCGATCTTTGTAACTCGCTCGCCCAACTCCTTCACGAATTTCGCATTCTGTCCAGCAAGGTATTCGTCACAGACTTTCATGAACGACGAGGCGCTGGAATCGAGCGTTCCTCGGATGTCTTTCATGTTGTCGATGGTCGTGTCGGTTTCGCCCATCAGTCCTTCGTAGGCATCCACGGCCTTCGTGGCGGTGGCGAGTTGATCCTTCAGGGCTTTGAGATTCGTGGCTGTCAGACTAAGCTCCTCGGCCTCGCCGAGATGGGTCTTGACGGCTTTCATTTCCTCTTGGGCTTGGGTGTAGTACTTCCCGTCCTCGGAAAGGGCGTATCCGCGCATTTGATACATGACCCGGTTGGCGGCGCCGCGCAGATTGTTGGCGATTTTCACTTCCGGCACGTACTCGTCGGCCAATTTCGTGGCTTCGGTCGCGGCAATGTCCATGTTGTAGACTGCCATGCCGCCCAGCGCGATGGCAATGCCTAGCAGAGTGGCGAAACCCAGGGAAATCTTTACGCTCAGTCTCATGTTCTTAAACATCGTGTCGATACCTCTCTCTTCAAATAGCGTTTTGTTCGTGCGGCTTCCCGCGACTGGCGGAAAGCCATTCCTCTCTCATGAATCCTAACTCTTACACGGCGGCCTCGACCGCTTCGTCAGTCGCTAGCGCGTCGACTTCGCCGCCCAAGACCTTGTTGATATCCAGCAGGATGGTTACCTTCCCGCCGGCCTTGCCCATGCCGAGAATTGCGTGGCTGCTAACCTCGGAACCGAACTCGGGGGCGTCCTCGATGTCTTCCTCGGCGATGTCCATCACCTCGGAAACGCAATCGACGATGATACCCACTTCAACGTTGCCGACGTAGACCACGATGATGCAGGTTTCGTCGGTGTACTCAACCTCGGGCATGTCGAACTTCAGTCGCAGATCGACGATGGGGATCACCTTGCCGCGAATGTTCACCACGCCTTTTACGTAGTAAGGCGTATGCGGCACCGTGGTGATGTCCAGCACGCCCATGATCTCGCGAACCTTCAGAATTTCCAGGCCGTAATCCTCCTCGGCCAACACGAAGGTCAGGTACTTGCCCGCCCTTTCAGCAGATGCCTCTGACATTAGTCCTCTCCTCTGGGGTTTGCTGACGACGCGTCCAGTCAAGCGGCTTCCCGACTGAAGCGATGATTCTCTCCGAACAAGACGCGCGGAGTTGAGACGGTGAATCGCGGGAAAACCGCCGGATGCGCGCGGCGATTCCCCGCAAGCCACGAGCAAGCCTCTCTCTCCGCTCCGAACCTTGCGGCCTCAATCCGCAACCACGGAACTTCCTGCCGGAACTTGTTACAGAATAGATAGGTCGAACATGAACGTTTTCAAGAACTCAAGCGATAAAAAATCGCCTTCTAACGAAAACATTCCGATCGCGCACGGTCAGTGCAGCCCGAATTAGGGAGGCCGCCAAGCGAGGATTGGGACAGCGCAACGAAACTAACATCGCATTTTCCGGGGGCGGCCGACATCTCGTAGGACATTTCCCCATCCTTGACCCTCACGATCCGCGATCTCGGATCAGAAGATACGCCCCGAAAGGAATTCCGGGCGCGTTTCGCGGGCTTCCGGGGAAACTTCCAGCAACTAGGTTTCTTCATTGCCGCGAGTTGGCCGGATGAGTTGCGTTTTCTGGCGGGACCTCGTCGATCCCAGCGGCAATCTCGCTAGAAGTCGACCAGTTCTTCTTCAGTTCGAGGGGAATACTACTCTCCTCGGCCTGGGCGTTGAGTTCTTCCGAAGCCGATTCCTCGGCATTGGCGGCGTTCGACTGAGTGACCTGATCCATCCGCGTGACGGGGGTGCTGATCCGCTTGTTGCCCACCATGGCGAATCACTTGCCTGCCTCGTCGTCGGCGTTGATAGCAGCCATGTTCGTTTGGAGGGCGATTTCGTCGATGGTCTTTATCATGCAAGGTATTCGATCAGTCCGTGGCGGCGCGGGACTTGACCGCGCATTTGCGCCCACGGCGCCAAGGAACGACTGCCGGGTGCCAAACCACGCATATCTTGCTCCGCCTCGCTGAAACGTGTTAGAATCGACGCATGAGTGAAGCGGAACAGGCACCGGCGGCGGAAGAGGGAAAGCGGCCCTTTCAATTCGGACTGCGGTCGATGTTCGTGGTAACGTTTGTGTGGGCCGTTCTCTGCGCGATGGCGTTTACATTTGGTCTGCTGCCGGTTGCCTATGGCTGCGTGGTGGTTTGTTCCGGTTGTGCTACCGTGTACGCTTTGTATCGCAAACGCTACAATTGGGCAGGCTTGCTCGTGTTCACGTTCTTCCTGTTTTCCTGCATCATGCCCGGAATCCAAGGAGCATCGAGCTCCAATGGTCGCCACAGATGCATGAACAACCTCAAGCAGATCGGCTTGGCGTTGACCGTCTATCATGACAGGCACGGTCGTTTTCCGCCGGCGTATGTTGCCGATGAGTCGGGCAAGCCGATGCATAGTTGGAGGGTGTTGCTCTTGCCTTTCTTGGAGGAAAAGGGACTTTACGACGCCTACAACTTCGACGAACCCTGGGACGGGCCCAACAACAGCAAACTTCACGAATATATCGCGTCATGCTATCGTTGTCCCACCGAAACTCGCGATGAGTCGGCAGCGAATGCAACCGATACAAGCTACGTCGTCGTGGTCGGCCCCGGTACGATGTTCCCAGGTGAAGCCCCGGTCGTTATGAGAGACATCCGCGACGGTCTTTCGCGAACCATAATGGTCGTCGAGATCGCCGACTCGGGCATTCATTGGATGGAGCCTCGCGATCTGCACGTGGTGCAAATGGCGCCGGACATAAACGCGAAAGCAGGCCAAGGCGTTTCCAGCAGACACGGCACCGGCGCGATCGTATTGTTCGCCGATGGTCACGTCGAGTATATCGACAGGCAGAGCCACACGCCGCAACAGGTTCAAGCCCTCCTCGGCCGGGCCGACGGCGAATAGGTCGATCGCGATGCGCCCTGACCGCCGCGTATCTCTCAAGGGGTGCAAATCGCGCTTTGTAGCATTTCAAGCGACCGCGTTGTAGTGTCGCTGGCCGGTGATGTTGGACTGGCGATCCTTCCAGAAGGGGGTGAGGGGATCGGTTTCCGA
>Ga0180432_10004966_pt1 | contig 17987 bp, 13 predicted proteins | sample SS_ome_10_FD_132414 | JGI IMG/M metagenome (GOLD analysis project Ga0180432, IMG submission 132414) | Hypersaline lake sediment archaeal communities from the Salton Sea, California, USA - SS_1_MS_2 metaG | ecosystem: Environmental > Aquatic > Non-marine Saline and Alkaline > Hypersaline >...
GGAAGCCTATGTGCTGGCGAGCCGATCACGATGTTGAAACCACCGACTGGAGAGCCGTGTGCGGGAGAACCGCACGCACGGTTCGGAGGGCGGGGAGGGAAAATCCCTTCCCGACCCCTATCATAGTGGGCAACAAAATCGACCTTAGGTATCGTAAGCCCTTTTCTATGAGACAAACCAGGGAAGTAGACTGCCAAGGTATAGCCAGTCCCCCAATAACCCTAAAAGCCCGCCCTCCTATTGCCTTGTAGCTTTTGCTAACCAACGGAGCTGCTCCTATTTTCCGGTAGCTAGGAGAGAATGATAAGGATTAGTCTATGCTATGCATTGGGAACCATATCAACCAAATAACTCCGTGCCAAAAGCTCATCCGGTCCGAATCCGCCGAACACCGCCCACCTTGCTAGGTGCTCCTCAGCCAGCCGATCAGCAATACTTTGGGTTGACAGTCTGGTATGCTCGCTGCGGTCATATATCTCCCGCAGGATCGCCCTCACCCCATGGATTACCTCAAGCGGCCGGTCTTGTTTGTAGGCACCCCCGAATACCGTGCGCACGGAATCGAATTCATAGATCAAGTTCAGGATCCCTCCGAGGTTGACCACAAAATCGGGGGCGTAGAGGATGTGGTGTTTTTTCAGCAGACCCTCGACCTCTTTTCTGCCGCCCCTCCGCCGTTCATCGATCTGGTTGTTGGCAGCCCCCACGATGAGGAGTTGTTTGCCCCGATTTGCCCGAATGATCCGAGGGATCGTGGATGGGTTGACCACCTGCCCCATGGCGTTGGGACTGAAGATATCGAACTGCTGGTCGTAGATCTCATTCGGCTGCACCTGGTGTGCCGTGATGCCCTTATCTCGTACTATCGCCAGCTCTTCGGTCACCTTGCCGGTATGACTGTCAGCGATAATGAGATTGACCTCAGGGTAGTCCTGGACCATGTAGTCGATCAGCTGGGAGCCCACCTTGCCGATCCCCTGCACTGCCACTGTCAGACCATTGAGGCCCTCCTGATGGAGCCCGTAGGCCACCGACTCCAGCATCGACTCATACACGCCCCGGGCGGTGATCAGCGACGGATCGCCGGAGCGACCGTTTTCCAGGGACATGCAGGCCACGTTCTGGGGGGCATAGTGGGCCACGAAATCCACGTGGGCACCCCGGGTTCCCATATCAGGTGCGAAAATATACTGCACCAGCCCCTCGAGCACGGGGACCACCTTGGCCCTCAAGACCTCTTTCTCCAGCTCGGAGAGGGGCTCATCAGGACGGGAAAAGTTCTGGGTGGTGTAGTGAGGCTCGTAGATCACCGATTTCCCCCCGCCGATCCTCGAGGCCCGCACCTCCTCGATGGTGGCCCGACCCTCCAGGGCCATCTGGGAGAACATGAGATTGAGCATGGCCCACTTGTAGCTCATGCCCCGGGCCAGGTTCAAGACATCGGCATTGGCATCCCGCACTCGATCGTACTCCTTCCACCGGCACCCCCCCAGGTAGTAGGCGGTGGGCTCCGGGTGGTGGGGGCAGATGAGGGTATTGTTTCTGGCCACCCACATCCCCCTGCCGTGGCCGATGTCCCGGTAGAAGACATTCTCCGGCCTCCGCAGGGCCGTGTGAACCGTTTCCACCACATCCTCGTGGGTGGTATCGCCCTGGTGAACAGAGCTCATCACGCCCTGGAGCTGCTCCAGGGTGAGATCGTCTTTGATGGTGGGCATGGTGACAACACCTCCTGCTACTTTGGATAATATAATTGAAATCGCTCTTTTAAGTTGCCGATGTGACTACTGGTATGTATCTTGATCTTCGGCTGTTACCGTTATTGCCAACTGTGCAAGCAACCTATCATCTCTGATATATCCCTGCCAGGTCCGTTTCGTACATAAGGTGGTAGAGCATATCTATTCATACGCTGAAGGGGATTCGAAGATGCCGAGCATTTTTCTGACCTGGGCGGGAGTTGCAATATCACGGTTCAATTCGTGGGCAATGCGTATAGTCGTCTCCACAATTTGGGCATTGCTCTTCAGTTTCTGGCCGCTCGCCTACGTTGATACTGGGCTCTCCATGCCGCTGCTGCCATGCTTCTCACCGCTCGCTCAGGGGAGGGAAAGACACCCAGTCCTATCCTTTGAATTTCAAAACTCCCCTTCATTTCTTCTTCTCCACCGCCCATATAGCTCACCGCAAGGCTTGCCTTGAGTTCTGAGGCCAAAGTCCTGACGACTTCGGCCGCCCCCGATACAGGGTCGGCAAAGTTGATTAAGATGCTGTCTGCTATGGCATACTGGTCCACCATTCGAGCAGTTTCCAGAAAATGGTCCGCCTCTATTCCTGCAAGATCCAAAGGATTTGATATATGGGCAAGAGGGGATAGATGTAGCCTCTCTAATCCGGCCCTCAGTTCGGCCGGTAGGCTCGGGACAATTAATCCCAGGCTCTCTGCCTCGTCCACAGACACTGTGGCCGCACCCCCGGAGGTTGAGATAATCATGATGCGCTTGCCTTTGGGGGGTTTAATGCAGGCAAGACCCTTTGCAGAGTCGTAGAGGGCTACCAAATCCTGAACAGATACTGCCCCATACTGACGACAGGCCGCAGAAAAGGTTTCGTGGTTGCCAGCCATAGAACCCGTATGGGAAGCAGCTGACTTAGCGCCTGTTTCACTCCGGCCCGACTTTAATGCTACCACTGGTTTCCGATGTGCCGCCTTCTCTAATGCTGTCAGAAATCGCCGTCCATCCTTGAGTCCTTCTAGATACATCACGATGGTATGTATATTTCGGTCTTCTACCAGAAAATCGAGATAGTCCGCCTCGCAGATATCAGTCTGGTTGCCCAAGTTTATGGCTGCTGAAATCCCCAAACCATCGCGATCTGCCCATTCGGACAAGGCGGCCGTGACCGACCCGCTTTGGGAGACAATGGCTAGCGGCCCTCTCGTTTTGATGACTGGGAAGAACATGGCACAGAGCTTGTTCGGAAGATAATTGATCCCTTGCATGTTGGGGCCTAGCAGACGAATTCCACATTCTTTAGAAACCGCCAAAAGCTCCTGTTCCAAATCCATTCTGCCAGCCTCTCGAAAACCAGCTGACTGAATGATAGCCCCTGTAACCCCTTTGGCAGCAGCTTCCTTGAGTACTGCTGACACAAACTTGGCGGGGACAATCACAATTATCGTATCAAGCGGTTCGGGCACATCAGACAAACTTGGGCATGCTTTTACTCCCAGTATCTCTCCTCCTTTTGGATTGACGGCATAAAGCTTGCCCTCATACCCGCCTCTGATAATCGATTCCAACGTCATGAATCCGAACTTGTTCGGATCACCGGAGGCACCAACTACCGCTACGGAACCGGCGTTGAAGACTTCGCCTATGACCTTTGAAGTTTTATTAGTTGATTTCAATACAAGTGTGGTTTCAATATTTTTCCAGAGCAATGTCCCACTTTACTTTGACTTTTCAAAGTCAATGACCATGACTCCCGGCAGATTGGCAGGAGAAAGGTAACAAAAATCACCCTGAAAATCGACTTTCGATACTATAAGATCTTGATATTAGGAATTGAAGTTACTTTAAAAATACCCATTGTTGTCAGTTCTGAGGTGACCATATATTACAACAATTTATATAACTATTAATAACGGTCTTTGGTATCTTGAACGAGTTCGATGAGAACACCATAGGTCTCTGATGGATCAAGAAAAGCGACTTTCGTGCCATAAGCGCCCGCACTTGGGTCTCCATCTCTGATGGATACGCCTTTCTGTTTGAGCTCGCTCACTGCTGATTCAATGTCGTCTATTTCGAAGGCAATATGGTCAATGCCTTCCCCTCCGTGCTCAGCGATCATTTGTGCTACCCTGCCCTTACCCGTCTCAGGGTTATCCGCGAACAACTCAAGGGATGAATCGCCGACCGGCAAAAAGCATACATCAGCATCTCCTTCATAGAGTTCCTCATGGCCAATAGGGATTCCGAGTAATTCGTTATATAGTCTCTTAACCACATCTATATCTTTTGCCATAATACCGATATGTATAATACGCTTAACATTCATAGATCACCTCCATTCCTTGCATAGAACTTGATCACACCTTCCGATCACGAGATTCCCAATAGTTGTCTCTTAGTTCTTTTTTGACTATTTTTCCGTAGTTATTCTTGGGCAACTCCTCAATAAAATCGATTGACTTAGGTTTCTTGTAGCTTGCGATATGATCCTTGCAGAATGTAATCAACTCTTGCTCAGTCACCCTCTTGCCGGAAGCGAGCGCCACAACTGCCTTGATTGCTTCGCCCCATTTGGGATCGGGGACACCAATTACGGCTACCTCACGCACCGCTGGATGCCGCATAATTACCTCTTCTACTTCCCGGGGATAGATGTTTTCTCCGCCGCTGATGATCATGTCCTTCGAACGGTCCATGAGGAACAGATAACCGTTATCATCGAGGTAGCCCATATCTCCTGTGTGAAGCCAGCCTCTGCGCAATGTTTCGTCTGTAGCTTCTTTATTGTGCCAGTATCCCTTCATAACAACATCAGAACGCACTACGATCTCTCCTATCTGACCGGTTATAAGATCATCATCTTTACCATCGACTACTCTCACCTCAACGCCAGTTCGAGCAAAGCCCGCTGAAGCCAGCCGCTTCATCTGATTCTCATCTTCATCAAGAAAATGATCTTTGGTAGGAAGATAGGTTATCGTCATTGGGGTTTCCCCCATCCCGTACAGCTGAGTGAGACAAGGTCCTAATCGACAAATGGCCTCTTTTAGGTCCTCCACGTGCATCGGACCGCCCCCATAGATAATGCTTCTCATAGAGCGATTATCATACTTGCCGCATGCCTCACTGGCCACAAGCAGATTCACCATGGTAGGGGCTGCAAACATATTGGTGATTCGATACTCCTGAATCCTGCGAAACACCAATTCCGGATCAAAAGACTTCGATTCAAATATCACGTTGTTCGCACCCTGTGCAATGTTCGGAAGGGCATAAAGACCACTTCCGTGGGATAGGGGCGCCGCATGCAAAATGGCATCGTCTGGGCTAAGGGAGCCATAATCCGCGTAGTATGTAAGTGTCATGGCGAGTAGATTTCGATGGGTCAACATTGCTCCTTTGGGTTGACCGGTCGTACCCGAAGTATAGAACAACCAGGCTACATCTTCGGGCTCGGTCTGAGCGTCTTCCCAGCTTGGAGACGCTTTTGATATGAGCCATTCGTAATCCAGTAGTACCCCCCTTGCACCCGAAACGGTGATGAGATGTTCGGCTTTGGGAATTTGATCGCGTATCTTGAGAACCTCCTCGTTGAACTCAGGAGTAAGGATCACCGCTCTAGCCTGGGAATGATTGATGATATAGGCCGACTCAGAGGGGTGCAGCCTGAAATTGATCGGAACCGTTCCCATGCCCGCCTTGAAGCATCCAAACATCGCCTCGAGCATTTCCGGGCAATTATACATCAAGAGAGCTACATTTTCCCTCATCTTAATACCCAAATGTCGTAAAGCCTGTGCCAATCGATTGGCACGTGCATTAAAGTCAGCATATGATTCTTTTCTTTCCCCGTGAACAATTCCCGGCCGATTGGGCCAGATCTTGGCGCTTCTTGTTAAAAGCCCTCCAATGTTCATGCAATTACCTCTACACTATGCAATCAAAAATTTACCTTGGCTTGACCCTTAAGTCCCAGCATCTCTCTCGCCTCATCAGGCGTGGCAAGCTCACGGCCGAACATCTCGGCTAGAATCTTAATATCTTCAACCATTTCTACGTTACTCTTGCAGAGTTTGCCTTTGCGGACGAAGATGTTGTCCTCGAGGCCTACCCTCACATGGCCGAACATAGATATGGCTAGAGCCCCAAGGGTGTACTGCCTTGGATATCCCACTCCAATCACCGACCACTGGAAAGTGCCATTCCCAAACTGCTTCATGGCCTCAGTCTGGAGGTGAAGCAATTCCGATGGATATGCTCCCGTCGCCCCCATCACGCCAAGGACCCACTGCATTGCGATAGGCTCATCCAGTTGGCCCGTGCGCCACAAGTATCGGGTGTTGTAAAGACCGCTCGTGCTGAAAAACTCGCATTCAGGCTTGGTCCCATTCTCCCGCATTATTTTACAAAAGTACTCTATCTCCTCAAATGTGTTCACAAACGCTCCGTGATACGTTGACATCAGGTAGTTTTTTTCCCAATCCTGCTTCCACTCCTTTACTCGCGGGACGATGTGATGCAACGTATTGCTCACGCTCTCAGGCGTCATTGATGCAATCTCAGGTCTAAAGTTGATTACGGTAGCCAACCTCTGCTCCGGTGTTAAACCGTAAGCTCCACCTGATGAAACACCGATGATCAGATCTCCACATTTCTTCTTAACCTTGGTGAGAACTTCTTCCCATATCCGCTGATCCCCGCTCGGCTTGCCTGTATCCGGCTCCCGAACATGGAGATGCACCATTGCGGCACCAGATTTCCAACACTTATAGCACTCATCGGCTATCTCATCAGGCGTGATCGGAATGTACGGCGTCTGAGAGGGCGTTGTGTCTGCACCTGTAACCGCTACCTGCAAAATCAATTTTGGAACATCCATTTTCTACCTCCTTCTTTTTGCAACAATCGCTTGAACGGCAAAGCTGAAATACCTCACCTTGGCCCAAGAAGCCACGTTTTGCCGAAGTAAAATGAAATTGTTGATCTAGCTCGTATCGACTAACCGTTGATTCTATCCATCAGCAATTGCTGTCCATTGAAAAGATTATGTTCGCTACAACTATCTGTCTGATCCTTTTTATGGATTGGGATCCTCATCCTTCAAGCGGCGGATCTTTCGGATGAGCCGGTCTCTCCACTTACTGATCTGATCTACTGGAACCCTCCCATAAATCTCGTCCAGTTGCTTGCCAAAGCGTTCCACCATTTCGTCGTCAAAGCTCGGTGGTGTTGAATCAAGGGCTTTCATCATACTTTGGTAAACTTTCCCGAATTTGCCATAGTACTCACGAATACCCCCAACTGCGTTGGTATGATTCGTGCCGAAATTGCCAAGGATCACCCAACGCAAACCCAGCCCATCTTTGATCGCAGTGTCAACTGCCTCCGCATTGCACAGACCACTTTCCACAAGATGAATCGCCTCTCGCACTACGGCTGCCTGTATGCGGTTGATCAGATACCCACTAACAAAGAAGTTGATGAGCATGGGTTTATGTCCCAAGCTTTTTAGAAATGCGATGGTCCGATCCACAACGTTAGGATCTGTCTTCTTTGTGGGCATGACCTCGACAGCCGGAATGATATGAGGGGGATTGAAAGGATGAGCCAAAATGCATCTATCCATTCCGGGAATCCCAGCAGTAAATTCGTTTATATTTAGGGAAGACGCGCTGCTGGCAAGTATCGTCTTCGGATCCGTCCATCTATCCATCTCGGCAAACATGGCATTCTTGATGTCCATAACTTCAGGTCCGCTTTCTTGAACATACTCAACACCGTCTAAAGCCTCCCTCAAGTTTGTATGTAACGTCACAAGGCGCGCCATGGCCTCGCCCTTTTCTTCGGTCAGGAATCCATCCGCAATATCCTGCTTCAGTGTCCCCTTGAGCCAAGTGATGGCCTGGTCTATCTGGGAGGAATCCTTGTCGTAAGCGCGTGTGTGGCATCCAGCTCGGACGAAGTTGTAAATCCATCCCCGTCCAATCACCCCTGTTCCCACACAGGCCACTGTTTTCATCATTGCGTCAGTCATCTTTCCTCCTTTCTAGGTTTTGTGCTCAGTTTCCTGGTTAGTGATAGCGCATCTAGAGCCTGCTTATCATAGTGAAAGGAAATGGGCTACTTACATGCCCAAATAAGCCTCTCGGACGAAATCATTAGATAAAAGGTCTGTTGTCTTCCCACTCAGGGCTATTTTTCCTCTCTCCAATACATAACCGTAAGCAGCGGTTCTTAGACTGAGGTCAGCATTCTGCTCGACTAAAAGTATGCTGAGCCCATCTCCGTTAAGCCGAGAAATAATTTCACCTACCTTTCTTACAACCATAGGTGCTAACCCAGCGGTTGGCTCGTCCATCATCAATAACTTTGGGTTGCTCATCATTGCGCGTGCTATTGACAGCATTTGCCTTTCTCCCCCGCTTAGTTTGCCGCCAGCTTGTCCGCTTCGGGGCTTCAATATGGGAAAATAATCATATATCATGCTTAGGTCTTCCTTAATCCCTTTCTTATCGTTCCGCAAATATGCACCCATCATCAAATTTTCGTAAACCGTCATATGTCGAAAAATTTTCCCTTCTTGGGGCACTTGGGCAATTCCAAGCTCCAAGATAGACGGCGGTCGCATTCCTACGATGTCCTTTTTTTGGAATCTAATTTCGCCACTTATTGGTTGTTTCAGGCCGGATATTGTTCGCAAGGTTGTTGTCTTTCCTGCTCCATTTGTCCCAATCAAGCAAACAATACTGTCTTCTTCGATGCCCATTGAAATCCCTTGGAGCATCTGAGCACTTCGATAATTTACTTTTAGCTCTGACAGCTCAAGCAGCATGGCAATTCATCTTATATTCTAGCCCAAGGTAAGCCTTGACAACCTCTTCATCTTTCGATATTTCTTCTGGTGTGCCCTCAGCCAATTTTTTGCCAAAGTTAAGTACTACAATTCGATCGCATAAAGTCATAATCACTTTCATATTATGCTCAACCAATAAGACTGTTATGCCTTGCCGTCTTATTTCCCTTATTAGTTGTATAAGGACGGCTGTCTCCGTACTGCTCATCCCTGCCGTGGGCTCATCGAGCAACAGCAATTTTGGTTTTGTTGCCAAAGCCATGCAAACCCCAATGAGACGCTGGATACCATGTGGTAAGGAGCTGGTGAATTCGTGCTTGTATTCTTCGAGGCCCATTCGATTCATCAATCCCAGTGCATTCTTCCTGATTGTTTCTTCTTCCTCGCGGGCGGTTGGCGTAAGCCATGCTGTGCGAACAGGGCCTACCTGATACTGGAGGTGATGTGCGATCATTATGTTGTCAAGCGCAGACCTATTTCCTATCAGATTCACAAGCTGCCATGTCCTCACAAGTCCACTCTTTGCAATCCTGTGAGGCTTCAGACCCGTGATATCGCTCCCTTCGAACATCACCTTTCCTTTCATGGGTTTCAGGAATCCGCTTATTACATTGAAAAGCGTCGTCTTTCCGGCTCCATTGGGCCCAATTATTCCTATAATTCTTCCTTCTCTCACTTCAAATTTAACATCTGACAACGCCAATAATCCTCCAAACTTTTTTGATAACCCTAAGACGTTAAGGATAGTTCTCTCTTCACCAGACTTCATGCTCACGCACCCTCAACAGGTCTTCTTCTGTCTTGAAAAAATCCCGACAAGGTTACGAGTCCTCCTGGCAGGAAAAATAAACATATCAATACAGCACTTGCATAAACAATATTTTGTAATGAGGCTTGTCCGGGAAGTATCTCCGGCAAAATGGTCAGAAAAGCAGCTCCGATGACTGGACCCCAGAGGGAATCGGATCCGCCAACGATGGCATAGATAATAATGATGATTGATCTTGTTAGGGTAAAGCTAGTATGTCCCACAATTTTGGCGTAAGGCGCGAACACCGCCCCGGCAAGCCCTGCAACCCCGCAGCAAATCCCCAATATGATCACCTTGAAGCAGCCCGTGTTTATTCCCAAACTTTCGGCCACCTCTTCATTTTCCTTAATGCCGTTAATTTCCCTTCCAATTCTCGACTTCTCAACCTTATGCATAAAAAAAAGCACTAAGCCAGCCAGGAGAAAAACAAAATAGTAGTAGTGAATCTTCTCTGAGAAATCCCAGAATAGAATGGCATCGGGACTGGGACAGCTTATCGGCTTGCCGCTCATGCATGTTACAATCGTCAGCCTGACCACCTCCACTAATGCAACCGAAAGTATCGCAAAGGGAATTCCTTTTACCTTCCTCGTAACATAGCCGAATACTAGTGCCATAAGTCCCGCTAATACCCCTGCTATCGGAAAGATCACCCAGTAGGACAAGTTTAAATACCGTGTACCCACTAAAACCGCATAGGCGCCAATAGCATAAAAAGCGACATGCCCCATAAACCAAATTCCCGTCCTCAGTATGAGGTTGTTCGTCATTGCCAAGATAGCGTTAATGCCAATAAAAATCAGAATATTAAGAACAAACTCGTTCTTGATGAACGGGGGAACCGCTACCAAAATTACAGCTAGGCATATGCCAAAAAGTATTTTGGGATTGCCGATCTTATTCATGACCAAAGAGTCCCTCCGGTTTGACAAGAAGCACTATTATGGTCACGATGAAAGTTATTAAGCTCATGATACCACCTACGAATGTATAACCGAAGCTTTGCACCAGCCCTATGAACAGGCCACCTGAAATGGCGCCCACAAAGCTACCCAGACCGCCCAAAACAACCACTATCAGCGTTGTCATTAAGGTAGGGCCTGCCATGAAGGCATCAACATAGAACAAGGGCGCGATCAACCCTCCAGCAGCGCCCGCGGTACTCAGAGCTAAAAAGAAGGTCAAAGCCTTCGTAGAGGCAAGGGAGACGCCAACTAGCTCAGCTGCATCCTCATCTTGCGACACAGCACGGATAGCCCTGCCGATTTTGGTAAATTTAAAGAAAAGATGGAGAAAGGAAATAATGAGTAGTGCTATAATAATAACTAGAAGTTTGTCCTTCGTTAGGATTACACCGTAAATATTAAGAACCCCAGACACCGGCGCCTCAATTGCTTTACCCTGTTCTCCAAATAGTTCCAGTACAATACCTGCGATGAGCATTCCCAGTGCCAACGATGCAAAAGCGTAGGTCAAGGCATTTTCACTTTCTAAAAAATGGAAGAAGTAGCGTTCAAGTAAGACGCCGAATATTCCAAGACCACCAGTTGATATAGCCACTGCAATAATGTATGGGACTCCTATGCCTGCATTTAACACATAAGTTACTATTGCTCCTAGCATATATACTTCGCCTAATGCGAAAAACAAAATGCCAGCCTGCCCATATATTAATGAGAAACCTGCAGCCGTCAGAGAGTAAATTAGGCCCATTGCAAGGCCATTGAGGATAACCTGAAAAATAATTATACTGGACATTTATCCTTTACGCTTTGTTGGCAAAATGATATTTTGTCTTGCATTCGCTGTTAGCACGCAAAATAATATATGTTAGCTGAGCTAACGTGCTGCCTTGGTATTTTTCACTGTCACCGACTTGAAATATACAATATGTACAATAAGACTTTATTATGTTCCTGGCTCGGAGGAAATAGTCGATGTACTCAAGCCAATTCCCTGTTCCACAAATTATTTATCGGCCTATCATTTGAGGGAGCTTCAACACCGTATTCAATAGCCAATCGAAAACCTTTTGACACACCTGAAGCAGTTACGGAGCATGTGTAGAAAAACTCATAAACCCTTAACCGATTTACCTACTGGAGCAAACTATATCCGTCTATTATATCCTTTATGCGTATGTCCGCGACTTCCTTTATATTTCCATTCCGGACCTGGGTAATAACTTGGCGATGTAACCACTGGGCGTTACGTCCATAAATAGTCTTGCCGGAGAATACACCCTCAATTCCCATAACATTCTCATACTGTTTACCTTCTTCAAGAATCTCCACAACCTTCTCAGAATTGAGGGTTCCAGCTATCTCATAGGCATGCAGGATAGTTGCTAAACCTCCAACAACTAATAACGAATAAGGGTTGTATTCACCGTAAATCTTTTCATATTTCGTTTTGAATTCCGTGATCGCCTGCGTTTCTGGATAATCTACACCATAGAGCCCTCCAATATTAGATTTCCCTGCAATACTTTCTAACGTAGGTAACCCAGTAGGGTGATTTTCAATAAGAACCCCCTTAAACCCAAGCTCTTTTGCCTGCTTGATGTGCAAAGCCCAGTCAGGTGGTGGGGAGGAAGTATTAAAAAAAATCTCTGGTTTGTTGGAAAGCGCTTTGATCAGGAAAGGATAAAAGTCCTTCAGTCCATCCTCATAGTATTCCTCATAAACAATCTCGAGGCCAACAAGAGGCGCTAACTTGTTCATGATTTCATGTCCTCTCCATGAGCTGGTCAAATTTGGATCCAGCAGCATCAGCCTAGTTTTTTCTGGATACGTCTTTGCTAACCACTTTACCATTGCAGGTTGAACTTCAGAATAGCTGATATAGACTCTAAATGAAAACTGTTTGCCTTCATCTTTGATTATGATTCGATTATCTGCTGCGGTGGACAAGCTAATGACCTTTGCCGGTTCAGTAACTTCTTGTGCTGCAAGAGTGCTATGGCCGGCAATTGCTCCCATAATCATATGAACATGGTGTTGATCAATCAGACGTCGGGCTGCGCTCACAGCGCCTTCTGCAGTAAACTTCGTATCCTGCTCGTAGACTTTAATAAGATATTTCTCCCCACCAATAGTAAGGCCACCTTTTGAATTGATTTCATCAACGACTAAGCGCGTGCCATTTGCAAGAGGTACCCCCCAGCCAGCAGCAGGCCCGCTGAGAGCCATACAGATTCCCAGCCTAAAAACTTGATTACCAAATGCTACCTTTGTTGAACTTCCAACAGCTATTAGCCAAATAGCGATTGCCAGCACTACAAGTGTTCCTTTTTTCTTTAACATTGGATCCCCTCCTTCTTGTTATTTAAACTACTCGGTTATGGCTTGGTACTGGGATATGCCAAGCCTATCCCCATCCGAGCCAAGCTAAATTAAGAAACCACATACCAAATATTAAGCCCCTTTTCCTCCACTGACATGCTGAGAAAAACCCCTTTACCCAACTGTTAATAGCTGAAAGAAAATCTTCCAATTAAGTCCCGAATACATTTAGTGAGTTTGCCGAATCTCTTTGAAGCATGTAGAGATCTCATCGGCCTCCTGAAAATTCTCACTCCAGAGAAAAGGTTCTCTCTTATTCTCCCAGATCCACCTTTCTTGCCAAGGGTTCAGAGATATGACTAGGAATGATTCATTTGAACAAGAAAGTTACCCATTTTTGAGAGTTTTATCTCATAGCCAGGAAAAACAACAATGGTGGTCGCCATCTCTTCAATAATGGCTGGTCCCTTGATTTTGTTCCCGGGTCTTAGTTTGTCAGGATTGTAGACTCTGGTATCGGTTAAGCCTCCTAGGTCTTTGAAATATGCCTTGCGGATTTCTAACAGGGCTTCCTGGGGTGGATTCTCCCCGCCTTCGGATACACTAGCAAGTTCGAATTCCCGGGTTCTTCCCACAGCCTTAACTCGCCAATTCGAAAATTCAACAAAGTCGCTCTCTTCTCTACTTCCACGAATTTTGTCATGGGTATCATGATAGATGTTCACGACTTTCATCATATCGGATTTTTCCTGAAATGACTCAAGGGGTATGGGTATGGTAAGCTGCCAAGGTTGTCCTAGGTAGTTTGCATCGACAAAGAACTCTAGTCCTCGGTCTTCGGGCTTTACACCATTGGTATGAAAAAATTTCAGTGCATCTTCCTTAAGCAGATTCAATACTTCATTGACTCCCTCAAAATTATTTATCTGGCTATTGCACTTAAAGACTCGCTGAAAATCAGCAACCATGTCCGCGGCCAGCCCCCCTACAGCACTAAGCACACCAGCCGCTTTTGGGATAATCAAAGTCATGGCGCCCAACTCAGCCATCATTGGGATGATATGCATCCCAGCGGCGCCACCTCCTGTAACGAATACATATTCCTTGACATCGATCCCCTCCCATGCCGTAATCGTTCGAATTGCGTTAGTCATGTTGACGTTTACTGTACTCCATATTGTGAAAGCCGCATCTAAGACACTGATGCCCAAAGGTTTAGCGACGCCGTCGTCGATCACTTGATAAGCAAGATCTTTGTTAAGCTTCATCTGGCCACCCAGCAGATATCCTGGATTCAGATATCCCAGTATTAAATCTGCATCTGTTGTTGTGGGCTGAGTTCCTCCCCGGTTGTAACATGCCGGCCCTGGCTGTGATCCGGCGCTCTCAGGTCCAACATGGAGAAGGCCGCCAGCGTCCACCCATGCGATACTTCCCCCCCCTGCACCTATTGACCTTGAATCAACCTTGCGAATTCCCAGATAATCAAACCCTGCTTTGGCGTCAACCGTGGTCTCAATCACCCCATTGTTCACCCGGCTTACATCAAAGCTAGTCCCCCCCATGTCACAAGTTACCACATTTGTGTTATCTAATTCCCCGCTGGAATAAAGGAGGCCGGCAACCGGAGCACCGGTAGGACCTGAATCAACACTATAAATTGGATATTTTACCATGTAATCGAGTGACATGATGCCACCGAAACCGGATATTATGCTAAGATTGCCTTCATACCCTAAAGCCTTAAGCCTCTCTTCAAATCCCTGAATGTAAGGGCCAACTACCGGTAGCAAAGAGGCGTTTATGACTGTAGAAATGATCCTCCTGTATTCACCCATAATAGGATTAACTTCGTAGCTCAGAACACACAGGTGGTCTGGCCATTCATGTTCGATTATCTCCTTCACACGAAGCTCATGAACAGGATTCACAATGGACCACAGTAGCCCAACGGCAATTACCTCTACATTGTACTTTTTAAATTGTTCAATGACCTCGATAACGTTGTCTTCATCCAAAGGATGAATTATGTTGCCCATGGAATCCACTCTTTCCTTGACTGGGCGAGTCAAATACCTAGGAATATAGGGTTCCGGATAATCGATATCCCAAATAAATGGCTCTGCTTTCCCTCCTTCTCTCTGTGTCAAAATGTCTCTCTGGCCGTATGTGCAGATCAGCCCTACTTTAGCCACTTTCTTCTGAATGATGGCATTCGTCGAAATGGTTGTACCGTAGTTCACGGCTCCGCCTTGCTTGGAGCTGCACAGTTTCATGAAATCCTCCATGGGTAATCCATAGAAGTCAGCAGCTTGTCTCAACCCTTCGATAACGGCAAGCGCATAGTCATCAGTGGTGGTGCTCGTTTTGAACATATTCAGTTTTCCGTCCTCATCACTGACAACAGCAAGATCCGTAAATGTCCCCCCTATATCGATACAGACTCTAAAACTCATGTCGCCCCTCCTATTTGTTTCTCTGAGATCTAAGTTGAGACCTGAGCGCTTCTGTTGCATCATAGTCCACTGCATAAAGCTCAGATTCCGTATCCAGCACGACCCCATACACCCTCTTAGCGTACTCATGCGAAATCCACTCCTCCCTCACCCGGTGTCTCACCAATTCCGGGTCCCGTTCAAGCGGATCCCCATAGCCACCTGAGGAAGCATACACCCCTCTCAAAAGTTGGTTTGGCTTTAAGGTGATTTCATGAAAGGTTGGTAATTCCTTTTCTATTTCTCCTTCTATACCATTTGTAAGCTTTCCTAGATATGCCTGAGCAGGCACACCGTCTCCGCCCCCCTCTGCACCTTTTGCAGGATTATAATGGCCATCAGAAATATAAATAAAGGTCACAGGATCCTCTAGGGTTCTGAACTCCACAATCACTGAGGGTGCACCATCCCATTTCCCAGAACCCAGCTGATCTTGCATCAGCTGCTGGTGAACAAACAAGATCGGGTAAGCCTTTTCAACCTGCTCAACAGAATTCAAATAGGGCATACCTGCATTGCTCACCATATTCCACATGTACCCATCATGTCCGTTAAATCCTGGGCCCCCTGAGATACCTGAAATAATCTGAGTGACAAAAGGCTTACCTCCTTGTCTGGAATCGTTTCCGGAGATAACGGACACCGCGACACCCTGTTCCATATGACATTCAGCACTCGCCCGAACATCGGTTATCTGATTCATGGCATATTGTGCCGCCACAACTGCCCTGTCATTGATATTGGTCGTCGCTACGGATGATGAATAAGGATGCTTAGCCTTACCTACGACGCTGCCTTCTCGCATCTTTATCTTAATCCGCCCCAAAGCGCCCTCACAGCAGGGGAATTCAGTAACGGAAACACTCATTCGATTCAGTATTGCTGTTCTTCCAGCAGAGACCAGAGTCCCTTCGCAAACGTTCAGACCGCACGGAAGAGAGTCTGGATTTTCCGTGTAGTCGATCGTTATATAGCCCTCATCAGGGTCAACCGAAACTGTTGCCTTTACCGTCACATCCTTGTTTATTATGCCCGGCAAAGAATCGTGATTGGTTGTGTGTGTTCCGGTACCAGCTGGGAATTTTCGAATTTCTTCTATCATCCTTTGCTTACCATATGTATGGTATTCCTCGCAGAATGTCCTAATTGTTTCTTTTCCATATTTGGCGATTAGTTCTATCAGCGCTCTCTCCCCAACCCTGGCAGCTCCGATTTGGGCAAGATAATCGCCGTACCAGACATCGGGGACTCGAATACGCATTCTACACATATTGATGATGTCTTTCACATCCCTGTAGTCGCGCTGGATACGCACGCATGGAAAAATGAGCGCCCCCTCCTCGTAAACATCCTTAGCCTTGGCGTGATACGTTGTTGGTATGCTATTCCCGATGTCGGCTTGATGCCCTCTCACAAGGCCAATAAACATCAGCTCATCATCGTAGAACACGGGAACGATAATCGTGTGGTCAGCAGGATGTGTATTTCCATGATAAGGTGAGTTAAGCAAATATGCATCACCAGGGCGAAGATCGTCCCCGTGCATTTTCAAAAGCATGTGCCCAGCTAAGGATCCGCAGCCAACATGTACAGGAAAACCCGCAGGAAAAGAAAGGACATCGCCTTTTGCATCACATATAGCCGTTGAGCAATCGCGAGCCAAGGCAATAACAGCTGAACGGGCGCTCTTGATCATTGCATTGTTCATTTGCACGGAGATGTTTCCTACTCGGCTAGCGAGAATGGACATTAAATAGGGTTCCATATTATTCCTCCTATCTTAGTTATAAGAAATTTTGAATCTTATAATATATCGATAATCAATTGTCAATAAAAAATTCTAATTTTTATTTTCAAATATGATAATATACCAATATTATTATAGATATTATTATTTCCTTTACTTCAAATAAGTTTTTACTTGACTTTGAATCTTAAGTCATTATTATAAGGCCATGTTCAAAGAAAGAGTTTAGTTTTACAAAGGCATAGCAGTAGATGTATGACTGCTATGATCAGCGAGCAGCTAAAAGAGAGACGATTCCATCAACAATTAAACTGGAGATAAGATGAAGATCGAACCAATAAGAAATCCACAGGATTTGAAGCGAATAAGAAGTGCCTTGAAAGCAAAGCCTCGGGATTTGCTCCTTTTTGACCTGATTACTCAAACCGGTGTGGGTGTTAGATATTTGCTTAGGCTACAGGTCAAAGGTTTGTTGGGAATGAAACCGGGAGACAAGCTCGCAATACAAGAGCTTAAAGGAAAAAGGCCGGAGGCGGTGGTAATGAATGAAGTAGTTTTTAATACATGGCAAGACTATTTGAATTCAATTAAACCAAACGACGAAGAATATGTTTTCAAATCTCGTAAAGGAGATTCACCTCTACATATCTCTAGCGTATCCAATATGATTAAGAACTGGTACACAGCGGCCAATCTCGATGGTTCAAGAGGGGTTAGGAGGTTACAAGAAACCTGGAAACTCAATAATACAGAAGACTTATATAATCAAAACACTCCCGAAGCATATGGGACAAGTCGATCAGATACACTCTTTGATCCAGTAGATATACCTAATAGGCAAGATACCGTGTACAAAAAATTATTTGATGCAATTGCTTCTGGGAAAATATTGCCCGGTGAAAGAATCATCGCTTACAGCTTAGCTCAGCAGATGAACGTTAGTCAGGGTACTGTTCGTGAGGCATTGCGTCGTCTAGAAGCCATTGGCCTAATTTCCTTCGAAGAAAAGCAGGGTATTATTGTTAATGAACTCTCAACAGAGCGCCTAGTTGAAATAA
>Ga0180432_10004969_pt1 | contig 17978 bp, 18 predicted proteins | sample SS_ome_10_FD_132414 | JGI IMG/M metagenome (GOLD analysis project Ga0180432, IMG submission 132414) | Hypersaline lake sediment archaeal communities from the Salton Sea, California, USA - SS_1_MS_2 metaG | ecosystem: Environmental > Aquatic > Non-marine Saline and Alkaline > Hypersaline >...
GGATCCAGATCGCCCCAGTCATCCAGGGGCGGGCGAAAATGCACGGCCTCTATGTGCACCTTTAAATCCCTGCTTATGCGCATTTTATCTATCAGCACATGGTAGGCCCTGCCCTCGGCCTCGGAAGGGTTGTCGTGCAGCCAGTTGCCGTAATCAGCCGGGTGCACACTTATAACATCGTCACACTCCAGCTGCAGGCACTTGCCCTTGAAATAACCGCTCACCAGAAAATCCGGCCTGAGCTTTCTCTGGCCGGCAAGGATCCCCAGCTTCTGTGCGTGGACACTGTTCTGCACAAAGTCGGCCCTCACCACCTCATCGGTGGGATTGTCGGAGGTGTCTTTTACTGCCACCTCGGCCACCAGCAGCTGGTCCAGGCACTCATTTGCCTCCTGATATGCCACATTGACGCAGTCGTTGTCCTCCTGCACTTCCACGGGCTCCATCTTGAATGTGCCTTTTTCCACCCATTCTTTTTCCACCACGTGCTGCACTTCAGCGGAGTGCACCTTAAAATAAATCTTATCCCTTACAATCAGCTCCATGTGGCACATGACAAGCAGCCGGGCAATAATGTCCCTGCGCTTTTCCCTGCGCCAGAAGCCGCCATGCCACTCCAGGCCCCAGCCGTCAAAAATGGCCGCCGCCGCCGCCTTGCTGTCGTCGTCTATGCGGTCTGAGGGCACTCCCATGTCTTCCAGTATGTACTCTATCACCTCTGCGGGATTGGTGAGCTCCACCGTGTCGCTGCGGGAGTATTTCATGGGCACATTGTAAAATTCCACGTCATCGCCGTAATCCACGCCCCAGAAGAGGTTCGTGTCCGGTGTGCCGTCGGGCTCGTCCGCAGGCAAACAGTCCAGGGCCAGCAGCTCGTAGAATTTATAATATTGCCCGTCGCTGCCCTGCCTGGCATACTGATTTGTGGTATATTCAGAATCGTAAAAAATGCCCTCGTGGCCCCCTGTCCAGTCGCGGGGAGATTTTATAAAATCCACGCTATAGGTCACCCCTGAAGAAGGCCCCAGGAGATACTTAACCAGGTCGGTTTCGTTAAGGTAAACGGCGGTCACAGGTATGGTGGGGTTTCCAAAAATCACAGGCACGCATGTGTCTGCCTCCGGAAGAGCCCAGTCGCCAAAGCTGTACAGGCCGCCCTTGCCCTGGTTGTGAAAGCCTGGCCCGGAAATAAGCTTGCAGTTCTTTGCCGGCCACAGCGTATGTACGAGCGGTTCGTTCGGGTAATAGCCTTCCAGGATGTCGGTGAGCCAGTCCTTGCAGTGGAAGGTCATTGTCTGCCCAACACTGGTAATCTGGTTTACGGCAAAGCGCAAGACCCGGATCTCTGCCTCAACCGGGCGGGTGGCTTCGAGCTCCCTGTCCTGGTATTCTGCGCCTCCGGCTCCGGGATCCGGCTGCATCCGGAGATCTGCTTTTACCACCGCCCGCACCGTTACTTCCGTGGGGAAGGTGAAGGAGTCACGCCTGAGAGTGTTGTCTTTGTTTGTGATGGTAAACCTGAACTTGCTCGGGGCCTGTATGCCGACTTCTGCCTGGCCGCGGGCCATATCTATATCGTCGAATTTTATAACCTTAAAGGTGTAGTTCTCACCGCCATATGTAACATCATCTCCGGCAGTCCAGCGGTGGTCTATCTCTCCGGTGGCGCCGGAATCCACCTCGAAAAGCCAGTGGGCGTATTCTTTTACGTCCGCGTCCAGCACGTTGGTGATATATTCATCTAAGCCGGTGTACAAAATTAAAACTCCGTTTTAATTTTAGCTGACAGTCCCGCGAAACGCGGGAATAGCTCATGGTCTTTATCAGCTATGAGCTATGAGCTATGAGCTGGACTAATTCCGCCCTGCGGAATTAATCTGCTTTTCTCCCCAGTACCCGGAAATCCACCGCCGGGTAGCCATAGATTGTGGGCTGGTTGATATCCCACTGGGCGTCGCAGTTAAACCTCACCACATAGGTGTGTCCGTCCGTATGCCCTGACCAGTAAAAAGAATTAAGTCTGATATTCCCTTTGTCCGTATTCAAAAACATGTCCATGATCTCGGCCTGTTCTGCCGCAGTGAGTTTTTTAAATATAGCCGTTACGTCAATAACAAGCTGCTCCGACAGACCCACACGCTCTTCCGGGCCTTCGTCCGGCGTATGTATGGCCTGCGCCCTGGTGGCCCTGTGCTTTATAACCTGTTGCGCAACAGTGGTGAGGGTAACGGCCTTGTCCGGCGCCACTGTCTCCAGATAATCGTATATTTCGTATTCGCTCATGCCTCACTCCGTTCGGCGATCCATGATCCAAGATTCACGATCCATGCATCCTGGATCTTGCATCCTGCATCCTGCATCATGCCAGTCCCAGTCCTTGCTTGAAATCCTGGTTCACATACCTGTCGGATTTTATCCTCGCTGCAATCGCATGCCCTGCCTCGCGGCCGTCTATATTTACCTGTATGTGGATATCGCCGCCTCCGGCTCCCTGCCCGATCATCAGCCCCAGGGCCTTCATCTGCCCGTCGGTGAATACTCCCTCGTTTCTCCTAATAATTACCGGCCGCTCATCTCCGGCGAGCCCTGTGTGCGCCCTCCTCGCCCCGGCAAATGCAAGCGCCGGCACCCTGCGCGTGGGCCGCGGTTCGTATCCCATTCCGCCTGTGTGGAACATGCCGAGGCCTCCTCCGATAATGCTGCCAAGCCCCCCTGCGCCGCCTCCCATCGCCTCGCTCAGCCCACCTGTAGCACCCGCCATAACCGCCCTTACGGCTATCCATTCAAGAATCATCTTGGCGCACATCTGGGCAAATATATTGGCCAGGGTATTGGCAAAACTTTTGAAATATTCTTTAGCGCTCTTAAGCTCTCCCCTGAATACATCGCCAAAAAATCCTGCCACCTCGCTCTGCATGCCCATGATCATGTTTTTCAAAGTTTCCGTTTCATAGACAGATGCCTCAACAGTGGCCTCTTTTCTCTTTTCAAGGGCGGCAATATAATTTGCCGTGCGCTCCTCCTCCATCGCCCTGTAAGTGGCATCGCTTGCCTCTGCCATCTCATACTGCCAGTTCCACAACTCCATGTCCGCTTCTTTGCGTTTATCAAGCTCGGAAATATAAGCGGCCGTGTGGCCTTCTTCAAGCGTTCTGTACGCTGAATCCGCTGCAGTGGCCATCTCCATCTGCCATGACCAGATATCTTCCTCTTTTCCTGCCGCCCCGGCCCCGCCTGCTGCTGCCCCTCCGCCGCTGCCGCTACCGCCTCCGCCTATGGTGGGGAACGGGCCTTTGACACTGACCCTATTTACTCCGGTGATAAGCTCGATTGTACGGTTGACTAAATCCAGCCGTTTCTGCAAAACTGCATTATCTTCGTCATGCCCGAACAGCCGGTTTATCCAGGAGGAATTGGAAGCTATCATGGATTCCAGCGCCCTTTTTTGATCCTGCAGCCGTTCCAGGACCGGATCACTCCCGCCGCCCATGACACTGCTCCAGTATTCCGCCGTCTCTTTTAAAACACCCAGCCACGAGCTGATCGCGGGTTCAAATACATTTACAATATCCATTGAGAGCTTGCCCAGGTCTTCCTTGACATCACCAATGAGGTTGCCGTACTGCTGCAGGCCGCCGTAGCCTGTCTCTGCCAGCGCCCTGGCCTGTCCGCCCACCTGCTTTTCTATCTCTGCCAGTATCTTGGAGAAGTCTCCGCTCTTGCCTATGTCCTCATCGATGGTAATGCCGACCCGCCTGAGCTCCCCGGCAAGCCCCATGCTGGCCTTTCCCAACATATTGGCCGCCTGCTTTGTGTCCCCGCCCATCAGTGCCGCCAGGTCCAGCATTGCACGGGTTGTTCTTGGCATAAGGTCATCGGGGATGTCTTTGTAGGTCATCAAAAACTTCTGGCCGGCCATTGTGGCCTCGTCTCCGAAGGTGGTCACCTGCTGGAGCCCGGAGGCAAGGTGTTTCGTTGATTGAAAAGACTCTTCCGAATACCTGCCCATAGAGATCATGGCCTGTTTCAGCTGGGCTTCCGCCTGCTCCTGCACACCGTACAGCTTTACCCAGTCCGCGGCCATCCGCCCAAGCTGCAGTGCGCCGTAGGCGCTTACAAGCCCGACAACGGCCTTTTGCAGGCGTGAGGTGCTGTCCTGGGCCTTCTTCATGGACTTGTCCGTGGTATCGGCAAATTTTTTGACATGGACTGATCCTTTGTCGTCCACGATCAGTTCTATTTTAAGCTGCTTGGCCATCCGTTTCTTTTTGCTCTTTTACCTCTTTAATTGCAGCTGCCGCCAGGAGGCAACGCTCAAAGACGACCGGTCTCTGGCTCGCCGGCACGCCATATATCCTGAATGCTTCCGTGATTGCCGCATAATTTATGCCTCCAAAACCATCATACAGGCCGGGCTGGATCCTCTCGAAAAGCCACCAGAATTTCTTGTTTTCATCGCTGAGCTTCGGGACTTCCCCGTAAGGGCATTCATCCACGCTCTCTATCCCGTCGCATGGCGGCCTGTATCCTCCTGCCTGTTCATCAAAACATTTCTCACAGGTCATCGGGTCTTTTTTGAAGGCCCAGCGGATCCAGTCTGCAAGTTTTTTTCGGCCCTCTCTTTCCCCAGCCTGAATTCCATGCTTTTTCGCAATACAAATACAGGGATCCCTTCGATGTTAAAGTCGAAAACAACCTTCTTAACCTCATCGGTGCATGGCAGCGGTTTGCCGTCAGCGCCGGTTATGCCGTCCCAGTCTTCCAGGCAGTTAAGGAATCTCTGCAGGTTCTTTTTGCCGCTAACGCCTGCCTGGCCATCTTCTATGGCCACAAACTCTTCGCTCTCTATCCAGGGCTTTATTTTCAGCCTGGCCCCGTCCTTAAAATCCTCCCATTCGGCGTCATAGCTATATTTAGTGATATCTAATTTCATTCAAACCTCCCTTCGGTCGGTTTAGCTCATAGCTGTAAGCTCATGTTTTTAAGGGCCCTTCACTCGACCCCTTGAATCCTTGAATCCTCCAACCCTTCCCATTAGCGTATTACGCTAATGGGTCAGTTGATCTCGTATTCATAATATTAAGTTGAAACGGTTTTGTGATCCCGGTCATGCCCGTGGGTGCGCTGTCTGTGCCAAGGCAAATAAAAGGTACCGTTGCGGGTATCTTGCCCGGGCTCGACACCAGGGCTTCCGGATCCTTGACCTTCAGGTTCGGGAAATTTATGGTAAAGCCGTAATAATTGGCCCCTCCGATGAGCGCGCCCTGGAAAGAGATATCCATCTTCTTGCGGGTGAAGGCATCCCAGTCCACAAAATACTGGTGGTTTGTATCGTCATAGCGCGGAAAATGCATCACCAGTTCCGGAGGCTCCGGTATCCCCGAAGGCGCCGGCTCATTTACTCCGGAGGCACTTCCCAGCTGGTCTCCCTCCACCGGGCGGGAGAATGTCAGCTCGAACCCGCTTGGATAAATCTTGTCGTCTGCGTCAAGCGCCGCGCCGTCCTCATCATTAATCCTGACCGTGGTGGATGTATTCATAATAATTCTGTTTCCCTTGTCCGGATAGGTCAGGTTGCCCATTGTGGTGGTGGTGTTGGTTACAGAAGCCAGCTTCAGTATATTGGCAATGCAGTCCAGGGTGATAATTACCGGCGCATTCATCTCAGCGCTTATCTTGAAGCCGTGGATCTTCACAGAAGGAAACTCATGCACCTTGTCGGATTTCATCTTCTTTGCTATGGTGGCAAACAGCCCGATCAGGTCATCTGCCATCACATACTCGTTGGAATATGCGCCGTTACCTGCATCATCTGGCGTGCCCGCCGTGCCCATTGCCAGCGCTATGGCAACGTCCAGCCCCTCGTAGCGCAGATACGCCTCTATGGAGCCTGCCACTGCAATATTTCCCGGGTCCGTCCTCTGGATGAAGGGCAGGCCAAGAGAATCGTCCTGCAGGTGCTCTATGGTGGCCTTCAGGCTCTCGCTCTTGATCAACAGGCCGTCACCTGCCCCGCATGCCACTGCAGTGCCCCATTCGGATGCCTTTTTAAGGCCGATCAAAAACTCCCGGCCGGTAATTGGATCTCCCATTTGTGCCTCCTTTCAGTCCCGACTTTCAGTCGGCGATGCAGGATCCAGGATTCAGGATCCAGGATTCAACTGCATTCTTTAAGATTATTTATCCTTTTTTGCCGATCCCGGGCCGCCGTTTACAGAGCCAGCTTGCTTTTCCTGAGCTTGTTTTTTGGTCCCTGCATCCTGGATCCTGGATCCTGCATCAGCCTTTTTCCCCTCCTTGGCCTTTTTCAGCAATCCCGCCTCCACATACGACTTGGCTGTTTTTGCATCCAGCTCAAACACCTTCCCGGTGATCAGTTTGCCCAGCTGTGGGTGATATGTCTTTGCCCCGGGTCCGTCGTAAAAAACTTTCATGGAAACCTCCTTCGTCGGTTTAGCTCATAGCTCATAGCTCAAAGGGTTTTCACCCGACCCCTTGAATCCTTGACCCCTTGAACCCTTTCTTAAATTGTTTCAATCACCTGCACTCCCAGGCCCAGCTCGCAATAGTGACACAGCACATTCCCGAATACCCTGTTTTCAACCGTCTGCACCTGTATGCCGGATACGCCCGCCATAGGGCCGAAATCCGGAGATGTAGTCTCACAAGTGCCGTTGAGATTGTAATCGGACCGGAATGCGTCACATATGCTCTCTACCAGCGACTGAAAAACGAGCTCGCTTCCATCGCTGTCATTCAGGCCGTATATTCCTATAATCTTGAGCCCGTAAACTCTTTCATACTCCGCAGGATCCAGGAGCTGTTCCGGGGTGCTCTCCCGGGTGATCATCCAGCCGTTGATTTTGCCCTCCGGGGTTTTAAATAAATTCAAAAACGCCGCCCAGTCCGCGGCCCATCTCTGGTAGCCGTGCACAACCCCGATGCCGTCCACAGCGGCCATGATAGTTTTGACCTGTTCCCTGATGGCGTCTAATGTCAAGCAATGCTCCTTACGATATCTGAAGGAATCCTGTCCAGTATGGCCTTGACTCTGGCCTCGTTTTTATTGAATCCTTTTTCAAACATTTTTGCGCCCTTTGTGCCCCGCCTTGATATGGCTCTTGCAATCAAAAAAGCCACCGAGGCCGCTTCAGGGCCGCTGTAACCCAGCTTCTTTTCCACCCAGAACTGCAACGGACCCACGGGCGGAAAATGGGCCTTTGTGCCCGCTTCCACCGGTTCGCCGTACACAGCCGGAGTGCCCAAAATTCCGGAAACCCGCTCCCCGAAAGCACTGATCTTGTCAAAAATGGTATCTCTCAGGTGTATCGGGCCTGCACCGTAGGGAGTCTCTTTTTTCACTGCGGCTTCCAGCAGGTTTAAGGCCTCGGTTATCCTGGATATCCGCGCCCTTTTGCTCTCCTCCGGGTACCTCCTGGTGAGCTCTTTAAGCTCCTCTAAATCCGTTTTTAAAGCGACTTTAAACAAAATCAACCTCCGGTTGATTAGCTGATAGCTGATAGCTGATAGCTCATAAAAACAAGAGCTATGAGCTATGAGCTGAAAAATACATATAGTTCACTTTGAACTATCTGTATTTTCCTGGATGCGTCAGCTTATCCCTGCCCCAGGAGCCTTTCAAGTCCTGGTCTCTGGTCACACTGGCAGCCGGTGTTTGGCCCTCTTTGATCCCTAAATGATCAAAATAAATCTTCCTGTAGCTCTTTGCCCTTGCCGCGTAGTCCCGTGACTTGCTCGTGTGGTCCACGCTGTCCGCCGCAATGGTGGCATCCTGATTTTGCGCGAAATAGGTGGCCAGCATGTCACAAAAATAAGCAGCCGCCAGCGCCTGCGCCGCTTCCTCGTCAAAAACCTCCACAGTGCATGCGCTGTCCGTACATGTGTGTATGGCCGTATAAGTAATCCGTATATCTTCATCCGTGCTCGGGGTATCTTCCAGAAATCGCAGGTACGTGCCTGCCGGTTTTTTATACATTGCCCAGGCGTCATCCTGCAGGATATTTGCCGCCTGATCGTCATCGTCCACCGGGTATTCCACCTGTTTTATCACGGAAAACCCCGTAGCCCATGAGGCCAGATCGGCCACCGCATAATCGAAGCCGCCGTCTCCGTCCACATCCTCCACCACCTCCAGCGGCTTGTGGCGAGAGTGCTCCTTTACGGCCATGCCGATGGCCAGAATTTCCTCAGCCTCTTCCAGAGGCAACTCGCCCGGCACCAGGCTCTCTACGGCTGTGATATAATCTTGACGTGTGCTCATATGCCTCCTTTTGGTCGGCAGCTCATAGCTGATGGCTCATAGCTCATAATCACCTGTTGCGTCCTTTGCCCTTGCCGCCGCCCTGTCCGTCATGGAGCCTTGGCCTGCCTTGCGGATTAGAGTTTTTTGTCATAACAGCCTCCCTGGTCCCGATTTGCGAGACCACTCGTCACCATTTGCTCGTCACTTTCCCGCCCCGTGAAGAGCGGGGCGGGAGGTCACTTGTCATTTTTTTATGTTAATCCACAGTCGCAGGTGGAGCAGCTACACCGGCCGTGCCCAGGATAATCCACCCCACTGTATCATTCACGTACATCAGCGTTGCATTATCCCCTGCATCGGCAAATACGATGGATGTAAACCCTGAGCATGTTGTCGGGCTTAACGTGCCGGCTCCTCCGCCGTCGGTTGCGAGATCTATGGTCAGGATCTGCCCGTTTTCACCATTCGCCAGGGTCAACGCCTCAGCATCGGCACCGGTTGTCTTGGCAACATATGCATGGGTGATCGGTATGGCTAAGGAATCTGCATCGCTGGTAGTCCCGCCGCCCGGGGAATAAACAAATGCCCCCGAATCATCCGGTAGTGTCAATTCGTTATCCGCTGTAGGATCTGTAACGATAATGGTTGTCTCATAGATATCAGCTGTCGTGCCTTCCAGCATCAACGGAGACATTCCGGCCAAGGTGCCCAGCGTCGTTAGGGAGCTGCTGTCAAAATAATTATTGAAGTCCATAAAATAAGTTTCAGTATCTAGAGCTATCCCCGCCTGCTGAATCCATGTTGGAGCACTCTGTGTTATGGCGCCTGCCGTCTCGCTTAGATAGCCGGGCTGCCCTTCGCTTAGAGAACTCCACCCCTTTACGATCCCGGAAATAATGACTTCGATAGTTTCTCCATCGCCACCCGTCTTGCTGCCCACAATACCAACAGCCGGCCTTAAGTCGCTGTCGTTTGCGTCCGCCTTATACCATTCGCCGTCCGCATCCTTGATACAGACGAGCTGCCCGGTGGTCACGGTTTCACCTGCCGTGCCGGACACCCTTACAAATACCTGCTTTACGCTGTAAGCAGCGTATACATTCGGTGCCACGGAAAAAACGGCCATAAACACGATCAGCCAGAGCACCATGATATCTTTTAAAAATCGTCTCATTTTTACCTCCATCACATTGGTTGCTTGAGTTACTAGGGTTACTAGGGTTTTTAACTCAGTAAACCCAACGAACCCGATAGCCCCATAGCGGCTTTGCCGCTACACCGCTGCCTTATACGCGCCCACATAGTCTATGGGTGCTCCGGCGTACTCATGCCGGATCTTGTGCCTGATCTTGTCCGCCACAAACACCTGCTCGCTGGTGGGCATGTCCGCCACAAACATCTCAGGCTCTTCCCTGCCGTTCAGATATCCCATCTCCACCAGTTCGGCGTCTCCCGGAGGCGCCGTCATATACCAGTCGTCCGCGTCGGCATTAAGCAGGCTCAGGGTATGTCCCTTAACCAGCCCTTTCAACGGGTTGGGCAGCTTGGTGGTCAGGTCGTTGGAGGAATAATAAAAATCCTCTGTCTCGATCCTCTTTATGCTTTCCATAAGGGCTGTGGGTCCTACCAGGTTTACCACTACGTTCTGCCCGTCCAGCAATCCCAGATATTCTCCGGAGTCTTTTTCCGTCATGCCCGCCAATGCCTTATATGCCACCAGTGCGGTTGAATGGTCGAGAGCGCTCGAGCCCAGGTTCCCGTGGCCGCCGGTAAATACCGCGGTGCCGTCCACGCATGTGCCGTTGTTAATGTAGAACCCCCACACATACTTTCCGTGGGTGCGTCTCGCGGCCCTGCCCAGTTTGGAAACGCCGCGCTGCACAATGGAGATATCATCGTTTATAATGGTCACGCGCGTGACGGTAAGGAGGTTTCCTCTGGTGATCATGGCGTAGGTGACTTCCTCGTCCGTAATTCCCACTATCTCCTGGTAATCGGTGGTTTCAGGGTTCACCACTTCAAGGTCGGGAAATCCTCCCACTTTGATGGCCTCCTGGGTGCGGAAATCCTTTACGGATTTCTTTACGCTCAGGATCAGGTTTTCCAGGTAACTCGCCTCCCTGTACTCCCTGACGAGCCTCCGGTTCAGGGTGTTGCCCAGCACATAGGTAAACGTGCTGGAGGTAATATCCATCCTTGATCTCAGGTCGGGAGGAAGGCGCTTTTTATTGAAAAATCCCGTCACTTCCGGGTCGCCCGTGAAATATGCGTACATCTCTCTCAAACCCCTGAACGCGGGCACCCTGTCGAAATCCGCGAAATCCTGGGCGCTGCGGATTATGGGATCACCCGGACCTATCCTGTCCTGAAAGAAAGGCTGGTGCTCCAGGGTGTCCATCCTGGCAAAGGTCTCCATATTCTCCTTGGTCAGGCCGAAAGCCCTGTCAACGGCCATCTGCATCTTGTCCAGAGTGCCGAGGCCGCCGGTGATCCTGGAGGCGGCTATGGGATCTTCCGCGGGCGTACTGGTCTTTGCCAGATAATCTTTTTCCGCGGCGATCGCGCTGTCCAGGGCGTCATAAGCAAAGATCTTTACGACCTTTTCGCCGTCTATCTCCTCGCTGAACACCGCCCTGATCCTGTCCTGCGCGTGCTCCGGCAGGTCGCTTTTCCCCAGGGTTTTTTCCAGGGCCATCTCGCAGCGCATGCGCTTGAGATCGTCCTTTGACGCCGCATCTTTGCCCGGAGCGGGGTTGTCGTTCCCGTCACCGGTCCCGCCGTCCCCCGGATCATGGGGCTTTGCAGCGGGCTCCATAGCCATTCGCGCCAGACCCGTCACCTCATCATCGGTGATCTTTTCCAGATCTTTCCCTTTGAGAAGGTCAGGTCTCTTTTCCTGAATCAGCGCTAAAAGTTCCTGTCTGTTCATGATAACCTCCTGTTTATTGTTGTGGGCCATCTGAGACGCAATAGCCCTGTTAAATTTCCCGCCCGCTGCCGGACGGGTCACAATATCCACTGAATCAACGGCCAGAAATTTAATTAACTCCATGACCGTCTTTCCTTCTCTCTCCGCCTTCTTGGCTCTCACAGGCGCATCATACGATAGGCCATAAACACGGGCGCCTTTTTTGATCCCCTCGGCAAGGTTTTTGCCGAGCCATTTTGCGGAATCCACAAAGTGCAGCACCGCCTTGAGGCCCTCACCCGCCACATACCGCACATTGTCCAGCCATCCGGCCTTGTTTTTGGTGAGCAGGGATTTGAGCTCGAAAATATCATCAGGCACATGAGTGGCGCCGTTTGTCCCGGGCAGCTCATAGATATTTACATCCGCTCCCTCAAAAAGCGCCGCTCCCTGTCTGAGCGCATCCTCCGGCAGGAACCAGCCGTTCTTTGTAGGCCCCGGCTCACATATGGTCACGTCCCATGCCGTACCCTCCGTATTCCTGGCCTGGCCCAGCCTCATGAGCAGGTTGAACTCTTCTTCTATCGGATCAATGCCCCCTTTGGCCCTCCATTCGCCGTCCGTGCCTTTTTCATATTTTTCTTTAATCGCCGCCCAGACTGCCTGGCGGGCCTGATCTTCGTCTTCTTTTTCTGCGAACACGGCATTAAAAGCGTTTACTCCAATTTTGACCGCGCCCTCGGGCAAATCCTTGAGCCAGTCAGGCGGATCTTTAATTGTATACGGCATAACAACCTCCCTTCGGTGGGTTTCTAGGTGAAAGGTGCAAGGCTGAAGAGTTTTTCACTCGAACCCTTGACCCCTTGAATCCTTGAACCCTTTCTTCTATTTCTTCTTCCCCATCACCAGCGTTTTAGGTTTTTTCCGGGATATCCCATCCACCCGCACAGGATCCAGTTTGGCCACCTCCATGCCCTTTGCATATCGCACCTTGGCGCCGCCGCTGGTTACCAGCACGGCCTCTCCTGTGTGGGCATCTATCCGGCTGTGAAAAAGAAATTGCTTGGCAATTCCATATGCCTTGCACCCCTCGTCAATGAGTTTTTCCTGCTCCTTGGTCAGGGGTTTTTTCGTATCACCTGCAGGTGATACGCTGGGTCCTGTAGCCGAAAGCTTTTTCTCCCTCTCGTCAAGAGTCTTTTCCCTCTCGTCAAGGTGAGCTTCCATTTTGGAGATATAGTCCTCCTTGGCCTTGATCTCCTCTTCTCTTTTAGCCAGTTCCTTTTCTTTATCAGCCATTTTATGCCTCCGTTTTTAGGTTAATTAGTTTATTGAGTTACTTGAGTTTATTGAGTTAGCTCAACAAACCCAACGAACCCGAATAACCCAAATAACCCGATCAACCCACAGCTGATAACCTCTCGCTCACTGCATCCCAGTCCGGATGATACGGGATGCTCGTGCACCCGCAGTTGATAGTGTTTTTTGCCGAGCCCGCAGGATCCCTCGGAAACATTAGTTCTTCCCCGCCCACGTTAAATGGCTTATCCACATCCCGGATCTGCCCGTGCGCCGCCATGTGATCCAGCCTAGGCATCTTGGGGCTGTGGCCGTAAAACCATTGCTTTTGCAACCCCGGCACAACCTTTTCTGCAGACTCTTTCCTTGCCTGGCTTGCCGATTCCAACACCCTTCCGGCCTCGGTCCTGGTAATAGTCTCGGCCCGGGCGGCTATAGAGCGAAAAATAGATTTATCTTTCAAATTGCGCCCTATGGCTCCCATGACATCGTATGGAGTCTTATTTCCCATAATCCCCATAATGAGCTCCTGGTTGATTTTTTTGACGGCATCCCTGCTCAGGCCGGTAACCAGGTCACTTGAATAATCCTGCAAAATGGCCAAGGCCGTGATATCTATCTCCGGCATGGCCATAAAAATCCCCACCTCCCGGATGGGCAGATCCACAATGTCCACGCCTGTCTCCCAGAAAGTGCGCTGCATGTCCCTGAGCTCCACGCCGTACTTGCTGCCGAATTCCTGCAGCGCCCTCTCTATTGCGGATTTCATCTCGCCCAGCCTGTACGCCTGCCACTCGGTGGATGCCACGGTTGCAGCCACCTCCTTGCGTGCATCACTCAGCAGGCCGATCACCCGTTTTACCCCTGCCTCTTCCAGGGCACCTGCCTTTTTAATCAGTTCCTTAACCTTTTTCTGAAATATCTTCTCTTTATTCATTTCCGTTTAAATCCTGCATCCTGGATTTGGATCTTGGATCATGTTTTTTTATTTATCCTGACCCCTGATCCCCGGCCCCTGATCCCTGTCTTTCAAATAATCCTCCATCCCTTCATCATTTATCCTCTCCTTTGCCGCCTCCAGCTCCGCCTCCGCGTCTACCTCAAACCCGAGCTGGCCGGTGACAAACGCAAATAACCTGGTTGTCGTCTCATGCGACATCCATCTCTGCTCCTCTGCCACAACAAGGGCCGTTGCAAGCTGTGGCACCCCGTTGACCAGCTTGGAAAAATCCTTTGCGCTCATCTCGGGCATATTCACCGTGAATCCCGCCTTCGCTTTTTCCGCTGACAGCCGCCTGTGGATTACAGCCTGATCGATTGCAAACTGCACAACCTCGGAAAGAATGTCTTTACACATATTTTGCCTCTCGGTCAGGTCCTTGATCGGCACCTGGCCGAACTGCTCCGCCTCTATCTGGTACGCCTTGCCCCCGCCTCCGAACCAGGAATCGGGCCTGCGGGCAGCGCCCATTATGAAGCTTTTCACCATATTGAATCCGCCGGTCATATCCGCGGCTTTCATGTCCGGAGCCACGGCCTCCCATTTGACCTGCTCATTATGCGCCCTCATTGCGCCCGGATCAGGCACGGGATTATCCTGCAGCCATTCCCTGATCTGATCCTGGTTCATACCGGACAAGGTCACGTCCCAGATGAAATTCAGCAGAAACTCCGCCCTCTCCAGATAGTTGTATCCGTAGCGCTCAAGACCGTCTATCCAGTCAAAGAGTGTCAGGAAATCCGACCTTCCCCTGGGAGAATTCGGCGGATTATTGACGGCAAAAAAGAAGCACTCACCCTGTAATCTTCCGAATCCGTCGGAGCTCGGGTCCTTCCAGTTTTCCCGGATGACCTCCATCTTTTGTCCGCCCATGCCTGCGCGGCCGTAGAGCTCCACCTGCAGCACCTCTTCCACGTTTCGCCTGTTGACATACACATCCTTGATATTCGCAGGATCTGTATAAGCTATTGTCACCTGCCCGTTGTGAGGATTCACTTCCACGAGCCAGCACTGCTCTCCGAGCATGCTCAGCCAGGACATCTTGTCCGGAAACTTCTCCAGGAACTTTTTCTTTCTTCCTCCCAAAACGCCGTCAATCACCTCCTGCACTGCCTCTTCTTTAGAGACCACTGTGATGGGCTCCGCAAAAATGAACGCCTTGTCCATCCCGGCCATGCCCTTGAACATGGCGGAGGAATCCCACATAAAATACGCAATCTCGAACATCCTGTCCTGGGTAACGGCTGCCAGGTCGCGCCTTTGCTGCCCGCCTCCGGTCAATCTTCTGTAACCCTCATTATTGGGATCATAATTGGCGGTGATGGGCAGGGCCATGCGGGCTTTCTCTATGCCTTTCTGCACTTCCTGTTCGATCATATCCGCCGCAAAAAACCTCACAATCCGTTCTTTAATGTTCATGCTGACTCCTGTTTCCTGGCTTCCGGCTTCTGTCTCTTTCTAAATCTTCCAAAAAATCCTCCGCCCCCATGCGCCCGGTGCATGGCATTAAAATCCCTGCCCGAAACGGTCTGCTTCTTTTCCGGCTCCCGGCCGGTGCAAAAGGCAGTCACATTGTTACCCGCCGCATGCTTTGCCAGGGCCAGCGCCCAGAATCTATCGGCATGGCCTCCGGGGCCTGTGTCCGCCTCAAAGCGGATATTGCCTGCGGCAGTGGTGGTTTTTTTAATGCTCCTTAAATCGGCCCGTATTTTGTCGTCCCTGGGGATGCGGATGGATTTATCCTCAAATGCCGCACGCACAGGGAATGCCAGCTCTTCTTTTACCGGGCCGGTAAATCTCACCGCCTCAACCTTATACTCTCCGAATTTCTGTTTGGCCCTCTCGGCAAACTGCATGCCCAGGCCTGTGTCATCAATGCAGCACCGCCGCACCTGCGGCAGGGCCAGCAGGCTATACAAAACCTCTTCCTGTTCGGAAAAAGACACCCTCTGCATAACCTCTATTCGCCTGGTCAGCATCATTCCTGCAACCGGCTCAAGTGCCCATATCACAGTGAGATCATGTTTTCTTCCCACATCGACTCCCAGATACAGCGATCCCACCTTTTCGCCTTCCGGATCATAGCCATCGGCAGTCATCTCCCATTCTTCGGTGGCCCTATACTCGCAAGAGGCGATTAAATCGTAGCTCAAAAATGCCCCTTCATCGTCCGCCGGTAGGCACATATACTCCTGCAGGAATTGCTCTTCTGAGGCGGTGCCTGAGCGGATGTAGTCAAAATATTCCGCCTCATCCATTCCCAGGCGCTCGTCACCGTCCGGCAAATATTCCTGAAGCTTAAGAAGAAACCCCTGGTCCAGGGCGTCCTGCAGGGTAACCGTATGCAGCGAAAAACCTTTCGGGTTCCCTTTGTGTTTTATATCTTCAACCAGCTCGTTAAAAAAATTAGCGCTGCCCCGGTGTGTGGATATAATCTCCAGCTCCCCGCCCCATGTAATGCCCGGGTATGCTATTGTGTAGAGCTTCCTGGGGTCTGGGTGTAGCGCGAATTCATCCAAAATTCTGCCGCCTTTTTTGCCCGCCTGCGCGTCCGGGTTGCTGCTCATGGAGTGTATGCGTTTGCCGTTTGTAAATTGCAGGACATGGGCGCTGATCCGTTTGTCGTCATCGATGATCATCATCCCGAGATCTTTTGCCGCCACGTTCAGCAGCTTTGCAAACCTTACGCAGTCCTCAAGGAACAACCTGGCCTGGATCTCGTCCCGGCTCGACACCCACTGATCATTCCTGTTTTCTTTTGGCGCAGTTTTTTCAACGGCCCCGTATGCGGTGCCCCATGAAATGCCGATCTGTCGGCTTTTTTCCATAAGCTTCAACCTGGAATGATCATCAATCCAGCGCTGCTGGTAAAGTAGAAATACTTTTTCCGGATCAGCCGGGATATTTTTGGCGTTTCCTCTCATAGATATTGTTCTCTTAATGCCCTTATTTGTTCCGCGGTGGCGCCTTTTTCGACTGCCTGGGCAGCCTCTTCAATGGCCTCCTGCTTGGCCTTGTTTTCCATCTCTTTCTGCCACTTCTTTTGCCTGACTGCGGCCTGTGCCAGCTTGGCCACCATCTGCCCGATCTTGGGCAGGTTTTTTGTGCTCACGTTCATCTCCAGGAGTAGCTCGAACGTCTTTGTCTGCACCATGCGGATAATGGCCTCGTTCATGGCCCCGGCATCGTCTTCCGACGCCTCGGTCATGGCCTTGGCCTGGTCCGTGGCCACCTTAAGGGCCTGCAGGCGGTCCTCGAATTGTTTGCCGTATCGGTGCACCGCCGACCTGCTTATCTCAAAACCTTGCCCGTTGAGCCATTCCGCCAGGTCCGTATATCCCGCGAAACCGCCCTGAATTAATCTTTTCTCCAGCTCCTGCCGCACATCATCCGGCAAGAGCGCCACGCTCGATCTCTGCATGCCGGACCTCCTACCAGTATTTTTTAGGGCGGGCTATACCCGGGTGACATTCCACGGTGTATTCCACCACGTCCACTCCGTGGTGGGTGAGTTCTGCATCCCATGAGGCCGTATCTTTTCCGCTGATTATAATCAGCTTGCGGTCTTCCAGATAGTCAAGCTCCCGCCTGAGCTCCCTGGGCGACACAGGCATATCCTCGCCGCACACCGCAGCCATGAGCACCTCTTCGGATACAGGGTACGGGCGGCCCACATCCAGGGCCTGCAAAAGCCGCCATCTCAAAACTTCGCGCTGGGTTTTTTCCAAGTCCATTTTTTACCTCTTTATCTGGTTTACGTATTCGTGGATAAATTTCCATATTGCGTCTAGCTTTTGGTCTATGCGGGAAAACGATATTATCCAGTCCTCACGGCGTACATATTCTTTTGGGAGGTCTTTTTCGAGCTGTGAAAACTCCTTCCGCAGCTCCTCATGTTTCTTATCCTGCGTTGATAACCGGCCTTTGATTTCCTCAAAATCACCGGACATCTTTTTCCTATCGGAAGACAACAGCCATCTCACTACCCACACAAAACCTCCGTTCGCTATGACCACCAGAGTGCCTAATGCCGCTACCTGCGCCCATCCCTCCATGTTCGCCTCCCCTCAGTCGGTTTCCTGTATCCTGGATCCTGAATCTTGCATCATGGATCCTGCATCTTGTATCTTGTGCTCTTTCCTCCCGCTCATCTCCTCATAGGTCGCCATGACCTTGTGTTTATGGAAGTATCCGGGCCATACCCTCACAACCCCGTACTTCAACCACCTGCGCCACCAGAATCTGAACCGGCGAAACCAGGCATTCCGGGGCACTTCCGTCACGTTCACATATTCCATAACCTCGAAATAAACCTGTGCGGCCACCTTCTTGGTCACAACCGGCACACTGTCTTTCCGGCTCAGGTAATCATGGCCCACGCCGCCTTTCTTTGAAGAGCCCCTGAAAATCGGCACGCTTTCATAGTCGTGCACAAACTCCGGCGGCACCGTTACCTCGCAGTCCAGGATGTCGGAGTAAAACCTGAACGGCTTATAAATCCGCGAGTA